>JGI20202J14951_1000001_pt1 | contig 79122 bp, 73 predicted proteins | sample NGESurshal092012_8_FD_14951 | JGI IMG/M metagenome (IMG submission 14951)
CTCGAAGGACCAAGGAAGCACGACGTCAGCAGGCGACCGGACCACCATTTTCAGCCCGGAAGGGCCCTCCCCGCAGGGGAGACCGGAGACTATTGGGAAGACTCCGTTGCGGCCTTCGACGAAGGGAAGACCGGAGGCATCCGCTACGACGCCTGAGCCCCTTGGCGACCGGCTGCTTCGATGTCCGTCCCGTGGCTGACGGCGGCGACCGGCCCGGGGACGATCGGTGCTCCGGATGCGGGCGGGCGCACGCCCAAGCGGGCGAGTGCGGCTTCGGAATAGGTCGCCTGGATCTGCCGATCGTTGCCGAGGCCGGTGATGTTGTCCTGCTGGAGTTTCACCACCTGGGCGCTCACCACGACGGGGAAGTGCCGGCCACGCGGGCGGATCTGCCGGATCGGGATGTCGTTCTCGACGGCCACGTAGTGCAGCCAGACATCGTCCGCGCGGGGGCACTTGGTCGTGAACTCCAACTTGCGGTCGCGGAGCATCCGCAGCATCCCCGGCGGGTAGATCACCCCGGACACCCCGGTCGCGAAGGTGCGGCTGCCGGGCCGGGACGTCGAGCACGCCGCCCACGTGGAGTACGGCAGCAGCGCGCCGTCCTCGCCGACGCCCACGGTCCATGCCCGGTGGCAGTTCACCGTATCCGGGTAGTCCCGCTGCGCGCGGACCAACCGCGAGAGCCAGCTCGTCGGGTACAGGATGTCGTCGTCGGCGGTGACCAGGGGTGACGAGCCGTCCCACAGTTGGTCGACATACGGGAAGTACTTGGTGTGCGGGCCGAGGTTGTCGGTGAGCCGCACCTCGAGCCCCCTGGCCACCAGCCGACGGAGCCGCTCGTCCAGCTGGGTGACGTCCCCTTCGGAATCCAGCCACAGCACGATCCGGCGCGGCCGAACCGAACCGAGCCCGATCGATTCGACGGTGGCAAAGGCGGTGGCGATCCGGCTGCCGTGGCTGGTCAGGCTCACCGCGGGACCGGTTCCCAGGATGCTGGCCGTGCTGCGCGCATTGGACGTGGTCAGCAGCCGGAGAGCGAGCTTCGCGATCCACTTGCGGCCGACGCCGTTGAGCTTGCGATACATCCGCGACGACGGCTCCGTGAATGGCCAGCCGACCGCGTCGTCGATCGCTCCCACGATCGTCAGCAAGATCTTGGCCATCAGCCCGGACGGTGGCATCGGTGCGGCTCCTTGATTCGGTGTGCGGTGACGAACGCTGACGACGGTGAGGTAGATCGGTGCCGCTCGGCCGGCGGCGGGTGGCCCTCAGTGTGGCTGTGGCGCTGAGCCACCCCTGGTCCGGCGAAGCATGCGGCGCGCGAAACGCACCGAGGTGTGCCAATCGGAGCGCCGGAAGCCGTAGAACTCCCGCGGCGACAGGCCGAAGATCTTCCAGAGGAAGAAGATGTTGGCGTTGGCCGCGATCAGGGAGCCGACCAGGGTGGCGACCGCTGCGCCCATCGCGCCATAGGTCGGCACGATCAGGAACAGCAGGCCGACGTTGATCAGGCAGGAGACGACCAGCGATGTGCTGCGCAGCCCGGGTCGCCCGCGCGCGGACAGGCCAGCACCGGCGATGGAGCCCGGAGTGCCGAGCACCGCGGCGAGCAGCAGCACCGCGGTGATCGGGATGGCCGGGGAGAAGTCGGCGCCGAACAGCAGCGGCAACCACCCGACCATGGTCGCCGCGGTCACCAGTCCGAGCAGGGCGGATGCGGTGCTGGAGATGCGGGCCGAAGTCCCCAGCCGCTGGTCGGTGGCCTGGGCCGCGTCGGCCGAGAAGGTGACGTCCCGGACGGCCCTGTTGATGATCAGGGGTATGTCGGCGATGGTCGCGGCCACCGCGTACAGCCCGAGTTGATAGGAGTCGGACAGCGGCGTCATCAGCGCCTGGTCCAACCGGGAGAGCAGGATTCCGGAGATCGCTCCCACCCAGACCCGCATGCCGAAGCTCATGATCTGACGCGGGCCGGTGTCTTTCCCGGTGTCCTGCGGTATCCCGGGCTTCTTTCCCGTACCCGGCATTCGCCAGTACGCGACGGCGCCGAGCAGTGGACCGACAGCGATCACGATGGTGGCGGCCATCGGGGTCAGGTTGCCGGTCAGCCACAGCGGTATCAGCGCGGCGATGCGGACGGTCGAGGAAATGAAGCGTTCCAGTGAGACCCGGCGCCAGAGGTGCAGTCCCGAGGCTGCGCCCCGCAGCACCGCGACCACCAGGCTGGGCACGATGGCCAGCGACGCGACGGTGATCAGGTGCTGGATGGTGACGTCCCCGCCGCTGAGCCAGTTGGAGGAGAGGATCACCGCAGCGGTCGCGGCAAGCCCGGCGATGACCATCAGCACCAGCGCGGTCCGGGTGGCGCGCCGGACCGTCAGCGGCGAGCGCGCCACGACGTAGTTGACCGCGTCGGGGATGCCGAAAGTCGCCGCCGTGATGACCAATGTCAGCGGAGCCGTGGCTGCGGCAACCTCGCCGCGGCCGTCGACGCCGAGCGCGTGCGCCAGGATCGGCGCGCTGACCAGGACCGCCAATGGCGGGAAGAAGTTGCCGATCAGGGTCTGCAGCATGTGGCCTGCGACGTCGCCCGGCCCCTTCTTCGGCGTGGCCGCCTTTGCTGTCGTGGCAGGTGGGGACGTGGCGGGCGCAGACGTGGCAGGCGCAGACGTGGCAGGCGCAGACGTGGCAGAGTTGGCGTCGACGACCGGGGTTTTCGCGGAATCGGCAATGGCCGCCGTTGTCGCCATTGTTGGCGACGTGGAAGCCTGCGCCACTGAATTGGGCGCCGACGAAATGGTGAACGACGGCTGGGTCGCACCCTGAGCAGAACGCTCAGCGTCCTCGGGCACTCGTCACACCCCCCGCGTCACTGGTCAGCACCCCTGACCGCGTCCCCGGCCCGACCATTGCCCCGATCGGTGCCATCGCAGCGTTCCGTTCTCTCGCGATCTCATCGCTCACGCCGGATTGCCATGCCTTCCCCGCAAGGTACGAGCGCGCTCGCCGCGTCAGGTCGAACCGACCCGGCACCGCGGACGATCAGAGTCTATGTCCGGACAGCAGATGTCCCGACTACAAAGATAACAGAGCGTTACCCCATTCGTGTCAGTTGCACCCGAATGGGGTAAGACAGCTCACAAAAGGAGTGCGGATCTAACGCCTTGTCGTCCCGGGTTTCCGTTTTGTGCGCCAGCTGTGGTGTACTTGCCCGGAAGGCACAGGGGAGTGGAATACCGCTTCGAGCGGTAGCCTGGGTGATCGGGGCGTCGGCGGCCACCACAGCAAGGGGACAAAGGGTGGATCTTCACGGCTACGTTCAAGCCGTCCGCAAATACTGGTGGCTCGTACTGCTGATGACAGGCCTGTGCGTGGGCGCATCGATCGTGCTCACCTATACGGCCACCCCGCAATACGAGAGTTCTGTGACCTTCTTTGTCTCCACGTCTGCGAATGCGGACGGTACGGCGCTACAGGCCGATCAGTACGCCCAGCGTCGGGTGAATTCTTACGTGGGCCTGCTCACCAGCGAGAAGCTGGCCCAGTCGGTGATCGACAACGCCCACCTGGACATGACGGTGTCACAGGTCACCGGCTCGATCGCGGCGGCAGCCGACCTGAATACGGTGCTGCTCACGGCGACGGTGACCAACAGCTCCCCCGAGCGCGCGCTGGCGATCGCCACCGCGATCTCCACCCAGTTCGGCCAGATGGTGGCGCAGCTGGACAATCACGGGTCACCGGAGAACGCCAACGTGGTGCTCAATGTCGTCTCGGGTCCCACGCTGAATCCCGTACCCATTTCCCCCAGGAAGACCCTCAACATCGGGCTCGGTGTGCTGCTGGGTCTGGCATTGGGTCTGGCGGCGGCCATCCTGCGCGAGGTACTGGACAACACGGTGCGGTCGCCACAGGTGCTCAGGACGATGAGCGAGGCGCCTGTCCTCGGCGTGATCGCCGCCGACCGCGGATCGAGGAAGTCCCCGCTCATCGTCGACAACCACGCCCGATCGGTCCGTGCCGAGGCATTCCGGCAGCTGCGCACGAATCTCCAGTTCATCGACGCCGCACGGCCGGTCGGGGTGCTGGTGGTGACCTCGTCGATCGCGAACGAGGGCAAGTCCACCACCGCGATCAACCTGGCCGTCTCGTTCTCCGATTCCGGGCGTCGGGTGTTGCTCATCGAGGCGGACCTGCGGCGGCCGCGAGTGGCCGAGTACCTGGGTCTCGAAGGTGCCGTCGGGTTGACGAACGTCCTTGTCGGCCAGGCTGCGATCGACGACGTGCTGCAGCCCTGGGGCCGTGGGGGCCTGACGGTGCTGCCCAGCGGGACCATCCCGCCCAACCCATCGGAGTTGATGGGCAGCCCGCTGATGGCGGAGTTGATCATCCAACTCCGCAAGAGCTTCGACATGATCATCATCGACACCCCACCGGTGCTGCCGGTCACCGACGCGGCCGTGGCGTCCCGGCTGGTCGACGGCGTGGTCGTGGTCGTGCGGTACGGCAAGACCACCCGCAATCAGGTCAGTACGGCCCTGCGGTCGCTGACCGCAGTCGACGCCAGGGTGCTGGGCACGGTACTCACCATGAGCCCGGTCAAGGGCGCGGAGGCGTATTCGGCGTACGGCTACTACGAGGACGACGACCCGGTCGAACTGTCCACCGGCCCCGAGTCGGCCGGTGGAAGTGAAATCGAACCCGGCGAGAGCGATTCGGCGAGATCACAGAAACCAGCGAAGTCAGCCAAACCTTCCCGGCGGACCGGGCTCCGGCGCTCCCGACCGTCCACCCGGATCGGCGAGGGGGCCTCTGACGAGGGCGAGCGGGCCTCTGACGAGCGGGCCTCCGACGAGCGGGCCTCCGAGGAGCCGGCGTCGGCGAACGGGTCGTCGACGAACGGGCCTTCGAGCAACGGGCCTTCGAGCAACGGGTCGTCCGCTCACGACTCGTCCGCCGATGGCCCGACCGAGCAGCCGGACGCCGGTTCCGCCGACGCGAGCGCGCGCGGAGCGTCGACCGGCTCGATCAGCTGACACCCGTAGCCAACCGCCGCGCATTTCCTCGGATATCGCCTGGGCTCCAGCCGGGGCACCAGCCGGGGCTCTAGCCGAGATAGGGCTGCGCGGGCCCATGGCCTGGCCACGTTCAACGACCTGGCGATCAGATCCGCGATGGACATCCGGCCTCGCTCCGGTCCGTTGCCGGCGACGCTCTGGACGCACGTCCGCGCCCGTCCAGCCGCGGGAAGCCAGGTGCGCCGCAAGGTTGCTTGGGCGTTACGGTCCAATGGGGTGAACTTCATGGAAGACCAGTGACGAAACCCGCTCATTGACGCGCATCGGGGGCCAACCTATACCTCATTCGGGTGAAAATCCTGGTCTCAAGTTCTCTTCGGTTACTATAAATGACAGTCGACGCGCAGATGTCCCCAAGGATGCGGATGGGCTAGCGGTTGATGGCCCGTGATGATCAATACCTTTGGAGAAGACGTGTCCATCCGGATCGGCTATGCCCCCGGTGCTTATGACCTCTTTCATGTAGGCCATCTCAACCTGCTCCGCCACGCGAAGAGTCGGTGCGACTTCCTGATCGCCGGCGTCGTCTCTGACGACATGCTCGAGTTGACGAAGGGCCGCCGCCCGGTCATCCCGCTCGAAGAGCGGTTGGCAATCGTGTCCCACATTTCGTATGTCGATCGGGCCATCGCGGAGGTCGTTCCGGACAAGCTCGAGACCTGGGAGTCGGTCCGATTCAACGTCCTGTTCAAGGGTGATGACTGGCGCGGCACTGCGAAGGGCGAGAAGTTGGAACGCGACTTTGCCGCCGTCGGGGTCGAGATCGTCTATTTCCCCTACACGCTGCACACATCCAGCAGCATGCTCAGGCGGGCTCTGTCCGGCATCGCGGGTGAGCGGGAGCCCGTCGAGGCGACAGGTTGACCGCCCCAGGGCGCGCAGCGGCTCGGACACATGGAGTAATCAGTGTCTCCAGTTGTTCCCCCGAAAGGTGGACGTATGGCCTGAACTGTTCCTAAAGCGGTCGCTAAGAGTTACATTGGTCGTATCCAAGTCTTCCCCGATGCCCCGTTCGATGTAGCGGACATCGGTTTGACATCGGGCCAGAAACCGTCTGATGGATGTGGTCACCGCTGCGGCTGACCGACCACCAAGGGGGGCACACGTGCAGTTGTCGCATCCACCGCTCGCGCGAGACATCGAGGTAGTGCAGATGGCGCTCACGACCGAACCGGTCACTTCCCCACGTCATGGCTTTCGGGCCGTGCGCGCCGGGTCAGGCGTTGACGTCGGTCAGTCGGTGCGGTCGGCCTCGATCCCCACAGCATCCGTCGCGGATCAGTCGTTCGAGACCGCGCCGCCGCAGGCTGCTGAGCACACCGGCGCAGCGGTTCGCGGTAAGCGGCGGGGCTGGGGCCAGCGGTACGCGAACCAACTCGCGATCACCGACGTCATCGCCCTGGTCTGGGCAGCCGTCGGGGTGCACCTGGTGCAGCCGCAGGTCAGCCGGTCGGCCTTCACCAGCGATTCGCTCAACCCCTCTTTCGTGGCGCTGACCGCCGGTCTGCTGGTGGTCTGGCTGATTGCGCTGCACTTCTCCGGCCGTGATCCGAAGACCATTGGGCACGGGCCCACGGAGTACAAGCAGATCGTGCACGCCACGCTGGTCGTGTTCGGCCTGATCGCGATCGCGGCCTACCTGTTCCAGTTGGACTTGCCGCGCAGCTACCTGCTGGTCATGATGCCTGCCGGATTGACCGCGGTGCTGGCTTCCCGCTTCGTCTGGCGGCGTTGGTTGCACCATCGCCGCGACCTTGGTGAGTACATGTCGCAGGTGCTCGCTGTCGGCAATATCCACACCGTCACCGAGTTGCTCCGCGACTTGCGCCGGGCCCCGCGAGCCGGCTACAAGGTCATCGGCGTCTGCGTCAGCCAGGGTTCGTCGGCCGGGCACGGCGGCCCGTTGCAGTCCATCGACGGCGTTCCGGTACTCGGCGATCTCAGTTCGGTCGCGGAGGTCGTCCGCCGCTCCGGCGCTGACACCGTGGCTGTCACCGCTACCGCTGCGTTCGGCCCCAGTGCGGTGCGCAAGCTCAGCTGGGAGCTCGAGGACACCGACGCCGACCTGGTGCTGGCCCCTGCACTGACGAACATCGCGGGACCCCGGATCCACACTCAGCCCGTTGCCGGACTGCCGTTGATCCATGTGGACCGCCCGACCTACCGCGGAGCGAACCGGCTGCTGAAGAAGACCTTCGACGGAGTCGCCAGCGTACTGCTGGTACTGCTGCTGTCGCCGGTGCTGCTCGCGGTGGCCGTCGCCGTCAAGCTGACCAGCAAGGGCCCGGTGTTCTTCCGCCAGGAGCGCGTCGGGATCAACGGCGAGATGTTCCGGATGATCAAGTTCCGGTCCATGGTGGTGGACGCCGAGGCACGGTTGGCTTCCCTCAGGGAGGAGCAGCACGACGCCGGCAACGAGGTGCTGTTCAAGATCAAGAATGACCCGCGCATCACCAAGGTCGGCAAGTTCATCCGCCGGTTCAGCATCGACGAGCTGCCCCAGCTGTTCAACGTGGTGATCGGCGACATGAGCCTGGTCGGCCCGCGTCCGCCCTTGATGGCGGAAGTCGAGCTCTACGGTGACGAGGCCCGCCGGCGGTTGCTGGTCAAGCCGGGTCTGACCGGCTTGTGGCAGGTTTCCGGACGCTCGGATCTGACCTGGGACGACACCGTCCGACTGGACGTGTACTACGTGGAGAACTGGTCCATCACCGGTGATCTGGTGATCCTGTGGAAGACCGCCAAGGCGGTGGTGTCCTCCAGCGGTGCCTACTGAAGACGGCGTTCACGACGCCCGGGCCGTCTTCGGTCCGGGCGTCGTTGCGTCAGTGGCCGTCTCGATCCTGGGCTCGTCCTCGGTGCGCTCGCCCAATGGTGTGCTCGCCCTGATCGTGCGCCCTGATCGTGTGCTCGTTCGGATCGTGTGGTGGTGTGTGGCAGTCTGAGCGGGGCCGTCATGTCGGGTGGGTATCTGCCGGCGGCCTCCGACATGGAAGGTGACGTGGGTGTTCTCTGGCCGGGTCGTGGGTGCCCTGATCGGGGTGTCCGTAGTCATTCTGACGGTTTCTGCGTGTTCCAACCCGCCGAGTTCGGCGGCGCAGGTGGGGGATGTGTCCATCTCCGAGGCCGCGATCTTCGATCGGTCGGCAGCCATGGTGCAGGCGCAGCAGACCACCGGAGCGACGGTGAGCCCCGTCGGCGTCGCGGAGGTCAACCGGCGTCAGACCACTGCGGCGATCCGCGGTCAATTGCTGGATCTGGCCGCGGCCGACGCCGGGGTGCAGGTGTCCGACTCGGACGTCAATGCGGCGTTGTCAGGCGCAGGATCCGCTACGGCGGCTCAGCAGCTCGGTGTCCCGGAGTCGGTGGTCCCCGACGCGATTCGTGACCTTCTTCGCCTCGAGGGCCTGCTGAAGGCGCTGCCGACGCAGGGAGCGCCCGTCACCGATGTCGGCGTCGAGGTGGACGGCGTCACCGTCACCACGCGTGAGGATGCGATCAACACACGGAACCAGTTCCTCGCCGACCCGGCGGCCGTCGACGCGCTGATCGCGGCATCCCCCAAGGGCGTGCAACGTCAGAAGCTGACGCTGCTCACCACACCGGCGGCCGGTCCTACCGGGGTGTTCAGCGCCAAAGTCGGTGACGTCATCCTGTATCCCTCGCAGGACAGCGTTCTCGTTCTCCGCGTGCTCGACCGGGCCGAGGAGCCGGCCCTGCTCACCGCCGCCGAACTGCAACAGCAGCAGATCGCCGGCGCCTTCGACCTGGGCGCGCTGTTGCTGGCGCCCTATGCGGAGCAGGCGGGGGTCAACGTCAATCCCCGCTTGGGTGCCTGGGACCCCTACGCGTTACAGGTGGTTCCCGGCGACAGCGGTCTGTGACGCCGGCGGGCCACCATGTTTGAGCATTTCCAGTCCGCCGCCGATGCCGCCGAACAGAACCGCACCGCCGGGCCGGACGGGCGCGTCCGCAGTGCGGGAGAGCACCTGCTGGACGCAGTAGCAGTGATGGACCGGTTGCGGGCTCCGGGCGGCTGTCCCTGGGACGCGGAACAGACGCACAGCTCGCTCCTGCGGTATCTGGTCGAGGAGTGCTACGAGCTGGTCGACGCCGTCGAGCGGGGGGATGCCGCCGCCGTCCGGGAGGAGCTGGGCGACGTCCTGCTGCAGGTGCTCTTCCACGCCCGGATCGCCGACGAGAGGCCGGCCGATCGGGGCGGATTCGACATCGACGACGTCGCCGGCGACCTGGTGGACAAGCTGATTCGCCGACACCCGCATGTTTTCCACGCGGAGCCCGACACGGCCCCCGTGGCGGGCAGCCCGCCGGACAGCAGAAGCCGGAACGCCGGCGACAAGGCCGCCGACAGTGTCGACCCGGAGTTCTCGGCGGCCGATCAGCAGGACCGCTGGGACGAGTTGAAGAGATCCGAACGCGGCCGCTCCCGGGCCCTGGCGGGGGTCGCGCTGGGCCAGCCGTCGGCGGCACTGGCCGGGAAGCTTGGTCATCGTGCGGCGAAATTCGGCCTGCGGGTGGACCTCCCGGACGGGGATTCCGTCGGTGAGCAGCTGTTCCGGATCGCCTACCAGGCGGGCGCCACCGGTCAGGACCCGGAATCCGCGCTGCGGGCGGTCGCGCGCCGGCACGCCGAGGCACTCAGCTTGGCGGAGGGCCCCGGCGACCGGCTCAGCGATCACTGATCGGCCACTGATCGGCCACTGGTCGGTCCCGTGATCAGCGCTCTCAATTCACATCCCGGTGCCGGAACCCGAGGAGGCCGGCGACCATCAAACCCGCCGCGACGGCGAGCAGCACCACGGTGGACAGCCAGTTGATCGGTTCGGCAGGCACCGGGGGCACGTGCGTGTAGGGCGACAGGTTCATCAGGGCCTGCGGCAGCTGCAGCAGTGCGCCGAGCTGACCGAGCAGCAACGCGATCACCAGCGCCGCCCATGCCAGTGACGTCCACCGGGGCAGCCAGCCGAACAGCGCGACCGCAATGCCGCCCATCACCAGCGCGGGAGGTGCCTGAACCAGCATCGCGGACAGGGTCGATTCCAGCCCCCCGCCGACGTCGCCGATCCGTGCGCCGTGGATGAGCCCGGCCACCAGACCGGCCGCGCCCAGCACCAGCACCGGGCCGAGCAGCACGAACAGCAGGTGACCCGACATCCATCTGGTCCGGGCGACGCTGCCGGCCAGCACCGGGCCGAGCCGATCCGCCGATTCCTCCGAGCTCATCCGCAGGGCAGCCGAGATCGCGTAGCCGCCGACGGCCAGCCCGCCGAGGCTGCCGATGGCGGCCAGGAAGATGTCGGTCAACGCGCCCGCACCGCCGAGCTTGGCCAGCACGTCCTGCAATTGCGGGTTGCTGTCCAATAGATCCCCGGCACTTGCCGCGATGCTGCCCATGATCGCGCCGAAGGCGATGAATCCGACCACCCAGCCGATGAGCGGGCCGCGTTTGCAAGCGAATGGCGAGTGCCAGTGGGCTGTCCAGTCGGTCGTTTCCGGCCGGGCCCAGCCTGGCGGGAAACAGCGCAAGCCCCAGATCCCGGCGGTCCAGCAACATCCTGGCCACCACCAGCAGAGCCGCAGCCACCAGCACGAACAGCATCAGCACGGCCCAGTTGTCCTGGCCGTAGGCGCGGACGTGTTGCGCCCAACCCTGCGGACTGGGCCAGCTCAACCAGCTGGCCGCAGCGGTCACGTCACCGACGGCCCGCAGGCCGAACCCGACGGCCAGCACCGCGGCCGACAGAGCGGTTGCGGTGCGGGCGTTCTCGACCAGCTGGACGGCCACGGCGGCGACGCCGGCGTAGACCAAGCTGCAGCCGGCCAACGACGCGCCGAGCGCGATCGAGCCGGGTACCGGCTGGCCGTTCGCGATGCCGGCGGCAGCCACCAGGATGCCGATGGCGACACCGGCACCGGACGCGACTGCGACCGCCGCGGCCAGCGGGGCCGCCCTGCCGACGACGGACGAGGCCAGCAGGTCCGACCGGCCCGACTCCTCGTCGGCCCTGGTCCGGCGGACCACCGTGACGATGGCCATCAACCCGATCAGCGTGCTGCCGAGAACCCCTATGCGCCAGGCGGTCAGGCCGCCGATGGAGGTGCTGGCGACCGGGCCGGTGAGCGCCAGGAACGCCGGGTTGGCGGTGACGCTGAACGCCAACGCCTCCCGTTCGGCCTCGGCCGGGTACAGCGAGACGAACGCGGAGAAGGTGGACGCGGCGACCGCGGCGATCCCCACCACCCAGACCAGCAGCGGTATTCGTTCCCGACGGAGGGTGAATCTGATCAGCGATCCGGTACCGGCATAACTGCGTGGCGGGGTGCGGGTGTCCGCCGCCGGCCTGGTTTCCGGGGAGGTGAGCGTGCTCATCGCGCGCCCGCCGTCTCCTGCGCACCGACATGGGCTTCGTGACGTCGCGGCTGCCGGCCGTCGTGCTGCTCGTCAGCGGATCCGTAGTGCCGCAGGAACAACTCCTCCAGCGTCGGCGGGGTCGCCGACAGGCTGCGGATCCGGCCGGCGACGAGAATCTTCATCGCGGCATCGGTCTCGGCGGTGTCGACATCGAAATGCACCCGCGAGCCCTCGACGGCCAGGTCATGGACGCCGGGAGCGGAAGGGAGCGCGTCGGGAATCGTGTCCAACTCGGCGGCGATGGTGGTCCGGGTCAGGTGCCGCAGTCCGGACAGCGTGCCCGCCGGTTGCCCTTGGAGTAGGCGCGGCCCTTCTTCCGTGGATCGAGCTCGAGTCGCTCGAGGAGTTCGTCCCGCCGGCGGGTGTCCATCCCGCCGCGCAGCCGGGCGAGCAGATCGATCACCTCACCACCGGACAGGTTCGGCCACAGATTGACATCGCCGGGGACGTAGGCGAGCCGGCGATGCAGCTCGACGGCATCCCGCCAGGGGTCACCGCCGAGCAGGGTGGCCGAGCCGGCGTCCGCGCGCAGCTGACCGAGCAGAACCTTGATGGCGGTGGACTTTCCGGCCCCGTTCGGACCGAGAAACCCGTGCACCTCGCCGGTGTCGACCGACAGGTTCAGGCCGTCCAGGGCCCTGACGTTGCCGAAGGTCTTGACCATTCCGGTGACGTCGATGGCTGTGGTGGTCGTCATGCTCCTTGGCCTTTCGGGGAGCCGCCGCCGTCGGCGGCGGGGGAGGAATCGGTGGCCCGCTGTTGGGCGAGGTACACGTCCAGGTAGGCCGGAGTCGTGTACATGCCGTGGGTGAACAGTTCGAGCGCGGGCAGGGTGAACCGTTCGGCAATCGCGAGCACGGGCGGCCCCGTGTGCGACGGTGGCAACAGGTAGCGGGCCAGCAGCTGGGCGCCCAGCTTGAAGGCAGCCAGCATCTCTGCCCTGCTGCGCTCGTCGGCGGAGGTGGGCCGGACGACCCCGGCGGCGACCGCGGCGTCCAGGTAGGCCTCGGTGTCGTCGACGATCCGGACCCACAGCCGGTCGGCGAAGTCGCCGCCTACGGACAGCGTCCTGATCACGTAGCTCGACAGGTGCGCGACCTCGGGAGCCTGGGCGAGCTGATCGAGCATGTCCCCGGGGCTCAGTTTCTCGGCGCTCTGGCGTGCCAGCTCGTCGATCCTGTCGGTGACGTAGCCGTCGCAGAACTCGCGCAGGTTCTCTTTCGACCCGAAATGGTGGATCACCAGGGCGGGGGACACTCCGGCCTTCGCGGCGATCGCCCGGACCGTCGTGGAGGTGAACCCGTGCTCGGCGAAGTAGCCGATCGCCGCGTCCCGGATCCTCGCCCTGGTGGTGAGGTCCGACTCCCGGCTCGTGCTGACTGAACGCATGATCAGCATACTAAACACGTGTTCAGCGCCTCGGCAAGAGCCATTTCGGCGTGACGCGCATGACTGACCCCCGCCCCCGCCGGCGCTGCCCCCTTGACGGCGCGGATCAAATACGCCGGCGCGGCTGATCGTCGCGGTTGTGGGACGGGTGCGTCAGGAGTGAACTGGTTCATCCGCGCGGTCAAAGATGATCCGCGCCGACAAGGGGAGGACGGGCGTCACTCGCCGGGGTAGGACACGCCGATCTGCCGGCGGATCTCGTCGATGATGGACAGGATGCCGATGGTCTCCTCGGCGGGTAGCAGTGGTGACTCGGTCGCGCCATCCGCGACCAGGGTGGCCAGGTGCGCGGCTTCGTAACACAGCCCCTGGTGCCCGGTGACGGCGTCGGGCGCGCGTACCAGTTGCCGTTCCTCGGAGCCGGTCAGCGTCAGCACGCCCGGCGCATAGAACGGCCCGGACAACTCGGCCCGGGCAACGGTGCCCGAAATCGACGCGGTGGTCGGCGTTCTCGACCACAAGGTGGTGTTGAGGCAGGCCTGCGCCGCGCCGCGGCCCAGGGTGATGGACACCTGGCCGTCGACGCCGGTGTCGGTGAGGCGACCGGCGGCGATCACCAGGTCGGGTTCGCCCAGCACGAACGATGCGAACGAGAGCGGGTAGATGCCCAGATCGAGCAGCGCGCCGCCGGCCAGTGCGGGGTTGAACAGTCGGCCCGACGGGTCGGCGGCGAAGGATTGGCCGTGGTCGGCGAGCACCGTGATCACCTCACCAAGGACGCCATCGGCCAGCAGCTGCCGCAGCACGTCGGTCTGCGGCAGGAAACGGGTCCACATGGCTTCCATCACCAGCACTCCGGCGGCCCGCGCGGCCCGCATCACCTCGCGGGCCTCGATCGCGTTGCGGCAGAACGCCTTTTCGACCAGCACGTGCTTGCCCGCGGCGATGGCCAGCAGCGCCAGGGCGTGATGCTCGCTGTGCGGCGACGCGACGTAGACCACGTCGACGTCGGGATCGGCCACCAGTTGCTCGTACGAGTCGTAGGGCCGTTCCGCGCCGTACGTCCCGGCGAACTGCGCCGCACGGTCGGATGATCGCGATCCGACGGCCACCAGCCGCTGGCGGGTGTTGGTGCGGAGCGCGTCGACGAAGGCGCCCGCGATCCGGCCCGGCGCCAGCACGCCCCACCGCAGCGGCGGCGCAGCCATTGGATCCGGGGTGCGGGCGGCGGGCAAGGACGCGGGGAAGGCGGGCATGCGGGGATGATCGCACGACCGCTCGGTCCACGGCCTGGCGCCGCCGGTCCACGCCGACCAGTGCGAGCGGTACCGGCACTTCACCACCACCACCACCACCACCGCCACCGCCACCACCGACCGCCGGTGCGGGCAGATCGGGCTGGCGCCGCTGTGCCCCGGGCACTGACAACCTTTGCCGGTGGATGAGCGAGATGATGGACCTGACGAAGACGAGGACGGACTTCTTCGAGGCCGGGGTGATCGAATACCCGACCGCTGGTGGGCCGGCCCGGGAACGACAGCATCCCACCCGGGGTATCCGGCACGCGCGTTCCGGTGTCCGGCGATACGCCTGGCGGCGTCCTGTTGCGAGCAGGATGCCTGCCAGACGTATCTGCGGACTGCCCGACCTGGGGGGATGGTCGGGCCCGCGTCAGCAGTCTGGGGGTAACAACGGGCTGCCGGGATCCCCCGAATGGGTACGGTCCAGCCAACGGAGGGAATTGCGCGCGGATTTCGTCACAGTCAGGTGACCACACTACAGCGCGCCGTCACCGACGCCGATGAAAATGGCCCTGTGAGGGCGCCTACCGAGAATCAGGCAGCGGGCTCGCCGGGGCCGGCCGTTGGCGGGTCAGGGATGACCGCGTCCAAAATCGACCCACCGGCCGAAGACGCGAGAGGGGCGGACCTGTATCGCCACCATTTTTCTGTCCGTCGACGGTCCGTGCCAGATCTGGGCGCAGACCGTTCCAGGTCGATGCATCGACACCCACGGGCCAATCACCTCAGGGTTCTCCCGGCGGCTGACTTCGGTCGCGATGAGTTCGGCGGCCAAGGCTTCGCGAGCGCTCTGCGTCCGCGCCCGTCGGATGATCACGGGGCTCCCTTTTCGATACGTGGTGCCCAAGCCCTCTTCGATACGTGGTGCCCGAGCCGCCATATGCGGCAGCGGAGCGCCGCATATGTCCCCCGACTGGACTCAACGTACTGCGTTGGGTTCGACGGGTGCGCGGCGAACGCGCGATCGTGTGGGTAGGGATCGGATGCATCAGGGGCGGACACGCCGGGTGGATTCCTGTGGCGTTGCGCACCCGGCAGGGACAGGAAACTGTCGATGGTTGACCATCGAGGCGTGAGCGAGAGCCGCCCAGCCGACGGCGCCGAGACGGCGGACGACGGCGCAGCGCGCCCGCGACGTCGGTTCACCGGCCGCATCACCCTGCTGGGGCCTGCGTTCGTCGCCGCGGTGGCCTATGTGGACCCGGGCAACGTCGCGGCGAACCTCCAGGCCGGAGCAAGGTACGGCTACCTGCTGGTCTGGGTGCTGGTGGTGGCAACCGCGTCCGCGGGTGTGGTGCAGTACCTCTCGGCGAAGCTGGGCCTGGCAACCGGTGCCTCGCTGCCCGAGTTGGTCGGCAACAGGCTGAGCACCCCGTCGCGGCTGGCGTACTGGCTGCAGGCCGAGGCGGTGGCCATGGCCACCGACCTCGCCGAGGTGATCGGCGGCGCGGTCGCCCTCTATCTGCTGTTCGACCTTCCGCTGTTGCTCGGCGGGCTGATCGCCGGGCTGGTGTCGCTCGCGCTGCTCGCCATCCAGAATCGGCGCGGTCAGCGTCCCTTCGAGCGGGTCATCACGGGATTGCTGGTGGTCATCGCGGTCGGATTCCTCGCCGGGTTGTTCGTCGCCCCGCCCTCGGCGGCAGATGTCGCAGCCGGCCTCGTACCTCGCTTCGACGGCCTGGACTCGGTGCTGCTCGCCACGGCGATGCTGGGGGCCACCGTGATGCCGCACGTGGTCTACCTGCATTCCGCGCTCACCCGGGACCGCTTCGGCGTCGTGCCGCCCGGACCGCAGCGGCGCAGGTTGATCTCCGCGACCCGGACCGACGTCTCCGTCGCCATGGTGCTGGCCGGCGCCGTCAACATCTCCATGCTGCTGGTCGCCGCGTCCGGGCTGCGGGGACAGGACGGCGTGGACACCATCCAGGGCGCTCACGCATCCGTCACGGCTGCCCTCGGATCGGTCGTGGGGGTGCTGTTCGCGGTCGGACTGCTGGCGTCCGGACTCGCCTCGACGTCGGTGGGCTGCTACGCAGGCAGCGTCATCATGGAGGGACTGCTCCGCCACCGGGTCAACCTGCTGGTCAGGCGCGCCGTCACGCTGATCCCCGCGCTGATCGTGCTGGCGGTCGGCGCCGATCCCACCAGCGTGCTCGTCCTGTCCCAGGTGCTGCTCTCGTTCGGCCTGCCCTTCGTGCTGATCCCGTTGCTGGTGTTGACCTCGAACCGCGAGCTGATGGGCGGGGACGTCAACGGCGCGGTGACCCGAACGATCGGTTGGCTGATCACCGTCGCCATCGTCACGCTCAACACCGTGTTGATCGTCGGTGTCGTCACCGACCTGTGAACGACCTCTGAACCTGCCTCTGACGGTCACCCGGTCCGCACCGCGCGCGGCCCGCACCAGGTTCGTCAGTGCTGCCCGGGTTTCCACCGGACCGCGGGTCTCAGCCCGGCAGTCGGGGTTCACCCAGAGCCGGTCGGCCGGTACCGCGGCCAGCGCCCTGGTCACGACTCGGTGATCCCCACCGTCGACGGCACGCGCGGTGAATGGATGTCCCAGGACACCGGGCCCGACGCCCCGGGAATCCCGTCGGCGTTCAGGTCGCCGAGCACCTCCATGTGCGACCGGGCCGCCTCCAGCGAGGTCATGTCGGCATCAGGGTCGTCGATCGCGCCGATCACGTCACCGAATTCGGAGTAGCACAGGTGGGTGTGCACGGCGGTGGAATCGGCCACTCCGGCGGTGGCCAGCCGGAACGAGCTGACCGCCCAGACGAGATAGGCCTTCCGGTCCTGTTCGCGCAGTGGCAGCAACTCGCGCAGCGCGGGTTCGTCGACCTGGATGATCGAAATGCCGGCCGTTTGCAGGTCCAAACCAGCACCGCCCGGAACGGTACCGGCCACCCGCAAGGCTGGGGTTCCATGAAATGATTGAATTGATCCGAAATTCGGCACTCGTTGACAGCGCGAAACGTGGCCGATCACCGTGAGCACCACGACGTCGGCCTCGACGACGAAATCATCCTTCGTCCTGCAACAAAGACAGGAACACCAGCTGCGCCGGGAAGCCTCTCGGTGACGACAACCGGGTTCGGCAACCCTGCACTGGGCGGCACCGACCACCAGCGGGTCGTCACCCATCCTGAAATACCGCGTCAGCCGCGACGGCGTGTCCACCACCGGATTTGGCGCGTTCGCCACTGAAGTCCCGGCGGGAACACTTTCGCTGACGTTCAACCAATTGCTGCCGGGTGTCACGTATCGGTTCACCGTTCGTGCGGTCAATGCGGCCGGGTCCGGTGTGGCCGCCTCCATGGCCTACAAGACCAAACGGTCCAGTTCGATTATCGCGATCAACACCGCCACCAAGAAGGTGGTACAGGTCGATCCGGATGGCGGTGGTGTGCGCAGCGTGGGCCAGGGATTCATCCAGCCCACCCAGGTGCTCAAGGTACCGGCCGGGAAGGTCGTCGTCCTTGACCGCGGCGCCAAGAAGATTTTCCGGGTCGATCCCGCATCCGGGCGAGAATCAATCCTGGGATCGGGATCGCTCGCCGATCCCCAACAGATTTCGGTCGACGGGCAGGGAGACATATTCGCCCTTGACCAACTCTCGCCCTCGTCCTCCCATATCGTGCGGATCGACGCCGTCACCAACCAGGCGACCGTTGCCGTGCCGTCCTACTCCGCGCTCGGGGCGGTGGGCTGGATCGCCAGTTCGATCGGAAAGGTGTTTGTCGTTCGGAGTCCAACGCTGATCACCAGGTATTCGGGATTCCCCGGTAGCCCGGTGGCCACCGTGANCCGGAGTTCGCTCTTCCGCAGTACAGAAATCGTCACCAAGGATGCCTCCGGCGGCGTGTATTTCCTGAATTTTGTGGTCGGAGGCAGCGGTGCGTCCACCGTGTCCAAGGTGCCCGCGGGTTCCAACCAGGAACAGGATGTGCGCAGTGTGGGCTTCTCGACCGTGATCCGCGGGCTCGTCGCGACCGACGCCGCGGGGAACTTGTTCTCCGCCTACCCACGCTTCGCCTGTTTCGGCCCGGCAGTCGTCGACGGGTGCGTCGACGATCCAGGAGTCGACGTGATCAACAAGCTGCCGGTCAGCGGCGCGGCGGTCGTTCCGATTCCGGTCAGCGGATTCACTCTCGCCAACCCCAACGGACCCGCGGGTCCAAGTGCCCAGGCGATGGCGCTGGATGCTCAAGACGTGATCGTCGTGCAACGGGTGGATGGCATCGTGGCCTATGCGCCTAACGGCGTTGCCGCTGAAGTCCTGGCAAGCGGTGCGTTCACCTCGCTTGCCGTCGGGCGACGACGTCCGGGCTGACGAACGAGAAGGCGAACGCCCCGCGTCCCAGCCAGCTCGAGAGCACCCGATCTGAGCGACGACTGTCCTGCACTCACCCGATGATCTCCTGCGGCCGGGCTAGGGTCGAGATCAGCCGCCCTTCCGGTGGACGAGGAGAGTCGTCATGTTGGTCGCCGTCTTCCTGGTCGCGGGATTCGTCCTGCTGTTCCTGCTGCTGCTGTCCACCCAGAAGGCGGGCCCACGCGCAGCCGCGCGGGTGTCTTTGGTCTTCATCGTCATCTGGCTGCTCGCCACCGCCGGCTATCTCTGGTACGGCGTCGCCCAATCGAGCGAGAGCGTTCTCAGCCAGCTTCCGGCCGCGTTGTTGATCTTCCTGCCGCCGGCGTTGCCGGCCGCGATCGTCTGGACGAAGAATCGCCGCGCGTGACGACCGCTCACCTCCCAGCGACCGACCGCAGTTCGGCGCTTCGGCGGGCGGGTTCGCAGGTCCCGGACCGGACGCGTCAACGCTCACCGAGCGCTACACTCACGGCCAAGGTCATGAGTTCCAGCAACAGCCCCGGCTTGCTGGACGGCAACCCTCCACACGCGGTGGGGTGCCCCGGGTGATGACCAGGCGGACCACCGAACCGTTGGCCCGCAAGCGCGGGTCCGCGTCCGGCGGACCTGTCAGAACGGACAGGAGTGCCGCGGTGCGCACGATGATGTGTTGTTGTAGCTGACCCGGACGGTTGAACGGTCTGCCTAGATCGGCTCGGATCCACCCGAACCAGATCCGGGCAGAACCAGAAAATCACGTCCCGCTCGCTGCCCCGCCGACCGGATGACCCGGTCCGCGGTGGCCGGCCCTTCCCGCCTACCCGGCGGCAACCGCCGTCGGCCCTACTCCCAGGAGCCCCGCATGAGCTCGAACTGGTCTTTCGAGACCCGCCAGATCCACGCCGGCCAGGTGCCCGACCCCACCACGAAGGCCCGCGCCCTGCCGATCTACCAGACCACCTCGTACGCCTTCGATTCCTCCGAGCACGGGCGCAAGCTGTTCGCGCTGGAGGAACTGGGCAACATCTACACCCGGATCATGAACCCGACGCAGGCCGTCGTGGAGGATCGGATCGCCTCCCTGGAAGGTGGCGTCGGGGCGCTGCTGGTCGCCTCCGGTCAGTCGGCGGAGACGCTGGCCATCCTGACCCTGGCGCAGGCCGGCGATCACATCGTGTCCTCGCCGCGGCTCTACGGCGGCACCTACAACCTGTTCCACTACACGCTGCCCAAACTCGGCATCACGGTCGGCTTCGTGGACAACCCGGACGACCCTGACTCCTGGCGCGCGGCAATCCGGCCGAACACCAAGGCGCTGTACGGCGAATCGATCTCCAACCCGCTGCTCGACGTGCTGGACTTCGAGGCCGTCGCCGCCGTCGCGCACCAGGCCGGTGTTCCGCTGATCGTCGACAACACCGTGCCCACGCCGTATCTCATCCGACCCTTCGAGCACGGGGTCGACATCGTGGTGCATTCGGCCACCAAGTACCTTGGCGGCCACGGCACCGCCATCGGCGGCGTGATCGTCGACTCCGGCAACTTCGATTGGGTCGCCAACGCCGAGCGGTTCCCCGGGTTCAACACCCCGGATCCCAGCTACAACAACCTCACCTGGGGCGTGGACCTGGGTCCGGACGGGCTGTTCAAGACCAATGTGGCCTTCATCTTCAAGGCACGCCTGCAGGGGCTGCGGGACATCGGCCCGGCCATCTCCCCGTTCAACGCCTTCCTCATCTCGCAGGGCATCGAGACGCTGTCGCTGCGTCTGGAGCGGCACAACTCGAACGCGCTGCGGGTCGCCGAGTGGCTCTCCGGCCGCGAGGAGGTCGAGTCCGTGTCTTACCCGGGGCTGGACTCCAGCGCCTGGCACGACCGCCAACTCAAGTACTCACCCAACGGCGGTGGCCCGATCGTCTCGTTCGAGATCAAGGGCGGCGTCCCGGCCGGTCAGGCGTTCACCGACGCCCTCGAGCTGTTCACCAACCTGGCCAACATCGGTGACGTGCGGTCGCTGGTCATCCACCCGGCGTCGACCACGCACGCCCAGCTGGCGGCCGCGGAGCAGCTGACCACCGGCGTCACCCCAGGGCTGATCAGGTTGGCCGTCGGCATCGAGCACATCGACGACATCCTGGCCGATCTCGAGGCCGGTTTCCGCGCCGCGAAGTCGGACTGACGGCACGACCGTGACGCGGCGTCCTTCATGACAGCGGTCAGCGATCGCACCGGAGCCGGCAACACCACCGCCGGCTCCGGGTTCGCGCTGCCCTACCAGGACGACCGGGGCGCGCATCCGCTGCCGGACGCACGGATCTACGCCGACATCGGCCCGCTGGTCACCGAATCCGGTGCCCGGCTAGCCGGCGTGACCATGGCGTACGAGACCTGGGGAACGCTGAACCCGTTGCGGGACAACGCAATTCTCGTCCTGCACGCGCTCACTGGGGATTCGCATGTGGTCGGGCCGGCCGGCCCGCGCCAGCCGACACCGGGGTGGTGGGACGGCCTTATCGGACCGGGTGCGCCGCTGGACAGCGAGAAGTTCTTCGTCATTGCGGCGAACGTGCTGGGCGGGTGCCGCGGCAGTACCGGGCCGTCGTCGATCGCACCCGACGACCGGCCGTACGGCTCGCGCTTCCCGCGGATCAGCGTGCGGGATCAGGTGGCGGCGGAGGTGCTGCTGGCCGACCAGTTGGGCATCGAACGGTTCGCCGCGATGCTCGGCGGGTCGATGGGCGGTATGCGCGTGCTGGAGTGGGCGGTCGGCCATCCCGACAGGGTCGCCCGGGCCATCGCGCTGGCCACCTGCGCCTACTTCACCGGCGACCAGATCGCTTGGAGTGTCCCGCAAATCGCCGCGATCCGGGCGGACCCGCACTTCGCCGGCGGTGACTACTACGACGGCCCCGCGCCGCTGACCGGAATGGGCATCGCCCGGCAGATCGCGCACACCACCTACCGATCGGCCCTCGAACTGGACACCCGGTTCGGCCGGGCCGCACAGGGCGACGAGGACACTTTGCGCGGCGGACGATTCGCCGTGCAGTCCTATCTGCAGCACCACGGGGACAAGCTGGGCCGGCGTTTCGATCCGAATTCCTACCTGGTGCTCACCGAGGGGATGAACTCGCACGACATCGGCCGTGGCCGTGGCGGCATCGACGCTGCGCTGCAGCGCATCTCGGCCGAGCTGACGGTGGCGGTGGTGGATTCCGATCGGCTGTTCCTGCCGTCCCAGGGTGAGCTGATCGCGACCGCCCCCACCGCTCGGGACCTGGTCATCATGCACTCGGACTACGGACACGACGGCTTCCTGATCGAGGCCGAGGCCATTGCCGGGGTCGTGCGTGACGCCGTCGCCACCTGACGACCTGGCCTGACGAGTGTTGTCCCGTCGAGGCTTTCAGTCCGGCGGCCGGATCACCGGGAGGTCCGTGCGGGCAAAATCGTTGCCCACGCAGAGGATCGGTAGTCCTTTCTGTTCGGCCAGCGCATAGGTGCAGCAGTCGCCGAAATCCAGCGCGGCTGGATGGCGCCCCTTTCCGAAGCGACGCCAAGCGTGCAGGCCCCTGTCGGCGAGATCGGCGGTGAAATCGACCACGGTGATCCTGCCGTCCCGGACAGTTCGAGCCGCCATCCCTTGCGAACCGGGTATGCGCGCTTCGAGAACCATGCCGAACTCCAGCGCTGTCGGCGCGGCGAGCAGCGGTTCGACAACCCGGGACAAGCGCTCCAGCAACCATGCCCGCGTCGGCTCCCTCAACATGATCGACATGAGTGCTGATGTGTCGATGACGATCTCGGCTACGACCTCGGGGGCGATCGCGGTCAAGAGGGCAAGCCGTTCTCGTCGTAGCCGATGATCTCGTCCGGGGTGCGGTCGTCGACAACAGGCATGGCCGAGTACTCGAGGCTGAGCCGATCGAGCCGCTCGGCGATGTCGATCCGGCTGCGCGAGCGAACCCGGTCAAGCCGTTCCCGCAGCGCGGCCGTCACGGCCTCGGTGAGGGTTTCACCGGTCGCGGCCGCGAGTTCCCGGGCAAGCCGGTCCGCTTCGTCCGTCTTGATGCTCAGTGCCATGGTAGACATTCTAGACAGATCGGTGAGTTTCTAGACAGCCCCGTACGTGTGGGCGTCGTTCCCGGGTGCCGGGCACTGCGAGAAGTACGTAGGCTGACCAGACCGAAATCCGCATCGCGAGGAGACGTCATGCCATTGCGGTTGGGCTACAAGGCATCTGCCGAGCAATTCGGGCCGGTGGAACTGGCCGGGTTCGCGGTGAGGGCCGAGCAGGCCGGGTTCGACTCGGTCTTCATCTCCGACCACCTGCAGCCCTGGCGGCACGACGGCGGCCATGCCCCGGCCGCGCTTCCGTGGCTCGCTGCCGTCGGCGCCCGGACGGAGCGGGTGCTGCTGGGTACCTCGGTGCTGACCCCCACGTTCCGGTATCACCCCGCGGTGATCGCCCAGGCTTTCGCCACCCTCGGGGTGCTGTACCCGGGGCGGGTCATCCTCGGCGTCGGGTCGGGAGAGTCGCTCAACGAGGTGCCGCTGGGGCTGGAATGGCCCGACGGCAAGGAGCGCTTCGCGAGGCTGAAGGAGGCCGTCACGCTGATCCGCGAGTTGTGGACCGGCGAGCGGGTCTCCTTCGACGGCACCTACTACCGCACGGACAGGGCAACGATCTACGACCGGCCCGACGTCCCGGTGCCGATCTACATCGGCGCCTCCGGGCCCGCCGCGACCAGGTTGGCCGGCCGCGTCGCGGACGGGTTCATCACCACATCGGGCAAGGCACCCTCGCTGTACTCCGACACGCTGCTGCCCGCCCTGGCCGAGGGTGCCGGGAAGGCCGGCCGAACCCTGGACGACCTCGACCTGCTCATCGAGATGAAGGTCTCCTTCGACCCCGACCGCCAACGGGCGCTGGCGGACACCAAGCACTGGGCGGCGCTGGCGCTCACCCCGGCCCAGAAGAGCGGAGTCGAGGATCCGATCGAGATGCAGCGGCTCGCCGACGCGCTGCCGGTCGAGCAGGCCGCGTCCCGCTGGATCGTCTCCTCGGACCCGGACGAGCACGTGGAGAAGATCCGCACCTACCTCGATCTGGGCTTCCGGCACCTGGTGTTCCATGCGCCCGGCCCCGATCAGGACCGGTTCCTGACCCTGTACAGCGAGCAGGTACTGCCCAGGCTGCGTGCTCTCGGCTGAATTGGCCGCGCCACTTCGGACCCGCGGTATTTCGGACGTGGGCCCGGGGAAGGAGCGCCAGACCGCGGCTCCCGGGTGGCGCGACGCGCCGGGCGACACGGCGAGGGCGCGTCCGACAGGACCGGCCGAGCGCTGGCCTCTAGGCTGGGTGCGGCGCCGGACCGGACCGGTCGGCGCCTGCATCACATGCTCTCCCAACGGCAGGAACGACCCGCAAGCGAAGGGATGTGCCCATGGCGGCCATCGAACTCATCGGCGCACGCGAGATCCTCGACTCTCGAGGCAACCCCACCGTCGAAGTGGAGGTGGCGTTGGATGACGGTTCGCTGGCGCGGGCCGCTGTTCCGTCGGGTGCCTCGACCGGCGAACACGAGGCCGTCGAGCTGCGTGACGGCGACGCGGCCCGCTATGGCGGAAAGGGCGTCATCAAGGCCGTCGAGGCCGTCCTCGAGGAGATCGGCCCGGCACTGATCGGCTACGACGCGATCGAGCAGCGGGTCATCGACCAGAAGCTGATCGACCTTGACGGCACCCCGGACAAGGGCCGGATCGGCGCCAACGCCATCCTCGGCGTCTCACTCGCCGTGGCCAAGGCCGCCGCGGAATCCGCCGAACTCGAACTGTTCCGGTACCTGGGTGGCCCGAACGCACACATCCTGCCCGTCCCGATGATGAACATCGTCAACGGCGGCGCGCACGCCGACAGCGGCGTCGACGTCCAGGAGTTCATGATCGCGCCGATCGGCGCACCGACGTTCCGCGAGGCGTTGCGCTGGGGAGCCGAGGTGTACCACTCCCTGAAGTCCGTGCTGAAGAAGGCCGGGTTCTCCACCGCCCTCGGCGATGAAGGCGGCTTCGCGCCCGCCGCCGCGTCGAGCAAGGCCGCGCTCGACCTGATCGCGGAAGCGATCACCAAGGCGGGCTTCGGCTTCGGCAGCGACGTCGTGCTGGCCATGGACGTGGCTGCTACCGAGTTCCATTCCGACGGCACCTACTCGTACGAGGGCACCGGCCGCACCTCGGACGAGATGATCGCCATCTACACCGATCTCATCGCCAACTACCCGATCGTCTCCATCGAGGACCCGCTGTCCGAGGACGACTGGGACGGCTGGATCTCGATGACCACCCANCTCGGCGCCAAGATCCAGATCGTCGGTGACGACCTGTTCGTCACCAACCCGGAGCGGATCGAGGACGGTATCGCCCGCGGAGCCGCGAACGCGCTGCTGGTCAAGGTGAACCAGATCGGCACGCTGTCCGAGACGCTGGATGCGGTGACGCTGGCGCACAACGCCGGCTACCGCTGCATGATGAGCCACCGTTCCGGCGAAACCGAGGACACCACCATCGCGGACCTGGCGGTGGCCACCGGGTGCGGCCAGATCAAGACCGGCGCGCCCGCCCGATCGGAGCGGGTGGCCAAGTACAACCAACTGCTGCGCATCGAGGAGAACCTCGGGGACGCCGCACGGTATCTCGGGGAACTCGCGTTCCCGCGGTACCAGCAGGGCTCCTGAGCCCGAAGATGACGTCCACCCCGCAGCGCCGGCCCGGACACACGTCGCGCGCGTCGCGTGCCTCCCGGGCGGCGGCTGCCGGTGGGCGAACCGACGCCGACCGCACCCGGCGTTCCCGCTCGGGATCGTCGCGGCCGGCGGGTTCCCGGCCGGCGACGGCGCCAGCGGCCTCCGCCACGGGTGTCTCACGTCGGGCGGGTCGAGGGTCGACCGGTGTGGCGCCGAGCACGGGACGCACCTTGCTGCCGCAGTCCAGGCTGGCCCGGCAGGTCGCGATCTTGGGCCTGGTGCTGTGCGCAGTGGCGCTGTCCGTGGCGTTCCCGGTGCGCAACTACCTGGAGCAGCGGACCGAACTGGCCGATGCCGTGGCTTCCCAGCAGTCACTGGAGCAACAGCGCGACGAGCTGCAGGCCAGGAAGAACGCGCTGCAGGATGCCGCCTACGTCGCAGCGGAGGCCCGCCGCCGGTTGCAGTACGTGACACCGGGCGAGACCGTCTTCGTCGTGCACGCACCCGACCTCGGCGCGGATGCGCCGTCGGGGGCGGCGGCCCCGGCGTCGGATCAGCCCTGGTACGGCAGCCTGTGGGACACCCTGGCCGAACCCGGCACTCCGTAAGAGTGCGCTGGCAGCCCGTCACCGATGTCGACCGCGAGGCGCTGACCCGCGAACTCGGCCGTCCGCCGCGCGGGCTGCTGGCGGTCGCCTACCGGTGCGACCACGACGTCCCCGCCGTGGTGCAGACTTCGCCGCGGCTACCAGACGGGACGATCTTCCCGACGATGTTCTACCTGTGCTGCCGGAGCGTCACCGCGGCGGTGAGCCGGATGGAGGCATCCGGCCTCATGCGGGCGATGACAGAGCGGTTGGCAACCGATGAAGGACTGGCCCAGGCGTACCGGCACGCCCATCTGGCGTATCTGCGGCAACGCAACGACCTCTGTGATTTAGGAAACGACATCACTGCCGGCGGCATGCCCGATCGGGTGAAGTGCCTGCACGTCCTGGTCGCGCATTCGCTGGCGGTGGGCAGGGGTGTCAATCCGCTGGGCGACGAAGCGGTGGACGGCTTGGCCGAATACTGTCGCGGCCAGCCACCCTGTGTCCGACTGGACTGATCGTGGGGGCGAGAGGTCTTGTGCTGCAGCAGTTGTCTCGATGACACACGGGTGCCGACCGGGGGGCGGTAGCGGATTCTGGGCTCAGCGGCTCTATCAGCTGGCCTTATCAGCACCAACGGCCTCGGCGGAGTCCGGGGCAGGTCACCAGGGGGAGAAATGACTACCGCGGAATCGACCGCGCAGCTGATTGCGCAGGCCCGATCGTTCCTCGAGTTGATGCGATCCGAACAGCTCATCGACGAAGCGACCGGCGCCGCACGGCTTCGGCAGATCACCCATTCCGTGGCCAGGACCGGGCACTATGCCATGGATTCCGCGGAACTGACCTACGCCTGCCAGGTGGCCTGGCGGAACAGCAGCCGCTGCATCGGCAGGCTGCCCTGGCGGACACTCACGGTGCTGGATCGCCGCGATCGGGAATCCGCTGAGGAGATCTTCCAGGCCTGTGTCGATCACGTCCGACTGGCCACCAACAGTGGCCGGATCAGGCCGGTGATGTCCGTGTTCGCGGCCGATTTCGATGGCCGGCCACGGTCCAGGATCTGGAACCCTCAGTTGATCCGGTACGCGGGGTGGCGCCGCAGCGACGGAACCGTGCTGGGTGACCCGCTGCACGTCGGGTTCACCTCGGTCCTGGAGCATCTTGGCTGGCAGCCCGCCGAGCGGACCGCGTTCACCGTGCTACCGGTGGCAATCCAGGTGGGGTCCGGCCGGCCGCAGCTCTTCGAGCTCCCTGCCGACGCGGTGCTCGAGGTGCCCATCCGGCACCCGGACTTTCCCTGGTTCGCCGACCTGGGTCTGCGCTGGCACGCGCTGCCGATGGTGTGCGGGATGGCGCTGGAGGCCGGTGGGCTGCGCTATTCGGCGGCGCCGTTCAACGGGTGGTACATGGGCACCGAGATCGGCGCCCGGAACCTCGCGGACACCGACAGGTACGACCAGTTGCCGGCCATCGCCCACGGTCTTGGCCTGTCCACCCGCAGTTCGACCAACCTGTGGCGGGACAGGGCACTGCTGGAACTGAACGTCGCGGTGCTGCATTCGTTCCGCGCGGACGGTGTCCGGATCGTCGACCACCACAGCGCCGCCGACCAGTTCATGACGCACCTGCACCGGGAAGAGCAGCAGGGCCGGGAGACCCCCGGTGACTGGTCCTGGTTGGTGCCGCCGATGAGCGGGTCGACCACGCCGGTCTTTCATCGGTACTACGCCACCGGGGAACAGACCCCGGGTTTCCGGGAGAACCCTGCAGCGTGGGCCTTGCCGTCGGCTGCGGGCGGTCCGGTCCCCGGTCCGTTCCCTGGTCCGTTCCCTGGTCCGTTCCCTGGTCCGATCAACGGTCCGATCAACGGTCCGATCAACGGTCCGATCGCTGGGCCCGTCACTGGTCCGATCCGGGACTCGACGCCCGCGGCGCGGGACCCCGGGGTGTGTCCGGTGACCCATCTGCGCCGGGAACAGGCGGCCTGAGCTCCCTCAGGTCATCGGGGTGGCGGCGGCGACGATGTCGGCCAGCCGGAATCCGGGCGGGAGATCGCCGAACACCCGGTCCCCGCCGTCACCGAGACGGGTCGCGCAATAGACCGCGGCCACTTCCGCGGGCGCGTGCTGCAGCAGCAACCCGGCCGCGAACAGCCGCGCGATGAGGGACGCCACTGTCCTCGCCGAGGCCGGATCGGGGTCCGCCGACAGCAGTGATTTCACCCTGGTCACCGCGCCGTCGAAGGCCGGGTGCGCGCCGCCCGCACTCCCGAGCTCGGCAAGCAGCGCGTCAGCGCAGGCCGGCGAGCGGTCCAGCGCCCGTACCGCGTCCAGCGCGCTGACCGTCCCCGACCCCTCCCAGATCCCGTTCAGCGGCGACTCGCGGAGCAGCCGGGCCATCGGGAATCTCTCGACATACCCGTTGCCGCCCAGGCATTCCAGCGCCTCGGCGATCATCGGCACGGCGCGCTTGCACACCCAGAACTTCGCCGCCGGAAGCGCCAGCCGGAGCAGCGCGGCATCCTGCGCCGCCCCGTTCCCGATATCGACAGTGGCGCCGGCCGTGCGGTCGACCAGCGATCCCAGTCGCAGCGCGGTGAGCGTGGACGCCCAGGATTCCACCGCCAGATCGGCCAGCACGGCGCGCATCGCCGGCTGGTCGGCCAGCGGTCGGCCAAAGGCCCACCGGTGCGCGGCGTAGAACGCCGCCTCCGACAGCGCGGCCCGCATCTGCCCAGCGGACCCCAGCACGCAATCGACCCGGGTCATGGTGACCATCTGCAGGATGGTGGCCACCCCCCGGCCCTCGTCGCCGATCCGCCAGCCGATCGCGTCGTCGTACTCGATCTCGGCCGAGGCGTTGGACCGGTTGCCCAGCTTGTCCTTCAACCGCACCAGCCGCAGGCCGTTTCGCCGGCCATCGGGCAGCACCCGCGGGATCAGGCAACAGGTCAGCCCGCCGGGCGCCTGCGCCAGGGTGAGGAAGACGTCGTTCATCGGCGCCGAGGTGAACCACTTGTGCCCGTCCAGCCGGTACTCGCCGGCGGCCGATCCCGACCCGCCAATCGGGGTCGCGGTGGTGGTGTTCGCCCGGACATCGGATCCGCCCTGCTTCTCGGTCATCGACATCCCCGCCAGCAGGCCGAGTTTCGACCGCGCCGGGCGGAGCCCGAAGTCGTAGTGGGTGGATTGCAGCCCCGGGCAATAGGCGGCGGCGAGCGCGGGGTGCTGCCGGATGACCGGTACGGCGGCGTAGGTCATCGAGATGGGGCACAGGTGCCCGGATTCGGTCTGGGTCCACAGGTAGAAACCCGCCGCGCGGTGCAGGTGTGCGTGCTCGCCGGCGCCGGGTCCCCACGGCGCCCCGTGCAGCCCGGCGCCGACGGCCCGCGACATCAGCATGTGCCAGGCCGGGTGGAACTCGACTTCGTCGATCCGATGCCCGGACCGGTCGTGGGTATGCAGCACGGGCCGATGGACGTTGGCCAGCCGGGCCTGCTCGATGATCGCCGCGGAGCCGGCCGCGGTTGCCAGGTCCGCTAGTAGGGCGGGGGTGATCGTGGTTCCGGCCGCCGCCAGACCCGCTCGCAGTGCGGGGTCCGCGGCCGTCAGGTCGTGGTCGGCCAGCGGCCGGACCTGGTTCGTGACCTGCTGAACCGGACTGTCTGGCACTGCCGGGCCTCCTCGCGAAGCTCGCCGAACGCGCGGGTACCGTCCGATCATGGCTCACCGTCGCCGGTCCGGCGCAGGCGGAAGGGCAGCCCCGCCGTGAGCAACCAGGCGAGCGACCACCCGGGCGACCAGCGGACGGACCGGTCCCTGCGGGTCGCGGCCATCGACTGCGGCACGAACTCCATCCGCCTGCTGATCGCCGACGTGTTCGCCGGCGAGGCGAGTCCGCGGCTGGTCGATGTGCATCGGGAGATGCGGGTGGTACGGCTGGGCGAGGGCGTCGATGCCACCGGGATGCTGTCGACCCACGCGCTGGATCGAACCTGGCGTGCGCTGGCCGATTATTCGGCCGCGATCCGATCGTCCGGTGTGGTGCGGGTGCGGATGGCGGCGACCTCGGCCACCAGGGACGCCGGCAACCGGCAGGACTTCGTGACGATGGTCCGCTCGACGCTCGGGCAGGACCCCGAAGTGATCACCGGCGACGAGGAGGCCGAGCTGTCCTTTGCCGGCGCGGTCGGTGAACTCGATCCGGCCACCGGACCGTTCATGGTGGTGGACATCGGCGGCGGCTCCACCGAGATCGTCACCGGGAACCGGCGGCGCGGCGTCAACCAGATCAGTGGCGCGGTCAGCCTGGACATCGGGTGCGTGCGGATCACCGAGCGCATCCTGCGGTCCGATCCGCCGCCCGCCGCCGAACGGGACGCCGCCCGCCACTGGGCCCGGGCATTGCTGACCTCCGGTCTCGACCGGCTGCCGGTGTCATCAGTCCGGCGGCTGGTCCCGGTGTCCGGCACCGCGACCACCGTGGCGGCGGCCGCGCTGAAACTGAACACCTACGACGCCACCCGCATCCACCTGTCCCGGATCCCGACGGAGGATGTCCACCGGGTGTCCGCGTTCTTCCTCGGCGCGCACAGGGCGCACCGCGCGGCCCTGCGGTACATGCATCCCGGCCGGGTCGACGTGATCGGCGGTGGCGCGCTGATCCTGTCGGAACTTCTCACCCTGGTCCAGCAGCGGGTGCCCGCGATCCGTGAGGTCACCGTGTCCGAACACGACATCCTGGACGGGCTGGCGCTCTCCCTGGCCTGATCGTCACCGCGCCAGTCGTCGGGGTGCCAGTCGCGGCAGTGACCGCGTGCCCCCGGTGGGACTCGAACCCACACTGGAACCCTTTTAAGGGGCCTGCCTCTGCCGATTGGGCTACGGGGGCGGACGCGGGTCAAGCCTAGGAGATGCCGACAACCGCTGGTTCGCTCGCCGGGTCGGAGGCGCCCGCCGCGCGAGCTGACGCGCCCTGCGAACATGTCAGCCGTAGTGGTACCGGGCCTGCAGGACGACGATGTCCGCCCCTCTGACCAGGTACACGAGGCGATGTTCCTGGTCGATCCGGCGGGACATGGTGCCCTGCGGAAAGCTGTGCATGAGCAACTCAGGCTTTCCGATTCCCCCATCGTTGTCACGCGCGATGTCGTCGATCAGCCGGTTGATCCGTTTCAGGATCTTCCGATCTGTTGCCTGCCAGTAGGTGTAGTCCTCCTCCGATTCCTCGGTGAAGACGACTCTCATCGGAGGAGGTCGTGGGCTTCCACCTCGCCGAGGCGCGCATGCTCGACGCTGTCCATCAGCCGGCGGGCATTCGCCGGCGAGCGCAGCAGGTAAGCCGTCTCTTCCATCGCCCGGTAGTCGTCGAGTGAGATGAGCACAGCCGAACCCGTCTTCGAGATGATCTCGACTGGCTGGTGATCATCATTCACCTGTTCGATCAGCGGAAACAGTCGCCGCCGTGCCTCGCTCGCGGTGATTGCCATGACGCCTCGCTCATCCAATCCAATGACGCAGCTCGGTACCAGATATGGTACCGGGCTGCGTGCTGGCAGGGTCAGGCGGCGCTCATCGACGGTCGAGCTAGGCGCGCGCGGGGAGCACGTGGTCACCGAGCTTGTCGGTGGACAGGCACAGCGAGCAGACGTGGGCCGAGTGCGTCTCGCAGGCGGCCATGTCCGGCCGCTCGTAGTCCTGCCGGCACACGTGGCAGTGCAGGACCTCGCCAGAAGGATTGCCGTCGGCGTCGAACATCGCCAGCGGGATGCCGTCGTCATCGCGTCGTAGGTAGTACTTGCCCTTGGTGAGCACCGCCATCAGCGGGGTGAGCACCAGCGCCAGCACGATGGCCACGATCGGCGAGAACGGCTGGATCCAGCTCCCGAAGAGCCCGAAGAACACCGCGATGGACAGCCCTGCGGACAGGATGACCGAGACGAAACCGACCGGGTTGATGGCATACAACATGCCCCGGCGGAACTCCGGCACCGTCGGGGATATCTTCAACAACCCCTTGTTGATCACGATGTCGGTCGCCACGGTGACCACCCAGGCCATCGCGCAGTTGGCGTAGAAGCCCAGGATGCTGTTGAGCACGCTGAACATGTTCAACTCCATCAGCAGCAGCGCGACCGACACGTTGAAGATCACGAAGACCAGCCGGCCGGGGTAGCGCTTGGTGACCCGGGTGAAGCTGTTCGTCCAGGCCAGCGACCCCGAGTAGGCGTTCGTGACGTTGATCTTGATCTGGCTGATCACGACGAGGAACACCGCCAGCGTCATGGCGGCCCAGCCGGGCAGGAACTGCTCGTAGACGGTGAGGAACTGGTGCACCGGCTCGTTGGCAGTGGCGGCCGCGTCCGGGGTCAGCTTGGCGATGATGTAGACAGCCACGAACAACCCGACGATCTGCTTTATGGCGCCGAAGATGACCCACCCCGGTCCGGCCAGGATGACCGCGCGCCACCATGACCGGCGGTTGGCATCGGTCCGCGGCGGCATGAACCGCAGATAGTCGATCTGCTCGGCGATCTGCGCCATCAGCGACAGGCAGACACCGGCGGCGAGCATCATCGCGGCGAAGCTGGGGGCGCCGTCGCCGTCCGCGCCCTGGTAGGCGAAGAACGTCTCCACCGAATCCGGGTGGCTGATCAGCAGGTAGGCCATCGGGATGACGAACAGGATCAGCCACAGCGGGGTGGTCCACACCTGCAATTTGGCCAGCGCCTTCATCCCGTAGATGACCAGCGGGATCACCATCAGGGTGGACACGGCGTAGCCGAGCCAGAGGGGGATGCCCAGGCCGAGCTGCAGTCCCTGGGCCATGATCGAGCCCTCGAGCGCGAAGAAGATGAAGGTGAACGTCGCGAAGATGACGTTGGTCAGCACGGAGCCGTAGTAGCCGAAGCCGGAGCCACGGGTGATCAGGTCGAGGTCGATGTTGTACCGGGCCGCGTAGTAGGCCAGCGGGAAGCCGGTGACGAAGATGATCACCGCGGCGATCATGATGCCCCACAGGGCGTTCACCGTGCCGTTCGCGATGCCGATGTTCGCGCCGATCGCGAAGTCGGCCAGGTACGCGATGCCGCCCAACGCGGAGGTGGCGACCACTCCGGTGCCCCACCGCCGGTAGGACCGCGGCGCGAACCGCAGGGTGTAGTCCTCCAGCGTCTCGTTCGCCGCCTTGCCGGCCGGTAGTTCGACCTCGGTGGCGGGAATGCCCGGCAGATCACCGTGTTCGGCGACCGCCGTCTCCGGCACGGAGGTCGGGACACGGCCGGCAGGCTCTCCGGATGCCTCGGTTTGGGTCATGACGCGTCGTCTCCTGGCTGCGGGTAGCGGAGGGGCGTTCACGGAGCGAGCGCCACCCACGACCGGCTTCACTCCCTGGCGCACGCTAGGAGCGGTTTGTTTCGAGCACAGTCCTCGCAGCGTTACCCGATGGTGACGCCGAGTTACGAGATGTGACCATCGGCGCGAGCGGGCGGCGAGTGTTCCGTGGGAACTACGACGAGGCACCCGGCGTTGTACTGGGTGCAACCCACCGTGGTCCGTCACCCGCCGGTGATCTTCCTCGGATAGGTTTGCGCAGAGTCAGCCGTTCGATCACCTCATCGGAGGTAACCGTGCAGGAAAAGAGCAGTAACCCCGCCTTCCGGAACATGGGGGCGGTGATCAACGCGCAGCAGCAGGCCGCGCCGAGCACCGAAGTCCTGGACCAGATGTACAACCAGCCCGCGTACACGGCGCCGGAGCGGGAGCGGTTCCTCACCGTCGACGACGTGGTCACCAAGACCGCGGTGATCCTGGTGCTGGCCGTCGTGGCCGGCTTCGCCACCGCGTGGTTCGAGGCGTACGCGCTCGCCATCCCCGCCGCCATCATCGGTCTGGTGCTCTCGCTGGTCATCATCTTCAAGCGCAACATCAACCCGGCGCTGATCATCGGCTACGCGGTGGCCGAAGGCGTGTTGCTGGGTGCCATCTCAGGCTGGTTCAACACCATGTACCCAGGCATCGCGGCGCAGGCGATCGTCGGGACCCTCGGCGTCTTCGGCGGCATGCTGGTCGTCTACAAGACCGGCGCCATCCGGGTCACCCCGCGGCTCACCAAGATGATCATCGGCGGGATCATCGGCGTCGCCGTGCTGATGCTGTTCAACCTGATCATGAGCCTGTTCGGGATCAACGTGGGGCTGCGCGACGGCGGCGCGCTGGCCATCGTGTTCTCGCTGGTCTGCATCGGGCTCGCGGCGTTCAGCTTCCTGCTGGACTTCGACTCGATCGACCAGGCGATCAAGCAGGGCGCACCGGCCAAGACCTCCTGGTACTTCGCCTTCGGTCTGATGGTGACACTGGTGTGGCTGTACCTGGAGATCCTGCGGCTGCTGGGATACATGCGCCAGTAGTCCAGCCGGTCCAAAGCTCTGATGAACCACCGGCCGGGCCCGCAGTCCGACGATTTCCTTCGTCGGGTGCAGGCCTGGCCCGTTTCGTCCTGGCGGCACGGTGATCGGATCGCCGTCACCCGTCGGGCTCTCGATGTGCTGGCCGCGCTCGCCGCCACCGCCCGCGACGCCGCGGCACCCGAGGTCCCACCGCTGGCCGCGCACGTGCTTGCCGACCAGCTGGTCGTGCTGATCGCCGATGCCGATGCCGCCGGGGTACCGGCGGCCGACGTGGATGCCGTGATCACCCGCCTTCGGGCGGAGCTGGGTTTGGGTTGATCACTGGCCCGGGCCGCAATGACGGGGCAGGTCAGGCGGAAGCAGCGTGGTGCACGGTCGACTCCGGGTCCGGCAGCTCGTGGCGAAGCGGTCGGGCAGCCAGTTCCTCGATCAACGCGGGCAGCAGTACGTCCATCGCCCTGCGGTAGCCGGCGCCGGACGGGTGGAATCGGTCGGGCGCGAACAGATCGGGCCGGTCCACGAACTGCGGGCTGACGAGTTTGGCGATGGCCACGGCGCGCCCGGCAGCGTCGGTGACGGCGCGCTCCTGCAGCACCGCCAGCCGTAGCGACCACTGGCTCAGCATCGACCGCAGCGGCTGCGGGATCGGGGTGATGACGCCGAAATCCGGACAGGTTCCCACCACCACAGGAATCCGCCGCGAGGTGAGCTTGGCGACCGTGGCACCCAGCTGGGCCGCGGACCGCCACGGCGGCACCATGTCGCGGATGTCGTTGGCGCCCACCAGGATGACCACCGCGTCCGGCGCCTCCGCCAGGCACAGGTCCAACTGCCGGGGCAGGTCGGCGGAGGTCGCCCCGGTCAGGCCGTGGCTGCGCAGCCGGACGGGACGATCCAGGTGGTCGGCGACGCCGAGAGCAAGGATGACGCCTGGCAGGTCGTCGGCGTGCGTGGTCCCGTAGCCCACCGAGGTCGAATCGCCGAGCATCACCAGGGTGAGGAAATCATCGTCTTGGAGCCCCTCTGGCAGCACGTGACCGTCCGGGCTGTACACACCGTCGCCCTGCGGCAGCTGGATCTGTGCCAGCAGGTCGGAGGCCCTCTGCTGCGCGAGGGTCGCGCCGGGCACCGAGGGCGGCACCAGTGTGCCTTCTGCCAGCGCGGCATTGACGGCCGCTGCTTCGATCACCCTGGTCGCCGTCACGGCCTGGCGGATGAGGGTGACCACGGCGCTGCCCACCCCGGCCAGCACGCTGATACCCGCCACCGTCCCGACGCCGAATTTGCCGCCGGCCCGGATCGCCGGGCCGGCAGAGGACAATCCGCCCATCAGGCCAAAGGTCTTGCTCGACCACACGCTCATCGACTGCCCCCTGATGCGAAAACCAGAAACCGGCGCCCTGGGACCCGGACACCGGAAGACATCCACCGTGTACCACCACCGGACCGGCCGATTTATTCCGGCCGGGCGAGCGGCATGACCATCTTCCGCCGCACGCCCGGTGACCCACATCCCACGCAAGGAGGGAAAAGGTTGACGGGGCGAAGCCGAAGTGTCGATCGGTTACTCGGTCGGGCCCCCCGTTCGAGAAATCCCGGTCTGGCAATCCAGCTCGATCGGTCGAACCGATCTTCATCGCTCGGGCGTCTGCTCACACAGAGGATCTGCCGCCCGGGACTGATACCCAGGGGGGCAACCGGGGCCGGTTAGCCTGGGCCTGACAATTCGTCCGCTGCTGGCCGGCCGTCCCCCGGTCGGACAGCCATCGGACCCCGACCCGAGAGCCACCCGATCTGTGAGTCATCAAGGAGAACCTCCGTGCGGTATGCCCAGACCATCGTCGATCTGATCGGCAACACGCCGCTGGTCCGGCTGGGCCCGGTGGCCGCCGGGGTGGCTCCGCTGATCCTGGCCAAGATCGAGTACTTCAACCCGGGCGGGTCGGTCAAGGACCGCATCGCGGAGAAGATGATCATGGCCGCCGAGCAGTCCGGTGCGCTGCAGCCCGGCGGCACCATCATCGAGCCGACCAGTGGCAACACCGGGGTCGGCCTCGCCCTGGTCGCCCAGCAGCGCGGTTACCACTGCATCTTCGTCTGCCCCGACAAGGTCAGTGAGGACAAGCAGAACGTGCTGCGCGCGTACGGGGCCGAGGTGGTGGTGTGCCCGACGGCTGTCGCGCCGGAGAACCCCAACTCGTACTACTCGGTGTCCGATCGGCTGGTCCGGACCACCCCAGGAGCCTGGAAGCCCGACCAGTACGCGAACGCGCAGAACCCGGCGAGCCATTACGACACCACCGGGCCGGAGATCTGGGCCGACACCGACGGCAGGGTAACGCATTTCGTCGCCGGCGTGGGTACCGGCGGCACCATCTCCGGCACCGGCAGGTACCTGAAGGAGAAGTCCGGCGGCCGGGTCCAGGTGATCGGTGCCGACCCGGAGGGCTCGGTCTACTCCGGCGGCACCGGACGTCCCTACCTGGTCGAGGGCGTCGGCGAGGACTTCTGGCCCGACGCGTACGACCGGACGGTGACCGACCGGATCATCGCCGTCTCCGACGCCGAGTCCTTCGCCCTCACCCGGCGGCTGGCCCGGGAGGAGGGGCTGCTGGTCGGCGGATCCTGCGGCATGGCCGTGGCCGCGGCGCTGAAGCTCGCGGAGGGCCTCACCCCCGACGACATCGTCGTGGTGATCCTGCCCGACGGCGGCAGAGGGTATCTGTCCAAGATCTTCTCGGATCGCTGGATGGCGTCCTACGGATTCCTGTCCAGGGACGGGGAGGCCACCGTCGGCGAGGTGTTGCGCCGCAAGAGCGGCCAGCTCCCTGCGCTGGTGCACACACACCCGAACGAGACCATCCGCGATGCGGTGGAGATCATGCACGAGTACGGGGTGTCGCAGATGCCGGTGGTGTCCGCCGAACCGCCGGTGATGGCCGGCGAGGTGGTCGGCTCGGTCTCCGAACGCGACCTGCTCGACGCGCTGTTCGCCGGCACCGCGTCGCTGGCCGACGCGGTGAGCGGGCATATGGCCGAACCGTTCGCCCTGGTCGGGTCCGGCGAGAACCTGGCCGCGGCGCGGTCGGCGCTGCAGGACCGCGACGCCATCATGGTGGTCGACGACGGCAAGCCCGCGGGCGTACTGACCAGGGCCGACCTGCTCGGGTTCCTGGCCGGCTGAGGCTCGCCGGGGCTCGCCCGGTGGCCAGTGATCGAGTCGGCGAAACCCGAGGTCGGGCAGGGCTCGCGGGGCTACCATGACTTGGGCGGCAGGACACCGGCGTGACGTCACCGGACGATCCATCCATCCATACACCATCCATCCGTACACCATCCATTCATCCACGCCCGGCGGGAGCTTCGTGAGCTACCTACCAGCCCCGTACGAAGCGCCTCAGCAGGACGATCTGTCCGCGACGCTGGCCGCGATCCTCACCACCACCCTTGCGCTGATCACCTCCTGGGTGGTCGGCGCGCAGGCCTACCCCGTCATCCGGGAGGGCATCGACGCGGCGATGGGCGACCTGACCGACGAGCAGCAGCAGGCGTTCACCGACGCGTTGCCGACGACCGGGGTGCCCACCGTGGGGTGGGCGCTGGCCACCGTCTTCATGGTGATCGGTGCGGTGCTGCTGCTGTTCCGTCGCGGACGGGGGCTGCTGATTCTCGGCGCGCTGGTCTGCGTGGCCACCACGGCGTGGGCGCAGTTCGGCCTCGGGTACGGCGACGTGGGTTCGAGCGCGACGATGCCCGTCGACCAGTGGCCGCTGTTCTGGGGCGGCGCCGCCGTCGTGATCGCGGCGATCATGCCCGCGACCGGGCGGTGGGTCGGCCGCAGCCGTCAGAAGGCGTCGGGCAGACAGTCCACCGTCATCGGCACCACGGAATCCGGCGCGATCCTCTGGCCGGGGATGTGACAGGTAGCTGCCGCTGGGGGCCGCTGCCGCCGTTACCCTGGCCCGCATGAGCATCCCGCCCAGTTCCGCGGAGTTCGCCGACGGCTTCGCCACCAGGGCGATCCATGCCGGTCAGGACCCCGATCCGCTGACCGGGTCCATCACGGTGCCGATCTACCAGACGTCGACGTACGCGCAGGATGTGGTGGGCGAGACCCGCGGCGGGTACGACTATTCGCGGGCCGGCAACCCGACCCGCACCGCGCTGGAGCAGGCGCTGGCCAGCCTGGAGGGAGCGAGCCACGGGTATGCGTTCGCATCCGGGATGGCGGCATCGGACACGCTGATCCGTGCCGTGCTCCGGCCCGGTGATCATGTGATCATCCCGGACGACGCCTACGGCGGAACCTTTCGGCTGATCGACAAGATCTGCGTCCCCTGGGGAATCAGCTACACCGCGACATCCCTGGGTGATCTCGACGGGGTCCGCGACGCGTTGCGACCGGAAACGAAACTGATCTGGTGCGAGACGCCGACCAACCCGTTGCTGGGCATCGCCGACATCGCCGGGCTGGCCGACATCGCCGGAGTGTCCGGCGCGAAACTGTTGGTGGACAACACGTTCGCCTCGCCGTATCTGCAGCAGCCGATCGACCTGGGCGCCGACGTGGTGCTGCACTCGACGACCAAGTACATCGGCGGGCACTCCGACATCATCGGCGGCGCCTTGGTCACCGACGAGGACGGCCTGGGTGAGTCCTTCGCCTTCCACGCCAAATCGATGGGCGCCATCGCCGGTCCGTTCGACGCCTGGCTCACCCTGCGCGGGGTGAAAACCCTTGCGGTGCGGATGGATCGGCATTGCGACAACGCCGAAGCGGTGGTCGACCTGCTGGTCGGCCACCCCCGGGTCGGGCACGTCTACTACCCGGGCCTGCCCAGTCACCCCGGCCATCAGATCGCGGCCGGCCAGATGCTCCGCTTCGGCGGGATGGTGTCGTTCACGGTCGCCGGCGGCCGTGAGGAGGCCGTCAAGGTGTGCCAGCGGACCCGGTTGTTCACCCTCGGCGAGTCGCTGGGTGGGGTGGAGTCGCTGATCGAACATCCCGGACTGATGACGCATGCGAGCGTCGCCGGCTCCCAGTTGGAGGTCCGTGACGACCTGATCAGGCTTTCGGTCGGCATCGAGGACATCGGGGACCTGTTGGCCGACCTGCGCGATGCGCTGGACTGAGATACCGATGACGACACCCCTCACGACGACACACCCTTCACGACATCCGTCATGACGACACCCTCATGACGCGGCGGCGCCTGGCACTGGCGTTGGACATCGGTGGCACCAAGCTGGCCGCCGCCGTGGTCGACGAGAGCGGCGCGATCGTCGCGGCGCACCGGGTCCGCAACCCGCAGGGCACCGACGGCGATGTGCTGTTCGAAGCGTTGACCACCGCCGCGGACACCGCCCTGTCATCGGCGGGCGTCGGCGCAGGCGATGCGCGGCTGGTCCCGGCGATCGGGGTCGGTACGGCCGCGCCGTTGGACCTGGACGCCGGCACGGTGTCGCCGGTGAACATCCCGGCCTGGCGGGCATACCCGTTGCGGGACAGGCTGATCGAGCGTTACCAGATGGACGTCGGGCTGATCGGCGACGCCGTGGCGGTCGCCGTCGGCGAGCACTGGCGGGGGGCCGCGCGCGGGCACGCAAACGTACTGGGCATGGTGGTGTCCACCGGTGTCGGCGGCGGGTTCGTGTTGAACGGCCGGGTGGTGGTGGGCGCGACAGGCAACGCCGGCCACATCGGGCACGCCAGCGTGGACCCGAACGGGCCGGACTGCGTCTGCGGCGGTGTCGGCTGCCTGGAGGCCATCGCCAGCGGCACCTCGCTGGCGGCCTGGGCCGTGCAGCACGGTTTCGGAGCGGCGGACGGGACGGCGGACCGGACGGCGGACGGGACGGCGGACGGGACTGTGAACGGGACTGCACCGGCGGCGGACGAGATCGCCGAGGCCGCGGTGGCCGGCGACCCGATCGCGCTGGCGGCATTCCATCGGGCCGGCGCCGCGCTCGGCCTGGCGATCGCCGGAGCGGTCACGCTGCTCGACCTGGATCTGGTGGTGATCGGTGGTGGTGTTGCGGCTGCCGGACCGCTGCTGTTCGACCCGATCGCCGCGGCGTACTCCCGCTATGCCGCATTGGGTTTCGCCAAGCGCCCGCGGGTGGTGCCTGCCATGCTCGGCGGCACGGCAGGGTTGATCGGCGCCGCCGCGGTCGCCATGGACCCGCCCGCGTACTGGCCGACGGAGGCCGGCCGGTTCGTCCGGACCTGACCCGATGGCGAGATGGGCCGTCCGGCGCTGCCCGGTCCGCGGCCGCCGACGCTGGCAGGATGGGCGGGCATGGAGCAGGTCACCGTCGCCGACGTCCGCATTGCCGCCGAACTGCTGCGCGGAGTCGCGCGGTACACCCCGATGGAATCCTCCCGGCCACTGTCCGAGCGGGTGGCCGGACCGGTCTATCTCAAGTGCGAGAACCTGCAGCGCACCGGCTCTTTCAAGATCCGCGGCGCCTACGTCAGGATCGCGCGTCTGTCCGAGGCCGAGCTCGCCGCCGGGGTGGTCGCGGCGTCAGCGGGCAACCATGCCCAGGGTGTCGCGCTGGCGGCGTCACTCGTCGGCACCACCGCTCAGGTGTACATGCCGGTGGGCGCCTCGATCGCCAAGCTGACGGCGACCCGCGCCTACGGCGCGAACGTCGACCTGGTGGGGCAGACACTCGATGAGGCGCTCGAGGCGGCGGCGGAGTTCTCGGCGCGGACCGGCGCCGTGCTGGTGCACCCGTTCGACCATCCGGACGTGCTGCGCGGCCAGGGCACCGTCGGACTCGAGCTGTTGGAGCAGGTCCCCGACGTGGCGACGGTGGTGGTGTCGGCCGGCGGCGGAGGGCTGATCAGTGGGGTTGCTGCCGTGCTGCGGGAGCTGCGGCCGCAGGTCAGGATCGTCGGGGTGCAAGCGGAGCAGGCCGCGGCCTGGCCGGGTTCGCTGCAGGCCGGACATCCCGTCCGGCTCCGGCAGATGTCCACCCTTGCGGACGGGATCGCGGTGGGGGAGCCGTCGCAGTTGACCTTCGACCACGTCTCGAAGTTGGTCGACGAGATCGTCACCGTCAGCGAGGACCAGTTGTCGCAGGCGATGCTGCTCTGCCTGGAACGCGCCAAGCTGGTCGTCGAACCCGCCGGTGCCGCCACGGTGGCGGCGATCATGGCGCATCCCACCGCGTTCACCCCGCCGGTGGTGGCGGTGCTGTCCGGCGGAAACATCGACCCGCTGGTGCTGCTGCACGTCACCCAGCACGGACTGGTCGCGGCCCGGCGCTTCCTCACCCTGCGAGTGGAGATTCTCGACCGGCCGGGCCGGCTCGCCGCGCTGCTGGCGCTGGTCGCCGAGCTGGGCGGGAACGTCGTCGACGTCGTGCACTCCCGGCTGGGATCGAGCCTGCAGATGGGTGACGTGGAGGTGGCGCTGCGGATGGAGGCCCAGGGAGCCGAGCATTGCGACCAGCTGGTGCAGGGACTCGTGCAGGCCGGCTACCGGATCCTGGAACGCCACTGACCAGCGCGGCAGGCCCGATGCTGCGGACGCCTGCCGAACTGGTCAGTGCTGGGTCGAACGAAAAACAGCAGGTCAGCCGACGAACGGCTTGGCGTCCAGCACGCTGACCTTCTGGGTGCGGCCGTTGGGCAGGGTGTACTCCCGCGACTCTCCGCGGGAGGCACCCAGGATGGCCTGGCCGAGCGGGGACTGCGGCGAGTAGACCTGCAACGACCCGTGCACGCCTTCTTCCCGAGAACCGAGCAGGAACGTCTCCTGATCGTCGTCGTCACCGTCGTAGGCGATGGTGACGACCATGCCGGGCTCCACCACACCGTCGTCGGCGGGTGGGACGCCGACCTGAGCGGTGCGGAGCAACTCCTGGATCTGCCTGATCCGGGCCTCCTGCTTGCCCTGTTCGTCGCGCGCGGCGTGATACCCGCCGTTCTCCTTGAGGTCACCCTCCTCGCGCCGCGCATTGATCTCGGCCGCGATCACAGGACGCTGCGCAACGAGCTGGTCGAGCTCGTGCTGGAGGCGGTCGTGTGCTTCCTGGGTCAGCCAGGTCACGACGGTCCCGGTCATGGCAACTCCTTTACTGCTGATATGTCCGTCCGCGGCACCGGGATCGGTGATACGGGATGCGGGTGTACGGCCCGTACCGCGAGACGGTCGCGAGGCGCGTTCCCGCACGCGTGGGTGGCACAACAAACAAGTGACGGCCCCGAGTCAATGAAGTACGAGGGGCCGTCGGCTTGTCTGATTCTAACACGCGGGTCTGCGCTGGCCGCCCTTATTCATCCAATGCGGGCCCGCCCGATCCCGGCATGGTCGGCGCGGCGAGCCTCGGTTCTCCGCGCTGACCTGCCACAACGGCGCCGCTGGCGATCGACCTCCCGAGCCGGGCCGCAGTCGCCGCGATGTCGGTCTTGGTGCCGGCCGTTCGGCGTGGACAATGGTTCTGTCCCGGGGACCTGGCCGGGGAATCGCCTCGCGGAGGCCGGAAAGGGAACGACGTCGTGAGCAACGGGATGTCCGAGCGGCCAGTGAATGCCGGCGAGCAGCGCGAAGTGACGGTCGACGTGCCTGTTGGGACTGCGATGCGCGCGGCAGCCGAGCGCGCGCGCTTCGCGGCTGGCGCCCCGTTGCGGCTGATGGCCGTGCACGCCCATCCCGACGACGAGTCGAGCAAGGGTGCGGCCACCCTCGCCAAGTATGTGGCCGACGGTGTCGGGGTGGTGGTGGTGTCCTGTACCGGGGGCGAGCGCGGGGACATCCTCAATCCCAAGTTCGACGCGGCCGACCTGGACATCCCGACCCTGCGGATCAGCGAGATGGCAAAGGCCGCAGAGATTCTCGGCGTTGCGCACGAATGGCTGGGGTATCACGACTCGGGGTATCACGAGGGCGAACCAGACACCTGGGAATTGCCGGATGGCAGTTTCGCGGTCCTGGATCCCGCCGAGGAAATCGGCGCCCTGGTCAAGGTCATCCGCCGGTACCGGCCGCATGTGATGACCACCTACGACGAGAACGGCGGCTACCCGCACCCCGATCACATCCGGTGTCACGTGGTGTCGGTCGGGGCCTTCGAGGCGGCGGGGGATCCGCAGGCGTACCCGGACGCCGGTGAGCCATGGCAGCCGCTGAAGCTCTACTACAACGTCGGGTTCTCCCCGGAACGGATCCTGGCCATCAACTCCGCCGTCAAGGAGCTGACCGGTTCCGGTCCGTTCGACGAGTGGATCCAACGGTTCTCCGACCACCCGCGGCCCGACCCCGGCGCGCGGATCACCACGCAGATCCCGGTGGCCGAGTACTTCGGGCATCGGGACGCCGCGCTCAAGGCCCACGAGACGCAGATCGATCCCGACTCCGTCTGGTTCGCGGTCCCGCACCATGTCGAGGCCGAGGTTTGGGGAACGGACGACTACGAACTGGCCCGGTCGCTGATCGACACCACGCTGCCGGAAAGTGACCTGTTCGCCGGGCTGCGGGAACGGGTGAACACGTGACAGGGTTCGTCGGATCGGTGGTGAACGGATCTGTCGTCAACAGGATCGTCCTGCGGGCTCAGGACCCGCCGGCCGAGATCGACCCGACTACCGGCAAGGGCCCGGAGTGGGGCAAGGCAGCGCCGATCGGTTTGCTGATCGTCCTGCTGATGGGCATCGCGCTGTACTTCCTGATCAAGTCCATGAACAAGAACCTGCGCAAGGTGCCCAGCAGCTTCGAGGCCGACGGCGCCGTTCCCGACGACGTCGATCAAGCGGGGTTCTCCTCGGCTGACGGCACCGACGCCGACACCGACACCGACGAGCCACTGACGGATACCGCCGCCGAGCGCACCGAACGCCCCCGATAGGCATGGCCGCCGCGTCACGGCTCGCCGGTGCCACCTCGACCTACCTGGCCCAGCACGCCGGCAACCCGGTGGACTGGTGGCCGTGGTCGGACGAGGCGTTCGCCGAGGCACGGCGTCGGGACGTTCCCGTACTGCTCTCCGTCGGCTACGCATCCTGTCACTGGTGCCACGTGATGGCGCGGGAATCGTTCTCCGACCCGGCCACCGCGGACCAGCTGAACCGGGACTTCGTTGCGATCAAGGTCGATCGCGAGGAACGGCCGGACGTCGATGCGGTGTACATGAGCGCGACTCAGGCGCTCACCGGCCATGGCGGCTGGCCGATGACCTGCTTCCTGACGCCGGACGGTGCGCCGTTCTATGCCGGTACGTACTTCCCGCCGGTGCCCAGCTCGGGCCTTCCGGCGTTCCGGCAGCTGCTGTCCGCGATCTCGGAGGCGTGGACCACCCAGCGTGACGAGGTCACCCAGGCAGCCGGCCGGATCGGCGCCTCGCTGGCGGCGATGTCCGGGCCGCTGGCCGGCGGACGGCTCGAGGCGGCCGAGCTGACGGCGGCCGCCGACGACATGCTGGGCCAGATCGACATGGTTGACGGCGGGTTCGGCGGAGCACCCAAGTTCCCGCCGGCGATGGCCGCCGAATTCCTGCTCCGGCACCACGAGCGCACGGGTTCGTCGCCCGCACGGGCCGCCGTCACCCTGACGCTTGATCGGATGGCCCGCGGCGGAATCTTCGACCAGCTGGCCGGTGGGTTCTCCCGGTACAGCGTCGACAAGACTTGGCACGTCCCGCATTTCGAGAAGATGCTGGACGACAACGCGCAGCTGTTGCGGCTGTACGCCCACCACGCCCGACTGACCGGGTCCGCGTTGTCCGGGCGGGTGGCCGCCCAGACCGCACAATTCCTGCTGCGCGACCTGCGACTGCCCTCAGGTGCCTTCGCCGCGTCGCTGGACGCCGACACCGGGGGTGTCGAAGGAGCGACCTACCGCTGGACGCGGCGCCAGCTGATCGAGGAACTCGGGGCGCCGGACGGACAGGCGGCGGGGGACTTGTTTGCACTGCCGCCGGAGGGTCCGGACGGTGTCCTGGCCGCAGCGGCCGAGGATCTGGCGGCCGAGGTCCTCCGGCTCCCGGTCGATCCACCCGACCCCGGGTGGTTCGCCGGCATCCGGGCCCGGTTGCTCGCCGCCAGGGACCGACGTCCGCAGCCCGGCCGGGACGACATCGTGGTGCTCCGGTCCAACGGGCTGGCGATGGCTGCGTTGGCCGAGGCCGGTGCCGCGGCGGCCCGTACCGACTGGGTCGACGGGGCCGTCGCGGCAGCCGAGTACCTGGTGGCCGTGCATCGGATGGACGGCCGCTGGTATCGCAGTTCCCGGGACGGCCGGGTCGGGCCGGGTCGCGCCGTGCTGGCCGACCACGGCGATCTGGCCGGCGGCCTGCTGGCGCTGTACCAGGCCACCGGCGATCGGCGCTGGCTGGACGAGGGCGTCGCCGTCATCGACCAGGCGTTGGCGCATTTTGCGGAACGTTTCGCGGCTGATGGGTCCGTCGATGGTCAGCAGCCATGGACCGGCGGGTTCTTCGACACCGCGGACGACGCGGGGCCGTTGATCGTGCGGCCACGGGACCCTACCGACGGCGCGGCGCCGTCCGGTCAGTCGGCGATCACCAATGCCCTGCTGACCGCCGCGGCGCTGACCGGGAACGCCGCCTACCGCGCGTGCGCCGAAACGTCACTGGCCTCGGTCGCCGGGCTGGTCGCCAGGTTCCCGCGGTCGGCGGGCTGGCACCTGTGCGCCGCCGAGGTGGTTGCCGCCGGCCCGCTGCAGGTGGCGGTCTCCGGTGACCCGGGCGACGAGCGCGACGCGCTGGCCACGGTGGCTCGGCGTCATGCGCCCGCCGGGTCCGTCATCGACATCGGCATGGCCGATGCCCCCGGCCGCGAACTGCTCGCTGCGCGGCCCGCGATCGGGGGCAAGGCGACTGCCTACGTCTGCCGCGGATTCGTCTGCGATCGGCCGGTCACCGCCCCGGCGGACCTCCAGGCCCTGCTGACCACTCGCTGACCACTGGCTGACCGCTCGCGGACCCCGCGCACCCCGCGCGTGCGTCCCCCTGTTCGGCGCGGATCAAGTTTCGCCGCGCGGATGAACCGGTGTACTCGCGTCACTCCAGTCCCATANCCGCGACGTTCATGCGCGCCGCNGACTTTGATCCGCGCTGGCAAGGGGGTGACGTGGATCACAGGCGATTCCGGCTATTCGCCGGGAACATTCGCCATAGNTGCTGCAGTTGTATGNTCTGTAACGGTGTAATCAGCACCGTCAGAACAAGGAAGGAGTCTCCCGATGAAGGGATACTTCACAGAAGCATGGGGCGAGGGCGAAGATCCCGGCCCAGGACGCCGTGGCGGCCCGCACGGGCGCGGCGGCAAGGGTGGTCGCGGACCAGGGTTCGGCGGCTACGGACCGGGCCGGGGATTCGGCCCGCGCGGCCGGGGACGCGGCGGAGCGCCGGAAGTCCCGGACGCCTCGGACGCGGCAGGCTGGTTTGCCGGCCGGCTCCCGGAGGACTGGTTCGCCGGCGCACCGAGCGTCTCGGTCGACCGCGACGAGATCATCGTCGTGGGTGACCTGCCCGCATTGACCGAGGAGTTCTCCGACGACGCGGCCAAGGCGGCCGCCGAGGTCGGACGCATTGCCCGGTTCCGCGAGGACACCCGCGCCGCCCGGATCGAGATCGCCCGTCAGGGCCAATTCCGGTACGGCCGGGAGATCTCCTGGGGTGCCCGACTGGGCGGCACCCAGGAGCTGTTCACCACGCTGTCCGCCCCGGTGATGACGCGCTTGCGCCAGCAGGAGCGGCAGATCCTGGACACGCTGGTCGAGTCGGGCGTCGCCCGGTCCCGGTCGGACGCGGTGGTCTGGGCGGTGCGGCTGGTCGGTCAGCACGCCGATTCCTGGCTGGGCGATCTGCGCTCGGCGATGGAAGAGGTCAACCGGCTCCGCGACCAGGGACCGGACCTCGGCTGAGGAGAGTAATCAGCACCGGATCAGCACCGAGGAATCAGCACCGAGGAATCAGCACCGAATGGTCAGCGAACCTGGAACAGCAACATCCAGATGGCCACGCAGTGGCACATTGCGGCCAGTGACACGCAGGCGTGGAAGTACTCGTGGTAGCCGAACGTCTTGGGCCAGGTGTTCGGCCTGCGGGTGGCGTAGAAGATCGCGCCGACCGTGTACAGCAGTCCGCCCGCGGCGATCAGCACCACGGCCGCCACGCTGACACTGCGCCACAGATCCGGTAGCACGAACACCGCCACCCACCCGAGCGCGAGGTAGAACGGCACACCGATCCAGGTCGGGGCATGCGGCCACAGCATCTTCAGCGCCACGCCGCCCGCTGCCCCGATCCAGACCGTTACCAGGATGACGGTGCTGGTCGGCGGATGCAGAGCCAGCGCGGCGATCGGGGTGTAGGTGCCCGCGATGAAGACGAAGATCATCGAGTGATCGGCGCGCTTCATCCAGGTTCTGGCCTCGGATGATTTCCAGGTGTGTCGGTGGTACGTGGCGCTGATCCCGAACAGGCCGACGAGCGTGACGGCATAGACGGCGCAGGCGAAGGCGGCGCCGACGCCGACCCAGATTCCGGCAACCGGGATCAGCACCAGGCCCATGACGATCGCCGCGGCCAGCGAGTACACGTGGATCCAGCCCCTGGCCCGCGGCCGATCCAGGAACGGCGTGGTGGTCACCTCGGCCGTGGTCATCACTCCATCGTGCTGTAGTTGCCGGTGTTTTCCCAGGGCGCGGGGTGGTGATCCCTGTCCCTGCCGGGGCCCACCCGCGCCAGTAGGGTCAACTCCCGTGAGGCTCCCGTCGTTGGTCTACCGCGTCTACGAACGCAAGTTGACCCGGGAACTCCTCGGAGCGCAAATCCCGCACCACGTGGGCGTCATGCTCGACGGGAATCGGCGATGGGCCCGCAAGGCGGGGTTCACCAATCCCACCGAAGGGCACAGGGCCGGTGCCGCTCACATCGCCGACCTGCTGGAGTGGTGCCGCGAGGCCGGCATCGGCATGGTCACCCTGTGGCTGCTGTCCACCGAGAACCTGCGCAGGGCCGACGACGAGCTGCTGCCGTTGCTGGCCATCATCACCGACGTCGTGGACGAACTGGCCGCTCCGGGTCAACCCTGGAAGCTGCGGATCGTCGGCGCCAGGGACGTGCTGCCGGCCCCGATGGCCACCCGGTTGACGGCGGCCGAGATGCGGACCGAGGATCGCACCGGCCTGCAGGTCAACATCGCAGTGGGGTACGGCGGGCGGCAGGAGATCGTCGACGCCGTCACCTCGATGCTGCGGACCGGGCTCGACGAGGGCATGGGCGTACAGGAGTTGATCGACTCGCTGGACGTGGAGACCATCGGCGAGCACCTGTACACCTCGGGCCAGCCCGACCCTGACCTGGTGATCAGGACCTCCGGTGAGCAGCGGCTATCCGGGTTCCTGCTGTGGCAGAGCGCGCATTCGGAGTTCTGGTTCTGCGAGGCCTATTGGCCGGATTTCCGGCGGGTGGATTTCCTGCGGGCGCTCCGCGATTACGCGGCACGGCACCGTCGCTACGGCGAGTGACCGGCCCGGCGCCCTGGTTCAGGCGGGTCGGTTCGCCTGGGTGACGAAGCGCGGGTACGCAGGCCGACGCACTCCGGTGCTGCGTGCAGCCGCCCCTGCGAATTCGTCACCGCCTACCCTGACCGGCATGGATCTGGTCACCGAATACCTGAAGTTGGGCCTGCGCTTCGACCGGATCGTGGATGGGTTCGTCGACGCGTACACCGGCGATCCGGCGTTCCGACTCGAGGTCGCCGACGAGCCAGCGCCCGAGCCGCTGGAGCTGTCCCGGCAGGCGGCGGCGCTGTCCGCGGCGGTCGCCGACACCGACCTGGCGCCCCAGCGCGCGGCTTTCCTGACGGCCCATCTGGATGCGCTGTCACTGGCCGGGCGCCGGCTCGCTGGGGAGTCGATGTCGCTGGTCGACGAGGTCGCCGGATACTTCCAGGTCCAGATCGAGCTGGTCCACACCGATGTCTTCGCCGACGCGCATGCGCGGATCGGCGAGTTGCTGGGCGGCACCGGGCCGGTCGGGGACCGGCTGGCCGCGCTGCGCGCGGCGGAGCTCTGCCCGGTCGACGTCGTCGAACCGGCGGTCCGGGCGGTCGCGGCGAATCTGCGGGAGCGGGTCAGCCGGGACACCGGGCTGGCCGCGCTGGAAGAACACATCGACTTCGAGATCGCCCATGACGTCGCGTGGAGCGGCTTCAACTACTACCTCGGCAACTTCCGCTCCCGGGTCGCTGTCAACGCCGACATCGGCCACCGGGTCAGCCAGCTGGGTGTGCTGGTGGCGCACGAGTGCTATCCGGGCCACCACACCGAACACTGCCGCAAGGAGGATCTGCTGGTCCGCGGTGCCGGCGAGGTCGAGCACACCATCTTCCTGGTGAACACCCCGCAGTGCCTGATGGCAGAGGGGCTGGGTGACCTGGCGCTGACCGCCGCGGTCGGACGGGGGTGGGGGCGGTGGCTGGCGCAGGTGCTCGACGGGATCGGGCCGAGCTTTGACCCGGATCTGGCCGAGGCGCTGGAGGTCGCCTCCCGGCCGCTCAGCGCGGTGCGGCAGAACGCCGCGATCCTGCTGCACGACCGCGGAGCCGACCCCGACGAGGTGGTCGCCTACCTGCAACGGTGGTCGCTGCTGGCCGAGGAACAGGCACGTCAGCGCATGCGCTTCCTCACCGACCCGCTCTGGCGGGCCTACACCTCCACCTACGTCGAGGGCGAGAAGCTGCTCCGACCCTGGCTCGATCGGCGTGACCCGGGAACGAGCGCGCTGGCCCGGTTCCAGCGGCTGCTCGACGAACCGTTGACCCCGGCGCGCATCCAGGTCGAGATGGCGCAGTCAGCCCGCGTGCCCAGCTGAACGGGCACCTACGGACCGGTGCCGAACGGTGCACCTGGATCTGATACCCCGGTGCGGTGGCTCACGCCGACTTCCCATGCGATTCTGCGGGAGGTCGGTTGTGATTCTGATTCAGTGGGACGACTGGGCGTCACGCGCCCCGATGAGCACCGACGAGGGGAATCGCTGATGAGTGGCCAGGCCCGATTGCTGGTTGTCGACGACGAACCGTCCCTGCAGGACATCGTCGCCACCTCGATGAGATTCCTGGGCTACCAGGTGGCCGTCGCCGCTACCGGGCGGGAAGCGGTGCGGATGGCCAGCGATATGCATCCCGACCTGATCATCCTCGACGTCATGCTGCCCGACTTCGACGGCCTGGAAGTGATGAAGCGGGTGCGGTCCGCCGGCGTCGATGCGGGTGTGGTCTTCCTGTCCGCCCGGGACACCCCCAAGGACAAGATCGCCGGCCTGACCGCCGGCGGGGACGACTACGTCACCAAGCCGTTCGGGCTGGAAGAGCTCGCCGCGCGGGTGGCCGCCGTGCTGCGCCGGACCCGCCCCGAGACCGACGACGACGGACAGCTGCGGGTGGCCGACCTCGAACTCGACCCGGAGACCTATCAGGTGACCAGGGCGGGCGTGCCGATCGAGCTGGCGCCCACCGAATACAAGATGCTGCGCCACCTGATGATCAACGCCAACGTGGTCTTGTCCCGCCAGCAGCTGCTGGACGCGGTGTGGGGGACCGACTTCTACGGCGACGACTCCGTGGTCGCCACCTACATCTCCTACCTGCGCCGCAAGGTCGACGCGACCGGCGAACCGCTGATCCACACCCACCGCGGTTTCGGCTATGTGCTTCGCGGCCAACGGCACTGAGCGCCTCAGGTGCCATGCCCGATGACGCCGCAGGTGCCGGCCCCAGGACCGGTCGAACAGTGACGGGCCGATGAGCGAGCATCCGACCGGGCGGGTGCGTGCCGATCCGTCCGGGTCGCCAACCGGGTCGCCAACCGTGCCGACCACCGGGCCACCGACGGTGCCGGCCGGCGTGCCCCGAACCCTGCCGCCCACCGGGCCGCCGAACAACGCCCTGCCGATGACGCCCCTGCCGATGACGCCCCTGCCGATGACGCCGATTCCGCCGCCGGCCGGTATCGCGCCGCCGGTAGTGGCGCGCGGGCCGGTACCGATGCCCCCGCACCGTCGCTGGAGCTTGCGCGCCAGGCTGATCGCACTCGTGGTCGCCGTCGCCGCCGTCGCGTTGATCGCGGTCGACATCGTGCTGCCCCTTGTCGTCCGGGATACCCAGATCGCGGCGAAGGAGGTGACCCTGGCCGGCGTGATCGCCACGGTGAGCCGGGACCAGCGGGTCACCTCGCGAACGTTGGCCGACCTGAGCGAGAAGGCCCAGCTGCGCGGCGAAATCGGCTGGTCCACGGTGTCCGCGGACGGCATCTCCGTGGTCCAGGTGCCGACCGCCAGCAACGCCGCCGCCAACCCGCAACTGACGGGCACCGACTGGATCGGAGCTCCGGCCACCGTCCTTGACGCCGCAGACAGCAACCAGCGCTACCTGGCCCGCGGCTTCCCGGTCGGGCTCGGCGACGAACCCGGTTATCTGGTCGCCTGGATGCCGCTGGACGATGTCGACCAGACCTTCCGCCGGCTGGTGCTGGTCGAACTGCTGGTTACCGTGGGCCTGCTGATCCTGCTCGGCGCCACTGCCGGACTGGTCATCCGCCGCGAACTGCGGCCGCTGGAGACGATGGCCGAGGCCGCCGACGACATCGCGGCCGGAGACCTCAGCCGCCGGGTGGAGGACGCCGATCCCAGCACGGAGATCGGCCGACTGGGGGCGGCCCTGAACGGCATGCTCGACGGCATCTCCTCGCTGCTGGACGACCGCAGGCGTAGTGAGGACCGGCTGCGGCAGTTCGTCGCGGACGCCTCGCACGAGCTCCGCACCCCGGTGGCAGCGGTCCGCGGGTACGCCGATCTGTACGGCGCCGGGGCGCTTCCGGACGGCTCCGCGGTGGATCGGGCCATGCAGCGGATGGGTTTCGAGGCGCGGCGGATGGGTGCGCTGGTCGAGGACCTGCTGACGTTGATCCAGGCGGACGCCGAGCGCACTGCCGCGCACGAGCGGGTGGACCTGCGGGAATTGCTCGGCGGTGTGGTCGACGACGCCGCCGTGATCGATCCCCTGCGCACCTGGCGGCTGGCCGGAGTTCCGGGCAGCGCCGTCGTGCTCGGCGACCGGTTGCGACTGCACCAGCTGTTCGCCAATTTGCTGGCCAACATCCGCACGCACACCGACGAGGGCACCGTGGCCACCGTGTCGGTCTTGCCGGGGTCCGAAGAGATCGCGGTGATCATCAGCGACAACGGGCTCGGGGTCGGTGACGACGACCTCGAGCGGCTCTTCGATCGGTTCTACCGGGTCGACGCATCCCGCAGCCGGGAGAAAGGCGGCACCGGTCTGGGCCTGTCCATCGTCGCGGCGATCGTCCGGGCGCACGGCGGACGGATCATGGCCTCGCACAGCACCGGCGGAGGGTTGACCATGACGGTGGTGCTGCCCCGGGCCATGGGTACCGCTGCGGTGGACCGACCCGCGGCCGCGCCGGAAAGCACGGTCTGACGATCGACTGAAGGTCGGCCGCCGGCCGCCGCCCGGCGCTCGCCTCGGGCCGTTCCCGGAGCACACCCTGGTGCTAACAACGCCGACATCCGATGTTCACACGATTGTTTGCGTGTTGGATCAGAACAGGTCGTCAGCACGGGTAACGTCCGAAATGTGAGCCGTACAGCAAAGGCTCATCCGGGAGGCCCCGATCGTGCGTGCCGCAACTGCAGCACCGAGCACGAGGGGGTCGGCGTCAGGCCCCCGTGTCCGCGGAAATTGTCACCGCGGGAATTGGGACACCGCCGGCCCTTCTCGAGGAAGCGGGCGCGCCGCGCGCGCTCGCCAGGGAGCCGCTCGTGGCCACACGTCGATCCGCCGCAGACCTCTCGCTCTCGCACGGCCAGCACGACATCGTTGACGTACCGGATCAGCCGGACCAGTTCCATCAGTCCGAACGGCCCGATCGCCCGGCCGAAGCGCCCTCTTCCGCTCTGCCCGGCCGCCGTACGTATGTCATCGACACGTCGGTGTTGCTCTCCGATCCGTGGGCGCTGAATCGGTTCGCCGAACACGAGGTCGTGCTCCCGTTGGTGGTGATCGGGGAGCTGGAGGACAAGCGGCATCATCCGGAGCTGGGCTACTTCGCCCGCCAGTCGCTGCGCATCCTGGACGACCTGCGGGTGCAGTACGGGCGGCTGGACTCTCCGGTGCCGGTCGGCGGGATGGCGGCCTCGGATAAGAAACAGCACGGGACCCGGGACGGGGCGGACGGTGGCGGCCTCACCTCGGGCGGTACCCTGCACGTCGAGCTGAACCACACCGACGCGACCGTGCTCCCTGCCGGATTCCGCAATGACAGCAACGACTCTCGAATTCTGGCGTGCGCGCTGAACCTGGCTCGGGAAAGGCCGGCGGGGTCGGTCGTGCTGGTCTCCAAGGACATGCCGCTGCGGGTCAAGGCGTCCGCCGTCGGGCTGACCGCGGACGAGTACCGGGCGCAGGACATCGTCCCGTCGGGCTGGACCGGCATGGCGGAACTGCCGGTGACCACCGAGCAGGTGGACACGTTGTTCCACACCGGCGTGATCGACGCCGATACGGCCCGCGAGCTGCCCTGCCATACCGGAGTCAAGCTCGTCACGCCGAGCAGCTCCGCGTTGGGCAGGGTGACGCCTGGCAAGCAGATCCGGTTGGTGCGGGGTGAGAAGGAGGCCTTCGGGTTGCGCGGCCGATCCGCCGAGCAGCGGATCGCCCTCGACCTGCTGATGGACGAGGAAATCGGCATCGTCTCGCTCGGCGGCCGGGCCGGCACCGGGAAGTCGGCGCTGGCATTGTGTGCCGGGCTGGAACTGGTGATGGAACGCCGCGCGCACCGCAAGGTCGTGGTGTTCCGCCCGCTGTACGCCGTCGGTGGGCAGGAGCTGGGCTACCTGCCGGGCAGCGAGAACGACAAGATGCAGCCATGGGCGCAGGCGGTTTTCGACACCCTGTCCGCAGTGGCCTCGCCGCAGGTCATCGAGGAGGTCATCGCCCGTGGGATGCTCGAGGTGCTGCCGCTGACCCACATCCGGGGTCGTTCGCTGCACGACTCGTTCGTCATCGTCGACGAGGCACAATCGTTGGAGCGCAATGTGTTGCTGACCGTGCTGTCCCGGCTGGGGACGAATTCGCGGGTGGTGCTCACCCACGACGTGGCGCAGCGGGACAACCTGCGGGTGGGTCGGCACGACGGAATCGCGGCGGTCATCGAAACGCTGAAAGGACACCCGTTGTTCGCGCACGTGACCCTGACCCGGTCGGAGCGATCGCCGATCGCGGCGCTGGTCACCGAGATGCTGGAGATGCCCGACCTGGCCTGACGGCCCGCTGTCATCGTGGGGGAGCCGGCGATCAGGCGATCGGCAGGGTCGCCGGCTCCTCGTTTCCCTGGGCGTCCGGCGCCGGCGCGCCGAACCGGGCGAGCAGCAACGCCCCGGCCAGCACGAGTGCGAAACCGGCCAGCGCCGCCGGGGTGCTGCCGGGTTCCGGCCGGTCGCCGCACAGCAGCACGCCGAGGCCGGCGCCGAGAACTGTCTCGGTGGCCACCACCGCACCGGTCACGGTCACCACACTGGCCCGCTGCAGCGCCGCCGCGCCGAGCAGCAGGCCGAGCGCACCGGCGGCGGCCATCGCCCACGCGGCCGGATCGGCCAGCAACGCCGGCACGGCGAAGTCGCGGACGATCCTGGCCCCGACGGCGAGCAGCCCGAAGCAGATCCCGGCGAGCACCGCCAGCAGCACGCCCGACCGACTGAGCGGCCGGACCCGTAGCGCCGCCGCCGCGGCCAGACCCGCCAGCAGCGCCGCACCCAGCAGGGCCACCCTGGCCGCAGTGCCGACCTCGGCAGCGCTCTGCGGCCCGCTGGCCAGCGCCAGCGCGAGCAGGCCCCCGACGATGCCGATGACAGCGATCACCTCGTGGCGGCGCAACCGAACGTGCAGGGTGAGGACCGCGAGCACGGCGGTGACGGCGAGGCTCGAGGCACGACCGGCCTGGACCACGAACAGTGGGAGGCTGCGCAGGGCCAGGATGGACGACCCGAAACCGGCGACGACCAGGGCCAGCGCCATCAGGTACCGCGGGCTCCTGGCCAGCCGCACCACGAAACGGGCGTTCACCGCCGAGGCTGTCGGCAGCCGCCGAACGGCGGAGGCCTGCAGGACGGCGGCGCCGCCGGAACAGATCGCCGCCGCACCGACCGCGAGCAATGCCAGGTTCACCACTGGACTCCCTGGAACACATCGCCGGTCAGCTGTCGGTCTGTCGTCGGAATGGTCGCGCGCCGCTGAGTACGCTAGTGCCTTCGTCCCATTCGTCACGACAGGGACGCGGCGGTCCGTCGGATGGCCGGGAAGCACCCACGAATGACGCGAGTGGTGAAGTAGCCGCACAGTCGCATTGAGGACGCGGGAGGAAACGTGGGCTCAGTCAGCCCAACGGTTCGCACACCTACTTCCGCTGCCGGTGGCCGCCCGCCGATCCTGGCGGTGATGGCTGCGTTCGTGACCATCACAGCGGTCTTGACGCTGGTGGTCACGCTGGCCACCCGGAACATGCTGCGGTCTCCGCTGGACGGGTCCCTGGACGGGCCCGTGTGGCTGGACGGCTGGTTCTCGGGCGACTCCGGCTGGTACTACGCCATCGCGAGATCCGGGTACAGCTACATCCCCGGGGTGCAGTCGCCGATCGCGTTCTTCCCGACCTACCCGATGACTGTTCGCGGTGTCGGTTGGCTGATCGGCGACGACCAGGTGGCCGGCTCGCTGATCTCCGTGGTCTGCGGCGCGGCCACCGCGGTGCTGTTCGCCCAGTGGGTCTGGCGGCGGCTGCCCCGCGCCGGTGCCGTCACGGCGATCGCCGTGCTGTTGCTGTACCCCTACTCGTTCTATCTCTACGGCGCGATGTACGGCGAATCGCTGTTCATGCTCACTGCGCTCGGCTCGTTCCTGTTGCTGGAGCGGCGGCACTACTGGCTGGCCGGCCTGGTGGGCGCGCTGGCCACTGCGGGGCGACCGGTCGGAGTCGCTGTCGCGGTCGGCCTGGTTGTCCGGATGCTCGAGATGCTCGCCGAGCACAGAGCTCTCGAAGTGCCCGTCATCTCGGCCGGCGCGGTCGGCGCCGTCGAAACGCCTTCGTCGGAACCCGGCGGGCGCGTCGAACCCGTCGATCCGGCCGAGGCGACCGCGCCGCCGGCGGCGGGCCGGAGCGATTACCCTGCTCACCCTCGCTGGCGCGAGCTGCTGCGCGCAGTTCCGGCGGTCCGCTGGCGGGAAGTGGGCGTGCTGGTCTCCGGCCTGGGCCTGGCGGCCTGGTGCATCTATCTGTGGATCCAGTTCGGTGATCCGTTGGCCTTTGTCTCCGTGCAGGCGGCGCCCGGCTGGTACCAGGGCAGCGGTCCGCACACCTGGTTCAAGGTGGTCTATGTCGGCACGATGGTCTTCGGGCCGGTGGACGTCGCGATCCGGACCACCGCACAGGCCATCATGTGCCTAATGGCGGTGCTGCTGCTGCGCAGGGTCTGGCGCCGATTCGGCTGGGGATACGCCGCGTTTTCCGTGGTGGTACTGGCGATCCCCATTCTGGGCACCAAGGACTTCATGGGCACCGGGCGCTATGTTCTTGTCGCGTTCCCGGTGGTGGCCGCGGCCGGCGATTTCTTGGCAACCCGCGCGCCGAAATGGGTTCGGGTCGCCGTGCTCGCCGCGCTGGGGACGGGACTGATGGTCGCGACAGCTTTCTACGCGCGTGGGGTGGAGGTTTCATGAGCGAGGGATTGCAGCGGGAGCGCTTCGAGAAACTGTCGATCTTCTTTCCGATGTGGAATGAGGAGCTATACATTCACCGGGCGGTCCGGGCCGCCAAGGAAATCTGTGAGCAACTGGTCGAGCACAAGGAGATCGGCGATTTCGAGATCATCGTCGTGGATGACGCCTCCACCGACCGGACCGCCGAATACGCCGACGCGCTGGTGGAGGTCGACACGCACATCCGCGTCGTCCATCATCAGCAGAATCGCAAACTCGGCGGCAGCATCAAGAGCGGCCTTGCTGCCGCTACCGGGGACCTGGTGCTCTACACCGATGCGGACCTGCCGTTCGAGATGATCGAACTGGTCAGGGCGATCCGGGTGCTGCGGGATTACGAGGCCGACATGATCAGCGCCTACCGCTTCGACCGGACCGGCGAAGGACTGCGCCGGGCGGTGTATTCCTGGACCTATAACTGGTTGATCCAGATCTCCTTCGGAACACGGCTGCGGGACGTCAACTTCGCATTCAAGCTGTGCCGCCGACGCGTCCTTGACCACGTCAGCTTGTCCAGCGAAGGCTCGTTCATCGACGCCGAGCTGGTCATCAGGGCGCAGCGCGCCGGATACTCGATCGTTCAGATCGGGGTCGACTATTTCCCGCGGACGAGGGGGTTGTCGACCCTGTCCTCGCCGTCGGTGATCAAGGGGATGCTGACCGAGATGGTGCGCCTGCGTAGCGAACTGAAGTCGGTCCGTCCTGTCGTATCGATCCCCCAGCCGACCCAGCCGACCCCGCCGGAATGAGCCGGCTGCTGATCGTCTCCGCCGACGATCTCGGGCTCACCGACGGCGTGTGCAGCGCGATTGCTCGTGGCCACGCCGACGGGGTGGTGACGTCGACGTCGCTGCTGGCGGTGGGCCGCGCCTTCTCATCCGCCGTGCGCGTGTTGCGTGAGGCGCCGGGCTTGGACGTCGGCGCTCACCTGGCCATGGTCGGCGAAGACCCGCCGCTGCTCACCCGGCGGGAGATCCCCACGCTGGTGAACAAGCAGGGCCGGTTCCCACTGTCCTACCGCACGGTCCTCGCCCGTGGCTTCGCGCGCCGGATCGACCCGGACGAGGTGCGCAGGGAGTTCACCGCCCAGCTGCAGCGGATCCGTGCTGCCGGCGTGCACGTCTCGCACCTGGACACCCACCAGCACGTCCACCTGTGGCCCGCGGTCGCCAGGGTGGTGACCGAGCTGGCGCGGCAAGAGCGGATCCCCGCGGTCCGCACCCCGGCCAGCCATCGCGTGCTGCCGGTCGGGTTCGGGGTGAACGCGCTGGCCTCCCGGCTACGGCGCGAGCTGTCCGCCGCCGGGCTGGCCACCACCGACAACTACACGGGCCTCGACGAGGCCGGTGCGTTCGACGCCGCGCGGTTCCGGACCTCGCTGAGCCGACTGGGCAGCGCCGGCTCGGTGGAGATCAACGTTCACCCTGGCGAGGCCGGCGATCCGGATCTGGCCAGGTTCTCCTGGGGGTATCGCTGGTCCGATGAACTGGCCATGCTGCTGGCGCCGCGAACCCGGTCGCTCATCGACGCGGGTGGCTTCCGGCTGGGCAGCTTCGCCGATCTGACCGCCCAGCGGCCTGAACGATGAGCACCTCGATGAACTCCGAACCTCGGAACCAGCTCACCGTGCGCCGCGGCGTTCGGACACCGCGCCGGCCGGACGCAGCCGGCCGGGCGGCGCTGGATGGGTATGCCGGGCAGAGCGCGGCGGTGCGGCTGCACGCCTGGGTGCGGTGGTACAGCGCGCCGTTCCCGGCGATCGCCGGCGTCTTGCCGGACACCGGCCGCATCCTCGAGATCGGTTGTGGTCACGGGCTTTTCAGCGTGTATGCGGCGCTGGCGGGTAGGTCCCGCGCGGTCCGCGGGGTGGACATCGACCGGGACAAGATCGCGGTGGCCCAGGTGGTGGCCGGCCACGTCGACGCCGACCTGGAGTTCGACGTCAGCCCGTCCGGAGCAGTCAGCCCGGGACCGTGGGACGCCATCGTGGTGGTGGACATGCTGTACCTGCTGCCGGCGGCGCAGCAACGGCGGCTGCTCACCGAGGCTGCCGCCGAACTCGCCCCCGGTGGTCGCCTGGTGATCAAGGAGATGAGCCGGACGCCGCGGTGGAAGGCTGCGTGGAACACCGCGCAGGAAACCCTGGCGGTGTCGATCCTGGGCATCACCGAGCGAGCGTCGACGGCGGCGGAGCCGCGCCCGGCCTCCGGGGGGCGCTTTGCGCTCGCCAGATTCGACTTCGTCGCGCCGGAGACGATGGCGGGTTGGTTGGCCGGCGCCGGGCTGGACACCTCGTCCCACAGGCTGGATCGCGGCCGGATGCACCCGCACCACCTGCTCGTCGGGCGCCGGCCCGGCTGATGCCGGTCTCCCGCCGGCCCGCTCGTCGCCCGAGCGAGCCCGCGATGCGAATGTGACGTGGATCGGCCGGCCGCTCCTCGTGTCGGCGTGCACCGGGCAGCCGCGACCGGCACAGTGGCACCCGGGGACCGAGACGGGCGCCCGGTACATCGAGAAGGGAATCCGATGCGGACAGGTCGATTCGCTGCGGTAGTGGCAGCGACCGCCGTCGCTGGGGCACTGGCGCTGGTGGGACTCGCGCCGGCGCAAGCCGCCACCGACGCCCCACAGCCGACTCAGGGCGCAGCCGAAGCGCCCGCCCAGCTCCCGGTCTTCCGTGCAAACGCACCCGTCACCACCGCGAACGGCACCAGAACCCTGGTGGTCGACCCGAACGCCGGTCTCGCCGCCACCGGCGCCAAGATCAGCGTGCAGGGCAAGGGATTCGACACCGACCACGGGCTGTACGTGGCGGTCTGTGCGGACGGCTCCGGAGCTCCCGCCGATCTGACCACATGCGTGGGCGGCCCGATCCCGGACGGGAACACCACCGACGCCTGGGCGCACGTCACGTCGTGGGAGAACGGCGGATCGTTCGACGTCACCCTGACTTTGCCGTCGGTGACCGGGGGCAACCCGAACTGCGTGACGGCCCATTGCTCGCTCTACACCGTCAGCGATGACGACGCCGTCAGGTCGGAGGACAACACGGTTCCGCTGACGTTCGCCCCGCCGACCAGTTCCAGCAGTTCGCCGACAGCGCCGACAGCGCCGACCGGGCCGACTGCGCCCACCGCGCCGAGTCCGGCCAACCCGGAACTCATCGCCTCACCGACGGTGGTCGCGGGCCAGAACCAGATCGTGGTGTTCTCCGGGTTCAAGCCCGGTGAGCAGGTCAATCTCACGCTGTTCTCCAGGGAGGTCGCGCTCCCCCCGGTCACCGCCAGTGGCGCCGGGGTCGCCCAGGCCGAATTCACCGTTCCGGCCGACACCGTGGCCGGCACCCATCGGTTGGAGGCGATCGGCCAGACCTCCGGCACCGTCGGAGTGGCCAGCTTCCAGGTCACCGCCCCGCCGGTCACCTCGGCGAGCCCGACGCCGAGCCCCACCCCGTCACCGACCCCGAGCCCCAGCGGGTCCAGCACCGCGCCGGTGAGCAGTTCGGCGCCCGTCTCGCCGACCGTGGTGACGAGCAGCGCGGTGACGCCGTCAGGGAGCTCGGACGCCGGCAGCCTGTGGTGGCTGTGGCTGCTCATCGCGATCGTGGTCATCGCGGGAATCGTCACCGGCGTGATCGTCTGGCGGCGCAAGCAGCAGGAACAACGCGAGAAGGACGAGGCCGACCTCGCGGCCGCCGCCGCCGCGGAGCAGACGGCCGGCTATCCCGGCCAGCCGGGTGCGGACGCGCAGACCGTGCTGCTGCCGCCTGTCGGACCGCCACCGGGTGGTCCGCCTCCCGGCCAGGATCCCTATGGTCTGTTGTCCGGCCGTGACCACCCGGACAACCCGCAGCTGTACTCCGGCCAGGACGCCGGTCCGACAGAGGTGCTCGGGCCGCCAGGCGGCCGGCCGTACCAGGGCGGTCCCGGCGGTTACCCACCGGGGCCGGGCTGGGGTCCGCCCAGTGGTGATGCGCCCAGTGGCGGCGCGCCCACCCAGGCGATCGGGGATCAGGACTGGCCGACCGGACCGCTGCCGCCGGTGCCCCCGGCCGGCGGCCCCGGTGGCCCCGGCTCGCCCGACAGCACGGGAACCTCGGCCTGGACACCGGACTTCGACGACACCGACACGGGTGACGACGACGATCCGTCCGGCGCCGACGGTCGGCCGCCCCGGCGCTGATCGGCGCAGCGGTCTCCTCAGGGGCCCTGGCCGGCAGGGCTGACCCCCAGGGCGGTCAGGGGTGCGTCATGGACAGCACGTCCAGCGCCGCGTCCAGCTGTTCGCTGGTCAGCCTGCCGGCGGTGACGTGCCCGCGTTCGAGTACCACCGTCTTGATCGTCTTGCCGTCCTTGAGCGCCTGTTTGGCGATCGATGCGGCCTCTTCGTAGCCGATGTACTTGTTCAACGGGGTGACGATCGATGGCGACGACTCGGCGAAGTACCTGCACCGCTCGACGTCGGCCTCGATGCCGTCGATGCACTTGTCAGCCAGCGTCCGGGTCGCGTTGGACAGCAGCCGAATGGACTCCAGCAGGTTGCGGCCGATGACCGGGAACATCACGTTGAGCTCGAAGTTGCCCTGCGAGCCGGCGAACGCGACCGTGGCGTCGTTGCCGATGACCTGCGCGGCGACCATCAGGGTGGCCTCCGGCAGCACCGGGTTCACCTTGCCGGGCATGATCGACGAACCTGGCTGCAGATCCGGAAGGCGGATCTCGGACAGTCCCGCGCGCGGTCCGGAGCCCATCCACCGGATGTCGTTGCAGATCTTGGTCAGGCTCACCGCGATCACCCGCAGCTGACCGGAGGTCTCCACCAGCGCGTCCCTTGAGCCCTGCGCCTCGAAATGGTTGCGGGCCTCGGTGAACGGCAGGTCCAGGTCGTGCGCGAGGTGCAGGATCACCGCGGCGGGGAAGCCGGGCGGGGTGTTGATCCCGGTGCCGACCGCGGTCCCACCGAGCGGCAATTCGGCGAGCCGGGGCAGGGTGGAGGTCAAACGCTCGACGCCGTAACGGATCTGGGCGGCGTACCCGCCGAATTCCTGGCCCAGGGTGACCGGCGTGGCGTCCATCAGGTGCGTGCGTCCGGACTTCACCACCGCAGCCCATTCGACGCTCTTGGATTCCAGCGACGTGGCCAGGTGCAGCATTGCCGGGATCAGGTTGCGGACGATCGCCTCGGTGGCGGCCACGTGGATCGAGGTGGGGAAGACGTCGTTGGAGGACTGGGAGGCGTTGACATGGTCGTTCGGATGCACCTTGCGCCCGAGTGACTCCGTCGCCAGCGTTGCCAGCACCTCGTTGGCGTTCATGTTCGAGCTGGTGCCCGAACCGGTCTGGAAGACGTCGATCGGGAAGTCCGCGTCGAAATCACCCGCTGCCACCAGCTGTGCTGCGGCCACCACGGCGTCCGCGATCTCCTGTTCGACGACGCTCAACTCGGCGTTGACCGTCGCCGCCGCCGCCTTGATCAGCGCCAGTGCGCGGATCTGGGCACGCTCCAGCGGCCGCAGCGAGATCGGGAAGTTCTCCAGCGCCCGTTGCGTTTGCGCTTGGTACTTCGCGTTCCGGGGGACCCGCACTTCGCCCATCGTGTCGTGCTCGATGCGGTAGTCCGATGCGTCGGTGCTCACGCCATTGTGTTCTGCCATGCTGGCCACGCTAGCGGGACGCCTCGCCGTGGGACCAGCGGCCCGTCGACCTTCTCGGTCACACTCGGTGTCCGGGCTGGGCCGTCCGGCCACTCAGTCGTCTCCACTCAGTCGTCTCCACTCAGTCGTCTCCACTCAGCCGTCTCCACTGAGCCGGGCCGCCCGCGCGTACAGGTACCGCTGGACCGGGATGCTGGTGGTCCGGCCGGCCGCCAGCCGGTAGGACTCCTTCGCCCCGTGCTGATCGCCGGCCAACTCCAGCAGGTGGGCACGGACGGCGTCCAGCCGGTGATCCCCGGTGATCCGCGCGTCGGTGGCCAGTTCGTCCACCAGCGCCAGGGCTGCAGCCGGGCCACGCACCATGGCGACCGCGACGGCGTGGTTCAACGCCACCACGGGGTTGTCCGACAGTCGCATCAACAGCTCGTACAGCGCGACGATCTGCGGCCAATCGGTCGCCTCGGCAGACGGCGCCTCGTCGTGAATGGCCGCGATCGCCGCCTGCAGTTGGTACGGGCCGGGGGTGCCCCGCGGCAGCGCATGGCTGATCAAAGCGACGCCCTCGGCGATATCGCCGCTGTTCCAACGGGTTCGGTCCTGCTCGGCCATCGGGATAAGCGCCCCGTCCGGCGCGGTGCGCGCCGGGCTGCGTGCGTCGGTGAGCACCATCAGCGCCAGCAAGCCGGTCACCTCCACGTCATCGGGCATCAGCCGGTGCACGACGCGGGTGAGCCGGATGGCCTCGGCCGACAGTTCGGCGCGGTGCAAGCTCGGTCCCGAGGTGCTGACGTAGCCCTCGTTGAAGATCAGGTACAGCACATGCAGCACCGCACCCAGCCGGTCCGCCCGCTCGGCAGCGGGTGGCATGCGGAACGGGATACGGCTGTTCTTGATGCTCTGTTTGGCCCTGGTGATGCGGCGGGTCATGGTCGGCTCCGGCACCAGGAAAGCGCGGGCGATTTCCGCGGTCGTCAGGCCGCCGACCGCCCGCAGGGTGAGGGCGATCTGCGAGGCGGGGGACAGCGCCGGGTGGCAACACAGGAAGAGCAGGATGAGGGTGTCGTCCTGATCTGCCGCACCGGTCCCCTCCGCGCCGACCTCGCGGTCCGCGGCCGGCGCCACCCAGCTCTCCGGCAACGTCCAGGTCGCCAGCATGCCCTCGCGCTGCCGGCGGGCATGCTCGCTGCGCAACAGGTCGGTCAACCTGCGGGCAGCGACGGTGATGAGCCAGCCGCGGGGATTGTCAGGAAGCCCGTCGCGTTGCCACTGCGAGACGGCCGCGACCAGTGCTTCCTGGACCGCATCCTCGGCGGCGTCGAAGTTCCCGTACCGGCGCACCACGGCGCCGAGGACCTGCGGCGCCAAGCGGCGCAGCAGGCCCTCGAGCGTCTCTGCGGTGTCGGTCACGCAGTGGTCAGCCCTCGAACTCGCCGGCGCCGTCGGCGATCGGCCGGATGTCCACGTACAGGTCCTGCGGATTACCCGGACCGGGTGGGCAGTCCGCCAGCCGGTCGGCGATCTCGGTCGCGCGGTCGAAGCTGTCGCACTCGACGATCGTGTAACCGGCCAGCACCTCCTGCGTCTCCGCGTACGGCCCGTCGGTGACGACCCTGACTCCGTTCTGCAGGCCGACTCTGCGGGTGTGCACCGGTTCGGCCAGTCCGCGCGCGTCGACGAACTCCCCGGACTCGACCAGCTCGTTGTTCCACTTCTGCATGAACGTGGCCATCGCGGTGAAATCCTCGGTGGTCCACGCCGGTTGGTCGGTGGCCTTGCCCACCATGGCGTCGTAGTCCTGCTGCGAGCCGTAGAGCATGATCATGTACTTCACGGGTGATTCCTCCCTGTTTCGGCACCCCTGCGGTGCCTCTCGCCGGAGACGTCGGAGCCNCGGAACCATCTCGGACATCAGATCACCGACGGCGACGTGTCACCATGGTCGGTGTGGCGGACCGGCGACCGAAGACCCTGCGTGACATGGCTCTTTCCCTGGGCCTGGTGGCCGTCGTCGCCCTGATCCTGGTCGGCATGTACGGCGGCATCAGCTTCTCGCCGGGGCAGGCAACGGATGGCCAGACCCCGACGGCGGACGTCACCGGCGGATTCCAGCGCGCCGAACCGCTGGTGGGCTTCACGGTGGTCATCCCGCCCGGGCTGCCTGCCGATTGGCACCCCAACTCGTTCTCCTTCACCGACCCGGCGACCGGAGAAGGTCCGGGCGCGACGACCGGCGGGCCGCCGGCCGTACGCGGCGGCTGGCTGACTCCGGAAGGCCGGTTCATCACGCTCGTCGAGTCCTCCGGTCCGGTGCCCAAGGTGCTCGATGCGGAGTTGGGCGGCCCGGGCACCCGAACCGCGTCCGGCGTCGAGCAGGTGGGCGGCACGGAGTGGACCGTGACGATGGGGCGACGCGGCGAGGCGGCGTGGTTCCGCAGCGACGGGGATGTCACCTTCCTGATCACCGGCACCGCCACCGCTGACGACTTCCGGACGCTGGCGCAGGCGACAGCGGCCTGACTCAGCGGCCTGACTCAGCGGCCTGACTCAGCGGCCTGACTCAGCGGCCTGACTCAGCGGCCTGGCTCAGCGGCCTGGCTCGGCCGCCGGAATCACCCGGTGGCGGCCCAGTCCAGCAGGTCCCGCACCCGCCAGGTGTTGACGATTCGTTCCACCGGCACGCCGCATTCCTCCGCCCGCGCGCAGCCGTAGGGCTGCCAGTCGAGCTGACCCGGGGCGTGACCGTCGGTGTCGATGCTGAACAGGCAGCCGGCATCGACCGCTTGACGCAGCAGCCGTCGCGGTGGGTCCAGCCGCTCCGGCCGGCTGTTGATCTCCACCGCCACGTCGTGCTCGGCGCAGGCCGCGAACACCGCCTCGGCGTCGAACCGGCTCTCCGGCCGGGTGCCGCGCCCGCCGGTGACCAGCCGGCCGGTGCAGTGACCGAGGATGTCGGTGTGCGGGTCCTCGATGGCCGCCAGCATCCGGCGGGTCATCGTCGCCGGATCCGAGCGCAGCTTCGAGTGCACGGACGCGACCACGATGTCGACCCGGCCGAGCAGTTCGTCGGTCTGGTCCAGCGTGCCGTCCTCGTTGATGTCGCATTCGATGCCGGACAACAGCCTGAACCCGCCCGCGTGCTTGGTCAGCTGCTCGTCCAGGGTGGCAACGATCTCCAGTTGCTTCTCCAGCCGCTCCGCGGTCAGCCCGTTGGCCACCGTCAGCCGCGGGGAGTGGTCGGTGAGCGCCAGGTACTCGTGGCCGATCTCCACCGCCGTCACGGCCATCTCCTGGATCGGGCTGCCGCCGTCGCTCCAGTCGCTGTGCGCGTGCAGATCCCCGCGGAGTGCCTCCCGGATCCGCGCACCGCCGTCGACCAGCGGTCCGGCGGTGGGCTCCAGATCGGCCAGGTAATCCGGGGTCCGCCCGGCCAGCGTCTGCGTGACCACCGCCGACGTCTTCGGGCCGATCCCGGCAAGGTCGGTGAGAGTGCCGGCGCGGGAACGTTTCTCGATATCGTGCGGGGACAGCCGGCCCAGCGTGACGGCAGCCGTCCGGAATGCCTTCACCCGATAGGTGGGTGCCTGCTTGCGTTCGAGCAGGAAGGCGATCCGTCTGAGCGCGGCGACCGGATCCATCGGGGCAGGCTATCCGCTGGTCCCGGCTCAGCACCCGTGGGCGCTGACGTACACCGAGTGCACCGACCGGCCGGCCGTCATGAAGAGCAGGTTCCTGGCCGCGCCGCCGAGCCACCGGGTCTCATGTCCACGACGTCCTTCGGCGCGTTCAGTCGCTTGCCCTGGAAACGGTCCATCAGCACCGTGATGGACCCGTCGAACTCGGTGCGTGCGGGTGACGCGCCGGGTCAGGTGTTCGCAGGAAACCAGCCGTCCGGAACGGTCCCCTGGTGAGGCCTTCACCGCAGGGTCCGGGTACGGGGTCAGCTCTTGCTGGACGGGCACGATCGGTCCACTCCTGTTGTGCTGATGTCCCTCGGGTGGACGATGCCATCGGGACAGTCACGGCGCGAGCCGGGGTGCACGGATCGACAGACAGGGAGTGAGCCGATGGGCCAGCCGGCACGAAGGATCGCCGTCGTCACCGGAGCAGGCAGCGGGATCGGTGCCGCGGCCGCGCTGGCGCTCGCCGGGGACGGCTGGCAGGTGGCGCTGGCCGGCCGACGCCCCGATGCACTGGAGGAGGTGGCGGCGCGCGGCGCGGGGCTTGCGGGCGGACTCGATCCCGTCCCCACCGACGTGACCGACGAGGCATCGGTGACGGCGCTGTTCGGCCGTGTCGCGTCCCGTCACGGGCGGGTCGATCTGCTCTTCAACAACGCCGGGATGTCATTGCCGGCCACCAACCCGGACGAGATCAGTTCGGCGGACTGGAATGCGATCGTCGCCGTCAACCTCACCGGCGCGTTCCTGTGCACCAGGGAGGCCTTCCGGGTGATGCGCCGCCAGGACCCGCGGGGCGGACGGATCATCAACAACGGCTCCATATCCGCGCATGTGCCGCGTCCGGGCTCGATCGGCTACACGGCCACCAAGCACGCGATCACCGGGCTCACCAAGTCCACCGCACTCGACGGCCGGCCCTACGACATCGCTTGCGGGCAGATCGATATCGGCAACGCGGCGACCGACATGACCACCCGGATGGCACAAGGTCTGCAACAGGCGGACGGATCCATCCGGGCCGAACCCAGGATGGCCGTCACGGATGTCGGCCGGGCCGTGGTCTTCATGGCCGGCCTGCCGCTGGATTCCAACGTGGCGACGATGACCGTGATGGCGACCAAGATGCCCTACATCGGGCGCGGCTGAAACTGCTGACGCGGGGCGGCTGAGTCGTTGCTGTGATGACATTCACCCGTGGTGCGTCCGCCGATCGTGTGATCCTGGTAGAGACGCATTCGTGCGTCGTCACATCCATTGCTGGAGGCGCGCCGATGCTCCGTACGATGCTGCTCGGCAAGATCCACCGGGCCACCGTGACCGCGGCGGATCTGCACTACGTCGGCTCCATCACCGTCGACGCAGACCTGCTGGATGCCGCGGATCTGTTGCCCGGCCAGCAGGTTGACGTCGTCGACGTGACCAACGGCGCCCGGCTGACCACCTACCTGATCGCCGGCGAACGCGGGCGTGGCACCGTGGGCATCAACGGCGCTGCTGCGCACCAGATCCATCCGGGCGACGTGGTGATCATCATCGGTTACGGGATGCTCGAGGATGCCGAGGCCCGCACCCGCGCAGCCCGGGTGGTCTTCGTCGACGCGGACAACCGCATCGTCCAGCTCGGCACCGATCCCGGCGATGTCCCGCTGGGCTTCGGCCTGATGCCGTCTGGAGTGGGTCGCTCCTGATCCGCGGGCCCGTGCTGGGATCCGCCGCCGGCCCGCCTCAGGACTCGGCGTCGTCCGTGCTGCGCTGCAAGGCATCCTCGACCCGTTGCCGCGCCCCGTCCAGGAACCGGGTGCAGACGACGGCGAGGTGCTCGCCGCGTTCCCAGAGCTCCAGCGACTCGTCGAGCGAGAGCCCACCAGCTTCCAGCCGGGCGACCACCTGGGCGAGCTCGTCCCGCGCCTGTTCGTAGCTGGCCGCCGCGGCCGGCCCGATTCCTGCGGCCGGCACTTCAGTGTTGCTGTTCGGGCCGTTGCTGTTCGGGTCGTTGCTGTTCGAGTCGTCGGTGTCCGCAGACTTCGCCATGTCAGGTTCCCTGCTCTTCTTCGGCGCCGGCACTGCGGGCCAGCACGGCACCGTCGGCCACCCGGATGCGAAGGTCGGCTCCGGCCGGTGCGTCGGCCACCGACCGGATGATCAGGTGGCCGGCCTGAACGACGGCGTACCCGCGGGCCAGGGTGGCCGCCGGGCCAAGTACGGCCAGTTGGGCTCGACGATGGGCGACGTCGCGGTCGATGCGATCCAGCGAGGTGACGATCAGAGCGCGGCCGCGCTCCCGGAGCCGGTCGACATCGGCGGCGCGGGCCGCGATCGGGGAGAGCGGATCGGCCAGGACTGCCGCGGACGTCAGCCGATTGAGCCTGGCCTCCTCGGTCGCCACCCAGCCCGCCAGCGCACGGCGGGCCCGTCCGCGAAGCTGATCGACCTGACGCAGTTCGGCGGTGGCATCCGGCACCACCCGCTTGCCGGCGTCCGTCGGGGTGGAGCAGCGCACGTCGGCGACGTCATCGACGATCGGATGATCCGGTTCGTGGCCGATCGCGGAGACGACCGGAGTACGGCACGCGGAGACCGCCCGGCACAGCGTCTCGTCCGAGAACGGCAGCAGATCCTCGACGCTGCCGCCACCGCGAGCCAGCACGATCACCTCGACATCGGGATCGGCGTCCAACCTGGCCAACGACTCGATGATCTGCGAGACGGCCAGAACTCCTTGCACGGCAGGGTTTTCCACGCTGAACCGGACCGCCGGCCAGCGGGCACGGGCATTGGCCAGCACGTCGGACTCGGCAGCGCTGGCCCGCCCGGTGATCAATCCGACCGCCGCCGGGAGGAACGGGAGCCGTTTCTTGCGTTCGGGCGCGGTCAGCCCCTCGGCGGCGAGCAACCTGCGCAGCCGCTCCAGTCGGGCGAGAAGCTCGCCGAGTCCGACCGGATGCATCTCGTCGACCCGGAAGGTGAGCGACCCGCGCGCCGGGTAGAACTCGAACCGGCCGTGCACCACCACCCGGGAACCCTCGGTCGGTGGTGCCGGCAGCGCGGCGAGCACCGACCTCGCGCACACCACCTGCAGCGACATCGGCACGGCCGCGTCCCGCAGGGTGAGGAACGACATCTGCGATCCCGACCGCACGGACACCTGTGCGATCTGCCCTTCGACCCACGCGGCCGGCGCCTTGGCCACGTACTCGACCATCCGCTGAGCGAGAGCACGCACCGGCCAAGGGTTCTCCCGCGTGGTGTCGGCCGCCTTGACGGGCGGCGCGGGTCGGGTCGAGGCCGCCGACCCGGCGGGGTTGCTCACGATTCCTGGTGCTCCATGGTGATCAGCCGGTTGCTGAGCAGGGTGAGGAACGGGGCTCGGTTCTCACCGGACTGTTCGTGGTCGAGCAGCGACTGGACCTCCTGGACCGACAGGCCGCGCAGGTAGCCGCGAACCTGGGCAAGGGTCATCCGGTCGTAGTCGGGCAACGCGACCGGCCCGTCGTCGGGATCCTCGGCCGGTTCCGTGGTTGACGCCGAGGCCTGCCCGGTGGCGGATCCGGTGTCAGCGGTGTCGGCAGGATCGCCGCCGGGCGATGGCTCGTGCCCGGGGTCCCCGGAGTCGATTCCGGCCGTGGCCTCCTGCGCCGATGGTGCGGGGGGCGCGTCCGGGGCATCGGGGCTCGCGGACCCGTCATCGGCGGCGTTGTCGTCGGCGCCGATCCCCGCTGGTTCGGGTGCGGCGGGTTCGGGTTCCGTGGGTTCGGGTTCCGTGGGTTCGGGTGCGGTGGGTTCGGGCGCGGTGGGTTCGGGTGCGGGTTCGGGCGCGGTGGGTTCGGGCTCGGCCGGAGCATCGGCGGTTCCCGCGGCAGACGGGTGAACCAAGCCCGGCGCCTTGGGTCGGGAGGCGTCCGGCGCATCGGCCCGGTCGTGCCGGGGCTTGTCCTTCTTCCGCTTGGCCTGTTTGGTCTTCTCGCCCCTCACTGCGGCTGACTTGGGCTTGCTGTTCGCGGCCCCGGCCGGCACGTCCGCGTCCGGCGAGGCCAATCGGGTCGAGCGCGCGAGCGGGGTGACCACCGGGGCCTTGCCGCCCTCGGCAACCCGCGTAGCGGCCGCACTGGCTGCCGCGGTCCCGGCCCGCGCCGCGCCGGCTCTTGCCGATCCCGCACCTCCGGGCATCGCGGGGCCGGCCGGGTCCTTCTGTCGGGAGCCGGCCGCCACGGCGGCGGTGGGCGGCGGCTCGTCGTCGAACTGCGCCCACGGCGGGTTCTCCTGCGGTCCACCGAGCACGCCGCTGAGGAATTCGTCGCCCTTGGTGGCGAGATCGGCGATCTCCTGCTGGACCTTCATCGACAGCTGCATCGCCTTGCCGACGAGCGTCACCGGCAACGCCGGAATCTCCTCGGGTAGCGACCGCACCAGATCGATGCCGCTCGCGACGATGCCGGCGGCGACCCGCAGTGGGGTGGGCAACGTGATGGCCATGTGCCCAGCCTGCCTTATGCCTGATCGGTGCGACACCCGGACGTCCGCGATGCCGTCGCCGTCCGCCCGGCACACCCGCTCAGCCCGGCTCCGCTCAGCCTGCCTCCGAGCGGACCGCCCTACCATGAGCACCATGAGTGCCCGTACCCCACAGCCCACCCCCGAACACCCCGCCGGGGACGTCGCGCCACCGTCGCGGCGCGTGCTGCTGGCCAGTCCCCGCGGGTACTGCGCAGGGGTGGACCGCGCCGTGGTGACCGTCGAGAAAGCGCTGGAGCAGTACGGTCCGCCGGTCTACGTGCGCAAACAGATCGTGCACAACAAGCACGTGGTCGCCGGGCTGCAAGCCCGCGGAGCGATCTTCGTCGAGGAGACCGACGAGGTACCCGAGGGTGCGCTGGTCGTCTTCTCGGCTCACGGGGTGTCGCCCGCGGTGCACCAGCAGGCGGCCGACCGGCAGCTACGGGTGATCGACGCCACCTGTCCGCTGGTCACCAAGGTGCACAAGGAGGCCAAGCGGTTCGCCGCCGAGGATTACGACATCCTGCTGATCGGTCACCGCGGGCACGAGGAGGTGGAGGGCACCCACGGCGAGGCGCCGGAGTCCATCCAGCTGATCACCGACCAGGCCGACGTGCAGAACGTCCAGGTCCGCGACCCGGAGAAGGTCATCTGGCTGTCCCAGACGACCCTGTCGGTGGACGAGACGCTGGACACCGTCGACCTGCTCCGCCAGCGCTTCCCGTTGATGGTCGCGCCGCCGAGCGACGACATCTGCTACGCCACCCAGAACCGCCAGGAGGTGGTCAAGCAGATCGCCGATCAGTGCGGGCTGGTCATCGTGGTCGGCTCACGCAATTCGTCCAATTCCGTACGGCTGGTCGAGGTCGCACTGGAGGCGGGTGCCGGGGCGTCGTATCTGGTCGACGACGCCGGTGAGATCCGCGACGAGTGGCTCGACGGCGTCTACGTCGTCGGGGTGACCAGCGGGGCGTCGGTTCCGGATGACCTGGTGACGGGAGTGCTCGACCATCTGGCTGAGCGAGGTTTCCCCGACGTCGAGGAGTACACCGCCGCGACGGAGACGCTGACCTTCTCGCTGCCCAAGGAACTCCGCCGGGATCTGCGCCCCGCCGGACGCTGAACCGCCTGCGGCGCAGGGGTTTTCGGACGGCCCCGTGCACTCGTGGCCCGGTGCTACGGCCCCGGGGCACTTCCCCGCAGGGTGCGAAGGATCCTGGCCAGCTCCTTGCGGTCGGCGTCGCTGAGCGCCGCGAAGAACCGTTCGGCGTCCGCATCACGGGCCGCGCGTATGGCGATGCCCGCCCGGCGGCCCTGGTCGGTGAGCGAGACCAGCATGGCCCGGCGATCATGAGGGTCCGGACTGCGCTGGATCAGCCCGCGCTGCTGCAGCCCGTCCACGACGTCGGTCGTGGACCGCGGTGCGATGTGCAGGTGATCGGACAGCTCGGACAGCCGCAGTGCCTGGTGCTGCATGAGCACACCCAGCGCCCGGGAATGAGAGGGCGCTATGTCCCAGGGCGCCAGCGCCTCCCGCGAGGAGTGCCGCAGCCGACGAGCCACCGACCAGAACAATTCCGACAGCTTCTCGGTGTCGGAGTCCTTGGCGCGGTCACCGCGGGTCGTGTCCTCGATCACGGGAATACGGTACAGCGATTCGCTGTTGTTACCTCATAGTGAGGTTACCTCAGTAATCAGAAAGGGGTGGTTCCCCATGGAACCCACAGAAGCCCACCAACGCAGATCCTCAGGCTCGGGCGGACGTCGTGGCCCGTCCGAGGTCACCGCCGCCGAGAAGACCCAGGCCCGCGAGGTCTCCCTGCGCCGGATCGGACGGCTGTTCCGCGGCTACCGGTGGCCGTTGACCGTCGTCACGGCCATCATCGTCGCGTCATCCGTCGTCGCGATGGCCTCGCCGTTCCTGCTCCGCGCCGTCATCGACCAGGCCCTCCCGCAGCAGAATCTGACGCTGCTGATCTGGCTGGTCGTCGGCATGCTCGCCGTCGCGGCCATCACCGCTGCTCTGGGCGTCATCCAGACTTGGATCAGCACGAACATCGGCCAGCAGGTCATGCACGCGCTGCGCACCGATGTGTTCGCCCATCTGCAACGCCAGTCGATCGCCTTCTTCACCCACGCCCGCACCGGGGAGGTGCAGTCCCGCATCACCAACGACATCGGTGGGATGCAGTCCGTGGTCACCTCGACCGCCACCTCGGTGGCCTCCAACCTCACCACCGCAGTCGCGACGGCGGTGGCGATGGCCGCGCTGTCCTGGCGGCTCTCACTGATCTCGCTGGTCGTCATGCCGCCGGCCATCTACCTCACCCGCAAGGTCGCCCGGATGCGCCGGGATATCACCGCGCAGCGGCAACGCGAACTGGCCGACCTCAACGTCACCATCGAGGAGGGCCTATCGATCAGCGGCGTGCAGCTGAGCAAGACGATGGGCACCGGCCCCTCGCTCGTCGAGCGGTTCACGTCCTCGTCGTCGCGGCTGATTGACCTGGAACTGCGATCGGAACTCGCGGGCCGCTGGCGGATGGCCTCGATGAGCGTCATCTTCGCCGCGATCCCGGCGGTCATCTACCTGACCGCCGGCCTGCCCGTCACCGCGGGAGCGATGACCATCGGCACCCTGATCGCGTTCACCGCCCTGCAGGCCGCGCTCTTCCGGCCGCTGATGGGACTGCTCAACGTCGGTGTCTCGCTGACCAGTTCGTTGGCACTGTTCGCCAGAATCTTCGAGTATCTCGATCTCCCCGTCGACATCGACGACCCCACCGAGCCGGCTGATCTCGATCCCGACCTGGTCGCCGGTCACGTCCGGTTCGAGGACGTCACCTTCGCGTATCAAGGCAGCGACACCGCGGCCGTGGCGGGCGTGAATTTGGACATACCGGCCGGCACCACGCTGGCCCTGGTCGGCGAAACCGGTTCGGGGAAGAGCACTCTCGCTTCCCTGGTGGCGCGCCTGCACGATCCGACCGGTGGCCGGGTGACCATCGACGGGATCGATCTGCGGGAGATGACTCTGGCAGATCTGTCGGCCATCGTCGGCGTGGTGAGTCAGGAAACGTACCTGCTGCACACCACCGTGCGGGAGAATCTCCGGTACGCGCGGCCCGAGGCCACCGACCGGGAGATCGAGACCGCGGCCCGCGCCGCGCAGGTGCACGAGTTGATCGCCGGCCTGCCCGCGGGCTACGACACCATGGTCGGCTCGCGCGGACATCGGTTCTCCGGCGGCGAGAAGCAACGGATCGCCATCGCCCGCACGCTGCTGCGCAACCCGCGGGTGCTCGTGCTGGACGAGGCGACCAGCGCACTGGACAACGACACCGAGCGCGCGGTGCAGCGGGCCTTCGACACCTTGGCCCGCGGTCGCACCACCATCACCATCGCCCATCGGCTCTCGACCGTTCGGGACGCCGATCAGATCGCCGTGCTGGACCAGGGACGGGTCGTGGAGTCGGGCACCCACCAGAGCCTGCTCGACCAGCGTGGTCGCTACGCGGCGTTGGCGGCGTGATCGGACGAGGAACGCAGCGGCTGCGCCACGATGCGGATCAGCCCGATGATCACAGCCAGTGCCGTGCCGATGGCCATGGTGGGGAAGCTGCCGATGATCTTCAGCGCGGTCCCGTACATCCCGCCGGCGTTGGTGAACAGCCAGCCGCCGACGACGATGCCGAACACCAGGACCAAGGGTGGCTGGACCATCGCGGTGAAGATCGACCGACGCCGGACCAGTAGCGCCGCAAACACGACACCGAGGTAGAAGCCGATCCGGAGCCCCCAGCTGAGCGCGCCGGTGGTCAGCCCGTCGACCGCTGTGCCGGCGAACGTGAGCGCGACCGCGAGCAGCACTACCGCCCACGACGGCCAGCCCCGCACACTGGTCAACACCGAGCTGTCGGCTAGCGACAAGTGGGTCGCACTTTTCGTCGTCACCGCTCAACGGTAGCGTCCCTCGGCCANCCCGCGGCCCTGACAATCGGCGTGACCTGCGCAGGAGCACTCTCGGGAGGATCAAGCAGTCGGCCCCCGTGCCGCTCGCCGTCACCCTCTCCGCCGGGACCTGCACCCGTCTCGGGCGCGAAGTTCGCTGGTGAGTCTGTGGCGAAGTCAGCGTCGAACTCACCGGCGAAATCAGCGGACTGGGGCCGCCGCGGCATCACATCGACCGGTTCGGGCGCCGGCAATTCGTCGGTGGTCACGCCGAGGTCGGCGAACCGCCTGGCGGTGACCAGCACCCGGGTCTCCACTGACCGGACGGTCTGGTTGTACGAAATGACCGCCCGTTCCAGGCCCGCCCCGAGCCTGCTCAGGTGACCACCGACGGTCGCCAGCCGGCCGTGCAGTTCGCGGCCGAGCGCGTGTACTTCGGCGGCGGATGCGGACAGCTGTTCCTGACGCCAGGTGAAGGCCACGGTGCGCAGCAATGCGATCAGCGAGGTCGGGGTCGCGATGACCACGTGCCGGCCGAAGGCGTGGTCGGCCAGCCCGGGATCGACCGCCAGAGCCGCATCGATCAACGGCTCGCCCGGCACGAACATCACCACGAACTCCGGCGCGGGCTGGAAATGGCGCCAGTAGGACTTGGCGGCCAGTGCGTCCACGTGCGCGCGGACCGCCCTGGCATGGGCCGCCATCAGCGCCGCTCGCCGGCGGTCGTCGGGGCTGTCCAGCGCCTCGAGCCACGCGGCAAACGGCACCTTCGCGTCGACGACGATGCTGCGACCGGCGGACAGCCGAACGATCATGTCCGGCCGGACACCGCGCCCATCCACCGCCCGATCGTGAGCGCTGACCTGGGTATCGAAGTCGCAATGCTCCACCATGCCGGCCAACTCGACGACCCGCTGCAGCTGCACCTCACCCCACCGTCCGCGGACCTGGGGCGCCCGCAGCGCGCCGACCAGCGATCGGGTCTGACTGCCCAGTTCGGTCGACGCCCGGTGCAGGGCGGCCACCTGTTCGCGCAGACCGGCGTACGCACCCACGCGGTCACGCTCGACCTCCTGAAGCCGGTTCTCGACCCGCCGCAAGGCTTCGGAGGCCGGGCCCATCAGCGCCGCCATCTCGGCGGATGACCGGTCGGCTCGTGGTGATGACCTTCCGGTCACCAGGCCGATCACCAGGCCGACGACAAGCCCGACCACCAGCAGCAGTGCACCGATCAGCAGGGCCGTGGAATCCATGCCGTCAGCATGACCGGCGACCCCGACAGTCCCCGGGAGGAACAGGCGGTCAGCAGCCGAAAACGCCGCGGAGGAAGGTCCGCACGGCCCGGGTCAACTCCGCCACGCTCTCGGGCGTGCCGGGATCGGGCCCGAGCAGCGAACGGGTGCCGACCAGCCGGTCGAAGACCAGGCCGTCGGTCATGCTGACCAGATCCAGCGCCTGGGTTGCCGCGTCGGGCGCGCCCAGCGCGCTGAGCGCCCCGGCGGCCATCTCGCGCAGCGGTTGACCGGCGATCAGTGACCGGTGCAGCCCCGCATCGGTGGCCAACTCGACCGTCAACGCGTAGCGGGCCAGAGAATCCACCCGCCGCACGCCGATCATCCGATCGAGCAGCGCGCCCGCACGCCCGGAGAGTGCGTCGAGACGGTCGGGCAGGTCCAGCTCGGCGGCCAGCCGACCTGCGCCAACCGTCCGATCTGCGCCGGCTGCATCCCTCCCCGAGACCTGCGCCGAGATGTGCGCGGAGTCCTGCACGGCCCGCAGGTCGGCCGCTGTGCGTTCGGCGAGCCGGCCGACCACTCGCTGCAGCAGCGCGCGCCTGGTGCGCAGGTAGTACGAGGTCGACCCGTCCGGCAGGGCGAGCGACCGGTCCACCGCACGGTGGGTCAGCGCGCGCAGGCCCCGGCCGCCGATGATCGCGATCGCGGCGTCCGCCATCGCCGCGCGCCGATCGAGCTGGGGAGCTGATTCCACGCCGTACCGTCCCCCGTTCAGCCGCTTGCCCAAGGTCGCACCGGCAACAGATACTCTACATCTGTAGAGGACGCCTGGACCAAGGAGGGTTGCTGTGCACATCGTTGTCGTCGGAGCCGGCATCGCGGGGCTCGTCGCGGCCGGCGCCGCCCACCGCGCCGGCCACCGGGTGACGGTCCTTGAACGGTCGGCGCCAGGGTCGGCCGCGGGCGCCGGCATCTCGTTGTGGGGCAATGCACTTCGTGCACTTGATGCGATCCCTGCGACGCAGCCCGCGAGCGTCAGCCCGGGGGAGAGCGACGCGTCCGGCCACGCCCAGCCGCGGAGCCTGGGGCAGCGTGTCCGGGCCATCGGCGGTGCGCCGCGGGCGGGTTCGCCGGCCGGAATCCGGACCCCGTCCGGGCGCTGGCTGGTTCGGACACCCGTGGGTGAGCGCGGTGAGCTCGGCCCGGGCAGCGAGGTCGCCGTCGTGCATCGCGCCGACCTGCAGCGCGTGCTGACCGATCAACTTCCGAGGAGTGCGATTCGCTACGAGAGCGTCTGCCTGGGCGTCGATCAGCAACCCGACGGCGCCTCGGTGACCTGGCACGGACCCGACGGCGAAACGAGCGCGACCGCCGACCTGGTACTTGCCGCGGATGGGTTGCGCAGCCCGCTGCGGCACTCGCTCTGGCCGGACGATCCGGGTGTGCGGTACGCCGGCTACACCAGCTGGCGGGGGATCACCGCGGCGCCGTTCGATCTCGCCTCGGGCGGCGAAACCTGGGGCAGGGGAGAACGTTTCGGTTGTGCCCCGTTGCGGGACGGGCGGGTGTACTGGTTCGCCACCGCATCCGTCCCGGCCGGCTCAGCAACGACGGACGAGCGGGCCGAGGTGCTGCGCCGGTTCGGCGCCTGGCACGACCCGATCCCGGCCCTCGTCACAGCAACACGAGGCGGGGAGGTGCTCCGTCACGACATCAACGACCTCGGCGGCCGCCTCGACTCGTTCGTCCGGGGTCGGGTGGTGCTGATCGGGGACGCGGCCCACGCGATGACGCCTGACCTGGGGCAGGGAGGTTGCCAGGCGATCGAGGACGCGGTGACGCTGATCTCGCTTCTGGCCGCCGCCACCACGACCGGCGAAGCGCTCACGCTGTACGACCAGCAGCGTCGGCACCGCACGCAGTCGCTGGCCGCCCGCGCTCGGATGGTCGGCCGAATGGGGCAACTGAACTCCCGGGTAGGCGCCGGGCTGCGCGACGGTTTGCTCCGTGTGGTGCCGGGCTCGGCCTTCGTGCGGGCCAGCACTTCGGTGCAGCGCTGGGATCCGCCTGCCTCAGGCTGACGGCACTCCGCCGATCGCGCCTGCGCCGCCGATCGCGCCTGCGCCGCCGATCGCGCCTGCGCCGCCGATCGCGCCTGCGCCGCCGATCGCGCCTGCGCCGCCGATCGCGCCCGCGCCACCGCTCGCCCACGGAACTCACCGCCGACGTTCCCGGGTTTGCGGACGAGACCACCCGGCGCGATACCCTCTGCGCCATGCCCGGGCGGGAACTTGTACTGGTGTGCCGACGCGAGGTCGACCTGCTGCGCGTCGCCAGCGCCGCGTGTCCGCCCGAAGCGTCATCGAAACCGTCACCGGATCACTGACCCGTCGTTGATCGCGCCGGGTAGCGCACCGTCGCGCTGACCCTGCCCCCTCCGCAAGCCACCCAAGCCCACCGCATGGCACAGCCGTTCTGACCCACGGTCCGGCCAGCCCCGGCCGCCTGCGAACGGTCACCCTCCGCCTACCCGCTGACCCCGGCCACCCACCGGCGCGCGCGCCCACTCCTCAAGGAAAACCTGATGGCCCTTCCCGATTTCCTCATCATCGGCGCACCCAAGGCCGGGTCGACGGCGTTGCACGTCGCCCTGGCTCAGCATCCCGATCTGTTCCTGTCCGACCCGAAGGAACCGAAGTTCTTCCTGTGCGACCAGCAGCCTCCGGATCCTGCGCACCAGCGCGGCCCTGGCGACGCGCACAGCGCTCAGGAGTGGCTGTGGGACCGCAACCACTACGAGGCGCTGTTCGAGAACGCGCCGGCCGGTGCCCTTTGCGGCGAGAGCACGCCGTTCTACCTGTGGGACACGGCGTCGCATCGGCGGATCCGCGCGCTCATCCCGGACGTGAAGATGATCGCTGTGATCCGCGACCCGATCGACCGGGCCTACTCCAACTGGACCCACCTGTGGTGCGACGGGCTCGAACCGGAGAGCGACTTCCTC
>JGI20202J14951_1000006_pt1 | contig 30832 bp, 29 predicted proteins | sample NGESurshal092012_8_FD_14951 | JGI IMG/M metagenome (IMG submission 14951)
TGGCCGCCACTTCGACCGAGGACACCTGCACGGGCAGCGCCTCGTCGAGGGTGCTCCGGGTGAACAGCCGCCACGGCTCGAACACGGCAAGGGCGACCGCGACCCCGACGACCACGATCACCGCGAGACCGGCCAGCAACTTCTTCCTGCGACCGGGCGCAGGCGTCGGCCGGCTCGGCGGCGAGTCGGTGGTCGTCATCGGTAGCTCCTGGCTGCAGCGTGGTCGAACCGGTGGTCATTCGGGCGGTTGGCCCTTCCCAGTGTCACCTCAAGTAGCGTCCGGCGTGCTGTGGCCTGGTGGACACGGCCTCCCGCGGCGGCGTCGCCGATCGGTGCCGGTCAAGGGCGGCAGCATGACGAGAGCCTGATGAACCGGACAGGTCACCGGTTCGGGGTTCGGGCCGGTGTGCTGTCCCGGACGACCACCTCGCCCGAGACCTCGACGATCACGGCGGCATCTTGGCCGGTGTCGTCGCCGTCCGGGTCGCCCTGCGACGCTGCCACCTTTCGCCCGTCCAGCGCGAGCTCCAACGCTCGACGGCCCATCGCAATCAGCGGCAGCCGGACGGTGGTCAGCGACGGTCGCACATCGCGCAGGGTGGAGATGTCGTCGAAGCCGGCCACGGCCATGTCCTCCGGCAACCGGTAGCCCTGGTCGCGCAGCGCGGCCGTGGCACCGACGGCCATCACGTCGTTGACCGCGAACACGGCCTCCACCTCGATCTCCCGGTCGAGCAGCTCCGTCATCGCCACGTACCCGCCGTCCCGAGTGAACTGGGCCTCGATGACGTTCTCCTCCGGCAGCTCAAGGGCTGCGTCCGAAAGGCCGTGCCGGAAGCCGGTCAGCCGATCCTCCGAGGTGATCATCGATTCCGGCCCGGCGAGCACGGCGAACCTGCGGTAGCCCAGCGACACCAACGCCCGCGCCAGACGCCTTGCGCTGCCGGCATTGTCGATCACGATGGTGCTCACCGGCAGCAGCTGCTGGCCGATCACCGCGACGTGCCCTCCACCGACGGAATAGCCGATCAACTCATCGGCCAGGCTGTCAGCGTGACCCGGGTCGGAGGACCGGGACCCGGCCAGGATGATCGCCCTGGCTCGTTGCCGGCGCAGCGCCTCCACGTGACGGATCTCGGTCAACGGATCGGACATCGTGGAACCGATGGTGACGATCAGGTCCCGCTCGTTGGCCGCGGCCATCACCCCGGAGGCGATGGCCGCTGCGGCGGGGTCGGCGATGTCGTGCACGACGAGGCCGACCGAGGTGGTCGTCCCGCGGACGATGGCCCTGGCATTGGCGTTGGGAGAGTAGTTCAACTCGGCGGCGGCGGCCTGCACCCTGGCCCGCAGCTCGGATCCGACGGTCCGGCCGGCCGAGCCGTGCAGGGCACGCGACGCGGTGGCCAGCGAGACCCCGGCCCAGCGGGCGACCTCGGCCAGCGTGACCTGCTCGGACACGGCTCGCCTCCTCGGCCCCGGCTGAGTCGTTCATGCAGGTGATTCCCGGACCCGGCGCTCAGGGGGAGTTTATCGGCCTGGTATCGCCGGGCCGGTGCTCGCCGATCGCGCTGGTCCGGGGCGCGTCGCGGCCTTCCGTAGGATGGTCGCTCGTGCTCGTGCTTGCCCTGGACACCTCGACGCCGACCGTCACAGCGGGAGTCGTCAGCCTTCGGCAACCGCACGAGCTGGTCAGCCCCGATCCAGATCCCGACCTGACCGCTGGCCCCAACGGCTCGCTTGGCCTGGCTGCGGCGGACTCTCCCAGTCCCCGGCCGATCACCGTGCTCGCCGAACACACGGTCACCGACCCATACGCGCACGCGGAACGGCTGATGCCGCTGGCCAGGGCGGCGCTGGCCGAGAGCCAGCACCTGCTGCCAGACCTGGACGCGATCGTGGTGGGGCTCGGGCCCGGCCCGTTCACCGGGTTGCGAGTGGGCATTGCGACGGCGGCCGCACTGGGCGACGCGCTGGACATCCCGGTGCACGGTGTGCCCAGCCACGATGCGCTGGCCCGCTGCGTTGGTCCGTTGGCGGACGTCCTGCTGGTGGTCACCGACGCCCGGCGCCGCGAGGTCTACCTGTCCGCCTATGGTCGTGACGGTCGCCGGCTGTTCGGACCGCTGGTTGCGCGGCCGGCCGCGGTGCCGGAGCTGCTCGCCGGGCACGGGGTTGCGCGGGCGCAGTTGGCCGGGCCAGGGGCGCCGCTGCTCGACGGCATCGTCGACCCAGCCGTCGCACGGCCGGGCGCTGCTCCGGGCGACCCGCTCAGCGGCGGCCTGGTCGAGCGCGCCGCCGTCGCACTGCTGACCGGTGCGGTGCCCGGTCCGCTCACCCCGTTGTACCTCCGCCGTCCCGACGCCACCGAACCGGGCGCCCGGCGATCGGTGCTGGGCCGATGAGCGGCCGCCGGGCAGGTGGCGGCGCCGGCTCCACGGCCGGACGCCCGGCCGGCAACTCGAGGGGATCCGCCGTCGCCCTGGAACCCCTTGACTGGTGGGACATTCCGTCCCTGGTGCAGCTGGAAGCGATGCTGTTCCCCGGTGATTCGCCGTGGAGCGCGGAGATGTTCTGGTCGGAGCTGGCCGCCGGGCACCACTACGTGGTGCACCGGGATGCGGCCGGTCTGATCGACGGCTACGCCGGGCTGATGGTCGTCGCGGACGAGGCCGAGGTGCAGACCATCGGGGTCCGGCCCGATGCCCAGGGCGGCGGGCTCGGGCGGGCGCTCCTGCGCCACCTGATGCAGGTCGCGGACCAACGCCGGGTACTGCTGGAGGTCCGCACCGACAACCTGGAAGCCCTTGCGCTGTATGCCTCGGAGGGCTTCGTCAGGCTAGGTATCCGGCGTCGCTACTACCAGCCCAGCGGCGCCGACGCCTACACGATGGCGTACCCCGGATGAGCACGCCCGGATGAGTACGCACAGCCACCGCGCGGCCCGGCTGGGCCCGGGTGCGGTCATCCTCGGGATCGAGTCCTCGTGTGACGAAACGGGCGCCGGCCTGGTCCGCATCACCGACGGCGCACCGGAATTGCTCGGCCAGGCGCTGGCCTCCAGCCAGGACGAGCACGCGCGATTCGGGGGAGTGGTACCCGAGATCGCGTCGCGAGCTCACCTGGAGGCGATGACCGCGACGGTCCGGGCCGCGTTCGCCGACGCCGGGCTGCGGCACGGCGATGTCGACGCCGTCGCCGTCACCTGTGGTCCCGGCCTGGCCGGTGCGCTGCTGGTCGGGGTGGCCGCGGCCAAGGCCTACGCGGCGGCCTGGGATGTCCCGCTGTTCGGCGTCAACCACCTCGCCGGGCACGTCGCCGCGGACACCCTGGAGCACGGGCCGTTGCCGACACCGACGCTGGCACTGCTGGTTTCGGGCGGCCACACCCAGTTGCTGCGGGTCGACGACCTGGCCGGCGCGATCACCGAGATCGGCAGCACGGTGGACGACGCGGCCGGCGAGGCCTACGACAAGGTGGCGCGACTGCTCGGCCTCGGCTACCCGGGCGGTCCGCTCATCGATCGGCTTGCCGCGCAAGGGGATCCGGCCGCGATCCGCTTTCCACGGGGGCTGACCGGCCCGCGCGATGCGCCGTACGACTTCTCGTTCTCGGGGCTGAAGACCGCAGTTGCCCGCTACGTCGAGACCCTCGAACGCGCAGGCGATCCCGTCCCGGTGGCCGATGTCTGCGCGTCCTTCCAGGAGGCGGTCGCCGACGTGCTGACCGCCAAGACCGTCCGGGCCGCGACCGATCTCGGAATCGGCACGGTGGTCGTCGCGGGCGGTGTGGCGGCCAACGGACGCTTGCGTGCCTTGGCCGAGGAGCGTTGTGCCGCAGCCGGTCTGGAGCTGAGGGTGCCCAGACCCGGGCTGTGCACGGACAACGGTGCGATGATCGCTGCGGTCGGTGCGCACGTGGCGGCCGCGGGCCGTGCCCAGTCCGGTGAATTCCTCACCGGCAACCCGGGACTTCCGGTCTCGATCGTGCACGCACCCTGACGGGCTCACCGGGCGCATCGGGTCAGCCGACCGGGTCGCGGTGCCTGGCCGGCAGGAAGGCCAGGACGGCAACGGCCGCAACACCTGTCGCGATCGCCGCGACCAACGATCCGGCGTTCAGGCCGGACATGAAGGCCTGCTGGGTGCCGTCCAGGATGTCGGCGGCCTGCGCCGGCGGGGCCTGCCCCGCGACTGCGAACCCGGCCGTCACCGATTGGCTGGCGGCCTGCACGGTATCCGCCGGGAGCCCTGTGCCGCTGAGTGTATCGATGATGTGCGAGCCGTAGATCGAACTCATCACCGACCCCACGATGGCCACCCCGAGGGTGCCGCCGATCTCCCGGGTGGTGTCGTTCACCGCGGATCCCGCGCCGGCCCGCCCGGCCGGCAGCGCACCCATGATCGCCTCGGTGGCCGGCCCCGCCGTGAACGCCAGACCGGCGGCCATCAGCGCCATCGACGCCACGATCCGGCCCCAGTATGCGGAGTCCACCGACGAACCCGCGGCCAGCACGAACCCGGCGCTCATCAGCGCCAGGCCGCCGGCGATCACCGCGGTGCTGCCGAAGCGCTTCATCACCACGATGGCCACGGGGGACAGTGCACCGGTCACTACCGCGAACGGCAGGGTGGCCACACCTGCCTCGAGAACGCCGTAGCCGCGGACGATCTGGAAGTACTGGGTGATCAGGAAGATGAACCCGAACAGCCCGAAGAACGCGGCCGCGATCGCCCCGCTGGCCGCGGAGAACCGCGGGTTGGCGAACAGCGTGACGTCGAAGAGTGGGTCCTTGCGGTGGATCTCCCACAGCACGAAGGCAGCCAACAGCGCCAGGGCACCTGCCAGGCCACCGATGGTGACCGCCGATCCCCAGCCGTTCCCTGGTGCCTCGATGATCGTCCAGATCAGCAGTCCGACCCCGGCCATCGACCCGACCGCACCGATCGGATCGAACCGGCCGGGCCGCGGGTCGCGGGATTCGGTCAGCAGGAACCGGCCGGCCAGCAGGGCGACGGCCGCAGTCGGCACGTTCACCAGGAAGACCGCGTTCCAGCCGAAGTGCTCGACGAGCAGCCCGCCGCCCACCGGGCCGAGGGCCACCGACAGCCCGCTGATGCCGGACCAGATGCCGATGGCGGTGGCCCGTTCCCGGCGGTCGGTGAAGATCGACATCAGCAGGGCGAGGGTGGCCGGGTAGATCAGCGCCGCGCCGATGCCCATCGCGGCTCGACCGGCGATCAATCCGCTCGTGCTGGTCGCGAAGGACGCGGCGACCGAGGTCAGGGCGAAGACGACCAGGCCGGCCTGCAGTATGCGGCGTCGGCCGAACCGATCACCGAGGTGGCCGGCGACCAGCAACAAGGTGGCGAAGACCAGGGTGTAGCCGTCGACGACCCACTGCAGGTCGCTGATGCCGGCCGACAGCTCGCGCCCGATGGTGGGCAGCGCGACGTTGACGATCGTGTTGTCGATGCCGACCAGTAACACGCTCAAGCACAGCGCGGCCAGCGCCCACCAGCGGTGCGTGGCGGCCGGGGTGGCCAGGTGTCGGGGTCCGGTCAGGGTCAGGTGGCCGGGCGCCTGGGAGGTGGAGGTCATCGCTGGTCCTTTCGTAGAACGGTGTTCTATAGTTATAGAACAGTGTTCTATCACAGTCCGAACCGGCTGCCAAGCCCCGGACGAAGAGGGAAGGGAGAATGCGACCATGGGCGCAACCGGTCAGCGGGGTGGGGCGACGGCCGGAGCCCAAGCAACGCCCGCACGTGCAACGCCCGCACCTGCGAAGTCCGCCCGGACCCGGCCGGTCCGGACGCCCAGCCGCGATGTCGAGGTAGCGCTGATCGACGCGGCCGAACGCGTGCTGGTTCGCGACGGACCGGAAGCCGTCACCGTGCGGGCGGTTGCCGTCGAGGCCGGCGTTGCCCCGATGGGGGTCTACAACCGTTTCGGCGGCAAGGACGGCCTCGTCGACGAACTGCTCAAGAGGGGATTCACCGGTCTACGGGACGCGTTGCTGCCCCGCGGCGAGATCGACGCCGGGGAAAGGCTATTCGGCGCCGGTCTGCGCTACCGGGAATTCGCGCTGAACAACCGGGCGCATTACCTGGCGATGTTCGACGACGCGATCCATCAGGATGCGACCGCTCCGGAGGTGATGGTGATCGCCAGGGCCTCGTTCGACGAGCTGGTCGGTCACGTCACGTACGGCATCGGCACGGGCGCCCTGGCCGGGGGCGACCCGGATGAGGTGGCTCAGCAGATCTGGAGCACCGTGCACGGCGCCGTGCAGCTGGAGATCAAGGGGATGCTGCTGGTCCCTGACGCCGAGCAGAACTACCGGGAGTTGCTCGGCATGCTGCTGCGTGGTCTGCGGCCCTGACCCGGCACTTGCGTTCCCTGTGTCGTGTCGCAAGTCGACCCTCAGTCGGCTGCAGGTGTTCGGCAAGTGCCCTCCCGCACTCTCGTGATCGACGAGCGGCGCATTCACCCCGCTCACGATCCCGAGGAGAGTCCGGATGTCCAGGATCCTGTTCACGTCCATGCCGTTCGCCGGGCACATCCGGCCCGGGTTGCCGATCGCCAGGGAGCTGGTCGGCGCCGGGCACGAGGTGCTCTGGTACACCGGCCAGAAGTACGCCGCACTGGTCGCCGGCAGCGGTGCGACCTTCGTGCCCTACCCCGAGTCCCCTCGACTTCGATGACGCCGACGTCGACGAGCGACGGCGCGCCCCCGGCCAAGCCCGGTCTGAAGGACCTGCGCAGGGACATCCAGGAGGTGTTCCTGCGGCCGGTGGCCGAGCACGTCGACGCGCTCGAAGCGGTCGTTCGCGACTTCCGGCCGGACGTGGTCGCGACCGAGCACACCTTCATCGCCGGCGCGTTGCTCGCCGAGCGGCGGCAGATCCCGCTGGTCGTCTTCGCGGTCACCCCGCTGACGCTGTCCAGCATCGACACGGCCCCGTTCGGCACGGGGTTGCCGCCGTCCAGCACGTGGCTGGGTCGGCTGCGCAACCGGGCGCTGAACGCCGCGATGCGTCAGGTGATCTTCCGTGGCGCGCAGCAGCAGGCGGCCCAGCTGCGGGATTCCCTCGGCCTGCCGCCGCTGCCCGGCTACTTCCTGGACTGGACGACGACCCTGGCCGATCGGTTCCTGGTGCCGAGCGTGCCGGAATTCGAGTACCACCGCAGCGATCTGCCGGACTCGGTCCAGTTCGTCGGCGTCTTTCTGCCCGCCGGCGCCGACGATGGGTGGACGCCGCCGTCGTGGTGGGACGAATTGGCCCAGGCCAAGTCGGCCGGCCGGTGGTGCTGGTCACCCAGGGCACCCTCGCCACCGATCCGGACAACCTGCTCCGTCCCGCGATCGCCGCGCTCGCCGACCAGGACGTGCTGGTCATCGCCACCTCCGGTGGCCCGTACCCGGACACGGTGCTACCCGAGCGCGATCGGCCGGCCACGGTCCGGATCGAACCCTTCGTGCCGTTCACCGAACTGCTGCCGCTGGTCGACGTCATGGTCACCAACGGTGGGTACGGCGGGGTGCAGATGGCCCTGGCCTACGGCGTTCCGCTGGTCGGCGCCGGCACCACCGAGGACAAGATGGAGGTCAACGCCAGGGTTGCCCACTCCGGCGCCGGGGTGTCGTTGAAGGTCGATCGACCCACGTCGGCGCAGGTACTCAGCGGTGTGCGGACCGTGCTCGACGAACCCTCCTACCGCGCAAGGGCGGGGGTGCTGCAGCGGGCCTACGCCAGGTACGGCGGCGCGCGATGGGCGGCCGAGATCGTCGCCGACACCGCCCGTGCTGTCACCGGAGCCGATGCTGTGCAGGCGGTGCGCTGACCCGATCACCAACGGCGGGAGGACTGCGCCCCGTACCGTGCCGTCCCCCGTGCCGTCCCCCATGCCGTCCCCGCGCCGTACCCGGCCGCGTTGAAACGCCGGACCGGAATGTCCGTTCCGGACAATTCGTGCTGCCAACCGGTGCCCGGGCTGCCACGCTGGACGGGCTCGGAGGGGTCCGGCGCTGCGCCCCCCGATTTCGGCCGTCCCGATTCTCGTAGCGCCGACCCGCGTGATAGGACCAACCCATGCCGACGACCAGCCCGGGCTACTCGATCACCATTCGCGCCGAGGCGCCGTCCGCGATCGGCTCGACCGCCGATCTTGCGGGCGCGGTCACGGCGGCCGGGGGGTCGCTGACCGCGCTGGATGTGGTGGAGTCCAGTCCCGGGCTGATCGTGGTCGACGTGACCTGCAACGCGGTGGACGGCGCGCATGCCGACCAGGTCACCGAGTCGATCAGCGCGTTGCCAGGGGTGACCGTCCGCAAGGTCAGCGACCGGACGTTCCTGCTGCACTTGGGCGGCAAGCTCGAAGTGGTGCCGAAGGTGCCGCTCAAGCACCGCGACGACTTGTCCCGCGCCTACACCCCGGGGGTGGCGCGGGTCTGCCTGGCGATTGCCAAGAACCCGGCAGACGCACGCCGGTTGACGATCAAGCGGAACACGGTCGCAGTGGTGACGGACGGCTCCGCCGTGCTCGGGCTTGGCGACATCGGGCCGGCCGCGGCGCTCCCGGTGATGGAGGGCAAGGCCGCGCTGTTCAAGCAGTTCGCCGGGGTGGATGCCTGGCCGGTGGTGCTGGATACCCAGGACGTGGACCTGATCGTGGAGATCGTCCGCTGCATCTCGCCGCAGTACGGCGGGATCAATCTCGAGGACATCGCCGCGCCTCGCTGTTTCGAGATCGAGCGGCGGCTGCGCGCCATGCTGGACATCCCGGTGTTCCACGACGACCAGCACGGCACCGCGATCGTGGTGCTGGCCGCGTTGACCAACGCCCTGCGGGTGGTGGGCAAGAAACCGCAGGACGTCAGGGTGGTGGTGTCGGGCGTCGGCGCGGCCGGCCGGGCGATCATCCAGCTGCTGGCCCACCAGGGCTTCACCGACATCATCGGGTGCGACCGGCACGGAGCGGTGCGGCCGGACAACCCGAACCTGGACGAGTTCCGGCGCTGGATCGCCGACAACACCAACCCGCGCAGGGCACGCGGCACGCTGGCCGAGATGATCGTCGGCGCGGATGTGTTCATCGGGGTGTCCGCGCCCAACCTGCTGACCGGAGCCGACATCGCCGCCATGGCGCCGGACTCCATCGTCTTCGCGCTGGCCAACCCGGACCCGGAGGTCGATCCGTTTGCGGCCAGCAAGCACGCCGCGATCGTGGCCACCGGCCGGTCGGACTACCCCAACCAGATCAACAACGTGCTGGCGTTCCCCGGCTTCTTCCGCGGCATGCTCGACGCCGGCGCGCACGAGATCACCGACGAATGCCTGCTGGCCGCCGCCACCGCCATCGCCGACTGCGTCGCCCCGGGCGAGTTGAACGCCAACTACATCGTCCCGTCTGTGTTCGACCCCGCGGTGGCCCCCGCCGTCGCCGCCGCTGTGCGCGCGGCCGTCACTCCGCGGTGATGCACCCTCGGTCGGACTCGGGCGGCGTCCCGGCGTCGGGGCCTGCAGCGACCGCGGGCCACCGTCACGGTTGCCGTCATCGTCACAAACTGTCGGTCACAGGTGCCCAGACCGTAATTGCGCCGTCGCCCGCGACGTTTCCGGCCTACTCTGGCGTGAGGCCCGTCACACTCGACGGTCCTTGCATGTAGGAGGCTGCCATGACAGCGGGAGAGATCACTGTGGAACAGCCTGCGGGCATCGGCCGGGAGAACCCCTATTTCGACAATCCTGCCGCGCGGCGGCTCGTCGATGAGCTGCTCAAGGCCGGCGACGGCCGTACCGGCGACCACCTGTCGACGGCAATCCGGGCGATCACCTCGTCCGCCTCTTCGCTCCCGGTCGACCAGGTCGACGCCGCGATCGCCGCGATTGCCCTGCTGCTGGCGGAACGCGCACCCGAACTCCTGGACGGCGCGGCCGACGAGCCGCGGCTGCGCGCCTGGATCCAGCACGTGGACACCGAGCTCACCCCCGGGCGCCGGCTCGCTGCCAACGGTGCGTTGGTCAGGATCGAGCTCGGGCTGGACAACGAGTGGTTCGAGGGCCGCCGCGCAGACGGAACGCTGACCAGCGCGTTGCGCTCCCTGCACACCCTGCGGGACGAACTCGCGGACGCCGACGGACGCTGAGGTCAACCGCAGCTGTCTAGGATGATGCCGATCTTGACCCGTCGGGGTCGGCGATCTTCATCTACGAGATGGCGGGATGAACGATGACCTATCAGAACCAGGCTCCGGCGCGCCGGCCCGCCGGGATCACCCTGCTGGCCGTGCTGATCGTGGTCAGCGGTCTGCTCGGGTTGATCGGGTCGATCGCGGTGATCATCGGGCGCGGCAACGACGATTTCGTCCACGACACCGGCGTCGGCTCCAGCACCTTGCTGTGGGTCGGCATCGTCGGGGTGATCATTGCGGTGGTGTACCTCCTGGTGGCCCGTGGGCTCACCCGGGGCAGCGGGCTTGCCAGGGGGCTGGCGGCGCTGGTCGCCGTACTTTCCCTCGCCTCCGGGATCTACCAGACGATCATCCAGAGCGGCAGTCTGCGCTGGAGCGCGGTAGTCTCCGCCCTGCTGGCGCTGATCGTGCTGTTGCTGCTGTTCTCGCCGCGGGCGAACGCCTTCTTCGCGTCCCACTGAGTCCGATCTGTGGGGTCGATCTGCGGCCCAGCGGTTGAGACCTGGCACTCTCATGGCTAGAGTGCTAGTCGAACGGCACAGTGACGGCCCGGCACCCGCGACGACGGGCCCGATCCGCGCCGGGCACACCAAGACAACAGTGAGCAGGCGCCTGCCAAGGCCTGCCAATCCAGTCAACCCCAAGAAGGGGGAGGTCACACCGTGGCGAGCGTGAACATCCAGCCGCTCGAGGACAAGATCCTCGTCGAGGCCAATGAGGCCGAGACGACGACCGCGTCGGGCATCGTCATTCCGGACACCGCCAAGGAGAAGCCCCAGGAGGGCACTGTCCTTGCCGTCGGCCCTGGTCGTTACGACGACAACGGCAAGCGGATCCCGATCGACGTCGTCGAAGGTGACGTTGTCATCTACTCGAAGTACGGCGGCACCGAGGTCAAGTACAGCGGCAAGGAGTACCTGCTCCTGTCGGCGCGCGACGTGCTGGCCAAGGTCGCAAAGTAACTCACTGCCTAGTAACTGAACTGGTAACTGAACTGGCACTTCCGCGCCCCGGCGGCCCGCACCCGCGGGCGGTCGGGGCGCTGTGCTGTTCGGGCGCGTGCACTGTCGGGCACCTTTCGCCCACATTCGCCCACATTTCGACAACACCCTCGACTGACTCAAGGACTGGACGACACATATGGCGAAGCAGATCAGCTTCGATACCGAGGCCCGCTCCGCGCTGCAGCGCGGGGTGGACAAATTGACCGACGCCGTCAAGGTCACTCTCGGCCCGCGCGGACGGTACGTCGTGCTGGACAAGAAGTTCGGCGGCCCCAACATCACCAACGATGGCGTGACGATCGCCCGTGACATCGAACTCGACGATGCGGGCGAGAACCTCGGCGCACAACTGGCGAAGACCGCGGCGACCAAGACCAACGACGTGGCCGGCGACGGGACCACGACGGCGACGGTGCTGACCCAGGCGATCGTCGCCGAGGGCCTGCGCAACGTCACCGCGGGGGCGAACCCGCTGGCTTTGCGGTCGGGGATCGCGCAGGCCGCCGAGCGGGTCAACGCCCTCCTCGACGAGTGGGCGACCCCCGTTGCCGGAGATCGCGACGCGATCGCGCAGGTCGGCACCATTGCCGCCCGCGACGAGGTCATCGGTGCCCTGCTGGGCGATGCCATCCAGAAGGTCGGCGCGGACGGCGTGGTGAGCGTCGAGGAGCATTCGGCGCTGACCACTGAACTCGAATACACCGACGGCCTGCAGTTCGACAAGGGCTACATCTCGCCCTACTTCGCGACCGACCCGGAAGCCGGCGAGGCCGTGCTCGAGGACACCGCGGTGCTGCTGGTCCGGGAGAAGATCTCCGCGCTCGCCGACCTGCTGCCGCTGCTGGAAAAGGTGCTGACCGAAGGCAAACCGCTGTTGATCATCGCCGAGGACGTCGAGGGCGAGGCACTGTCGACCCTGGTGGTCAACTCGATCCGCAAGACCATCAAGGTCGTCGCGGTGAAATCGCCGTTCTTCGGCGACCGGCGAAAGGCCTTCATGCAGGACCTGGCGATCGTCACCGGCGGTGAGGTGGTATCCAGCGAGGTCGGCCTCAAGCTCGCCGAGGTGGGGCTCGAGGTGCTGGGCAGTGCCCGGCGGGTCACCGTGACCAAGGACGACACCACGGTGGTCGACGGTGGCGGTTCCACCGAGGCCGTCGCCGATCGCGCTGCTCAGCTGCGCAAGGACATCGAGTCCACCGACTCCGACTGGGACCGCGAGAAGTTGCAGGAACGGCTGGCCAAACTGGCGGGCGGTGTCGCGGTCATCAAGGTCGGCGCCCCCACCGAGATCGAGGCCAAGGAGCGCAAGCACCGCATCGAGGACGCGGTGCACGCGACGAAGGCTGCGGTCGAGGAGGGCATCATCGCCGGCGGTGGGTCTGCCCTGGTACATGCGGCTATTGAACTGGCCGCGCTCGAGGCAAAACTCTCCGGCGACGAGGCTCTCGGGGTTGCCATCGTGCGCAAGGCGCTGTCTGCGCCGGCCTTCTGGATCGCCGCCAATGCAGGACAGGAAGGCGCGGTCGTCGTAAACACCATCGCCGACCTGCCCAACGGTCAGGGGTACGACGCCGCCGCCGATCGGTTCACCGATCTCGTCGCCGCCGGGATCATCGATCCCGTCAAGGTGACGAAGTCAGCGGTGTCCAACGCCGCGTCGATCGCCGGCATGGTGCTGACCACCGAGTCCACGATTGTCGACATCAAGGAGAACGAGGACGACCACGAGGGGGGCGCCGGGCATCACGGTCACCGGCACTGACCCGGCTGCTGTGCCCTCGGCCCCGCCATTTCGGGCGGTGCCGAGGGCACAGAGTGACCGCGGATTGACGTAGTCGCTGCGCCCAGATGCGGGTCTCACTCATTGGGGTGAGTGACGACAACCATCGGTGCACCAAAGTTCGCGGAAGCGTCTAAGATCGACGAATGCGGCAACCCGTCCAGGTGCATTCGCGGCACAAATACCCGCCCGGTGCACCATTGATCAACCGAGGGTGTTCGCTGACGGAGCGCCCGGATCGCCCCGACAGTTCAGTGCGCTCCGGTCATGGACAGCATCTGCGCCCGTTCGCTCTCCGAGAGGCCGCCCCAGATGCCGTAGGGCTCGTGAACCTGCAGTGCATGCGCCCGGCAGGCCGCCATCGCGGGGCACTCGAAACACACGGCCTTGGCCTGGGCTTCGCGGCGCGCGCGCGCCGGTCCACGTTCGCCCTCGGGGTGGAAGAAGAACGAGCTGGCCATGCCTCGGCAGGCGGCGTGCAGCTGCCAATCCCAGAGATCAGCATTCGGGCCGGGAAGGCGCCTGGTGTCCGCCACGTCGATCCCCATTTCGATCATCCGAAGGTCAGAACTGCCACACCGCCGGGGATCTGGGCGCGGGCGACCTCGCGAAAGAACTCGTCGAACGGCTCCCCGAGTGCTCGTGCGACGGGGAACTTCGTCGTCGCTCTACCGCGTATTGACCGGATCCGCGCTGATCTGGGCGTTGTTGATCTCTCGACACTAGATCGCTTCAGCGCGCTCGACAAGACCTTGATCACGATCTTTTTTGATCTTGACCGGGCGGCCCGGCGAGCGTGTTGGCGGGGCCCGAATGTCGAGCTGAGGGCGCACACCTGTGGTATCGCTCACATCGCGTTTGATGACGGCTCGATCACCGGAGAGTGGCGAGGCGGCGCACTTCGACTACTGTCCGCAGTGAAGACCGGAACGAACGGCGAGGAATGTCCGATGTATCCCCTTTGTGGATCTTGTGGTCCACTGGGGTGCTATTCGGCCGAGGGTATGACTGCCAGATTTCGGTATGACACAGCTTCCAAACTGTGCACAGGGGGTATCAGGTGACGAGCGTGTTGATTTGCGATGAGCGGCGCAGTGCCCGGGACGGGTTGACCCGGGTGATGGGTGCGGTGCCGTCGGTCGAGGGTATCGACTGTGTTGCCAGCGGCGACGAACTGCTGTCGCGGTACGGCAGACAGGCGGCGGATGTGGTGCTGATCGGCACCCAGCGCGCGTTGACCAGTGGCATAGAGGCCACCCGACGATTGCTGGCGATCCATCCGTCCGCCGTGGTGATCGTCTTCGGCTCCCCCGACGACACGGCCTCCATCGCTGCGGCGATCGCCTGCGGCGCCCGCGGGTTCCTGCGCTGGGACGCCACCCAGCCCGAGATCGTTGCCGCGCTGGCCGACACGCTCACCACGCCGCGCGTCCCGGCCATGCGCGATTCACCCGACGGTGAGGCGCCGCTGACCGAACGGGAGATGCAGGTCCTCCGCGGGATGAGCCAGGGGCAGTCCAATGGCGAGATCGGGCGCGAGTTGTTCCTGTCCGAAGACACCGTCAAGACGCACGCTCGCCGGTTGTTCCGTAAGCTCGGCGCTCGCGATCGTGCGCAGGCCGTCGCGCTCGGCTTCCGGCGTGGTTTCGTCGCCTGACCTCTCGGGGCTCCGTCGGCGGTTCGTCTCGGTCCGGATTCCCGTTGGCGGGGGCAAATAGTCGTGCTGTGACGAGCTGACTACGTAGCGACACGCAGGCCAAGCAATACCGTCCAAATGAGTGACTTTGCCTGCCCACAGCGCTACCCTCCGTTTCACGGGCGGTATTTCGGCTGTAACCGACGGGTTAAGATGACTTCCTGGTGCCAGAAGGATCGTGCCATCGGCACAAGTGGGTCCGGCTGCGACGGAAATTCGCGTCACCGGGTGTAACGGGGGAGCGGCCAATGGCGATGGAACAAGTACGTGACACGCCGGATCCACTGGATCTGGACGCGATGGTGGATCAAGCGGTCGCAGGGGACACGGTCGCGATGGAACACCTGCTTGGTCGTGTGCATCTCGTCGCTGTCCGCTATTGCCGATCACGAATGTCCGCGGGCCACCGCTCGTTGGCGTCTCCGGACGACGTTGCCCAGGAGGTGTGCATGGCCGTGTTGACCGCCCTGCCCGCCTTTCGCCATGAGGGGCGACCCTTCCTGGCCTTCGTCTACGGGATCTGCGCGCACAAGGTCGCCGACGCGCACCGGGTCGCCGCCCGGTCGCGTACCTATCCGTTCGCTGAGGTTCCTGATGGGCCTTCGGCCGATCGCGGACCCGAGCAGCGGGTTGTCGCGAACTCCGTGTCCCGTCTCATGGGTGAACTGCTCGGTCACCTGCCCTCCACCCAGCAGGAGATCATCAGACTGCGGGTGGGCGTGGGCCTGACGGCAGACCAGACTGCGGACGCCCTGGGCATGACGGCTGGCGCCGTGCGTGTCGCCCAGCACCGAGCCCTTGCCAAACTTCGACTCCTGCTGTCCGCCGACACGGGACTGTCAGAGCAGTTGGTCTGATGTCCGGTCGGTCAAAGCGCCGACACGGCGATTCCCCGGTTGTCGATGTCGCGGACGTGTTCGCGGACGACGCGCTCATTGACGGTTTGCTCTCGGAGCGCAGCGAGCCCGTCTCCGTGGGTGCCGGGTTCGGCGGTCGCGACGCCGGCAGCGGCGCCCCCGGCGCAGATCCGCTGATCGAGCTCTTCGACATCTGGCGCGAGGAAATCTCCTCGACGCCGCTGCCGCCGATGCCCGCGGTCCGGCGGGTCCCCCATCCCGTGGCCACCGGCCGGCATCGACTGCAACGGACAGCGCGCCCCGCAATGTTCATCGCGGCAGCCATCTGCGCGCTGCTCATCGGATCGGCCGCGGTGGGATCCCGAACCGCGAAGCCGGGCGACAGCCTGTGGCCATTGGCCAGCGTGCTGTGGTCGGACCGGTTGGACTCGGTGCGGTCGCTGAACGAGGTCAACAACGCGTTGGCGGAAGTGCAGATTGCACTCGATGCCGGCCGACCGGACGATGCGCGGGAGGCGCTGATGCGGGCGACCGTGCATCTCGGCCACGTGGACGACCTGGACATGCCGGAGTCCATGCCGGCGAAGGTGCAAGAGCTGTGGGTGGACATCATTCCCGAGGCGGAACGTCGCAGCACGCTGTCCGCCGCAGCGGCTGCCGACCAGACGACCGCGCGGACGGCCGGGTCGCCGGTGTCCGCCGCGGCCGGGACACCAATGGCCAGCACGCCGCTGCTCGGCACGATCCTGGAAGCGATCATCGCGTCCAATCAGCCGCAGGCGTCGACCGATTCCAGCTCCAACTCCTCGGATGGCTCGCCGTCACCGATGGCGGCTGTCGGCCCTGGAACGTTCGCCGACCCAGGCACGCCCAAGGCGGTTGCCCATCCGCTGACGGAAGCCTCGATCGACCCCACGACCGACACCCCGGCAGGGCCGGCGTCGCCGACCCCGACACCACCTCCGGCGACCACCGACCCCGCTCCGGTGACGTCCGCCGCGGTGCCGGTCGATCCCACCACGGTCACCACCTCACCGGGTGACCAGAAGTCCACGGAGAACTCAGCCCCGGCGCCCCCACCGCCGAGCACCGAGACGAGCAGCGACGGACCGGGCCTGAGCACCGAAACCCCGGCGCCGCCGAGCTCGGATCCCAAGGCGGTCGATCCAGCGGCCGCACCGCACTGACCTCCCGCGGCAGCCAGGACCGAGCCGTTGCGCTCCCGGCAGGATCGCTCCACCGCTCGCCTACGATGGTGGAACGAACCCCGGTGACGATCTCGCCAACGGTGGTCCGGATTGGTACCGCACACGCGTCTGCGGAAGGTCGACATGCCCCCGGTTGCTGAGTTTCCCCACTCCGACTCTCGCGCCGGCGCCGCCCCCGATGGTGACCCCGCTTCAGGGAGTTGGGGCTTCGACCAGAAGTTCGCCACCGTCGGGCTGACCTACGACGACGTGTTGCTGCTCCCGGACGCCTCCGACCTGGTTCCCAGCGAGGCCGACACCAGCACGTGGCTGTCCCGGAACGTGCGGCTGCGGGTGCCACTGGTCTCCAGCGCGATGGACACGGTCACCGAATCCCGGATGGCGATCTCGATGGCCCGCGAGGGCGGGCTCGGCGTGCTGCACCGGAACCTGTCCGTCGAGGACCAGGCGGCCCAGGTGGAGATCGTCAAGCGGTCGGAGGCCGGCATGGTCACCGATCCGGTCACCTGCCGGCCGGACGCCACGCTGCGCGAGGCCGACGACCTGTGCGCGAAGTTCCGTATCTCGGGCGTGCCCGTCACCGACGCCGATGGGCGGTTACTCGGTATCATCACCAACCGGGACATGCGGTTCGAAGTGGATCTGAGCCGGCCGGTGCGCGAGGTGATGACCACCATGCCGTTGGTGACCGCACCGGTGGGGGTGAGCGCGGAGGCTGCGCTCGGACTGCTGCGCAAACACAAGATCGAGAAGCTGCCGCTGGTGGACGCCGACGGCAAGCTCCGCGGTCTGATCACCGTCAAGGACTTCGTGAAGACCGAGCAGTACCCGATGGCCACCAAGGATGCGGACGGGCGGCTGTTGTGCGGCGCCGCGGTCGGAGTGGGCGAGGAGTCCTACAAGCGGGCCATGGCGCTGGTGGACGCCGGCATCGACGTGATCATGGTCGACACCGCGCACGGGCATTCCCTGCGCGTGGTCGAGATGGTCGCCCGGCTGCAGAAGGATGTCGGCGGCCGGGTGGACATCGTCGGCGGCAACGTCGCCACCCGCGCCGGCGCGCAGGCGCTGGTGGACGCGGGCGCGGACGCGGTCAAGGTCGGGGTCGGCCCCGGTTCGATCTGCACCACGCGGGTCGTCACCGGCATCGGTGTCCCGCAGGTCACCGCGATCCACGAGGCGGCGAAGGCCTGCCGTCCGGCCGGTGTCCCGGTGATCGGGGACGGCGGGCTGCAGTTCTCCGGCGACATCGCCAAGGCGATCGCGGTCGGTGCCGACACCGTGATGCTCGGCTCGCTGCTGGCCGGCGTCGCCGAATCGCCCGGAGAGTTGATCTTCGTCGCGGGCAAGCAGTTCAAGACCTACCGCGGGATGGGCTCGCTCGGCGCGATGCAGTCCCGCGGTGAGGCGCGGTCCTATTCCAAGGATCGCTACTCCCAGGACGACGTGCTCTCCGACGACAAGCTCGTGCCGGAGGGCATCGAGGGCCGGGTGCCGTTCCGCGGGCGTCTGCAGGACGTGGCCCACCAACTGGTCGGCGGCCTGCGCGCGGCCATGGGCTACACCGGTTCGCCGACGATCGAGGCCCTCAAGGGCGCCAAGTTGGTGCGGATCACCGCGGCCGGACTCAAGGAGTCCCACCCGCACGACATCACGATCACCTCGGAAGCGCCGAACTACATCGATCGCTGACCGCCTCCGCTGAGCCGCGGGGTCGGTCGCATACTCTTCGATCGGATCCGCGCGCGTGCTGGGACGGGGCGCTCGGAGGAACTGCCCAGGTACATCGCCCCAGATAATCCGGACAGCGAATCCGGACAGCCAGAGCCAGATGTCGCGGGACACTCTCAAGCGTTCGGAGGAACGGTGGTCGACACGGTCGAGATCGGCTTGGGTCGCAGTGCCCGTCGGGCGTACGAGCTTGACGACGTCACGATCGTGCCGTCCCGCCGAACCCGATCGTCGTCGGACATCTCGACGGTCTGGCAGATCGACGCGTACCGCTTCGAGATCCCGGTGCTGACCCACCCCAGCGACGCGATTGTCTCGCCCGCGGTGGCGGCCGGGGTGGCCGAACTCGGCGGCCTCGGGGTGCTGGACGGCGAGGGACTGTGGGCGCGGCATGGGGATCCACAGTCCGTCATCGACGATCTGCTGACGCAGGGATCGGAGGCCGACGATCCGGACGAGGTGATCGCCTTCCTGCAGAAGGCNTACCACGAACCGGTGTCGTTGNATCTGCTCACCGAGGCGATCGGGGAGCTCCGCNCCGGCGGCGGAACGGTGGCCGTACGGCTGTCCCCGCAGAANGCCATGGCGCTGGCCGGACCGGCCATCGCAGCGGGAGTCGAGTTGCTGGTCATCCAGGGCACCATCGTCTCGGCCGAGCACGTCCAGCACAACGGCGAGGCGCTGAACCTCAAGTCGTTCATCGCCGACCTGGACGTACCGGTCATCGTCGGCGGCTGCACCAATTACCAGACCGCCACCCACCTGATGCGCACCGGCGCCGCCGGCGTCATCGTCGGCACCGGCGACGGGGCCACGTCCACGACCGACGAGGTGCTGGGCATCGACGTCCCGATGGCCACCGCCATCGCCGACGCCGCCGCGGCGCGGCGTGCGTACCTGGACGAGACCGGCGGCCGGTATGTGCATGTGATCGCGGCCGGCGGCATCCACTCCAGCGCCGATATCGCCAAGGCGATCGCCTGCGGTGCCGACGCGGTTATGCTCGGTGAGCCGCTGACCTGGGCCGCGGAGGCGCCGGCGGCCGGGTGGTTCTGGCCGAACACCGCGGCGCACCCGGTGCTGCCGCGCGGGTTCGCGGCGCCCTGCGGACCGGCCGATGTGCCGCTCCGGCAGCTGTTGCTGGGCCCGGCGTTGGGCGCGGACGGCCGGACGAACCTGTTCGGTGCGCTGCGCAGGGCCATGGCGAAGGCCGGCTACTCCGACCTCAAGGAATTCCAGAAGGTCGGGCTGAGCGTCCGCGGGTGACGCCGTGCGAGGGCTGCGTCAGAGCCAGTCGTTGCGCCGGAACAGTACGTACAGGGTGACCACCGCACCGATCATCACCACGAACGCCAGCGCGAAGCCCTGACCCTGGCCGAACCCGGGATACGGCACGTTCATCCCCATGAAGCCGGTGATCAGCGTCGGCACAGCGATGATCGCCGCCCAGGCCGACAGCTTCTTCATGATCATGTTCAGGTGCACGTCGGCCAGTGCGAGATTCGTCTCGAACGCCGAGGCCAGCACGTCCCGCAGGCCGTTGGTGCCCTCCGCGGTGTGCCGGGCGTGGTCAGCGACATCGGCGAACCGTCGGGCGGTGGCGTTGGCCAGCAGCACGTCGACCGGATCGGACGACTGCTCGGAGGGGCGCAGCGCCGCGTTGGCCAGCTCGCCGGTGACCTCCTGCATGGGCGTGCAGATCTTCCGCAGCCGAACCAGTGCCTGGCGTAGCCGGAAGGCCCGCAGTTGGTCCTCGCGCGCCAACGGACGGTCGGCGAAGAGTGTCCCGGTCAGCGTCTCGGTGGCTTCCTCCATCGCCTCCAGTGCATCGCTGTATCCGTCGACGAGGTCGTCCAGCAGGCCGTGGATCCCGCCCGCGACACCCTCGGTCATCACTCGCGGGGCGCACTGCTGCAGCACCGGCGCCAGTATCGAGAGCATCTGCTCGTCCGCCACCAGCACCAGCACCCGCTCGGTGGCCAGGATCGACATCCTGGCGATGTCGATCCTGGCCCCGTCCGGGTCGAAGTGAACCCCGGCGCCGATGATCATCACCGTGTCGCCGATGGTGTCCAGCTTCGGGCCCTCCCGGCTGCCGAGGATATCCTCGACGGCCAGCGCGTCCAGCCCGAGGAACTCCGCCGCGTCGGTGAGCGCGGGCCCTTCCTCGCGCGGCAAGCACCACCAGGCCCGCGCCCGCTCGTCGCGTCCCAGCAACTCGAGCAATGCGGTGGGGTCGACATCCATGGCCAGCACGTGGCCGTCCCGCCATACCAGCGACCTGCCGACCCATGATGCCGGGGCGGTTGCCCCGGCCGACGGGTTGCGGTGATCGACGCTCATCTTTCCATCCTCGTCCTGCCGATCACATCGGTTACGCCACAACTAGTTTCGCAAACAGTCCGGCTGTTCGGCCGACAGCAACCGACAAATGGGGGCGCTCGGCCGTATCACGCGGCGGGTGATCTCGGTCTCTCTAGGTGAAGGCCGACCCTACGGCCTCGACACCGGGGGGCGTCAATGTTCGCTCGTTCCACTCCTTTGCACAAGGCTCTGGGCGGCAGATCGCCGCAACGAACCGTACTGCTCACCGGCGCATCCGGCGTCGTCGGGCATGCGCTGCTCAGCCGCCTGCGGGAGGTGAACATCATCTGCCTGGTGCATCGAACGCCGGTCAGCGGCCCGCACATCACCAACGTTCGCGGCGATGTCTCACAACCCCACCTCGGCCTGCCGGTCGCCGAATACACCCGGCTGGCCGCGAGGGTGGACGCGGTGATCCACTGCGCAGCAATCACCGACTTCAGCCGCGACGACGCCGTGCTCGAGTCGACCAATGTCATCGGTGCCCGTCATGTCCAGGAGTTCGCGGCCGCCGCCGATGCCACCCTTTATCACGTCAGCACCGCTTTCGTGCATGCCAAGACCGATGCCGAGCGGGGCCGCGTCGCCGTGCGCTACGCCGCCTCCAAACGGGCCGGCGAGGAAAGCCTGCGCGATCGGGGACTGCCGCACGTCATCCTGCGGCCCTCCGTGGTGATCGGCGACTCATCGACGGGCGAGATCAAGGCATTTCAGGGACTCCACAAGGTCGCGGCGGCGTTGCTCAGCGAAACGATTCCGATGATTCCGTTCGACCCGACCTGGCGCATTGATTTCGTGCCCTGCGACTACGTGGCAGACGCGATCGCCACGGTCGTCGAAAAGGGAATCACCTCTGGTGAGTTCTGGATCACCAGCGGCGAGAACGCCCTCTCGATCGAAGAATCGGTCCGGCTGTGTGTTGATTTCTCGGAGGAGGTCGGCAGCCCCATCTCCTCGCCCCGCTTCGTGCCGCCCGACCTTTACGATCGGCTCATCAAGCCGGCGTTCTTCGATGTCCTGCCGCGGGCGGTGCGAATGACGATCGACCGGCTGCTGGAATTCTTCGCCGTGTACCTGGCGTCCGGCCAGGCCCTGCCCAACAGCGGCGCCGAGCTCGCCGCGCTGGGCGTCGCACCCCCGGTCCACCCGACCGAATCGTTCCGGGCCAGTCTGCGGTACTTCGTCGAAGCCACTGGACCCGTGGACATCCCGGTCCGGAGTGTGGCTTGACGTGAACGACGGGCGACCTCTCACGCCGCTGCGCTCTGTGGACCCGGACGATGGTCCACTGGTGGATCGGCAGGTGGTGTTGCGACGCTACAGCGATCATGTGAACACCTCGCTGGCCAGGCTTTCCCGGCTCATCGGTTCCCCCGTGGAAGTGCGATCCGCCGGGACGAAAGTCTATGCCGAGAACGGCGAGGCCTACCTGGACTGCGGTGGATTCGGCGTTTTCCTGTTGGGGCACCGACATCCAGTGGTGGTCGGGGCGGTGCGCAACGCGCTGGACAGCCAGCCGCTCTCGACACGGTTGTTCCTGAACCCACAATTGGCCGAGGCCGCCTCCCTCTTGTCCGGGGTTGCGCCCGCCGGGCTCGATTACGTGTTCTTCACGAATTCGGGTGCGGAGGCCACCGAGGTCGGGCTCAAACTGGCCCGGATGTCGGGGCGGAAACGCGTCGTGGCGATGCACGGCGGGTTTCACGGAAAGACCCTCGGCGCGCTATCGGTGACCGGCCGCGCGCAGTACCGGGATCCGTTCGCGCCGATGCTGCCCGGCGTGGAGTTCGTGCCGTTCGGCGATCTCGCTGCGCTGCGGGCGGCCGTCGGCGATGACGGCCGGCGGACCGCGGTCCTGCTGGAACCGGTGCAGGCGGAAGGGGGGGTCATCCTGCCGCCGCCGGGATATGTCAGGGCGGTTCGCGAGTATTGCACCGCGGTCGGTGCGTGCTTGATTCTCGACGAGATCCAATCCGGACTCGGGCGTCTGGGCAGCTGGTGGGGAGCCGATATCGCCGGCATCTCGCCGGACATCCTGCTGGTCGGCAAGATCCTCGGTGGCGGTGTCATGCCGGTCGGGGCTGTGGTGGCCACCGCGGAGATGTTCGGTCCGCTGAACGACGATCCGCTGCTGCATTCGTCCACCTTCGCCGGCAGCCCGATCGCCACTGCTGCGGCAACGGCGACCATCCGGGTGCTGGGTGAGGAAGCCATTATCGAGCGCTCCCGGCTGCTCGGCCCGCAGGTGCTGGAGCTGGCTCATCACGCGGTCCGGCGCTGTGCCGGGTTGGTGAACGAGGTGCGCGGGCAGGGCCTGCTGATCGGCATCGATTTTGTCTCCGGTGAAGCGGCGACGGAATTCATGATCGGCCTTCTCGACCAGCACGTCATTCCGTCCTATTCCCTCAATTCCACCAACGTGCTGCGCCTGACCCCGCCCGCACTGCTGGATTCGGACGACCTCGACTGGCTTTCCCGCGCGTTGGAGGGGGCAGCCACTCATGTGGTTCGCTCCCTCGCCCACGCGTCCTGATCATTCCCTCACCAACCCAGGAGTCCGCACATGCGCACTGTCCAACTGCTCCTCCATGTCCCTGGCCGCGAGCCGGCCGCGGTGTACGAGACGTTGTGCGATTTCGACAGTTATCCGGCACTCAGCGAAGCGGTGCAGAGCGTCACGGTCACCGCGGTCGCGGACAACATGACCATTTCCCGCTGGGAGGTCAGCTTCCGGGCCGGGCTGTTGCGGTGGGTCGAGGAAGACACCTTTGACAGGGCCGCCCGCAGCATCACGTTCCGCCAACTCGAGGGTGACGTGGCGCTGTTCGACGGATCCTGGCAGTGCGATCCCGTGCCTGACGGCACTGAGATCTCTTTTACCGCAAGGATTGACATGGGCATTCCGAGCCTCGCCGACGCGCTGGAGCCCATCGCCGCGCGTACCTTGATCGACAACACGGCGTCCATCGTCCGCGGGCTCTTCGGGTCGGTGACGCTGGCCTCGTCGGCGGTGCAGGCACCGGTGACCGCCGGAGACCGGGCATGACGATCCTGCGCACCGAGCGGGAGTGCCTCGAGCGGTATCTGCCCGGGCTGGACAAACTGCTCGCCGACATCCCGCTGGGCGAACTCGAGAAGCCCGGCAGCGACACGCTCGCGACGTTCCGTCAGCTCGGCGGACCGGCGCTGCTCGTCCCGGAGAAATTCGGCGGGAAGGGCGCGTCGCTGGTCGACGCCGTGCGCATTCAGCGCGCCATCGGCAGCCGCTCGCCGTCGCTGGCCGTCGCCACTACGATGCACCATTTCTCGGTTGCCTCCCTCGTCGAGCTCACCGCTGCGGGTAACGGATTCGAGTGGGCGATGCTGACCGCGATCGCGGAGAATGCCTGGCTGCTGTCGTCCGGGTTCGCCGAGGGAAAACCTACGCAGCACATCCTGTCTCCGACCATGCGGGGAGTTCGGGTCGAGGGCGGGCTGAAGGTCAGCGGCGACAAGAAACCGTGCAGCCTGACCTGGTCGATGGACCTGATGAGCGCCAGCGTTGCAGTGGTCGACCCGGACGGGGGACCGGAGCGGATGGCGATCATCCTCATCCCGGCCACCAGCGACGGCATCGAGCGCAAGCCCTTCTGGAACAACTGGGCGCTGGCCGGCGCGGAAAGCGATCAGGTCACCTTGACCGACGTCTTCGTGCCCGATGCGTTGAGCTTCTATCCGGACACCGGTGCGGTGATGGATCCGATCCAGGAGCGCGGCTTCGTCTGGTTCGAATTGCTCATCGCCGCTTCGTATCTCGGTGCGGCGTCCGCGCTGGCCGAGCGGGTCATCCTGTCCGGGAGAGGTTCTGCGGACGACCGGATGATGCTGGCGGTCGAGCTCGAGTCGGCGGCCGCCGCGCTGGAGCACGTCGCGGCCGGTGTGACCGATACCGACGACAACGATGCCCTGCTGGCCCGCGCGCTGTACGCCAGGTTCGGCGTGGAACGGGCGATCGAGCGGGCCTCGATGGCGGCGGCCGCGGCGGCCGGCGGCATGGCCTTCGTCGGATCTTCCGACGTGGCGTACCTGCTGGCCGTGGGGCGCGCGCTGGCCTTCCACCCGCCGTCCCGCGGCGCGGCGAGCGAGCCGCTCGCCCGCTACCTCGCCGGCGACCCCCTCACCCTCTGAAAGGACATCCGTCGTGGATTCCCACAATCTGTTCGCGACTCCGGTCACCTACCGCTTGATGCGAGCCGAATACGCTGTCGCTCTAGCTGTTTCGGTGGCGTTGCTGTTGATGAACTTCTTCGAGGTGCGCTGGTGGGCATTTGTCCTGCTGTTCGTGTACGTCGATCTGATCGGGTACATCCCCGGGGCCATCGCCTACCGGCGTAGCTGTGGAGCGCCGATCCCCAAGGCGTACTACGTGCTGTACAACGCGATGCACAGCCTGGTCAGCGCGGCCGCCGTGGCCGGCGTCTGGTGCCTGATCATCGGCCCGGAGTGGGCGCTGCTGGCCCTACCCATTCATCTGTTCGGTGACCGCGCATTGTTCGGTAATTTCCTCAAGCCGTTCGGGTTGTCGTTCGAACCCGTGACGCATCCGGACTACAAGGAGTTCGTGAGCCGGTATGAGCAGCACACTGAGTCGACAGGATCGACAGGATCGACCGAATCGACAGGATCGCGACAGTTCGACGACGTGGACGCCTGACCTCGACACCGTCGAGGAAATGCTGAGCCGGCACGCCCACAATCCCTCCGCCTTTCTCGCGCTGAACACCACGACCGGGCATTTCTCGCCGGTCGGGTTCGACGGGGTGATCGCCTATCGGCCGAGCGGGCGCCGCCATTTAGTGCAACTCGGCGGTGTGTTCGCCGACCCGGCGGAGCAGGCGGCGTTGCTGGCCGCTTTCCGGCGCTACGCCCGGGCGCACCGTCGGCGGGTGATGGCAGTTCAACTGCTGCCCGACGATGCCCGGATGTACGCCGCCGCCGGCTTCACGGTGAACCAGTTCGGCGCTGATTACGCCCGCCGGCTGGACACCTTCAGCCTGGCCGGCAAGAAGTATGTGCAGTTGCGGAACAAGGTTTCTCGGGCTGGGCGTGCCGGGGTCACGGTGGCCGAGCCGGCTGTCGAGGCTCGGCAGGGATCGCTGGACGAGCAGCTGTGCGCGCTCGACACCGCCTGGCTCCGGTCGAAAGGGCGCCACGTCAAGGAACTGGCGTTCATGGTGGGGGAACGCGGCGGTGACGCGGACTGCCGGCGGCGGCTGTTCGTCGCCACCGGTCCGGACGGCGATCCGCTTGCCTACGTGAGCTTCTCGCCGGTGTACGGGCGCCATGCCGGCTGGCTGCACGACCTTTCGCGTCGCCGACCCGACGCGCCCCCCGGGTCGCTGGAGCTCATCGTCACCACCGCGGTGGAGACATTCCGGGCTGAGGGCGCTCCTTACCTTCATTTCGGTTTCACCCCCTTCACCGGCCTCGCCGACGAGCATGAACAGCCCGGCCGGAGCGGGATCGCCGCTCGGATCATCCGGCTGCTGGCCGAAAGGGGATCGGCGATCTATCCGGCAGCCGACCAGCTCGCCTACAAGCTGAAATGGGGACCGGACCTCATTCAGCCCGAATACGTCGCCTTCGAGGGTGGAATCAGTCCGCGCGCGGTGCTGAGTTTGTTGCGGGTCACCAATGTCGCGTGACGGACGCCCGGACGTTGACGTGGGGGCGTTCCGATCGACGATGGGCGCCTTCGCGACGGGCGTCACGGTCGTCACCACCGTTGGTCACGACGAGCTGTACGGGATGACGGTCAACGCTTTCTCCTCGGTCTCCCTGGATCCACCGTTGGTCCTCATCTGCGTCAACAAGTCCAGTCGAGGTCACCAGCTGATCCGGCGCAGCGCGGTGTTGTCGGTGAACGTGCTGGCCGCCGGTCAGACCGATCTGGCCCGGCGGTTCGCCGCTCGTGATCGGCCTCGCGGCTGGCAGGCACTCGCGGGCGTGCCCTTTGGCCGGGGTGCGAACGGATGCCCGGTGATCGAAGGGGCCGCCGCCCACATCGACTGCGAGGCCAGGCGAATGTATGCCGCGGGAGATCACGTCATCGTGGTCGGCGCCGTCATCGGGATGAGCAATGAACCGGATGCCGTCCCATTGTTGTTCCACCGTGGCCGCTACCGCGTGCTGGCCGACGCCGAGCTGAATTCCCCGGCCTCGCCGGCGCTGGCGGTCAGGTAACCAATGGATCGGCTTTCGCATTTTCTGCTGGGTCATCGGGCAACGGTGCTGGTCGGCTGGTTGGTGCTGTGCGTGGGAGGCGGGATTTTCGCCATCGGCCTTCCGGACCGCATCGTCTCCGGCGGCGAGGCCTCGGACTCGTCCGATTCGGAAGCCGTTGCCCGCACTCTGGAACACAGCCCGTTGGCGTCGCTGTTCGTGGTGGTGACCGTGCCGCCGGATGCCGCACCGGCCGCGCTCACGCAGGCGACCCAGTCGGCCGCCGACGCGCTGGTCAGGGTCGACGGGGTGACCGGGACAGCCCCGTTCCCCGCTACTGCGCTGCCCGATGACGCCCTCGGTGATACAGCCCCGGTGGACACCTCGGGCGGGAACGTGGCCGTCCTCGGCGTGGTCACCTCCGGTGGTACCGACGGGGCCATCCACGTCGCGCACACCGTCGAGCAGAACCGCGCGAACCTGGTTCAGGAGGGAGCTGCTGCCTACGTCGGCGGCTTCGGCGCGTACCGCGACGAGCTGACCGAGCTCTCCAAGAGCGACCTCGAACGCGCCGAGCGGGTCGGGATCCCGATCGTCTTCCTGGTCCTGCTGATCAGCTTCGGATCGATGTGGGCGGCCGGTCTGCCATTGGTCATCGCGCTGTCATCGCTGGTCATGGGGCTGGGAGCGGCAGGAGTGGCGGCACTGTGGCTGCCGATGTCGGACTTCGTCACGAACGCGTCGTCGATGATCGGCATCGCACTCGGCGTCGACTACGCGATGTTCCTGGTCCAGCGGGTACGGGAGTTGGTGCACTCTCGCTACTCGGTCGACGCGGCGGTGACGATTGCCCTGCGGACGACCGGTGTCGCGGTGCTGTGGTCGGGACTCACCGTCGTGGCTGCCGAATCCACCCTGCTGCTGGTCGACAGCCGCTCGGTCCGGTCGGCGGCGTTCGGCATGGTCATGGTGACGATCGCGGCTGTTGCCACAGCCCTGATTGTCGCGCCGGTGCTCATCTCGCTGCTGGGCAAGCGGTTGACCCGGTCCGGGCGGCACTCGGTGAAGGCTCAGCGGGAGAGCCGTTGGGCCGCCTGGGCACGACACGTCCTTCGTTACGCGCCGCTGTGGCTCAGTGGGGTCGCGGTGCTGGTGGTGTGCCTGGCGATCCCCACCCTCGGACTGCGGGACTCGGTGAGTGTCTCGGGTACGTCGACGCTGCCGGCAAGTTCGCCGGTGCGGCAGGCGTATGAATTGGCGGCGCAGCGGTACGGGCCCTCGGCGGTCAGCCCGGTGATGGTCGTCCTGCCCCCGGGGCTGGCACCGCCGGGCTCGACACCCGCCCAGCAGGCAGCGACGGAGCGGGCATCGTTTGCCGCCGGGGTGATCTCCTCCGACAGCCGGGTGGTCGCGGTCGACTCGCACGTCCTCGCCGACGGCAGCGCGGTGCTCGCGGTCACCCCTCGGGACGGACCGTACGACGCCTCGACGCGCGCGCTCGTGGAGAGTCTGCGGCACGGGGACCTCGACGCCCAGATGGGCGGAATCGAGCATCTCGTCGGTGGTGAGACCGCCGCCGCTATCGATGCCACCGCGGCGATGTTCGACGGTCTGCCGAAGGTCGGCGTCGTCCTGCTGGTGGTGATCGCCGTCGTGCTGCTGCTCGCGCTGCGGTCGATCCTGCTGCCCGTCAAGGCCATCGTGATGGTCGCGCTCTCGCTCGGTGCCAGCCTCGGCGGCCTGCTCCTGCTGACCGGAACGGAACTCGGCGCAAAGATCATCGGCGCCGACGGGCCCGGCGACATCCATCCGATCGTTCCGGTGACGATCGTGGCCATCACCGTGGCGTTGAGCACGGACTACGAGGTCATGCTGGTATCCCGGATCGGCGAGGACTACCAGCGCACCGGCGACAACGCGGCCAGCGTGGTCAGCGGGGTCGGCCGGACCGGCGGGGTCATCACCAGCGCGGCGGTGATCATGATCGCCGTCTTTGCGGGGTTCGCGCTGGCCGACCTGCAGCCGCTCAAACAACTCGGGGTCGGCCTGGCGCTGGCCGTGCTGCTCGACGCCACCGTGGTGCGAGGGGTTCTCGTGCCCGCAGCGATGGCCGTGATGGGCAGGGCCAACTGGTGGTGGCCGGGCGGGAAGTCTGCCGCGCCGGTGTCGCGGAAGGCGGCGTGCCGCCATCGCGCTCAGGTGGTCCCACCGCCACCGGCATCCGGGCCGCGGCACCGACTGGAACCGGTGGCGGAGTCGGTCAGCTGATCGCCGGGCTGTGTTTCACATTCGGGACATCCAGAGAAGGGCATGAAACAATGGCACCAGGCCACGCCGTCGTCATCGGGGGAAGCATCGCCGGTCTCACGGTTGCCAGGGCGCTCTCCCGCCATTTCGCCGCGGTCACGGTGCTGGAGCGCGACCACTACCCGGACGGGTCCGCGCCCCGGAAAGGGCTGCCGCAGGCCAAGTTCCTGCACAACCTGCTGCCCGGCGGCGACGAGGCATTGGAATCCCTGTTTCCGGGTTTTCGTGCCAGGCATGTCGCCAACGGAGCGGTCGAATTCGGCAGCGAGGAGTTGCGCTGGCTCACCTCCCAGGGGTGGGTCGCGCGTTTCACCAACGACCGCCGCACCACGGCGTCCAGTCGTGACCTGGTGGATTTCTCGCTGCGCCAGATGGTGGCGACCGACCCGCGGATCACCCTGCGGGGCGGCACCGAGGCGACCGGCTTGGCCGTCGACGACGAGGCCCGAGCGGTGATCGGGGTTCGGGTGCGGGGGCCCGTCGGCCCTGTTGGGACGATTGGCACCGGTGGCACTGGTTCCACCGTTGGCCCTGGTGGTACGGACGAGCGGATATTGCCGGCGGACTTGGTTGTCGACGCCGGTGGACGTGGGTCGAGGGCGCACGTCTGGCTGACCTCGCTCGGGTACCAGGTTCCGGCCGAGACCCGCATCGACGCCGGTCTGGTCTACGCCAGCCGGGTGTACCGCCCTCGGCCCGGAGTGCGGACCGATTGGAAGATCCTGGTGGTCTCGCCGCGGCCGGATTCTCCGCGGTACGGCGCGATCTTCGCCATCGAGGGCGGCAGGTGGATGGCTGCGCTCGGCGGTGTCGGCGGCGTCGTGCCCCCGACGGACGACAACGGGTACCTGGATTTTGCGGCCGGACTGCGGGCGCCCGACGTTCACGACGCGCTCCTGCAGGCGGACCCGCTCACCCCGGTGCGCCGCTACCGCGGCACTGAGAACCGCAGGCGGGCCTGGGAAACGATGACCCGCGGGCCGGAGAACTTCGTCGTCGTCGGCGACGCGGCGTGCGCGTTCAACCCCGAATTCGGTCAGGGCATGTCGATCGCGGCACGCACCGCGGTGGCCATCGAGCGCGACATCGCCACGTACCTGCGCCGGCACCGGGGCCCAGCGCTCACCGGGCTGGCCGCGCGGCTGCAGCGCTCCGTTGCCCGAACGGCGGCGCCGGCCTGGGACATGGCGGTCGGTGAGGACCTGAAGTTCGCCACGACGGTGGGCGGCGCCCGGAGCACTGTCGTCCGGCTGGGTCAGTGGTACGGCGATCGGGTGGGCCGCGCCGCTGCCGATGATCCGGCCGTTGCCGAGGCGTTCCTGCGGGTCGTCGGTCTGGTGGATCCGCCCACCGCCCTGCTCCGCCCCGCGATCATGCTGCGAGCGCTGAGCGCGGGTCGCGGATCGACGGCCGGCGCCAGTCCCGCGGCCGCCGACCTGGCGCCCGTGTCCGGCGGCCGGCGGCCGGTGCCCGAGGCGTAGCGCCG
>JGI20202J14951_1000008_pt1 | contig 30205 bp, 23 predicted proteins | sample NGESurshal092012_8_FD_14951 | JGI IMG/M metagenome (IMG submission 14951)
GGCTGATCATGTCCGGCTGATCATGTCCGGCTGATCATGTCCGGCTGATTATGTCGCGCTGTTCATGTCCGGCTGATCATGTCGATCGTGACGGTCCGACCCCAGGCACCGGCCCGCCGTCGATACGTGTCCTGGGCGGTGAATCGCTCGACCGTGACACAGACTGTCGTCAGACCGGGACGCAGCGTTGCGGACCAGCCGCCCGATGAGGAAGGGGAATCATGACGACTCCGGCGACGACATCACCCGCGGGCGGCTCGGAGACCGCCGCGCAGCGCATCGCGGCCGGGTATGCGACGACCGCAGCCGCCGTCACGCTCGGCTCGGTGGTGGTGGACACCGTTGCCGACCCCACCGCGCTGGTGAAGATCCCGCTGTCGATGTTCAACAGGCACGGCTTGGTGGCCGGAGCGACCGGAACCGGTAAGACCAAGACGTTGCAGGTGATCGCCGAGCAGCTGTCCACCGCCGGCGTCCCGGTGTTCATCCCCGACGTCAAGGGCGATCTCACCGGGCTGTTCGCCCCGGGCGAGCCCGGTGACCGAACCACCCGGCGGGCGGCCGAGACCGGTGACGACTGGGCGCCGGCGGCGTTCCCGGTGGAGTTCCTCAGCCTTGCCGGGCAGGGCGGCGCCGTCCCGGTGCGGGCGACGATCGACTCGTTCGGGCCGATCCTGCTGTCGAAGGTGCTGGGCCTGAACGACACTCAGGAATCCACCCTCGGGCTGATCTTCCACTGGGCCGACCAGCGCACCCTTCCGTTGCTGGACCTGAAGGATCTGCGGGCGGTGATCATGCACCTGACCAGCGACGAGGGCAAGGAAGACCTCCGCGAACTCGGTGGGGTGTCCAAGGCCACCGCCGGAGTGATCTTGCGCGCGGTGACCAATCTGGACGCCCAGGGCGGTGACGCGTTCTTCGGCGAACCCGAGCTCGTGGTCTCCGACCTGATCCGGCTCGCGCCCGACGGCCGCGGGGTGATCAGCCTGCTCGAGGTCTGGAAGCTGCAGACCCGGCCGGTGCTGTTCTCCACGTTCCTGATGTGGCTGCTCGCCGAGCTGTTCGAGGAACTGCCCGAGGTGGGCGACCTGGACAAACCCAAGCTGGTCTTCCTCTTCGACGAGGCACATCTGCTGTTCGCCGACGCGTCCAAGGCGTTCTTGCAGGCTGTGCAGCAGACGGTGAAGCTGATCCGGTCCAAGGGGGTGGGCGTCTTCTTCTGCACGCAGATGCCGACAGACGTGCCCGGACCGGTGCTCTCCCAGCTCGGTGCCCGGATCCAGCATGCCCTGCGCGCCTTCACCCCGGACGACCAGAAGGCGCTGGCCGCGACCGTCAAGACGTACCCGATCACCGAGGACTACAAGCTGTCCACGGCGCTGACCAGCCTCGGCATCGGGGAGGCCATCGTCACCGTGCTGTCCGAGCGGGGCGCCCCGACACCGGTGGCTTGGACCCGGGTTCGGGCGCCGCGCTCGCTGATGGCGCCGGCACCAGCGAACGCTGTCGCCGCGGCGGTCGCGAACTCACCACTCTTCGCGACCTACGGCCAGGCGGTGGACCGGCAATCTGCCTACGAGATGCTCACCGCCAGGGTCGCGCCGACGGCTGCACCCGGCGCGGCTCCCGTCACCATCCCGACCGGCACTGCCCCCGTTCCGGGAACGCCCAGCGCGCCGACGGTCGGCGCCGACGGCTGGCCGTCCCTGGTCCCCGAGCCGTACAACCCGTACCTGGACGAGGTGCCCGCGTCGGTTCCCGCCCCCGTTCCGTCGGGACAGCCGCGCGGGCAGACCGGGCAGGGATCGGGTGGCTTGGGCGAGATGCTCAACAACCCCGTCGTGACGTCCTTCATGAAGTCGCTGGGCACGTCCTTGGGTGGCGCGATGGGTCGGTCGGTGTTCGGCACCCGCAAACGGCGGCGCTGATTGGCGGCTGACTCGCGGCTGACTGGCGCGGCTGACTGCCCGCGCATGCCGTGGAACGATCACGGAGCACCGGTCGTTGCTTCCAGTACGACCACAGCACGACGGTGGTTGACGGCTGGACCGACGGACCGTCACACAGTGAATGGAAAGGAACGACGAGTGGAGACACTCCTATGGGTCGTGATCATCGCGGCGGTGGTTGTTGCCGCGCTGTACTACATGCGGCAGCGTGGGGCGAGTTCGGCCAGGTCGCTGGAGGATTCGCAGGCCGAGGCTCGCCGCTGGGTGGAGCGGCTCGGCGGGCAGGTCTACTCGCTGGACCCCAAGGACGACCCGGCCGCCAGGCAGGCCCTTGCCGATGCCGCGGAGCGGTTCACCGCCGCCGGCTCGCAGGTCGAGCAGGCCAGATCGGTGCAGCAATACCGGCTCGCACAGCAGACCGCCTACGAAGGCCTGTACTACGTCCGCGCCGCCAGGACCTCGCTCGGCATTGACCCCGGTCCCGATCTGCCTGCCATCCCCGGCCAGCAACAGGCGGGCGCGGTCAGCGAGGATCGTCGGGTCAGCGTCGAAGGTCACGAATACGAGGCCTCGCCGCAACCCGGCGTCAATACCCAGCACTACTACCCGGGGGGCATGGTGGCCGGTCGGCCCGTCCCGCGCGGCTGGTATTCCGAACCGTGGTGGAAACCGGCGCTGGTCGCCGGGGCCTGGGGCGTCGGCACCTATCTGGTCGCCTCGACGCTGTTCAGCGGCATGGCGGGGATCGGCTGGGCCGGAGGGTACGACGCCGGGTACGACGCTGGGCAGGCCGACGGCGGAGAGGGCGGTGACGGCGGCGGTGGTGACGGTGGTGGTGGTGACGGCGGCGGCGATTTCAGTGGTGGCGGCGATTTCGGCGGCGGTGGCGATTTCGGTGGTGGCGGTGACTTCGGTGGTGGCGGTGACTTCGGCGGCTTCTGACGCCGACGCGATGGGTTGAGAGTCGCAACAGGGCGGGCACCCGAGGTGCCCGCCCTGTGCGCTGCGCATGGGCGCTTCTTGCCTACCCGGACTGCGGTGAACCTGGGAAGTTAGGGTCGATCGGTCCCCAAGGCCCAGCAAGGCCGTCACCCTGACGAACGGACCCTTCGTCATGAGCGAACATCCGGCGGCGCCCGCCGCCGCGGCGAGACCCTGGTACGTCCCGATGACGGCCCGCCGGCCGGACGAAGGCGGCCGCGTGTCCACTCCTCTCGAGTTGCTGTTCGACCTGTGTTTCGTGGTCGCCATCGCTCAGGGTGCTGCCGGGCTCGACCTCGCGATCGTCGAGAACCACGTCGCCAGTGGCGTCGTGCAGTACCTCATGGTGTTCTTCGCCATCTGGTGGGCGTGGATGAACTTCACCTGGTTCGCCTCCGCTTACGACAACGACGACGTGCCCTACCGGCTCACGGTGCTGGTGCAGATCGCCGGATCGCTGGTGATGGCCGCCGGGATCCCGCGGTGGTTCGACGGCGGGGGCAACGTCGTCATCGTGATCGGGTACGTGATCATGCGGTTGGCCATGGTGACCCAATGGATCCGCGCCGCGCGATCGGATCCGCCGCGCCGCCGCACCGACTTGCGGTATGCGGTCGGCGTGTCGCTTGTCCAGCTGTACTGGCTGCTGTTGCTGTGGGCGCCGGTGGGTTTCGCCTACATCGGCTTTGCCATCGGGGTGATCGCCGAACTCGCGGTCCCGGTGATCGCTGAAAGACCCAGCATGACGACGTTCCACCCGCACCACATCGCCGAGCGATACGGTCTGTTCACCGTGATCGTGCTCGGGGAGTCGGTGACGGCCGCGACGCTGGCATTCCAGGGGGCGTTGGATGACACCGACAGCGCGACGCTGATCGGTCTCGCAGTGGCCGGCGTCGTCATCCTGTTCTGCATGTGGTGGGTCTATTTCGACCACGAGGACAACCCGCGGCTGGATTCCCCTCGTTCCGCGTTCATCTGGGGGTACGGCCACTATTTCGTGTTCGCGGCCGCGGCCGCGGTGGGCGCCGGACTGGTGGTCGCTGTGTCCTACCACCGGGAGCTGGCCGAAGGCATCGGTCAGACCCTGGCGAGCACGGCCACGACCGTACCGGTGGCGGTCTACCTGGTTGCAGTTGCCGCGTTGCATGCGCATCCGGGGCGCTCCCGCCTCATCGCCCGGGCGGTGAACGGCGCAGCCGTCCTGGTGGCAGCCACCTCGTTCTTGCCGGCGTCGCTCTATGTCACCGCGGGCGTGCTGGCGGTTCTGGTGTTGGTGCTGATCGTCTCCACCCGCAGCAGAGCGGTCGCCCCCGGGTAGCCGAAGCCGGCGCCCACGATTGCGCTGCGCTACTGAACCGGGTCGGGGGGCTTCGAGGCGAAGAGCTCCCCGTCGAGGACGAGGTGGGAGACATCGCGGATGGCGAGCTGATGCTTGCGCGCATGAGCCCGCAGCCGCTCGAAGGCAGCATCGATCGTGGTGCCATCGCGGCCGGCGAGAAAGCCCTTGGCCTGTTCGATGGTCAACCGGGATTCCAGCGCCGTTTGAAGCTGTTCGGCCCTGGCTTCCGCTTCTTCCTGCGCGCTGCGCCGAATGCTGAGGCGCAGGTTGCAGACCACGCCCCGCACCACCGGGTCGTCGAGCAGATTGGTGAGCGCGGCCTCTGCCCAGGTCCAGCCGCCGGCGTGGCGGAGTCGAAGTTCGAGCGGGGGATGTGCGCCCGGCCGGGCCAGCAGACGTCGCAGGAAACTGCCGAGGGCGATCCGGTCGTCCGGATGGAGCAAGTCGGTGATCGGGCCGCCGATGATGGCGTCATGCTGCCAACCGAAGAGCTGGCGGACGGCGGGACTGGCATAGGTGACAACCGCGTCAGACCGCAGGATCAACGCCGCGTCGGTAGAACGCTCCAGCAGCGGACGCAATGCCGTGCCCAGGTTCGTGGAGACGCCGACGATCCCGATGAGGGTGCCGTCTCGGTAGATGCCGGAGTCGGTGACCAGTGCGGGGAATCTGCTGCCGTCCTTGCGTCGCACCGGAAATCCGCCCGACCACGGCACTCCCTCACGCAATGCCACCATGATGTCGGCGGCGACCTGTTGAGCCACCTCGGGCACCGTGAGTGAGGCGATGTTCCGCCCGATCGCCTCCTGCGGAGTCCATCCATAGAGGTCCTGGGCGGCGGGATTCCAGTAGAGCACCACGCCGTCCAGGTCGGTGGTGATCACTGCCTGGCCGATCGCCGCCAGTTGGTCGGACGGCTCGATTCGCAGCGCCGTACCAGTCTCTGCCATGGCGCTACTCCTCCCGGGTCGCACCCCGATCCGTGATGCCATCGTATTGCCGAATACACCCGCAGAAATCCCCAACTCGGTACCCGTGGGAGAGATTCGTGGTGTGAAATCGGACCTGCTAAATCACTTCAGCCGCGCTCGCAACCTCCTTCCGGCCATCCGGTACGGGCTCGGAAACGCCATGTGCCGCAATGGCTCTCGTAGGCGGGTGGCCAGCGAATGGGGTATTGGCGGACGGTTCGACTGCCGATCGTCGGGTGCTCCACGGCTGGGCTGAGCCTCTCAATCCAGACGGTGCCGCCCACCGCACAAGTGGCGAAATGCCGGATTTCCCTGTAATCTTCGTCTCATCGTGTCACCCCGGCCCCCGGTGACAGCCCACCGATTCTCGTTGGTGCGCGGCGTCAGCCCATGATCGCAGTGCTGTCGAATTGTCCAGCGCATGCCAGCGACGCCCTCCGACCCCTTCCCGGGGGCGGTGGTCTCACCCGCGGCCGGTTCCCCCGACGCCGGCCACGGGTGGGCCGATCCGCTCCTGGCGCGCTGGTCGGTGACCGACGGCGGTACCGGCGGGCTTCGTCGTCACAATCTGTCGCGCGTGCGATATCTGCTCGGCGCGAGGAGCGCCGATCGATCGGCTGCCCCTTGCAAGGAAGATGACGATCGCCGCCCACAGTTCGTCGCTACTGTATGTGACGCCAGCGCCACCAGCCGCCCGGAAATCTGGCACAGTCCATAGGAACCCCGTCGCCCTACGACCGATCGGCAGGTAACGCGAACAGACATGATGACCACATCTGACTCGGTCAGCACCGCTGGATCAGCCAACCTCACCGTGATGGGGTCGAGGGCCGTGATCGCCGAATCCGAGACTGCCGTCGATAGCGTCGCTGCGGGAGCGGTGGACCCGAACGACAATGATTCGAACGACAATGATTCCATCAACAACGATTCGAACGACAATGATTCCATCAACAACGATTCGAACGACAATGATTCGAACGACGCCGAGACCGCGAAGACCTTGTGGGAAGCGCTCATTCAGGCCCGCTCACAGTCGCCGGTGATCAGCGCCGCGGAGGACGCCGTCTTCCGGTTCTACCTACCCCTCGCTCGCGCCACCGCACGCACCTACGCGGGCTGGGCGGTCGACCCGGACCTGGCGGAGCACGCCGCCGAACTCGGCCTGGCGAATGCGGTGCTCGCGTGGCGGCGAGCAGACATCTGCGCCTTCGCCGCGTTCGCGCGCGCCGCAATGATCCGGCAGATGTCCGCCAGTGCGAATGCCAGGGCTCGCCGGCTGCGACCTCCGATTCCCACCCAGGAGGCGTCGGTCACGTGACCGCGACAGCGCGGAACTGAGCCGGCCAGGGCGCTCAAGCCAATTCCAGTCCCCCCGGGCGCGGCAACAGCCGTGCCCGGGGGGTTTGTTCTCTGGGCCTGCGCCCAGCCATCGGGAACGGTGCTGCCATCCTGAGACCGCGATCGCGCGCCCGGCAGGATTCGAACCTGCGACCTGAGGATTAGAAGTCCCCTGCTCTATCCAGCTGAGCTACGAGCGCCTGTGGCGCATCGAGCCTAGCGAATCGGACCCGCCCAACGGTTCGTCACCGGGATTGCAGGCGGGTGTGCCGAGGACCGCGGTGCCCGCGGTGGCTTCGTGCGGGCTCGTCGATCGTTGTTGATAATTTCCTGCCAGGGCTGGGCAGTATCGTGAGCTGCGTGCCCGACGCGACGTCGACGGACGCCGGCGACGCTGTGATGCCTGAACCCAGACCTGATCGTCACGCCGAGCGGACCGTTCAGCCATCCACCGACAGTACTGGCGTCACCGACCGCACGTCTGTCGCCGACACCGCGGCCGCCGCGGCCTCGGGCCAGGTCGATCCAGGGGTGCAGGATGGGTCGGGCCGAACTCCCGACCCCGACGCACGTCGCGACGGGTGGGCGGTGACCTCCATCGTGATCGCCGCCGGCGTGATCGCGGTTTGCGTCGCGGCAGCGCTGGCCGCCGCCGTCCCCTCCCGGACCGAGATCCCCGGCTTGCCCTCCGCCGGCGAGTTCACCGACCTGGCGTTGCCCGCGGTGAAGGCGATCTTCGACGTCGCGGCCGCCGCAACCGTGGGCTGGCTGCTCGCCGCCGCGGCGCTGGTGCCGCCGCAGACATCCGGTGTCCTCGACGTCGGCGGGTACCGGTCGGTCCGCGCCGCCTCGTTGGCCGCGACCGTCTGGTGCGCCGCCTCGCTCGCCTTGATCCCACTGACCCTGTCGGACACCTTGGGCAGGCCGATCGATCAGTCGCTGTCCGCCGATCGGGTGCTGGCCGGCATTTCGGTGCTGGACACCGTCCGGGCCGCGCTGATCGTCGCGGTCATCGCCGCGGTGATCGCGGTGATCGCCAGGATCGTGCTCCGGCCAGGGTGGGCGGGCATCCTGCTGGTCGGTGCATTGCTGGCGCTTGTCGTGCAGGCCAATACCGGGCACTCCACACAGTCCGGCAACCACGACGTCGCCGTGGACACGATGATCTTTCATCTGGCCGGCATCACCATCTGGATAGGCGGGCTCATCGCCTTCGTCGGGTTGGCCCGGCAGCACGTCGCGCACCTCGACGTGATCGCCAAACGGTACTCGACGGTCGCGCTGATCGCGTTCGTCGTGGTCGCGGGCTCGGGGATCGGGAACGCCTGGGTCCGCATCAGCTACCTGCCGGACCTGTGGCTGACGGACTACGGCCGGCTCGTGCTGCTGAAGGCCGGGCTGCTGGTGACGTTGGGATGCATCGGGTTCCTGCACCGCCGCCGCACCCTGCCGGCGATCATCGAGAAGGACAACCGCCGACCGCTGATCCGGCTGGCGGTGGTGGAAGTCGGTGTCATGGCGGCCACGGTCGGGGTCGCTGCCGCGTTGGGCCGCACCGCCACGCCGCCGCCCTCGGCCGCCGCACCCACCGACATCGAACTGGCCCTTGGCTACAACCTGGACGGCCCGCCCACAGTGACCGCCTTGCTGCTCGATTGGCGGTTCGACTGGCTGCTCGGGGTCGCGGTGATCCTTGCCGCGGTGCTGTACGTGATCGGGGTGTCCCGGCTCCGGCGGCGTGGGGATTCCTGGCCGGTCGGGCGGACGGTGGCCTGGCTCGCCGGCTGTCTGATGGTCCTGCTCGCGACCTCGTCCGGGCTGGGCCGTTATGCCGAGGCGCAGTTCTCCATCCACATGATCGCGCACATGACGCTGGGCATGATCGCACCGATCCTGCTGGTACTGGGCGGACCGGTCAGCCTGGCGCTGCGAGTCCTGCCGGCAGCGCGCCGCGGGCAGGTGCCCGGGTTGCGCGAGTCGATCGTCAACGGGCTGCACAGCAAGCCGGCCCGCTTCCTCACCCACCCGCTGGTGGTCTTCCCGTTGTTCGTGGGCTCGTTCTACGCCATCTACTTCACCTCGCTGTTCGAAGTGATGATCACCTCGCACGTCGGTCACCTGGTGATGAACGTGCACTTCCTGATCGTCGGCTACCTGTACTACTGGGTGATCATCGGCGTCGATCCCTCGCCGCGGCGGGTGCAGCCGTTCGTCAAGCTCGCGCTGTTGATCGGCGCGTTGCCGTTCCACGCGTTCTTCGGCCTTGCGCTGATGAACTCCCACCAGGTGCTGGCCGCCGACTACTACACCGGGCTCGGCCTGCCGTGGGTCACCGATCTGGTCGGTGAGCAACGGCTGGGCGGAGCCATCGCCTGGGGTGCCACCGAGTTGCCGATGATCATCGTGATGATCGCGCTGCTGTCCCAGTGGGCGCGGAGCGACGAACGGGAGGCGCGCCGCTCCGACCGGGCGGGCGCGCGCGAGGTCGACGACGAGTTGGACGCCTACAACCGGATGCTCGCCGGGCTGGCCGACCAGGACCGGACAGCTGCTCACCGCGGTGTCCCTGGCATGGGGGTTCCCGCGGGTGGGACGACTGACGGTGGCGCCGAGCCGGACCCGTGATCGTCCGGATCCGCCGCGAGGCGGACGCCGACATCGACGCGGTGCGTGCTGTGCACACCGCGGCCTTCGCGCCCCAAGGTTGGGTGGACGAACCGGTGACCGAAGCGATGCTGGCCGACCAGCTGCGGGTCGACACTGCGTGGGCGTCCAGGTTGACGTTGGTCGCCGAGGTGGACGGTGTGCTGGCCGGCGCGGTGAGCACCAGCTACGGGATCCTTTCCACCGATGCCGCCGTGGTCACCGGCGCGATCTCGGAGATCCCGCTCGCCGCCCCGGGGCCGGTCGGTGTGCATCCGCGCCATCAGGGCCGTGGTGTGGGATCGGCATTGATGCACGCGCTGATCGGTGCGGCCGAGGCGCTCGACGAACCCGCGCTGGTGCTCCTGGGTTCCCCTGATTTCTACGGCCGCTTCGGGTTCGAGCCCGCGTCGAGCGTCCGTATCCAGGCCCCGGAACCCGCCTGGGGTGCACATTTTCAAGTGCTGCCGCTGATCGCGTTCGATCGGTCGATGACTGGTCGGTTCCGGTACGCGGCTCCGTTCGACGGGGTTTGATCGTTCGGCTGTTCAGTGTTTTTCGGTGTCGGCTTGTTCGGTGTCGGCTTGTTCGGTGTCGGCTTGTTCGGTGTCGACGAGGTCGAGGATCCGGGTTCGCGGCACACCCGCCAACGCCGGTGCCGAGGACGGGGAGGACCACACCCGCTCGGTCAGGAATCGGCCGAAGGCCTCCGCGCCCTCCAGGCTGTCGAACTCCAGGTCGAGCATCAAGTAGTGCGGGTCCTCAGCCGGACGTCGTATCGCGAAACCGCGCACGCCCGCCCGCTGCCGCACGTCTGCGAGCCGGTCGAACGCACCCTTCCAAGTCGGATAGTCGGAGATGGCGTGCTCGATACGCAGTGTCGTCATGATGTGTTCCCTTTGCGGTGGACCTGCCGGTCGTGGCCGGCCTTCGAGGAAGCTCGTGGATCGTCACGGTAGGTGATGACCGGGGGGCGGGGGCATCCCAGATTTCTGGGGTCGGCTCGTCGCCGCGAACGCTGGGCCGACTGGCCGGGCCTACGCTCCTGCTGTGGCCGGCTGGGCGCGCACCCGTGCGAGGGAGCGAATCGACGAGATCTGTGCATCGCTTGTGGATGCCACCGCACTGCGGCGTGGCGTGCTCGACGCGATGCGCGGGGTCGTCGAGTTCGATGCGTTCGTCTGGCTGTTGACCGACCCGGTCACCACCGTGGGAGTGGCACCCTTCGCGCAAGTGCCCTGCTTGCCGGAACTACCGAGGCTGATCAAGGCCAAGTACGGCACCGGTCTCAACCGGTGGACGACGCTGATGGGTGCGGGGTCGCCGGTGGGGCTGCTCCGCGACACAGTCGGCGGCGCCCTCATCCGCAGTCGGGTATGGCGGGAGGTCATGAGCCGGCACGCCGTCGGCGATGTCGCCTCCACGGTGTTCGCGGACCGTTTCGGGTGCTGGGGCTTCCTCGATCTGTGGCGAGATGACCGCCGTGGACCGTTCTCCCGCGCTGACGCGGAGTTCCTCACTCAGGTGGCGCCCTCGGTGGCGACAGCCCTGCGGCTGTGCCAGTCACGGGCTTTCGTTGAGGTCGCGACGCCGCACCGGCAGGAGCACGGCCCCGTCGCGCTGACACTCGATGACGACCTGCGCATCCTCAGCCGGACGTCGGCCTCCAAGGCGTGGTTGGAGCGGTTGCTGCCGCCGGTGCCCAGCGAGCAGGCCGTACCGGCGAGCGTCTACAACGTTGCCGCCCAGTTGCTGGCCGCGGAGTCCGGGGTGGACGACCATCCCGCGTCAGCGCGAGTTCATCTGGCGGACGGATTCTGGCTGACGGTGCGCGCCGCGAGACTTTCCGAGGAGCCCACGCGGCACCCGGAGCCCGAACCGGAGGTGGTTCGGACGGCGGAGGTGGGTGGGACGGCGGAGGTGGGTGGGACGGCGGAGGTGGGTGGGACGGCGGAGCTCGTTCGGACGGCGGAGGTGGTTCGGACGGCGGAGGTGGTTCGGACGGCGGAGCTGGGTGGGGGCCCGGCGTCGCACCGGGAGCCGCCGCGCCCCGGGTTGTCGGGTGGGGTGCCCGCCGATACGGTGCCGTCGATCGATGTGCCCGCGGACCGTCCTTCGGTCGGACCGACGCTGGTGGTGACCATCGAGGAGACGTCGGCCGCCGAGCGGCTCGAGCTGTTCGCCCGGACGTTCGGGCTCACGCCGCGCGAGGACGAGCTGCTCGGACTGCTCGCCGTCGGCGGTGACACCCGAGCCATCGCCCGGCAGATGATGGTGTCCGAACTCACCGTTCAGGACCACCTCAAGTCGATCTTCGGCAAGACCGGCGCCCACGACCGGGTCACCGTGTTGTCCCGAGCGCTGGGCACCCGTCGGGGGCTGGCGTCCGCGGAGCGGCGGCCCGCTGACGGCGATCGTGCCTGATCAGCTCGCGACTTGTCCCACGGAATTGTCCCCATAGCCGAGTTCCATCCACATTCTCGGCCGACCGATATCCGTCCGAGGTGAACCGGGGGATTGTCGTGGAAACAGCAGGTGCCACGACCAGGGACGTGGGCCGGAGGCGAAGGGATGTCAGCGATGAGGATGGATGCGGCGACGGTCACGATCGTGGGGAGGGCGGGCACCAACCCGATGGTGTCGGCGAGCCCGAAAGGTGACCGGGTGACGTTCCGGGTGATCTCCACCGAGCGCAGGTTCGACGAGGCGCGGCAGGACTGGGTGGACGGGGACGAATACGGCGTCAGCGTGGTGTGCTGGCGGGGGCTGGCCAGTTCGGTGCTGACCACGGTGCGCAAGGGCGATCCGATCGTGGTGATCGGCCGGATCAGCACCCGTAAGTACGAGAAGAACGGTGGGATTGAGTACTTCACCGATGTCAAGGGCGACTTCGTGGGGCTGGACGTGGCCAAGCTCGGCAGCCGCTTCTCCAGGAACACCTTCGACACGCGTGACCAGAACGAATCCGGATCGGCAGCCGTGCTCGACCAGGCGGGGGTGCCAGCGGCTCCTGCGCCGCCCGCCGAGGTCCCAGGAGAGCCGAACGATCCGCCGTTCGACGCCGAACCGTCCTGGCTCGTGGACCAGGCCGATCAGGCCGATCGATCCCCTGCCCTGAACGGTGCAGGCTGAGGGCGGGCGACAGTGCCCGAGTACAGGCTGGACTCATGCGGACTCTGACGGTCATGGACTCTGACGGTCATGGACTCTGACGGTCATGGACTCTGACGGTCATGGACCCATGCTGTAAGTGGTGTCGATTCCCAGCCGGTAGTGCTCGGGGTTCGATTCTGCGCTGGCGTGGTGCCCGCCGGGGATCTGCACGAATTGCACGTTCAGAGCCGCAGAAGTCACCAGCGCCTGCAGCTCCGTCTGGACCTGCTCCACCCGCACCGTGCGATCGTCGGTCGGCGTTGCGGGCAGGAAGTAGACGATGCGGGTGCCGGGCGCGAGCGTCCCGGCGATGGTACTCATGTCCAACCGGCGGATGACACCGTATTGGTCCTTGATCAACTGGGTGGAAACCCCTGGGCCGCCGATCTTTTCGCGCATCACCTGATCGAATTTGTACTCGAAGTCGTCCCATCGCACCTGCAGGAAGGGGAGTCGTCCACTGGCCCATTGGTGGCGCTGGCCCAACATTTCTGCGGCGAGTCGGGTCACCGCGCCGCCGTCGGTGCCGATGGCTTCGGTGAGCCCGGTCAGGGCGTCGGCTTGGGTGCGGCTGGCGTCCCTGACGTCATCGGTGCCCAGCGGCGTGCAGTCGAGGTAGATCGTCCCGATCCGCGGTGGCGGAAGGCTGACCAGCGGCTGGTTGCCGCTGTTTGCGGTTCCACCGGCAGCGAATCCGGAACCGGTTGCTGCGCTGGTCGGACCTCGGCCGGTGCTGTCGGGGCCGGGGCCGGGGCCGGGGCCGACAGCCGGGCCGGTGGGATCCACTGCAGCGACCGGGAGGCTGCCGACGAGCCCGGTGAGGGTGTTGGTCAGTGCTGCCGGCACCAGGAGGTCGGTGAGGCTACCGGCTTCGCTGCCGAGCAGTAGGCCGCCGGTCCGGTCGGTCGGGGTGGCACCGGCAGCAGCGGATCCGTCACCAGTGACCGGTCCGGCATCGGGCACCGCCAGGTCACCTGTCCCGTCGGTCCCAGCCCCGCCCAGCACCTTGTCCTGCACGTACTGGTCGCGGTTCTGCTGCGCGTGGGCGGCCATGTTCAGCACCACGTCACCGCCCATGCTGCTGCCGAAGAAGCTGACCTGGCGTGGCTTGACCTCCGCGATGAGGGCGTCGAACTTGTCGCGGATGTCTTCGTCGTTGATGCCGCTGCCGTAGACCAGGCTGAACACCCGAGAGCCGTCAGCTTCGAGCGAGGGGAGCAGGGCCAGGGCTGCGCCGGTGCCGCTGGTCCGGTTCAGCCCGCCGACCACGATCGTCAGCTTGCCCCCGGGCCGCGGGACGGTGTCGATCGACGAGGCGACCTCGGCGAACCGGGCGCCGTGCGATGCCCACACCAATTCCTCCGCCACCCGCTGGTCCACCTTCAACGCGCCCCAGAAACCTCCCAGGAGCATGCCGACGATCAGCGGTGGGAACCACCACCGGCCGCGGTACCGCGCGCGCCGTTCGCAACGGTCGCGGCGACGTGCCTGACGGACCTCGGTCGAGTCGAACTGTCCATCGGGGACCGGCGGCATCGGCGGCATCGCTGCGGGTTTCGGGGTGAGGGCTGCGCCGGGTGCGGGGGCGACCACCTTGGGCTTCGGGGCGAGGGCTGCGGCTGGTGCGGGGGCGACCACCTTGGGCTTCGGGGCGAGGGCTGCGCCGGGTGCGGGGGCCGGCGCCGCGAATACCGGGGCGTTGGTCGTCAGCGGCTGTGCCGGCCCTTGCTGCATGGCCTTCAGCCTCTGCTGGCGAGCGACGGCACCGGGCGGGTTGAACGGGTCAAAGGGAATCGTCTCCTGGCGGGCACGCGGTACCCCGGACACGATCGACACAGCCCCGACTCCTTGACCTTCTCTTTACCTTCCCAGGAGTCCCAGTGTGCGCGCGGGTTCAGCGGGCGGCGGGGGTGCGGTGATCACCGCACCCGCTCCGGCGGCGAAACCACCCGTTCGGTTCGGGCAGACTGTAAGGCGGCCGCGCAACGCCGAATCCGCCTCATGCGGTCGGGTGAGCACACGGCCCCTGATCAGCACCACAGATGATCACCAACAGCTGCTGCGAGAGGACCCGGCGTGCCCGAGTTTATTTACACGATGAAGAGGGCCCGCAAGGCCGTTGGCGACAAGGTCATCCTCGATGACGTGACGATGTCCTTCTACCCCGGCGCGAAAATCGGGGTCGTCGGGCCCAACGGCGCGGGCAAGTCCACGATCTTGAAGATCATGGCCGGGCTGGACACCCCCAGCAACGGCGAGGCATTCCTCACGCCCGGTTTCAGTGTCGGGATCCTGATGCAGGAACCGCACCTGGACGAGACCAAGACCGTGCTGGAGAACATCCAGGAGGCGTTCGGCGGGATCAACGCCAAGCTGGCGCGCTACAACGAGATCGCCGAGCTGATGGCCACCGACTACTCCGATGCACTGATGGAGGAGATGGGCACTCTGCAGGAGGACCTCGACCATGCCGGAGCGTGGGACCTGGACGCCCAGATCGACCAGGCCATGGACGCGTTGCGCTGCCCGCCCGGCGATGCGTCGGTCGCGATCCTCTCGGGTGGCGAGCGCCGCCGGGTCGCGCTGTGCCAACTGCTGCTGTCCGCTCCCGACCTGCTGCTGCTCGATGAGCCGACCAACCACCTGGACGCCGAGTCGGTGCAGTGGCTCGAACAGTTCCTGGCCTCCTACCCCGGCGCCGTCCTCGCCGTGACCCACGACCGGTACTTCCTGGACAACGTCGCGCAGTGGATCGCCGAGGTGGACCGCGGCCGGCTCATCCCGTACGAGGGCAACTACTCCACCTACCTGGAGAAGAAGTCCGAGCGGATGACCGTCGAGGGTCGCAAGGACGCCAAGCTGGCCAAGCGGCTCAAGGAAGAGCTCGCCTGGGTGCGCTCCGGCGCGAAGGCCAGGCAGGCCAAGTCGCGCGCCAGGCTGCAGCGCTACGAGGAGATGGCCGCCGAGGCCGAGCGCACCCGCAAGCTCGATTTCGAGGAGATCCAGATCCCGCCGGGCCCGCGGCTGGGCTCCATCGTGGTCGAGGTCGATGACCTGGAAAAGGGCTTCGGCGACCGGATCCTGATCGACGACCTGTCATTCACCCTGCCCCGCAACGGGATCGTCGGCGTGATCGGCCCCAACGGGGTCGGCAAGACGACGCTGTTCAAGACCATCGTCGGCCTGGAGAAGCCCGACAAGGGCAATGTGAAGATCGGCGAGACGGTCAAGCTGTCCTACGTCGACCAGAGCCGCGGCGGGCTCGACCCCAAGAAGAACGTCTGGCAGGTGGTCTCGGACGGCGTGGACTTCATCAAGGTCGGTCACGTGGAAATGCCCTCCCGTGCCTATGTTTCGGCGTTCGGGTTCAAGGGACCGGACCAGCAGAAGCCGGCCGGAGTGCTGTCCGGCGGGGAGCGCAACCGGCTCAACCTGGCGCTGACGCTCAAGGAGGGCGGGAACCTGATCCTGCTCGACGAGCCGACCAACGATCTGGACGTCGAGACGCTCGGGTCGCTCGAGCACGCGCTGGAGGAATTCCCTGGGTGCGCGGTGGTGATCTCCCACGACCGCTGGTTCCTGGATCGGACCTGCACCCACATCCTGGCCTGGGAGGGCGACGACGAGGACCCGGCACGCTGGTACTTCTTCGAGGGCAACTTCTCCGATTACGAGAAGAACAAGATCGAGCGACTGGGCGCGGATGCCGCCAGGCCGCATCGGGTGACCCACCGCAAGCTGACCAGGAGCTGACCTGATCCGCCGGGACATCACCCGTCCCACGGGCGGCACCCGCGGCAGCTGACGGGTCACTGCCCCGTGCCGGGCGGCGCGCGACGGCCCCCGCTGACCCGGCTGCGGTGGGTCCGGGTGGCATAGGCTCGTCCCGGACGTCGGCACAGAGTGGCGCCGGAAGGCGTGGAGGCCAACCAGATGATCTGGACTGATCGATGACGCAGACCGAAGTGGGTACCTCCGCCACCGAACGCGGAATCGCCTCGTCGACACTCCAGCCGCAGCCCGGCGCTGCCGTGGCCGCCGCGGCCGCCGAGCGGCCGGATCGGGCCACCCTGATCGACGCCTACTTCCGGCAGGTCGCGACAGAAGATCAGCCCCGGTCCCCACGGGACGTGTTGAGCATCATCGACCGGCACTGGCGGGTCGGCCAGCACCGCGGACCCGGTGAGGTGAAGATCCGGGCCTTCAACCCGCCGGCCGCACCCGACGGCGCCGCCGGGTGGAGCGACACCCGCACCGTCATCGACATCGTCAACGACGACATGCCGTTCCTGGTCGAGTCCGTCATCGGCATGTTGACCAGCGCCAACCTCACCGTGCATCGGGTGCTGCACCCGATCCTGATCAGCCAGCGGGATGCCGCAGGTGAGTTGGTCGAGATCACCGGCGAGTCGGGCCTCGGCGTCGAGTCGCCGTTCACCGTCCGGGAATCCTGGATGCACGTGCTGATCGATCGCCTGTCCGACGCCGAACGCGCGGAGGCCATCGAGGACGTCCTGCGGCATGCGCTGGCCGATGTCCGGGCGGTGGTGCACGACGGCGGAGCGCTCACCGGCGCGGCCGCGGCCGTCGCGGCCGAACTGCGCAACACCTTCTCGCCCCGCTCGGCGCAGGAGGTCTCCGAGACCGCCGACTTCCTGTACTGGCTGATCTCGGGAAACATGACCTTTCTTGGCTACCACAGGTACGAGCGCCGCGGTCGGACCGGCGACGAGCCGCTGTCGCCGGTCGACGGCACGGGCCTCGGCATCCTGCGCGATCACGGGCAGGTCATCCCGGGCGATCACCTGCTCACCGCCGACGGCGGTCAGCCCGCCCACCTGCTGCTCACCCAGGCATCCACCGGTTCGGTGCTCACGCGCGACGTCCCGCCGTTCGAGGCGCGGGTGCGGATCCTCGGCCCCGACGGCGCGGTGATCCGCGAGCACCGGTTCCAGGGAGTGCTGACCCCACGGGCGTTGAACGCGGAGGTCACCACGACGCCGGTGCTGCGGCTGACGGTGCAGTCGGTACTGGCCGCGCTCGGCGCCGCGCCGGACACCTACACAGGGCAGCGGGCGATGGACCTGCTGGCCACCTATCCTCGGGCGGAACTGTTCTGGGCGGAGCCCGATCTGGTCGTCGAGGTTGTCGGTAGCGTGCTGCAGTTGGCCAGCCGCCGCCGGCTGCGTGCCTTCCTGCAACCCGATCCGTTCGGTCGGTTCGTCTCGGTGATGGTCTACCTTCCCAGGGACAGGTACACCACCGGCAGCCGGCTGGCCATGCAACAGATCCTGATCGACGCCTTCCACGGCAAGAGGATCAGGTACACCGCCCGGGTCGGCGAATCCCTCCTCGCTGCAGTGCATTTCACGGTCAGCACCGACCCGGACGCGGTCGTCAGGCCCGATCTGACGGCGCTCACCAAGCAGCTGCGCGGCACCATCCGCACCTGGGAGGACCGGCTGGTCGTTGCCGTTGTCGGTGGCGACGAGGACCTGGACACCGCCGGGGCGCTGTCCCGCTATGCCGACGCGTTCGACGAGGCCTACAAGGAGAGCTACCAGCCGGAGGAGGCGGTCGCCGACCTGCGCCTGCTCGACGGGCTGCAGGGACCGGACGACCTGGCGCTGACCATGACCCCCGCCGGGGACGACGGGGTGGGGGACTGGCGGCTCAAGCTCTATGTCAACGGTGGGGCCGTGACGCTGTCCCGGGCGCTCCCGGTGCTGCAGAACCTCGGCGCGGAGGTCCTCGACGAGCGGCCCTTCGAGGTCCGGCTGTCGGACGGAAGTCACTCCCGCATCTACGATTTCGGCCTCCGCTTCCCGCAGGAGCAGGTATCCAAGGGTGCCGGCTCGCCCCAACTGCGCTCGCGGTTCACCGACGCGTTCGTCGCGGCCTGGAGCGGGGCGTCGGAGATCGACGGCTTCAACCAGTTGGTGCTGGCCGCCGGGCTGAACTGGCGTGAGGTCGCCGTCCTGCGGTCCTACGCTCACTACCTGCGGCAGATCGGCACCCCCTACACGCAACGGTATGTCGAGCAGGTGCTCAACGCGCACCCGCGGCTGACCACCGATTTGGCCCGGCTGTTCGGTATTCAGTTCGACCCGGACTGGGCTGGTTCGACAGGCTCAACCGGCTTGACCGGCGCAACCGGCACCGTCGGCTCGACCGACCCGGAAACGCGCCGCGGCGAGGCCGACGACCTGGCCGCGGACATCACGGTGGCGCTGGACGCGGTGACCAGCCTGGATGCCGACCGCATCCTGCGGATCCTGCTCAGCCTGATCACCGCGACCTCGCGGACCAATGCCTACCGGCTGGACGCGGCGGGCCGGCGGCGGGAATTCCTGTCCGTCAAGCTGGACCCGCACCGCGTGCCCGGAGTACCCAAACCCGTTCCGGCGCATGAGATCTGGGTGTACTCGCCGCGGTTCGAAGGGATCCACCTGCGATTCGGGGATGTCGCGCGGGGCGGCCTGCGCTGGTCGGACCGGCCCGAGGACTTCCGGACTGAGATCCTCGGCCTGGTCAAGGCACAGGAGGTCAAGAACGCGGTGATCGTCCCGGTCGGCGCCAAGGGCGGCTTCGTGCTCAAGCGTGCGCCCGCCGCGACCGGCGACCCGCAGGCCGACCGGGAACGGCTGCTGACCGAGGGCACCGCCTGCTACCGGATGTTCATCGCCGGGATGCTCGACCTGACCGACAACCGGGTGGCCGGGCAGATCGTGCCGCCGGAGCGGGTGATCCGGCGGGACGGCAACGATTCCTACCTGGTGGTCGCCGCCGACAAGGGCACCGCCACCTTCTCCGACATCGCCAACGGGGTCGCCGCCGACTACGGATTCTGGTTGGGCGACGCCTTCGCCTCCGGTGGCAGCGTGGGCTACGACCACAAGGCCATGGGCATCACCGCGCGTGGCGCGTGGGAGTCCGTCAAACACCACTTCCGTGAACTCGGCGTGCACACCCAGGCCGACGACTTCAGCGTGGTCGGCGTCGGTGACATGTCCGGTGACGTCTTCGGCAACGGAATGCTGCTGTCCCAACACATCCGGCTGCTCGCCGCGTTCGACCACCGGCACGTCTTCGTCGACCCGGACCCGGACATCGGCGAATCGTTCGTGGAGCGGCTGCGGCTGTTCGAGCTGCCCCGTTCGTCGTGGGGCGACTACGACGCGTCGTTGATCTCGGCGGGCGGCGGGGTGTGGCCGCGCACCGCGAAGTCGGTGCAGATCAGCCCACAGATGCGATCGGCGCTCGGCCTGGCCGACGAGGTGACCTCGCTGTCACCGAGCGAGCTGATCCGGGTGATCCTGCTGGCGCCCGCCGACCTGCTGTGGAACGGCGGGATCGGAACCTACGTCAAGGCCTCCACCGAGTTGAACTCCGAGGTCGGTGACAAGGCCAACGACGCCGTCCGGGTCAACGGCGAGGACCTGCGCGTCAAGGTGGTCGGCGAAGGCGGCAACCTCGGCGTCACCCAGCTCGGCCGGATCGAGTTCGCCCGCCGGGGCGGCCGGATCAACACCGACGCCATCGACAACTCCGCGGGCGTCGACACTTCCGACCACGAGGTCAACATCAAGATCGCGCTGCAGTCGCTGGTCGAGTCCGGCCAGCTGGACGAGGGCGGCCGGCGCGAGCTGCTGACCTCGATGACGGACGAGGTCGCGTCACTGGTGCTGGCCGACAACCGTGGCCAGAACAGGGTTCTCGGCGCGTCACGGCTCAATGCGCCGGCGATGCTGTCGGTGCACGCCAGGCTGATCGAGGCGATGGTCGAGGAGGGCCGGCTGGATCGGGCCCTGGAGTTCCTGCCCACCCACACCCAGATCGGCGCCCGACGGGCGGCCGGCGAGGGCCTGAGCAATCCCGAGCTGAGCGTGCTGCTGGCCTACGTGAAGTCGGGCATGGCCGCCGCCATGCTCGCCAGCGAATTGCCGGATGAAGTCGCGTTCGCGGAGAAGCTGCCTGAGTATTTCCCTCTGCAGATGCGCCGGGATTCTGCCCGGCGGGCCATCACCGCGCACCCGCTGGCCCGGGAGATCGTCACCACCGAGACGGTCAACGAGATGGTCAACCGGGCGGGGATCTCGTTCGCCTTCAGGCTGGAGGAGGAGCGCGCGGCCACCGCCGTGGATTCCATCAGGGCGTACACCATCACTACCAGGGTCTTCGATCTACAGAAGGTGTGGACCGAGGTGGCGCGGCTGGACAACAAGACCTCGGCGAAATGCCAGGACACGCTGATCCTCTCGGCCCGGCGGCTACTCGACCGGTCGGCCCGCTGGCTGCTGACCAGGCGACCGCAGCCGCTGGACGTGCTGGCCGAGGTCGCCCGCTACGCCGAGCCTGTCAAGGCCCTCCGCCCGCGGATGCCCGTGCTGGTCTGCGGAATCGAGGACGAGAACGTCACGTCCGAGTCGGGGAAGCTGATGGAGCTGGGTGCCCCTGCCGGGCTGGCGAAGCAAGTGGCCTACTCGCTCTACACCTTCAGCCTGCTCGACATCGTCGACATCGCTGCGGAAACCGGTCGTGCTCTCGACGAGTGCGCCGCGCTGTACTTCGCGCTCTCGGCGCACCTGGATTTCGATCGGATGCTTTCCGCGGTCAGCGAGCTGGAGCGGGGCGATCGCTGGCACGCTTTAGCTCGCCAGGCGCTGCGTGACGACCTCTACCAGTCACTGCGGCTGCTGTCCGCCGACGTGCTGTCCACCACCTCGGCCGACCAGGACGCGTTCGCCAAGATCGACCAGTGGGAGAGCGAGAACGCTTCCCGGTTGGCCCGGGCGCGACGGACTCTCGGGCAGATCGCCGCGGCGTCGGCCGGTGACCTGGCCGCGTTGTCGGTGGCCGCCAGGGAGATCCGGACGATGATCCGCTGACCCCGCCGCGTCGGGGTCGGATCCGGTTGGGCACTGTCCATCGTCCGGCGGCCACCCGGCCCGTTCGACCGCGGTTGGGCCAGGTCACACCAGGAGTCGGCGGTGCGGCAGACTGCTGCGGGGAACGGCAACGGGAGCGTGACGTGGGTCAACGGTATGTGACGTCGGTGCGGGTGCGGTGGTCGGACCTCGATGCGTTCGGGCACGTGAACAATGCCAAGACGATCACCCTGCTGGAGGAGGCCAGGGTCGACTGGCTGTTCACCGAGGCGGCCAAGCACGGTATCGAGAAACTCACCGAAGGCATCGTGGTAGCCCAGCTGGAGATCCAGTACCAGCGCGCGATCGGATTCAACCTGCCGGTCTGCATCTCCATGGGGCTGACCAAGCTGGGCAACGCCTCTTTCACCATCGACTACATCGTGACGGTGGCGGGCGCGACCGCAGCGACGGCTTCGACGGTGCTCGTCCCGGTGGATCCCGCGACTTTCCGGCCGCGCCGGATGGACGAGAAGGAGCGCGCCTACCTCGCCCGTTTCCTGGCCAGCGGCCCGGCGGCATGATGGCGAGGCTCCGGCCCGCCGACGCCGCGGAGCGCGACGACGCCGCGGCCTTCACCGGCAGGGTGGCCCGCTGGGATCCGATGGGATTGGTCCGGTTGCGGGCCGACGGCGACAGGGTGCGGCTGTGGGCAGGCACGCCGTTCGACGCGCTGGTCACCCGTGCTGTTCGCGCGACGGTGACCCCGTCGGACGTCACCGTGTATGCGGGCAACCTGCTCTCCGCGCTGGCGGTGTCGGCCGAATCGGATATCGACCCGGGGCCGAGCGCGGATGCGGCGTGGCGTTCGCAGCTGCCGCCGGCCGCAGGCTGGGTGGTCGTCGACCGGGTGCCCGCCGCGGTGCTGGCGACGCTGGCGGAGGAGGGCGCCACCGGCGCGAAGGAGCGCCCCGGGCCCGCAGGTGGCGCATCGACAGCGCTGCTGGACACCGAGGTGCTGACCGTCTCGGGCTCGGGCATGCGGGTCGCGCTCACCCTGCGGGTGGTGTTCGCGTTGTCCGGCATGGGTTTTGCGCCGGCCGACCCACATGAAATGGTGCGGATCAGTGCGACTGACGCCTGGGCGCGGATCGACGCCCGTTTCGGTGCCGTGGTGCGGCGGCGGCATGCCCTGCTGCCGCTGCTGGTGTAGCGCGATCCTGGAGAGGCGGCTGGCTCGGTTCATGCCCCGGCGGCAGATGATCATCGCTTCGGGTCCCGCAGCGGCCGTCGGTACCGGTCACGGTCCCGGAACGATGATCAACCCCGGCTTGGTCCCCGAACGGTGATCAGCAGCTGGCCCTGTCGGCTCCGTCCTTGGGATCGGTGACTGGCTCAGCCGACGGGGTCGGCGGGCAGCGCGGCGATCGTGTATCCCGCTGCCTGCAGCCCGGAGATGATCCCGGGCAGCGCGGCGATCGTCTGAGCGCGGTCGTCGCCACCGCCGTCGTGCAGCAGGATCACCGCACCGGGCGTGACGGTGCTCAGCACATTCGAGACGATCGCCGCAACGCCGGGCTTCTTCCAGTCGAGGGAGTCGACGCCCCACGCCAGCGGGATGGTCCTGGCCCGCTGGCAGGCCAGCAGGACCTGGCCGTCCGGCGCGCCGAACCGGCCCTCCGGGGCCCGGAAGTACCGCGCGGTGGTGCCGGCCGCCGCCGCCATGGCCTGCTGGGTCTGGCCGATTTCGGCGTCGATGTCGCCAGGGGCCAATGAATCGAACGGCGAATGGTGGTCCCAGGAGTGGTTGCACAAGGTGTGACTCTCGGCGACGACGCGCTGCACCAGCGCCGGATTCTCCGCGACCTTCTGGCCGACCTCGCAGAACGTCGCCTTGACGCCGGCCGCGGCGAGTTCGTCGAGGATCCGGCCGGTGGCCGGACCCGGGCCGTCGTCGAAGCTGAGGTAGGCGACTTTGTCGGATCCGTGCCAGCCGAGCACCGTGTTGTACGGCGGTTGGGCAGTGGCGGGCACAGGTGCGGCCGCGGGTTCCGGGGTTGGCGCGGCGGCGGCCGTTGCGGGACCCGGGTCCGCGGGTGCGGGCGTCGGAACGACCGGCGGTGCTGCGGACGCGGCGGCGGGGTCGGCCGGTGATCCAACTGGAGGTGAGACGCCCGTCGGGAATGGGTCGACGAGCGATGGAACCGTCACCACCGGTGCGGTCGCACCGGACTGCTCGCCAGGTCCCGGTGCTGTCTGGGCGCCCGCGGGCCCGATCCCATCCGAGCCGCTTGCCTCGATCGAGGTGTCGGCAGTGGATTGCCCCGCCGTCACCGTCGAGATACCGCTCCGCACTGAATTGCCCACGCTGGCCAGGGAGCCGGACCCCGCGGCCACCGCGTACCCGGAGCAACCGGTTACCGCGATGGCAGCCGCGCACAGCAGAGCGGCCAGGGGCGTGGTCGGTCGCACAGTTCATCAGACCACCGGTGACCCACTGAGCGCCGGCAAGGCACGCGCACGGCGCCGGGTTGCCCATCCTGGGACCGACCGAGCGGAGATCAACACCGAGCGGAGATCAACACCGAGCGGAGATCAACACCGAGCGGAGATCAACTCAGCGTGTTCACCATGCTGTCCGCGGCCATCTCCAAATAGGCCCACAGCCGCTCCCGGTGGGCCGGATCCAGGTCCGCGCCGTCGACGGCGATCCGCATCGCCGCGAGCCAGTGATCTCGTTCCCGGTGGCCGATGACGAACGGCGCGTGCCGCATCCGCAACCGGGGGTGTCCGCGCTGGTCGGAATACGTCCTGGGGCCACCCCAGTACTGCTCCAGGAACATCCGCAGCCGGACTTCGGCAGGCCCGAGGTCGGTCTCCGGATACAGCGGACGCAGCACCGGGTCCTGCGCAACGGCCGCATAGAAACGGGACACGATCCCGGTGAAGACCGGGTGACCGCCGATCTCGTCGTAAAACGTCGCGGGAGCACTCACCGGGCCATTGTCCCCTGCCCGGCCGAGCTGGGTTGACCTGTCGGCCCGCACGTGTGTTTCTTCGGCGCGGACCCGGCGCCGGGTTGCCATCAAACGCCTGGTAGGTCAACGTTTCTGACCTTTTCGTGTCGCTGAACGACGTCAAGAGGCCGGAGGCGTTGATCACCCTCCGGAGCACCGGAGCACCGGAGCACGCGGCACACGGGCACACGGAGCCTCCTGCTGCGGCCCCGCGGCAACCCGTCGCGCGGCCGCGCATGGGTTCGGCCGATCCGCGACGGTCAGTCGATCCGCGACGGGTCAGGCGGGTTCTCCGGCGGGCGCTGCGGGCGGCCGGAAGTCGGTCTCCGGGTCAGCGGCCATCACGGCGTCGAAGGCGCTCTTGATCGCCGCCCGAACGGCGCGCGCGAACCGGTCCTGGTCACCGGCCCGGACCGTTGCGGTGAGCCGGATGGTGATCACCCCTGGTGCGATGTCCACGATGCCGAGCAGGGTGGGGGATTCGACGATCACCTCCGCGAAATCGGCGGACTCGGCCACGAGTTGTGCCTGCTGCAGCGCGATGTCCCCGGCGCGTGCGGCATCCGCCTCATACGGCAGCGGCAGGTCGATCGTCACCACCGCCTCACCCTGGCTCGAGTTCCCGACGCGCAGGACCTCCCCGTTGCGCACGTGCCAGATGGTCCCGTCGCCGGCTCGCAGGGTGGTCGTGCGCAGCCCGACCGTGGTGACCGTGCCGGTCGCCGATCCCAGGTCCACCACGTCCCCGACGCCGTATTGGTCCTCCAACGTCATGAAGATGCCGGCCAGAAAGTCCTTGATCAGGTTCTGTGCTCCGAAAGCCAGTGCTACCCCGGCGATCCCGGCCGAGGCGAGCAGCGGCGCAACGTTGATGCCGAATTCCGAGAGGATCAGCACCACCGCGATGCTGACGATCAGGAACGAGGTCACCGACTTGAGCAATGAGCCCATCGCCAGCGCCCGTTGCCGCCTGCGTTCGGCGGACACCGCGCGGTTCAGGGCCCGGCGGGCGGGTGCCCGAAGTGGTCGCAAGAGTGCCGGGGTCTCGCCCTCTGCGGTCATCCTGGTGAGGTGGTTGATGGCTCGGTAGATCAGCGCCCGCGCCAGCCACGAGATCAGCAGGATCAGCAGGATGTGCACCACGCTGGTGAGCGCGGCGTCCGCATGCAGGGCAAAGAAGTCCAGACCAGTGTGGTCCCACATCCATTGGCAGACCGAACCGGCGTCGGACGCGCACTCGGGCGCGGTGACGTCCAGCATTGTCATTCCTCGAGCTTTCCGTGCGGGGGTCAATGAGGCGGGTCGGCGTGGCGGTCTGTTGATCGTCGCCATCGAAGCGATCGATGCGATCGCGCCGCGCCGCGCCGCCTGTCGGTGTCGGTGTCGGTGTCGGTGTCAACGCCCGTGCCAGTGTGACCGGCGATGAGCGCGACCGACGCCACGCTAGCGAGAAGTTGCCGGAGGATGACCGGCCGCGCCGCACGTGCCATCGGCGGAGTTAGTCTTCTGACAAGGCCCACAGCACGTTCGGGTTGACCGATTCGCGGTTTCCCACCCGAGTGAGCGGCCCCAACCTGCACACCCTGCTTGGATGACCAGGCTCGTTGGATCGGCCGGAGGTGGTCCGTGGACAACGCAGCGCCCGGCGGCCATGGGCCGGCACCGGTTCGTCCGGCGCGTTCGCATACAGCGCATGCAGCGCGTTCGGCGCATTCAGCACTGCGGGACTCGGACGCCGGGCACGGCGGCGTCGTCACGCTGGTCCGGGTGCTGTTGCTGAATGCCAGCCACGAGCCGCTTGCCGTCGTCACCGGACGGCGGGCATTGATCCTGGTGGTCGCCGGGAAGGCCGAGTGCGTGGCAGAGAGATCGAGCGCCGTGCGGTCGCCATCGCTGGTGCTGGCCGTCCCGGCGGTGGTGCGGTTGCGGCGGTACGTGCGGGTGCCGTACCAGGCACCGCCGGCGGTCACCCGTGCCGGGATCCTGCGGCGGGATCTCCGCCGCTGCGCCTACTGCTCCGGACGCGGCGACACGGTGGACCATGTGGTGCCCAAGAGCCGCGGTGGCGCTCACTCCTGGGAGAACTGCGTGGCGTGCTGTGTTCGTTGCAACACCCGCAAGGCCGACCGGTTGTTGCCGGAGCTGGGATGGTCGCTGCCCTTCGAGCCGGCTGCCCCCCGGCGGGGTGTGTTCGGTGGTCTGTGGTCCGAGGATGCCGACCCGGCGTGGAAGCCCTGGCTGCTGGGTGCCGCCTGAAGCTGCGCCACGGCCACGTGCTGTCCGGGGTGCCGCTGTCCGGGTACGAAAGTGCTGCTGTCCGGGTAACGAAGTGCTGCTGTACGGGTAACGAAGTGCCGCTGCCCGGGTAGCGAAGTGCCGCGCCGCTTACGGGTAACGAAGTGCCGCTGTACGGGTACGAAGTGCTGCGGTACGGGTTGCTGCCCTCGGGGGTGCTCTCTGCGGGGCTGCGCCACTGCCGCAATCTCGACGCGGTTGTGGGCGGTTGCCGTACGCGCAGGGTGTGGATCGTCCGGATGTGCGAGCTTTGTCCATTCGTGACGCTGTGTTGCAGCGTGTCGTCGCCCACCCGAGCGATCAGACTCGAACGGGTGGCCCTCCTGCTCGCGGTGGTGCTGGTGGATGCAGTTCTCGTGCACGCAGTCGGCAGCGACGGCGGTGATGCCGGCACCGATCCGACGGTGCAGGTCAGCCGATGCGGGATCCGCGACCGATGCGGGATCCACGGCCGATGCGGGATCCACGGCCGATGCGCGATCCACGGCCGATGCGCGATCCACGAGCGGTCCGAGTGGTGGTGGCGTTGGTCATGATGACTCCTCTGGGTGATGGGCCTCTCCGGTCGGAGAGGTGACGACTAGTGATCGAGTGGACTGCGTTCGGGTGGTCATTGACGTCCCGTCGAACTGCGAAATCATGGCTCTGCGTTTCGCCTTGCGTTCTCGAAGGCCTTGAGCCACAATGAATCTGGCAGTTCGTTACGGTTTGTGATGACCTGTCCAACAATAGTTTGCTGATGGCGCGGCTCCCTGATCGGCGCAGGCGAGACGTGACGTACAGCGACATTTTTGCAGCCCTTCCGGCATCTCCCGGTGAGGGCATCTTGGCGTACGGGTAGTTCAACCCATTTGGCCTATACCCTATCGTGGCGGCTTTCACTCGAAGGCGGATTCCACCAGCTGGAACACACCGTTGATTGTCGGGTTTGACCCGCTTTGAACTGCAGGAATGCTGGCCCTGAGGGCGCGGCGGATCCCCGGGTCTGCAGTGCTGTGCTGGGCCGGCGCGGGAAACGCACGCCACCGTCGAAGCCTGGGTGCTGGACCGGAAGGCGCTCGCGACGCGGATTCCTGTGGCACAGTGTCATGGGTTCTGTACTCAGGGTGGTGCACCGCTGGAAGACGACCCGGGTCACCTGGTCTGGGGAAGGGCAACACGCGTGGGGATCGAGAACACCTCCGACCCGGCGCAGACATTGCCCCTCCAGTTCCGGCAGCTCGTGCTCGCGTGGACCGGCTCGTTGACTGGAGATGGTCTGCGGGTAGTTGCGCTTCCCCTGCTGGCGGTGTCGATCAATCCGTCCCCTGCCGCCGTTGCGGTGGTAGCCGCGGCGACGACCCTGCCGTGGCTGGTGGTGGCGATACCTGCCGGAGCGCTGGTCGATCGGCTCAACCCCGCTGCCGCTATGGCCACCGCGCACCTCGCTCGGGTATTGCTGTCGCTGGCTCTGGTCGCAGCCGTGCTGACGGATACCGCAAGCATCGCGTTGCTGTGCGTGGTGGGTTTCGCGCTGACCTCGGCCGAAACCTTCGCCGACGGCTCTGCCCAAACGTTGTTGCTGCGCATCGTCCCGCCCGAACAGCTCGAGCGCGCCAATGCGCGGTTCGTCACGGTGGAGACCCTTGCCCTTGACCTCGCCGGCCCGCTGGCCGGCGGGGTGCTGTTCGCGGTCGCAGCGTGGCTCCCGTTCGCCGCATCGGCGGGGTGTTTCCTGATTGCGGCCGCAAGGGTGATCGGCATTCGTTCGCAGCGTCCCTCCGGATCGGTCGCACCGGTGGGCGGGACCCGGTCAGGCGATGCGCAGGCCACCGATGCCGGAGTGTGGGCACGGGTCTGGGCAGGCCTGGTCCGGCTGTTCTCGGATCCGGTCCTGCGCACGCTGGCCATCACGGTGGCCGTCATGGCCACCGCCAACGCCGCCGCCGATGCCGTCCTGGTGATCTACGGAACCCAGACTCTGCAGATGTCCGACGCCCTGTACCCGACGCTGCTGGTCGCCTACTCGCTCGGCACGTTGGTGGCGGCGGCGCTGGTCGGCAGGCTCATCGGCAGGTTCCGCGGCGGCCAGGCGATGATGATCGCACTGTTCGGGATCAGCGCCGCGATGCTGCTGCTCGGTCTGGTCCCGATGGTCGGGGTGGCCTGGCTGGCGTTCGCGGTGATGGGTCTTGCCGGCGGCACCTGGAACGTGCTGTCGGCAACCCGCCGGCAGCGGCGAACCCCGCACGACATGATCGCGCGGGTCTCCAGTGCTTTCCGCGTGGTCGCCTGGGGGGTGATACCGATCGGAGCCACCCTGGGCGGGCTGGTCGGTCAGCAGTGGGGGGTGCCCGCTGTCTTCACGGCCGCGGGTGTGGTGATCGCCCTGCTGGGGGCCGTGGTCGTGCGCTCCTTCCTGATCGTGGAGCCGGCAGGCGCCGATGAGCTGGGCCCCGGCTGACGCGTTCCAGTCCCGTCCGTGATCAACAGTGATCAACAGTGATCAACAGTGATCAACAGTGATCAACACTGATCAACACTGATCCGACGTGATTGCCGATCATCGCCAGTGAACAGCCGGGTTGCCCGGCCGCGCGGCGGGGCGTCCGTTACGGTGATCGCCATGACCATCGCCCAGACCCTGGCCGTCTTCGTGGGGATTCCTGTGCTGATCTACGGCCTCATCGCGGTGCTCGTGCTGGTGCCCCATCACGCCAAGCGGCGGGCCAGGTACCGCCCCGGCCAGGGCTGGGACTACGCACCGCACTGGTGGGCGGGCGACCAGCCGGTCGCGTACTCCGGCGGCGCGATCACCGCCGGTACGACCCGAGGAGGCGCACGTGGCACCTGGTGAACTGGCGACGACAATGTCATCGACGGAACTGGACGCGCAGGCCCCGCCCAACTGGGAACCGCAGGCCGGCCCGGCGGGCGAGGCTGCCCAGCCCCTGACGACGGCACAGCTGGAATTTCTCGACGACGTGATCCGCGAGGCGGAACGCTTTACCGGCCTTCGGTTCTCGGTCTACCTGGGTGACCTGGGGGAGAACACCAGGGCCACCGCGGACAGCCTGCTTTCCGGGCTCGACGAGGACGCGCCGACCGCGGTACTGCTGGCACTCTCGCCGGGACAGCGGGTGGTCGAAGTCGTCACCGGCGCCGAGGCGAACCGGCGGGTCAGCGATCGGGCGGCCAAGTTGGCGGTGCTGGCCGTGGTGGCGTCGTGCGCAGAGGGGGACATCAGCGGTGCGCTGGTCACCGGGGTGCGCATCCTGGCCGACCAGGCGGGCACCCTTCCCGAACGCTCGACCTGGTAGTCGGCCGGCGGCGCCGATCGCTTCCTTCGGCCCCCGACGGGCCACCCGGGCTCAGCCCGCGTCCGCCCGTCGGGCACGCAACGCGCGCTCGGTGCCCGCGCGACCCTCGGACACCAACCGGCGCAATGCCGTGGGGTGCTCGCCGGTGTCCCACGCCAACGCGGCGTCGACGGTGCTCTGCTCGACCGCCCACCTGGGGTACAGCCCGACGGCGATCCGCTTCCCGACCTCGATGGACCGCTTGTCCCAGACGTCGCTCACCGCGGCGAAATACCGTTCGGTGAACGGGGCCAGCAACTCCGCCTGAGCTGGATGGGCGAACCCGCCGATTGCCGCGTTCTGCAGGG
>JGI20202J14951_1000010_pt1 | contig 29687 bp, 20 predicted proteins | sample NGESurshal092012_8_FD_14951 | JGI IMG/M metagenome (IMG submission 14951)
CGCGCCCGCCGTTCCGCGGAGGTTCTCCGCGTCGGCGGTGGCCTCGCCCACGAGGTTCTTGACCTGTTCGGCGAGCTGCCGGCGGGTGCGTTCGCGCTCCCCGTCGAAGGCTTCCCGTTCCGCGGCGGTGGCGTTGGTGGCTGCGGACGCCACCGCTCTGACCTGGTCGGCCTCGGCGTTGGCGCGGGCCCTGATCTCCGCGGCCTCCTCCTCGGCGAGCCGGATCATCCGCTGCATCCGGTTGGACAATCCCGTCATCGACACCGGTTCGAGGGCCAGGTGGTCCAGCTGGGCGCGCAGGTCGTCGGCCTCGGACTGGACCGCCGACAGGTGGGCGGTCAGTTCGGACAGCCGCTGGTTGGTCGCGTCGCTGTTCGCGGTCGCGATCCGCAGGTCGTATTCCAGGCGCTCCAGGTGGGCGGTCACCTGGTCGGGCGCGAACCCGCGGCGCACGAGGTCAAAGGGGATCTGGGCAGGCAGCCACTCGTTGGAGCTCATGCGGTCATCGTCTCACCGCTCGCAGCCGACCCCGTGGACGCAACGCCGTCCGACTGGCCATGGGCATCGGATGCCGCCGCCGGTTCGACCAGCTCGACCAGCACGCCGCCGGTGTCCCTCGGGTGGATGAAGTTGATCTTCGAACCGGCGGTGCCGCGGCGTGGTTCGTCGTAGAGCACCCGCAGCCCGGCCGCCCGGACGGCCGCGGTGGCCTCCGCGGCATCCGGCACCCGATAGGCCAGTTGCTGCAGGCCCGGTCCGCTGCGGTCGATGAACTTGCCGATCGCCGATTCCGGGGTGAGCGGGGCCAGCAGTTGCACCTGGGCGCCGCCGTCGTAGGCGATCATCGCCTCGACGACGCCCTGATCGTGATTCTCCTCGCGGTGCGCCAGACGCCCGCCGAGCACCCCGGTGTGGAACGCGATCGCCGCGTCCAGATCGGGCACCGCGATCCCAACATGGTCTATTCCAGTGATTTTCAAGTGAGATTCGCCTCTCCAAACATTTTGAGCCCACGGTAGCCCCCAGTACCGACAGGTCGGGGTATTAGATTCCCTACATGGCTTCAACCGTGATCGTGGCCGGGGCTAGGACCCCGATGGGTCGTTTCAACGGCGCGCTGTCGACAGTCAGCGCGACCGAGCTGGGTGCGACCGCGATCCGCGGGGCACTGGAACGCGCCGGCGTACCCGGGGCGGATGTCGAGTACGTGATCATGGGACAGGTGCTGCAGGCCGGCTGCGGGCAGATCCCTGCCCGGCAGGCCGCGCTGGCCGGGGGCATCCCGCTGGACGTACCGGCCGTGACGATCAACAAGGTGTGCCTGTCGGGGCTGCACGCGATCGCGCTGGCCGACCAGTTGATCCGTTCCGGCGAGTTCAAGACGGTGATCGCCGGTGGGATGGAATCCATGTCCAGGGCGCCGCACCTGCTGACGGCCTCGCGCGCCGGGTTCAAGTACGGCGACGTCACCATGATCGACCATCTGGCCTACGACGGGCTGCACGACATCTTCACCGACGTGCCCATGGGTGAGCTGACCGAACTGGCGAACGACCGCGAGCCGATCACCCGTCAGGAGCAGGACGCCTTCGCGGCCAGGTCCCACCGGCTGGCGGGCGCCGCGGTCGCCGCGGGCATCTACAAGGAGGAGATCGAGCCTGTCGTGGTCCCCGGTCGCCGCGGCGACGTGGTGGTGCACTCCGACGAAGGCATCCGCGGGGACACCACCGTCGAGATGCTGGGCATGCTGAAGCCGGCGTTCCGCGCGGATGGCACGATCACCGCGGGGTCGGCGTCGCAGATCTCCGACGGCGCGGCTGCGGTGCTGGTGATGGACAAGGACGAGGCCATCCGGCGCGGGTTGGAGTGGATCGCCGAGATCGGTGCGCACGGCATGGTAGCCGGGCCCGACTCGACGCTGCAGGACAAGCCGGCCAAGGCCATCCGCACGGCTTGCAAGAAGGCCGGCATTGATCCCAGCACCCTCGACCTCATCGAGATCAACGAGGCGTTCTCGGCCGTCGGCATCGCCTCGGCGCGCAATCTGGGCATCAGCGAGGACATCGTCAACGTCAACGGCGGCGCGATCGCGCTCGGCCACCCGATCGGCGCCTCCGGTGCCCGGCTGGCGCTGCACCTCGCGCTGGAGCTGGGCCGTCGCGGCGGCGGCACCGGGGCGGTCGCGCTGTGCGGTGGCGGCGGGCAGGGCGACGCGCTGATCCTGAAGGTGGCCCGACCTTCCTGACGCTCGACCTGGCTGCCGCCGGCGTTTGGTACAGACTGGGACGGTGTCAGAATCACGGTCCGATCCATCTACCGACGCGCGGTCCGATCCACCGGCGGACCCCGTCGCCGCGATGGTCGCGGCAGCGACGGCGGGCTCGATCCGGGCCACCGCTCGCCTGCTGACGGCTATCGAGACAGGTGGCGCCCGCGCCGCGGCGGTCGCGGCGACGCTGGCCGGTCTGCCCAGGCGGGCAACGATCGTCGGGCTGACCGGGCCGCCCGGGGTGGGCAAGTCCACCCTGGGAACCGCGCTGATCTCGCGGTACCGGAAGCAGGGACTGCGGGTCGCCGTGCTGGCGGTCGACCCGTCCAGCCCGTTCAGCGGTGGTGCGCTGCTGGGTGATCGGGTGCGGATGGCCGAGCACAGCACCGATCCCGGGGTGTTCATCCGGTCGATGTCCACCCGCGGGCATCTCGGCGGCCTGTCGGCGGCGGCGCCGGGGGCCGCCGACCTGTTCTCCGCCATCGGGTTCGACGTGCTGCTGGTGGAAACCGTCGGCGTCGGCCAGAACGAGGTCGCGGTGATGCGGCTGGCGGACACCGTGGTGCTGGTGCTCGCGCCCGGGATGGGTGACGGCATCCAGGCCGCAAAGGCCGGTGTGCTGGAGATCGCGGATGTGTTGGTGGTCAACAAGTCCGACCGAGAGGGCGCGTCCAGCACGGTCCGCGACCTGAAGGGCATGGTGGCGCTGGGCAGGTCAGGCACCGCGGGGCCCGAGCGCTGGCGGGTGCCGGTGCTCTCCACCATCGCCGCAGACAACGCTCGAGGGTCGGCGGGGCCGGCCGGGATCGACGAGCTGCTGGCCGCGGTGTCCGACCATGATCAGTTCCTCGTCACGCATGGCGGCGCCGCGCTGCGCCGGCAGCGGCGTGCCGAGGTCGCGGTGGAAGCGGTGGTGCTGGAACGCATTCACGGAGTGCTGGAGTCCGCGGCGGGCCGGGCGCACTTGGCGGCCGCGGCGCATGTGGTCGCCGGCGGCGAGACCGACCACCACCAGGGCGCGGTGGACCTGCTGAGCTGGCTGGCCGCTGAAGTCAGCACAGTAGTGGCCCGCGAAGTGGCCTCAGAGCTGGCTGCCGACAGCCAGGCCCCTTTGGGCTAGCGTCGGGGCCATGGCCGACACCATCGTGGCCAGCAATGTGGTGAAGAGGTACGGGGACCTCGCCGCCGTCGACGACGTGTCCATCAGCGTCGGCCAGGGGGAGTTCTTCGGCATTCTCGGACCCAACGGCGCTGGCAAGACCACCCTGCTGGAGATCATCGAAGGGCTGCGGGAGGCGGACTCCGGCACCGTGAAGGTGCTCGGCGAGCCAGCTTGGCCACGGAACCCCAAACTGCTGAACAGGATCGGCGTTCAGCTGCAGGCGACGTCGTTCTTCGAACGGCTGACCGCCCGCGAACAACTGGCCACTTTCGCGGCGCTGTACGGCACCCCTGCGCAGCGGCTGGACGAGATGTTCGAGATGGTCGCGCTGACCGACAAGGCGAACACCAGGGCAGAGAAGCTGTCGGGCGGCCAGGCGCAACGGCTGTCCATCGCCTGCGCGCTGATCCACGACCCGGAGATCGTCTTCCTGGACGAACCGTCCGCGGCGCTTGACCCGCAGGCCCGGCGGAACCTGTGGGATGTGTTGCGGGCCATCAACGATCGAGGCAAGACGGTGGTGCTCACCACGCACTACATGGACGAGGCCGAGTCGCTGTGTGACCGGGTCGCGATCATGGACAACGGGAAGATCCTCCAGCTCGGGCCGCCCGCGGAACTGGTCCGTGAACTGGATGCGCCCACCCGGATCTCGGTGGAGGCGGCGGCGCTCAGCGTCGAGGCGGCCGCGGCCATCGACGGGGCCGACGAGGTCACCGCCGACGCGGTCTCCACCATCATCGCGACCCGCCGCCCGGCGCCGGTGCTGGCCGCGCTGGCCGAGCTGGACGCGCTCGCCGGCCTGCAGGTACGCGGCGGCACCCTGGAGGACGTGTTCCTGGCGCTCACCGGACGGGAGTACCGCGCATGAGGGCCTTCTGGAGCCTGTCCATGGCGATGCTCAAGGGCTTCTACCGCGACAAGGTGAGCCTGTTCTTCACCATCCTGTTCCCGCTGTTCTTCATCGTCATCTTCGGCACGATCTTCGCCAACGACAATGCCGCCCGCCCGAAGGTCATCGAGGTGGGCTCCGTCCCCTTCATCGACACCCTGCCGGCGGAGGCGAGGGCCGAATTCGACCGGGTGATCAACCTGGTGCCAGGTACCACCCTGGACGCCGCGTTGGAAGAGGTGCAGAAGGGCGACGCGGGCGCGGCCGTCGAGCAGCAGCAGAACACCCTGATGCTGCACTACACCTCCGCCGACCCGGTCGTCGCCGGGACTGTGCAGGGCACCTTCTCCGCCTTCGTCGACCAGACCAACATCCAGGTCTCCGGGGTCCCGCCCACCTACACACTGCAATCCCAGCAGGTGGAAGACGAGTCGCTGCAACCGATCCAATACATCGCGCCGGGCATGATCGGCTACGGCATCGCGGTCGGCGCCGTCTTCGGCGCCGCGTTGACGTTGATCACCTGGCGGGAGAAGAAGCTGCTGCGCCGGCTGCGGCTGGCACCGGTGTCCACCTCGTCGGTGGTGGGTTCGCGAGTGTCGGTGTCGATGGCCGTGGCGATCGGCCAGCTGATCCTGTTCGTCGGCATTTCGGTGCTGCCGTTCCTCGGCCTCAAACTCTCCGGCGCCTGGTACATGGCTGTTCCGCTGGTGATGGCCGGCACGCTCGCCTTCCTGGCGATCGGTCTGCTGGTCGGATCGGTGGCCAAGACGGCAGAGGGCGGCAGCGGGCTGGCGAACCTGATCACCCTGCCGATGGCGTTCCTGTCGGGTGCGTTCATCCCGTTGGAGTCGGCGCCGGCGTGGCTGGTCACCGTGTCCAAGTTCCTGCCGATGGGCTACCTGGTGGAGGGCATGAAGGACGTGATGGTGCGCGGTGAGCCCGCGTCCGCGGCGTTCCTGCCGATCGCGATCCTGCTGGGCTTCGCGGTCGTCATCACCGCCATCGCCACCCGGGTGTTCAAGTGGGACACCGCTTGAGTGTCAGGCCCGGGCGTCAGGCAAAGTCACCGGCCGCCCTGCGCACCTTGGTGAGCAGCGTGGACAGCTCTTCGAGTTCCTTGTCGTCCAGCCCGACGAACCCGAAGTCGGCGGTGGTCACCGCGGTCGTCGCGTCGAGCAGGCGGGCCCGGCCGGCCTCGGTGAGCTCGACCAGGGTGGTGCGCCGATCGGTCGGGTGCGGCAGTCGGCGCGCGAGGCCGTCGGATTCGAGCCTGTCGACGATGTTGGTGATCGACGTCGGGTGCAGTTGCAGCCGTTCGCCCATCAACCGCATCGGCAGCGAACCGCGCTGGGAGAAGGACAGCAGCACCAGCGCCTCGTAGCGGGCGAAGGTCAGGCCGTGCGGCTTGAGGCGCTCGTCGACAGTGGCCTGCAGGATCTGCTGGACCCGCATGACGTTGGTGACCGCCGACATGGACGCGTTCGGACCGATGCGTTCCGACCAGGTCTGCGCTGCTCTGGCAATGGGATCGAAGGGCAGCGCGGGTGCTGGGACGTGCGAGGTCATGGCAGCACGGTAGCGCAGCACGGTCGGCCGGTCGCGCAGCGCACGTGCGCAGCGGGCGGGCGGCAATGCTCGGTGGTCCGACTATCGGATATCCTGGTATCTGTGGGGGCATGACGGCCCCCGAACCGGAAGGACGTCCGGATGGGCAGCATCGACGCAGGTCACCAGGATATGACAGACGCAGATCACCAGGACGCGATGACGGACGGGGCGGCACGGCGGTCCACTGCCGACGGCCGGCGGCGCTGGTCGGAACGCTTCGCGGCCGCGCAGGACGCCGGGCGGGTGCGTGACGCCGATTACACGACGTTGTCGGGGATGAGTGTCGATCCTGTCTACGGACCCGGCCCGGGTGACGTGGTCGAGGGGTTCGAGCGCATCGGTTGGCCGGGGGAGTTCCCCTTCACCAGGGGCCTGCACGCCACCGGCTACCGCGGGAAACCGTGGACCATCCGCCAGTTCGCGGGTTTCGGCAACGCCCAGGACACCAACACGCGCTACAAGATGATCCTTGCGCAGGGTGGGCACGGGCTCTCCGTCGCCTTCGACATGCCCACCCTGATGGGCCGCGATTCCGACGACCCGCGGGCGCTCGGCGAGGTCGGGCACTGCGGGGTGGCCATCGACTCCGCCGCCGACATGGACACCCTGTTCGACGGGATCGACCTGGCCGAGGTCACCACGTCGATGACGATTTCCGGGCCGGCTGTGCCGGTCTTCTGCATGTACCTGGTCGCCGCGCAGCGCCAGGGCGTGCCGGTCGCGACGCTGAACGGCACACTGCAGACGGACATCTTCAAGGAGTACATCGCGCAGAAGGAGTGGATCTTCCCGCCGGAACCGCACCTGCGGCTGATCGGCGATCTGATGGAGTACTGCACGGCCGACATCCCCGACTACAAGCCGCTGTCGGTGTCGGGTTTCCACATCCGGGAAGCCGGATCGACCGCCGCGCAGGAACTGGCGTACACGCTGGCGGACGGTTTCGGGTACGTCGAACTCGGCCTGGCCCGCGGTATGGACGTCAACCGGTTCGCACCGGGGTTGAGTTTCTTCTTCGATGCGCACATCGATTTCTTCGAGGAGATCGCGAAGTTCAGGGCCGCCCGGAGAATCTGGGCCCGCTGGATGCGGGACGTGTACGGCGCGACCGACCCCCGCGCGCAGTGGCTGCGGTTCCACACCCAGACGGCCGGGGTGTCGCTGACCGCCCAGCAGCCAAACAACAACGTCGTGCGCACCGCGGTGGAGGCGATGGCGGCCGTACTCGGCGGCACGAACTCCTTGCACACCAACGCGTTGGACGAGGTTCTGGCGCTGCCCAGCGAGAAGTCGGCACAGATCGCCTTGCGCACCCAGCAGGTGATCATGGAAGAGACCGGCGTGGCCAATGTCGCCGATCCGCTCGGTGGGAGCTGGTACGTCGAGGCGCTCACCGACCGGATGGAGGCCGAAGCCGAGCGGATCTTCACCCGGGTCAAGGACATGGCGGCGCTGGCGGTGCCGTCCGGCCGTCACCCGATCGGCGAGATGACCAGCGGCATCCTGCGCGGCATCGAGGACGGGTACTTCACCGGGGAGATCGCCGACGCGGCCTTCGCCTACACGCTGGCGGTGGAGAAGGGCGACAAGAAGATGGTCGGGGTGAATTCCCGGATCGGCGGGATCGGCGACGATCTGGAGATTCTGCGAATTTCCGGCCAGGTGGAAATGCAGCAGAACGAGCTGCTGGCCACCCGCCGGGCCGCCCGCGACGCCGCAGTGGTGCGGGCGCGACTGGACGCGCTGGTCAGCGTCGCGAGGGGGAGCGGGAACATGATTCCGGCCATGCTGCAGGCCGTGCAAGCAGAGGCCACCCTGGGCGAGATCTGCGACGCGTTGCGCGACGTGTGGGGCACCTACACCGAGCCGGCCCGCATCTGATCCCCAGCTCATCAGGGACCTTCGGCCCTTTCATCCGGACCGCCAGGAAAGGGACGCTGGGAGTCGATTAGCCTGGCCGTAACGGTCGGGGCCTGTTCCGCGCGGGACCCGGCGGGCATCACCTCGATCGACACAGCGTCGTCCGGCCGACCGTTGGAGTTCACTATGTTGTCCCCTTACGCCGCTGATGCGGTGCGGGCCACCATTCCGGTGGTCGCCGAACATCAGGCCGAGATGACCCGGAAGTTCTACGGGATCATGGCCGCGACTCATCCCCCCGTGCTGCAGGCGTTCGATCGCGGCTTCCACGATGCCGGCGTCGACCGTGAGGCGCTGATGAGCGCGGTGCTGCACTACTCGCGCCGGCTGGTGGACATGGCGGCGATCAGGGACGGCGGGAACGTGTCCGAACCGGGCCCCCAGTCCAAGGGGCTCAGCCCGGTCATCGCCGCGTACCAGGCCTCCGGGTTGACCCCGGACCAGGTGCTGATCGCCGCCAGGGTGCTGTCGAAGGCCTTCACCGAGGTGCTGGGGGACCGCACAACGCCCGAGATCGCGCGGCATTGGGATCAGGTGTTCTGGCTGTTCGCGACCTCGTCCATCGCGGACGACGCGATGCGCCATCAACACGGCGCGCCCGCCGAGGACGTGCCCTGGCGCCCATGGACGGTCGTCCGACGAGAAGACGAGGCGACAGACACCATGTCCTTCACCCTCGCCCCCGCCGACGGCGGCCCCACCCCGGGCTTCAAGGCAGGGCAGTACGCGGCGGTGGCGGTCACGTTTGCGGACGGCACCCGGCATCTGCGCGACTACACGCCCGCCCGCGGCCGCAAGCCGGGCACCATCCGGATCACCGTGCGCCGGCTGCGTGGCTACGACGGCGCTCCGGACGGTCTGGTCTCGACCTATCTTCAGGATTGCGTGGGCGAGGGGGACACGCTGGACGTCGGACCGTTCGTCGGTGACGTCACCCTGGACACCAGCGCGGCTCCGCTGGTGCTGATCAGCGCTGGGGTCGGGATCACCTACACGGCGGCGCTGCTGGACGATGTCGCGGAGAATCAGCCGAACCGCAAGGTGATCTCGGTGCACGCGGACCGGAGCCCGGGATCGCATGCGTTGATGAGCGAGATCGCCCTGCACGCCTCGCAGCTGACCGATTTCACTCAGTACACCTGGTACGAGGCGCCGGACGAGGCATCTGCGGGCCAGGAAATCGAAGGGACGGAAGCCGTTCAGTCGGACGAGGCCGGGCATGTCCGGTGGGGCCGGGTCAAGGTGCAGGAGTTGACCCTGCCGGGCACCGCGCAGATCTACCTGTGCGGCCCATTGGGCTTCATGAACGACATCCGCAACGGGCTGATCAGGATCGGGCACAACCCCCACCGCATCCACTACGAAGTGTTCGGCGCCGACCTCTGGGCCCGCCGGCACGGCGCCGCCGGTCCGCTGATCCCGAATCAGGAACTGCCGTCCAACGAAGAGCACGTCGATGTCCCGGAAGGGCAGGGACAGGAGCCGGACCCGGCCTGGTCCTGGTGACCCCGGGTGGGCCGGTGGCGGGCCTGCTGATCGGTAGAGCCGACGGCGGGTGATCCGGTGCGCGAGGTCATGTGAAGATGGGCCCATGACTCGCCCGCAATCCCGGCAGCAGGCCGCCATGTCCGCAGCCTTCGCCGGCGCTGTCGACTTGTCCGGTCTGAAGAACCGCCCGGCGGCCCCGGCGCCCGGTACCGCCCCCGGCGGCGGGCCGGGCCCTGGATCGGGCGCTGTTCCGGGCGCCCCCGCCCCTGGACCGGGTGCCACCGGCAGGTCACCATTCGTCCTTGACGTCGACGAGGCCACCTTCGGCGACATCGTGCAGGCGTCCACCCAGGTCCTGGTGGTGATCGACCTGTGGGCGACCTGGTGTGAGCCGTGTAAGCAGCTCTCGCCCATCCTGGAGCGGCTGGCCACGGCCGCTGGTGGCTCCTGGGTGCTCGCCAGGGTGGACGTGGACGCCAATCCGCGGATCGCCCAGGCGTTCGGCGTCCAGTCGATTCCCACGGTGGTCGCCGTCGCCGGTGGTCAGCCGGTGGACGCCTTCTCCGGAGCCCTGCCGGAACCGCAGGTGCGGCAGTGGATCACCTCGCTGCTGGACGCGTTGCGCGACCAACTACCGGGCATCAAGGCCGCCGAGGCGCGGGCCGTCGCGGAGGTCGGCGACGGCCAGCAGGAGCCCGAGCCGGAGCCGGAGGACCCGCGGTTCGTGGCGGCCGAGGAAGCCCTTGCCGCCGGCGACTATGCGGCCGCCGAGCGTGGCTACCGGCAGATTCTGGACGTCGAACCCGCCAACGCCCAGGCGGCGGCCGCGCTGGCACAGACCACGCTGCTGGCCCGGGTGGAGGCGGCGCCCCCGGACGTGCTGGAAAAGGCAGCGGCGTCGCCTGACGACGTGGACCTCCAACTCGCCGCCGCTGATCTCGAGCTGACCTCCGGGCTGCTGAAGGAGGCGTTCGACCGGCTGATCAGCACGGTCCGGCGCACCTCCGACGAGGACCGGACAAAGGCCCGCGAGCATCTGGTGGAGCTGTTCGGACTGTTCCCGCCCGACGACGAGCAGGTGGTCAAGGCGCGTCGGGCATTGGCGGCGGCGCTGTACTGAGCCTTACTGACGCGTACTGATGGGTCAGCCGCAGCGCGCGTGTACTGATGAGTCAGCCGCAGCGCGCGGAGCCACCGTGGAATCCGTCGGCATAAGCGGCCACCTGCTGGAACGTCGCGCCGGGCCCGCTGCGGATCAGGTCGAGCGCCTCGTCGGCGTCCCCCGGCCACGAACCCAGCTGACCCGCCTCGGTCGTCCCGAACACCGACGCCACCCAGGCGCCGGCGAAACATGCTGCGCCGGTGTCGGTTCCGGTGATCTCCCGGCCGGTGGCCAGCGCGACGGCGGTGGCCGCGGCGAACTGTCCGTACGGCTGCGCGACGGCCAGGTCCGCCTGGTCCGCGCTGACCGGTACGCCGGTGCCAGGCAAACCCGCGTCGCCGACAAAATCCGCTACCGACGCGGTCGCGGCGGTGAGCACCTCATCGGTCGAGGCGAACCTGGGTTGTGTGGTGGCAGCGTCGGCGACGCCGTCCCGGCCGAGGGTCAGATCGAGGTCATCTCTGGTCAGCGCATGGCAGGCGGCCGCGCCGTCGCGATACCCGCGCAGCAGGAAGGTCAACCGGTCAAGGCCGAGGCCGTGCGCCGTCGGGTCCGCCGGGGAAAGGGTCACCGGATCACGGAAGTCGAGCACCGGGGTGATCGCCCGGAGCACGGACCCGGTCGGCACCCGGACCCGGGACGTGTCGCCGGCGACGGCCCAGGCCAGGAAGGCTCCGGCGTCGCAATCGGCCTGCGCCTCGATCAGGATCGAGGGCAAGCGGGTCGGGTCTGCGCGGCGGTCGGCAGCCGTCGGGCCGATCCTGGCCTGCACCGAGTGGGCGAACTCGTGCGCGAACGCGGTGGCCAGCGCGGCCGGGCCGTACCGCCCGAGCAACACCGGTACCAACGCGGCGGAATCGAAGACGATGCCGTCGCCCTGCGGGCAGTAGAAGGCGTTGCCGACGATCTGCGACGGCTCCTGGATACACAGCGCAGACTCCCCGGCCGAGCCGCCGGAAGGGCCGACCGAGGAATCCATGGCGAAGTAGCCGCCGGCCGGTCGAGCGGACCCCGTCAGGCCGTGCGCTGACCAGAAGTCCTCCAGATCGGCCAGCACGGCGCCGACGTCCTCCTCGTTCGCCGTCAGGTCGGATTCGGAGCCGGCGGGAACGGTGGAAATGGGTGCGCCGCCCGCTGCCGGATCGATGCGCTCGGCGGATTTCGGCGAGCCTGCGTCCCTCGCCGCGGCCATGCCGACCGCGATCGCCGTGACGATGGTGACCGTGCCGGCGAGAACCAGCGCCGCGGCGAGAACGACAGCAACGCCGACCCAGGTGGGCCGGCGTTGCGCTCCGGTGCTGGTCAGCGGCTCACTGAGCTGATTCGGGAACCAGCCACAGTGCGCCCAGCGGCGGGATGGTGATCGTTGCCGACGCCGGTTGCCCGTGTGAGGGGTGATCCGCGGCAACCACCGCGCCCATGTTGCCCGCGCCCGACCCGCCGTACAGCTCCGAGTCGCTGTTGAGTGCCTCGCGCCAGACGCCGCTGAAGGGCAGCCCGATCCGGTACCCGCTGTGCGGCATCGGGGAGAAGTTCAACACGCAGGCGACCACGGAACCGTCCGTGCCCCACCGCAGATAGGCCAGCACGTTGCCTTGGCGGTCGTTCGCGTCCAGCCAGGTGAACCCGGACGGGGTGAAGTCCTGGGAGTAGAGCGCAGGGCTGCTCTTGTAGATGCGGTTGAGGTCGCCGACCAGCCGGCGCACGCCGGCGTGCAACGGGTAGTCCTTGAGCTGCCAGGGCAGTTGGATCGCCTGGTTCCATTCCCAGGGGTTGCCCAGTTCCTGCCCCATGAACAGCAACTGCTTACCCGGGTGCGCCCACTGGTGGGCCAGGAACGTTCGCAGCGTGGCTGCCTTCTGCCATTCGTCACCGGGGATCTTGGACCACAGCGAACCCTTGCCGTGCACCACCTCGTCATGCGAGATCGGCAGCACGAACTGCTCGGAGAAGGCGTACATCAACGAGAATGTCATCTCGTTGTGGTGCCACGAGCGGTAGATCGGGTCGCGGGAGATGTAGCCGAGGCTGTCGTGCATCCAGCCCATGTTCCACTTCAGGTGGAACCCGAGGCCGCCCAGGTGGGTGGGCCGGGTGACCCCGGGCCATGCGGTGGATTCCTCGGCGATCATCAGCACACCCGGAACCCGCTTGCCCACGGTCGCGTTGGCCTCCTGGATGAACGCCACGGCGTCGAGATTCTCGTTGCCGCCGTAGATGTTCGGCAGCCACTGGCCGTCCTCGCGGGAGTAGTCCAGGTACAGCATCGATGCGACCGCATCGACCCGGAGGCCGTCGATGTGGTACTCCTCCAGCCAGTACAGCGCATTGGCGACGAGGAAGTTGCGGACCTCCCGTCGGCCGAAGTCGAAGACGAACGTCCCCCAGTCGAGCTGCTCGCCGCGCCGCGGGTCGGCGTGCTCGTACAGCGACGTGCCGTCGAACTTGCCGAGCGCCCATTCGTCCTTCGGGAAGTGCGCGGGCACCCAGTCCAGGATCACCCCGATGCCGGCCTGATGCAGCCGGTCGATCAGGTACCGCAGGTCGTCCGGCCGACCGAAGCGCGAGTCCGGCGCGTAGTACGAGGTGACCTGGTAGCCCCAGGACGGCGCGAACGGGTGCCCGGCCAGCGGCAGGAACTCGACGTGGGTGAAGCCGGTCTCGCTGAGGTCGTTGATCAGCTCGTCCGCCATTTCGCGGTAGTCGATGCCCGTCTTCCACGACCCGGCGTGCACCTCGTAGATCGAGATCGGCCCGTTCAGTTGATCGGTCTGCGCGCGGGTCGACATCCAGTCGGCGTCGTTCCACTCGTGACGCGCAACGGTGACCATCGATGCGGTGGCCGGCGGCACCTCGGCCGCGAACGCCATCGGGTCGGCCTTCTCCCGCCAGACTCCGTCCTGGCCCAGGATCTGGAACTTGTACCTGGTGCCCTCGCCGACGCCGGGTACGAACAGTTCCCACACTCCGGACGAGCCGAGCGACCGCATCGGGGTGCCGGCCCCCGACCAGTGGTCGAAGTCGCCGCTGACCCGGATGCCCCTGGCGTTGGGCGCCCAGACGGCGAACGAGGTTCCGGTGACCTGACCGCCAGGGGTGTCGTAGCTCCGGACGTGCGCACCGAGCACGTCCCAGAGGTTCTCGTGCCGGCCCTCACCGATCAGGTACAGGTCGATCTCGCCGAGGGTGGGCAGCCAGCGGTAGGGGTCATCGACCTCGTAGACGGCGCCGGGGCCGTAATCCACCCGGATCCGGTAGTCACCGACCGGGCCGTCGAACACGGCCGTGAACACCCCGCCATGGGTGTGGGTGAACGGGGTTTCCTCGCCGCCCATCAGCAGCGTGACGTTCTTGGCATGATGGCGCAGCGTGCGCACCACCGTCCGGCCGTCGCCGGTCGGGTGCGCGCCCAGGATCCCGTGCGGATCGTGGATGTCGCCGCCGATCAGCTTCTCGTACTCATCGATGCTCGGGCCGGCCGGCGTCGATGGCTGCGCCGCGTCCGGTGCGCTGGCGTCATGGGTGGTGGTGACGCCGCCGGGCTTGGTCACGTCTTGACTGGTGCCGGCGCCCTGTCCGCTGGCCAGCGGGGTGTCCACGCCCCGCGGAGTCGTGGACCCGGCGCGGACGGTCGCCGACCCGGCCGCACCGGAGGTCGCGCGATCGGTAGCTGGTTCGGGCGCGGCTGCTCCGGTCGAGACGGTCGCAGCGGTCGGGGCCTTGGCCCCGGACCCTGCGGGGGCCTTCGCCGCAGCCTTTGCCGGGGCTTTCGCTGTTGCCGCCTCCGCCGGGGCCTTGGCTGTGGCTGCCTTCTCGGTCGCTGTCTTCGCGGTTGCGGTCTTCGCGGTTGCGGTCTTCTCAGTCGCGGTCTTCGCGGTCGCGGGTCTTGCAGCAGCCGGCTTGCGGGTCCGGGTCGCCTTGGCCGGTGCAGCCGGGGCGTCCGCTGCGGCTGCCGGTGCTTTGGCGGCCGCAGCGGGATCCGGTGTGTTGTTCGTGGTCACGAGTTTCCTCCGGCGTTGATGAGGGCGACAACGGCCTGCATGGGGATGGCTACCCACAGGGGACGGTGTCCATGTTCGTAGACAACTTCGTAGAGCGCTTTGTCAAGCTCGAATGCCCGCAGCAGGCTCCCGGCCTGACGGGGGTCGTTGCCGGCCACACTCGCGTAGCCGTCGCTGAACGCACGGCGGTTCCGCTCGGCCCATTCGGCCGCTCGGTACTTGTGCTGTGCGTCGGTGTGTGGGCTGATCACCAGACCGCGCGCCGCGTAGTCGAACGAGCGCAGCATGCCCGCGATATCCTTGAGCGGGCTGTGCAGCGACCTGCGGTACGCCAGCGGCTTCGACGGTTCACCCTCGAAATCGATGATGCTCCAACCCTTCAGCGTTCGCAGAACCTGGCCCAGGTGCAGATCGCCGTGAATGCGCTGCACGGTGAGCCGGGCCGCGTGATCGCCGGCCCTGGCAAACGTCGCCAGGATCCGCCCGCGGTGCTCGGCGAGTTCGGGCACCAGGTTGATGGCGACCTCGGCGTCGGTGACCATCTGATCGAGGATCTTCGACAGTTCGCTGTGGTGGGCGACCGTGGTACCGAATGCCCGGGCCAGATCGGCGTGCACGGCGGCCACGGCCTCGCCCAACCGGTGCGATTCGGCGGCGAAATCGCCGCCGACCTCGTCGGCGCGCAGATCGCCCTCGCTCATCAGGTCGCGCACGCTCGAGGTGGCCATGGCCCAGCCGTCCGCGCTGTTGGCGAAGAACTCGGTCAGCAGTCCGAGAGTGGTCTCCTCGCCGTGAACCGGCCCGGTGATCACGCCCAGCGGCTGCGCGATGTGCGTCGAACCGACGGCATGCAGCGCGCGGTGGATCTCGGCGTCCGGGTTGGGACCGGGTTCCAGCCGGCGAAACACCTTGAGGATGGCCGAATGCCCGTACACGATCGACGTGTTGGATTGTTCGGCACCGATCACCAACCCCGGTGCGGCAGTGTCGATGACGGCGTCCGGCTCGGCCCTGGCCCGCACCTCAGCGAAGTCGATGTTGTCCGCGATGGCCCTGATCAGCAGCGCAGCAACGTTCTGGTCCTGCAGTGCGTCGTAGGCGACCCGTCCCCACCCGGAGCCGATGGTCGCATGGGCCAGCCGATCCGGCAGCTGCCAGCTCCAGCCGATCCACAGTTGGTAGCGCTGCTTGCCGAACAGGGTGTCCACGGTGAACAGCACCTGCTCGATGTCGGAACCGTGCAGATCCCTGGCGGCCACGGCCCGGCCGATGATCTCGATGGTGCCCAGTTCTTGTCCCTTGGCCGAGAACCAGCGCTGGTGGGGCAGGTACTCCGCGAGGATGGGGATCAGCACGTCGTCGGCCAGGCCGACCCCGGCTGAATTTGTGGCAGTGCTGTTGTCAATCGATGATTCGTCGCTCATCTGGTCACATCACCTTCCTTCGCCGGTGATGTCGAGCCAGTAGAAGCCATGGCCCGGCAGGGTCAACAGATAGGGCAGCTGACCGATCCGGGGGAACGGCGTGCCACCGGTCAGCTCGACCGGCACCGCCCGCTGATGGTCACGCAGGTCCAGCTCCACCGGCTGCGGAAAGCGGGACAGGTTGTTGACGCACAGCACGGTGTGTGCCGGCTGACGCTCGTCGCCGTCGTGGTGCAGCGTGTACGACAGCACCGTCGGGTTGGAACCACCGAGATCGGTGAACTGACCGACGGCGAACGCGGCGTACCGCTTCCGGATCTCGATCATCCGCCTGGTCCAGTGCAGCAGCGAGGCGGTGGAGTTCATCTGCGCTTCGACGTTCACGGTCTGGAACCCGTAGATCGGGTCCATGATCGCCGGCAGGTACAGCCGTGCCGGATCGCAGCGGGAGAACCCGGCGTTCCGGTCGGGTGACCACTGCATCGGGGTGCGGACGCCGTCCCGGTCGCCGAGCCAGATGTTGTCGCCCATCCCGATCTCGTCGCCGTAATACAGCACCGGCGAGCCCGGCAGGCTCAGCAGCATGGCGGTGAACAGTTCCTGCTGGTTGGTGTCGTTGTCCAGCAGGGTCGCCAGCCGCCGGCGGATGCCGATGTTCGCCTTCATTCGTGGGTCCTTGGCGTACTCGGCCCACATGTAGTCGCGATCCTCGTCGCTGACCATCTCCAGGGTCAGCTCGTCGTGATTGCGCAGGAAGATGCCCCACTGGCCGCTCTGCGGGATGGCCGGCGTCTGCGCCAGGATCTCCGAGACCGGGAACCGCTGCTCGCGCCGCGCCGCCATGAAAATGCGTGGCATCAAAGGGAAGTGGAAGCACATGTGGCATTCGTCGCCGCCGACCTTGGGATCACCGAAGTAGTCGACGACGTCGGCGGGCCACTGGTTGGCCTCGGCCAGCAGGATGGCGTGCGGGTATTCGGCGTCGATCACCTTGCGGCACCGCCTGAGGAATTCGTGGGTCTGCGGCAGGTTCTCGCCGTTGGTGCCCTCCTCCTCGAACAGGTACGGCACCGCGTCGAGCCGGAATCCGTCGATGCCGAGGTCCAGCCAGAACCGCAGGATGTCGATCATCTCATCGCCCACGGCCGGGTTCTCGAAGTTCAGGTCCGGCTGGTGGGAGAAGAACCGGTGCCAGAAGTACTGCTTGCGCACCGGATCGAACGTCCAGTTGCTGGGCTCGGTGTCGACGAAGATGACCCGCGCGTCGGGGTAGCCGGTGTCGTCGTCGGCCCAGACGTAGTAGTCGCCGTACGGTCCGGTCGGGTCCCGGCGCGATTCCTGGAACCAGTGGTGGGCGTCGCTGGTGTGGTTCAACACCAGGTCGGTGATGACCCGGATGCCCCTGGCGTGCGCGGCATCCAGGAGCGCCACGAAGTCCTCGACGTTGCCGAACTCCGGCAGCACCTTGCGGTAGTCGGAGATGTCGTAACCGCCGTCGCGCAGCGGCGAGTCGTAGAAGGGGGGCAGCCAGAGACAATCAACGCCCAGCCAGGCCAGGTAGTCCAGCCGGTCGATCAGGCCACGCAGGTCACCGGTTCCGTCGCCGTTGGAGTCGGCGAAGGCTCGGACGAGCACCTCGTAGAAGACCGCGCGTTTGTACCATTCCGGATCCGGCGCGATCTTTCGTGCGGAATGAAAATCGCTGGCCAGCGGCTCGTGGACAGGCGCGTGCCCCACCGGCCGGGCGGTCTGGGTCATGCTCACCCTTCTTCGATCAAGTGTGGTTCATCAGTCGCGTGTGCTGGGGACGCGGGCGCCATTGTCAATTCTGCAGGTCAACGGGCGGTGACCGGCGAACTACTGGTTCCGTACCCGCAGGATGTGTGCGGCCCGCCAGTGCGGGTCCAGCCCGACGGCGTTGCGCTGACCCCAGTGGTAGACCTCGCCGGACAGCTCGTCGGTGACCTCGACGACGTCATTCCAATCCAGACCAAGGGCCGGCATGTACAGGTCGGTCTCGCCCCACTGCTGGGTGTGCGAGTCCAGGCAGACGACGACGATCACGGTGTCGCCGGTGGTCTCGTCGCGGCGCGAGTAGCAGAGCAAGCTGTCGTTCGAGATGTCGTGGAACCACAGGCCTTTGATGCGTTGCAGGGCCGGGTGCTGGCGGCGGATCTCGTTCAGCCGGGTGATCAGCGGCTCCAGCGACCTGCCCTGGGTCAGCGCCGCCTGGTAGTCCCGCGGGCGCAGCTGGTACTTCTCCGAGTCCATGTACTCCTCGCTGCCCGGCTTGACCGCCTCGTGCTCGAAGAGTTCGAACCCGGAATAGACGCCCCAGGTAGGCGACAGCGTCGCGGCCAGCACCGCGCGGATCGCGAACATGCCGGGACCGCCGAACTGCAGCGACGCGTGCAGGATGTCCGGGGTGTTCACGAAGAAGTTCGGCCGCATGTAGTCCGAACCCTCGACCAGCTCGACCCCGTAGTCGGTGAGTTCCTGTTTGTAGGTCCGCCAGGTGAAGTAGGTGTAGGACTGGGTGAACCCGATGCGGGCAAGTTCGTGCATCATGGTCGGCTTGGTGAAGGCCTCCGCCAGGAAGATGGCCTCCGGGTTCTTGTCGTGGACCTTGGCGATCAGCCACTCCCAGAAGTTGATCGGCTTGGTGTGCGGGTTGTCCACCCGGAAGATCGTCACGCCGTGGTCGATCCAGTACTGGACCACCCGGAGCACCTCGGCGTAGACCCCGGCGGGGTCGTTGTCGAAGTTCATCGGGAAGATGTCCTGGTACTTCTTGGGCGGGTTCTCGGCGTAGGCGATCGATCCGTCCGGCCGGGTGGTGAACCATTCCGGGTGCGCGGTGACCCAGGGGTGGTCCGGCGCGCACTGCAGGGCCAGGTCGAGCGCCACCTCGAGCCCGCGCTCCTTGGCGGCGGCCACGAACTCGTCGAAATCCTCGATGGTGCCCAGTTCCGGGTGGATCGCGTCGTGGCCGCCGTCCTTCGATCCGATCGCCCACGGCGACCCGACGTCCCGTGGATCGGGGTTGACGGTGCCACCCGGCTCGGCAGGATTGTTGCGGCCCTTGCGGTTCACCTCGCCGATCGGGTGGATGGGCGGCAGGTAGACGATGTCGAAGCCCATCGACTTGGCCCGGTCGAGCTGGAAGATCGAGTCCTTGAACGTGCCGTGCCGGATCGGCAGGCCGGCCGAGTCGATCTCCGCGCCGCTGGAGCGCGGGAAGAATTCGTACCAGGAGCCGAACTCGGCGAGCGGCCGGTCGACCCAGATCCTCACCGGATCCGAGGCGGTGACCAGTTCGCGGATCGGGTCGGCCGTGAGCACCGGCCACATCTCCGCGGACAGTGCCGGCCCGATGCGCTCGGGCACGGAGCGGAAGGCGTCCCGTAGTGCTTCGATGGCGGCCTTGATAGCACTGGCGTACCGCTGCTTGGGGCGCGCCGCGATCCTCTCCAGCAGCAACGCCCCGGTCTCCAGGTCGTTGGCCATCTCCTCGCCGGATTGGCCGGCCCCTGACTTGGCCTCGACCGCATGCCGCCAGGTGCCGAGCGGGTCGCTCCAGGCCTCGACCTGCAGCGTCCACAGGCCCTGCCGGTCGGGCACCACGGTCGCCTCGTGCTTCGTGCTCCAGGATGCTTCCCTGGCCATCCGGAGCAGCGGCCCGGCGTCCTTGGCCGACGTCCGTCGGCGGGTGCCGGGCGGAACGGGTGGGCGCCACACGACATTGGCGGCCACGGCGTCGTGTCCCTCCCGGAACACGCTCGCCGAAACGGTGATCGCTTCACCGACCACGGCCTTGGCCGGGTAGCGGCCGCAGGCGACGGTGGGGAAGATGTCGTTCAGTCCTATGCGTCCAGCCACGGGGCCAACGTACCGGTAGGTCTCCGGGGGCGCAGTTCAGGTCCGGCCACCCGCGCGGCGCCTCTCGGAACCTGCCGTGCGACCTGACAGGCACCACCCGCGACGACGTCACCGGCAGGTTCCCCCGTGGCAGGCCGTGTCTTGCCTGGGGGAAGATCGAGCGGTCGAGCGGATGCTGGTGGGCGCACCCAGGCAACCGTCCGGCGCTTCGTCGGCCTGGTCGCGCAGGCTTGGGGAAGACTCGGGGATGCCGGGTGATTACTCAGCGTGGCGGGCGATCGACGCGGGGTGAACCACTGGCAGCGCATTTCGGTGGATCCTGTGGCGGGAACGTGCCGTTCTGGGGGTCTAACCGCCCATTTTTCGCATGCAGCACTCGCGTACGCACCGGTGCCCGATGTGCTAAACCGATTCTGCACGGGCCCTCTCGTTGGGTGACAAACTGTTGAACACCTCTCCGCTGGTTTTTCGTCAGGGCCGCGAGGAAGTAAATTGATCCGTTGTGAAGGCCCTCCGACGTTTCACCGTGCGCCCGCAGCTGCCCGTGGCGCTGCAGCCGCTCGGTGCGCTGATCCGCAACCTCCGGTGGTCCTGGCATCCGGCGAGCCAGGATCTCTTCGCCGATATCGACCGCCGGCTCTGGACCAAGCTCGAGGGTGACCCCCTCAAGCTGCTCGGAGCCGTGTCGGTGTCCCGCCTGGAGGAGCTCGCCGTCGACGAGTCCTTCCTGACGCGCATGCACAACCTGGCCGAGGATCTTGATCACTACCTCACCGATCCGCGGTGGTACCAGAACCAGATCGCCAGTGGCGAGGACCTGCCCGCCGCCATCGCGTACTTCTCGATGGAGTTCGGCGTCACCGAGGTGCTGCCGAACTACTCCGGCGGCCTGGGCATCCTGGCCGGTGACCACCTGAAGTCCGCCTCCGACCTGGGTGTGCCGATCATCGGGGTCGGCCTGCTGTACCGGTTCGGGTACTTCTGGCAGTCGCTGTCCTCGGACGGCTGGCAGCAGGAGCACTACCCCGCGCACGACCCGCAGGGTTTGCCGATCGACCGGGTGCTCGGTGCCGACGGTCAGCAGCTGTCCGTCTGTGTGCCGATGCCAGGTGGCCGCCAGTTGACCGCTCGGATCTGGGCCGCTCAGGTGGGCCGGGTGCCGCTGCTGCTGCTGGACGCCGACAACGAGGCGAACGACGACTTCCTGCGGCAAACCACGGACCGGCTGTACGGCGGCGACCAGGACCACCGCATCAAGCAGGAGATCCTGCTGGGCATCGGCGGCGCCCGTGCGGTGCACCTGTACGCCGGGGCGACCGGGCACGCGATGCCAGAGGTCTTCCACATGAACGAGGGTCATGCCGGCTTCCTCGGTCTGGAGCGGATCCGGTCACTGATCGCCGACCACGGGCTCACCTTCTCCGAGGCGCTCTCGGCGGTGCGGGCCGGCACCGTGTTCACCACTCACACCCCGGTGCCCGCCGGTATCGACCGTTTCCCGGTCGACCTGGTTCGGCACTACCTGGATGCCGGCGGGGACGGGCACTCACGATTGCTGCCGGGTATCTACGCCGACGAGGTCATCGCGCTCGGCTCCGAGGACGATCCCAGCCGGTTCAACATGGCGCACATGGGCCTGCGGACGGCCCAGCGCGCGAACGGGGTGGCCAAGCTGCACGGCTCGGTGTCGCGTAACATGTTCGCCCCGCTCTACCCGGGATTCGAGCCGGACGAGGTGCCGATCGGTTCGGTCACCAATGGGGTGCACCTACCCACCTGGGCGGCCCGGGAGATGTATGACGTCGCCGGCGACATGGCCGACTGGCAGGACCTGGCCTCCGCGTCGGAATGGCCGGCCGCCGAGAAGGTGTCCAATGAACGGCTGTGGGACCTGCGCCAGACGCTGCGACAGCGGCTGGTCGCGCTCGCCCGGAACACCGTCAGGAGCTCGTACCTGCAGCGGGGCGCCACCGTCGCAGAGCTGGGCTGGACCGAGAGCATCCTCGACCCGGCGATCCTGACGATCGGGTTCGCCCGTCGGGTCTCCACCTACAAGCGGCTGACGCTGATGCTCCGCGACCCCGCGAGGTTGCGGAAGATCCTGCTCGACCCGGAGCGTCCGGTGCAGATCATCGTCGCCGGAAAGGCCCACCCGGCGGACGACGGCGGCAAGCGGTTCATGCAGGAGATGGTGCGGTTCACCGACGACGCCACCATCCGGCACCGGATCGTATTCCTGCCCGACTACGACATGGGCATGGCCGCGGTGCTGTGCGCGGGCGCCGACGTCTGGCTGAACAACCCGGTCCGTCCCCAGGAGGCATCGGGTACCTCGGGGATGAAGGCCGCGCTGAACGGCGGGCTCAACCTGTCCATCTCCGACGGCTGGTGGGACGAGCTGTACGACGGTCACGACGGTTGGACCATCCCGACCGCCGACGGGGTCGGCAACGAGACGCGACGCGACGACCTGGAAGCCGCCGCCCTGTACGACCTGATCGAGAAGCGGGTGGCCCCGTTGTTCTATCGGCGGAACGAGGTCGGCCGTCCCGACGGCTGGGTCGACACCGTGCGGCACACGCTGGCCTACCTGGGCCCCCGGGTGCAGGCCACCCGGATGGTGCGCGACTACGTCACCGGCTATTACGGTCCCGCGTCCGTGCTGTCCAGGGACGTGACCACGGACCTGACCGTGGCCAAGGGCCTGGCCGCTTGGAAGGACCAGGTGCGCGCCGCCTGGCCGAACGTCAGGGTGGTCAACGTCGATACGTCAGGGATCGGCACGGAACCGTCGCTGGGCAACGTGATGACCGTTCGTGCCTACCTCGACCTCGGGGGCCTGTCCCCGGAAGACGTCGAGGTGCAGACGGTCACCGGGCGGGTCGACATGAACGAGCAGCTGCATGACGTCTCGACCATGCCGATGACCTTCGTCGGCAACGGAGACGGGTTCCGGTACGAGGCGCACCTGCCGCTGACCACCTCCGGGCCGGTCGGCTACACGGTCCGGGTGCTGCCCAGGAACAAGCTGCTTGCCTCACCGGCGGAAATGGGTCTGGTCACCACCGCCTGACCCCGCAGGGCAACCCCGAAAGGTGTTGAGCCGCGCCTCTTTGGGGGGCGCGGATCAACTTCCTCGGCGCGGATAAACGTCGCGGTTATGGGAATGGTGGGACAGAAGTCGCCCATTTGATGCGCGTCGGCGATGTTGATAGGCGCCGCGTGGGGGCTATCTGGGGCTAGCCGGGTGGGGGGCTAGCGGTGGGCGCGGAGCAACCAGACCGTCCGCCCGGGCAACGTCAGCGGGACGCCGGCCGGCAGCGGTGTCGCGTCGGCAGGCTCGCCGGTGCGGGTGTCGGTGTCCAGCACCGGCGTGTATGCAGTGCCGTGAGGCTCGCCCGGCAGGGTGACCTTGGTGTCGCCACCGTCGGCGTGCAGCACCAGCAGCCAGGAATCATCGGTCAGCGGCTCGCCGCCGCGGTTGTGACCACGCACGTCCCGTCCGTCGACCCACATCTGCAGGGTGCGCCGGGTGCCGTCGAACCAGTCGTGGTCGGTCATCGGTTGACCCCACGGGTTGAACCAGACCAGGTCCGGGATGCCGTCACCGCCGCCCGGAGCCCGCCCGTCGAAGAACTCGCCCTGATGCAACGCGAACGCGTCCCGGCGGATGGCCAGGGTGCGCTGGAAGAACGTCAGCAGCTGCTGGGCTTCCGGCCGCCCCTTGACCGGATTCCAGTCCAGCCAACTGATCTCGTTGTCCTGGCAGTAGGCGTTGTTGTTGCCGCCCTGGGTGCGCCACAGCTCGTCGCCCATGGAGATCATCGGGGTGCCGGTGGACAGCAGCATGGTGGCCGCGATGTTGCGCGCCTGCCGGGTGCGCAGCGCGATGATCGCCGGGTCGTCCGTCTCGCCCTCTGCGCCGTAGTTCCATGACCGGTTGTGGTTCAACCCGTCCCGGTTGTCCTCGCCGTTCGCCTCGTTGTGCTTGTGGTCGTAGGACACCAGGTCCCGCAGGGTGAATCCGTCGTGCGCGGTGACGAAGTTGACGGACGCCCACGGCCTGCGGTTCGCGCCGAACAGGTCCGACGAGCCGGACAGCCGGTACCCCAGGTCCCTGATCCCGTCCAGCCCGCGCCAGAAGTCGCGCGTGGTGTCCCGGAAGCGGTCGTTCCACTCCACCCAGTTCTCACCGAACCGCCCGACGGCATAGCCTTCGCCGGTCGCGTCCCACGGTTCGGAGATGAGCTTGCGGGCCGAGAGCATCGGGCTGGCCGCGATCGCGGTGAGCAGCTGCGAGTTCGGGTCGAAGGGCCCACCGCCCGGCCGGCCGTGCACGGAGGCCAGGTCGAACCGGAAGCCGTCAATGCCCAACGCGTCCGCCCAGTAGCGGAGGGAGTCGGTGATCATCCGGACAACGGGCAGGGTGCCGGCGTTGAGCGTGTTACCGCAGCCGGTGATGTCCATCCCGCCCGGGAGGTAGTACGACGAGGGCGACAGCCCGCGCCAGGACAGGTCGACGGTCAGCCCGTGACCACCTTCGCAGGTGTGGTTGTAGACCACGTCAAGGACCACCTCGATGCCCGCTGCGTGCAGCGCGTCGACCATCTGGATGAACTCGCCGACCTCCAGCCCAGGCACGGTGGCGAATCCGGGATCCGGGGCGAAGTAGCTCAGGGTGGAATAGCCCCAATAGTTCTTGCGGCCGCCTGCGTGCAATTGCGGCTCGGCGGCGCTGGCATGCACCGGCAGCAATTCCAGCGTGGTGACGCTCAGACTCTTCAAGTGCTCGATGACGGCCGGATGGGCGACGCCAAGGAACTTGCCGCGCAGTTCCGGGGGAACGTCCGGATGCAGCCGGGTCAGGCCGGTGACGTGTGCCTCGTAGATGACGGTCTGTTCCCACGGCACCCAGGGGCGCACCGAGGTCGATCGCTGCGGCTCGGTGACGATGCCAAGCGGGACCCGACCGAGCGTCTCGACACCGTGCGATGCGGCGGCGATCAGGTCGTAGTCGGTGGTGGTCACCTGCCGGGCGTACGGGTCAAGCAGGATCTTCGACGGATCCAGCTCCGGCACCCGGAACCCGTACTGCTGACCGGGTCGCACGTCCGGCACGAAGGTGTGCCAGATCCCGTAGGTCTTCTCGTCCATGGTGACCCGGCGCTCGTTGCCGTCCCGGTCGATCAGGCAGAGCTGCACGTCGCTGACGCCAGGGACGCCGTCGGCCACGACGGCGAAGTTGGTGCCGTNCTCGTACGGCGTCGCGCCCAGCGGGTACGGCAATCCGGGATAGNGGCTGGACCCGACCCGCGGCGCCGCCTCCGGGTCGATCTCGCCGGGACGGGTGCGCTTGGCGCGCCGCTTCTTCTTGCCGGCCTTCACCTTGGCCGGCCGGGCCCGCGCCTCGGCGGGAGCGGGAGTGGGAGCGGGGGCGTCGGCGGGGGTGGCGGCTTCGGCGGCACCGTCGGGCTCTGTCCGGTCAGCGTTGTCGCCAGCGTTGTCGCCAGCGTTGTCGGCGCGGCCGAGGTCAACGGCGGTGCTGTCGGTTGCGCGGCGAGCCATCGTCAGATTGTCCCCGACTCCGCCTGGCCCGGTGACCGCCGGGTGCCGGTGGGACGTGGCCGCGCGTGCACGGCGCGCGGAGCGCCCGCCGTGCGTGCGCAACAATGACCCGCGTGACCTCCAGCCCAGCCACATCCTTGCGCCCGTCGATCCTGCCCGGACCCGATTCCGTCGTGCATCTGGCCGAGGTCACCGTCCGCCGCGGCGAGGCCGTACTGCTGGACGCGGTCCACTGGAGCGTCGACGTCGACGAGCGCTGGGTGGTGCTGGGGCCGAACGGCGCCGGCAAGACCACGCTGCTGCTGATCGCCTCGGCGCAGATGTTCCCCACCTCGGGGCGGGTGCACATTCTCGGCGAACGGCTCGGCGCCGTCGACGTGGGGGACATCCGGCCGCGGGTCGGGCTGTCCTCGGCTGCAATGGCCGGGCGCGTTCCGCCGACCGAGCGGGTCATCGACGTCGTGGTCTCCGCCGGGTACGGCGTGGTCGGACGCTGGCGGGAGCGCTACGACGAGATGGACTTCGAGCGCGCCCGTGGCCTGCTGGCCGCGATGGGCGTCGCCCCGCTCGCCGAGCGGACCTACGGCACGCTGTCCGAGGGGGAGCGCAAACGCGCCCTCGCCGCGCGGGCCCTGATGGCAGACCCGGAACTGCTGCTGCTGGACGAACCGGCGGCCGGCCTCGACCTCGGCGGGCGGGAGGATCTGCTGACCCGGTTGTCGGCGCTGGCGGTGGATCCGGCCGCTCCGACCACCATCCTGGTGACGCACCACGTCGAGGAGATCCCGATCGCGTTCAGTCACGTGCTGCTGCTGCGGGCGGGCAAGGTGCTGGCCGCCGGACCGATCGGCGATACCCTCACCGCGGCCAACCTGTCCGAGACGTTCGGGATGAGCCTGACCTTGGAGGCTCGCGGCGGCCGGTTCTTCGCCTACCAGAGCTGAGCCGACACTTGATCGATGCGGTCCGGTCGGATCGGATCCGATGCAAGAACAAACCGAGAGGCGTGACGGCGTGGGCGATTTCGTTCGGCTCGAGCTGCACGGCGCGGTCGGCATGATCAGGCTGGACCGGCCGCCGGTGAACGCCATCAACATCCAGATCCATCACGAGCTGCTCGACGTGGCCCAGCAGGTGGCCGAAAGCACCATCAGGGCCGTGGTGCTCTACGGCGGTAAGCGGTCGTTCGCCGCCGGCGCCGACATGAATGAGCTGGCGACCTGGGGGCCAGGCGAGATCACCGCGTTCGGCCGGACGCTGAACCACGCGATCAGCGCGATCGCCCGGCTCGGCCAGCCGGTCGTCGCCGCGGTGAACGGCTACGCGCTGGGTCTCGGCTGCGAGCTCGCGCTGGCCGCGGACTTCCGGATCGTCGCCGACGACGTCCGCATCGGGCTACCGGAGGTCACCCTGGGCGTCATCCCCGGCGGTGGTGGCACCCAGCGGCTGCCGCGGCTCGTCGGCGTCACCAAGGCCAAGGAGCTGATCTTCTCCGGCCGGCCGGTCGACGGGCCGGAGGCGGTCCGGATCGGGCTGGCGACCCGATCCCTGCCATCCGAAGCGGTGCTGCCGGCGGCGATGGAGCTGGCCGGCCGGCTGGCGGCCGGACCGACGGCAGCGCTGGCCGCCGCCAAGCGGGCGATCGACGACGGGATGGACGGCACCGTCTCCGCCGGGCTCGAGCTGGAGGCGCGGCGGTTCGCGGAACTGTTCGCGACCGACGACCAGACGATCGGCGTGACGTCGTTCCTGCGGGACGGACCGGGGAAGGCCACGTTCACCGGCAGGTGACCTTTCCGCCGTGGCCTACCCCTTCACTCTCGATGACGTGCGGTTCTTGGCCAGCCCGGTCGGCCTGGATGCTCTCGCTGCGGCCGGCGGGCTGGCACTCACCGAGGCCTCACTGCTGGCTGACCTGACAAGGCTGCGGCGGACGGTCGGTGAGCGGTCGGCCGCCGTTGTCGAGACGATTCGGCTGCGTCGTCGCGCGACCACGAAACTGGGCGAGACCGGTGGGCGGTGGTTGTTCACCGACGAGTCGCTGCAGCAGGCCAGCCCGGCCGCCGTGTCCGCGCATCGGGCTGCCCGGTTGAGCGGGCTCGGGATACACGACCTGACCTGCTCGATCGGCACCGACGTCGCCTTCCTGGCCGCGGTCTGCCCGATGGTGGTCGGCTCCGACCTCGATCCGGTGCGACTGCTGATGGCCCGGCACAACCTGAGCGAGTCCGGTTTTCCGGCACGGCTGATGGCGGCTGACGCGCTCACCCGATCCACCCGCGGACTGCTGGGCTACGCCGACCCGGCCCGACGGGACGGGACGGGCCGGCGGATCACCTCGGTGTCCACGGTGCCCACGGTGGCCGAGTTGGATGCCGCCCATGCGCACCGTCCTCCGGTCCTGCGGCTACCGCCCGGGCTCGACTACGACGAGCTCGACCGGTCCGGGGAGGTCGAGATCGTCTCGCTGGACGGCACCGCCAGGGAGGCCGTGCTGTGGCCGGCCGAGCTGGCCACCACGCGCCGCCGGGCGACCGTCTTGACGTCCGGGAGCCGCCCGGTCGCCGGCAGTGGGGTGGCGGGCTACGAGCTGACCAGTGACGATCCTGACGAGGCCGGCGTCGGCCCGATCGACCGGTGGTTGATCGACCCGGATCCCGCCGTGGTGCGCGCGCACCTGGTGCGGCACTACGCCGCCCGGTTCGGCCTGATGCTGCTCGACCCGCATCTGGCCTATCTGACCGGGCCCCGGCCGCCGCCCGGCATCCGCGCATTCCAGGTGCTGGACTCTGCGCCGTACCGGGAACGGACGGTCGCCGACTGGGCACGGCGCGACGGCGTCGGGACGCTGGAGATCAAGCAGCGGGGCACCCCGGTCATCCCGGACGAGCTGCGCGCCCGGCTGCGGCCGGCGCTGCGCGGGCCCAGGTCGATGGCCGCGACCCTGGTGATCGCCAGGGTCGGCAGGCAGCCACAGGCGTTCTGGTGCCGGGCGGTGGATCCGCGATGACAACGGCCTGCGACAATGCCCGGATGATGTCGCTCAGCCCGGCCAACCGTGGCGTGCCGTGTCCGACCTGCGGAGCGCTGACCGGTCAGCCTTGCCACGAAACCGATGGTAGTGAAAGGCTTTTCGAGCACGACACCAGGATCGGACGGGCGCAGGGGCAGGCCCGCGGCCGGTCGTCGCAGACGGGTTCGTCCGAGTAGGACAGCACGGCACGCCGATGCCGTCAGTGATCGTGCTGGGACCGCGCGGGCCGGCTCAACGGGGTGTCATGCTCGGTCTTTCCCGAACTGGCCAGCACGACGCGAAATCCGCGCTGCTTCATCACTTTCAGCAGCGGCGCAGTCGCGGCGAACGGTCGGACCTCCCCGATCAGCCGATTGAATTCCTCGACCCAGGCGTCGCGGAGCGCGTCACCGTGCTCGCGCTCGACGTTGTCGCCGGCGACGTGCCCAACGTATTTGTCGCCACCCATCCCGATGCCGCGGTGCAGTTGCCACGAAGCCACGGCCGGGGGCAAAACCCGGCCGCTGGTGCGGCCGCCGTCGGAGCCTGGAGATCACATCCCGCTGCGAAATCCGGCGAGAGGCGACCGCTCCGGCGGCCGAGCACCCCGTAGGGTGATCGCCCGTGAGCTTCGAACTACTTCCCGCGGTGGATGTCGCCGACGGCCGGGCCGTGCGCCTGGTGCAGGGCCGTGCGGGGAGCGAGACCGCGTATGGGGCGCCACTGGATGCCGCGCTGGCCTGGCAACGCGACGGCGCGCAGTGGATCCACCTGGTGGACCTGGATGCGGCCTTCGGTCGGGGGTCCAACGCCGCGCTGCTGGCCGAGGTCGTCGCGGCGGTGGACGTCAAGGTGGAGATGTCCGGCGGGATCCGTGACGACCAGTCGCTCGAGGCCGCGCTGGCCACCGGGTGTACCCGGGTGAACATCGGGACGGCGGCACTGGAAGACCCCGATTGGTGCGCGTCCGCGATCGCCAGGTTCGGGGACAAGGTCGCGGTCGGACTTGACGTGCGCGGCAGCACTCTGGCCGCCCGTGGCTGGACCCGCGACGGCGGCGACCTGTGGGAGGTGCTGGCCCGCCTCGACGGGCAGGGCTGCTCGCGCTACGTCGTCACCGACGTCACCAAGGACGGCACCCTCCGCGGTCCGAACATCGACCTGCTCCGCGAGGTGTGCGCGGCCACCGACGCGCCGGTGGTGGCGTCCGGGGGAGTGTCGTCGCTGCAGGACCTGGTCGCGCTTGCGGCCCTCGCCCCACTCGGGGTGGAGGGAGCGATCGTCGGAAAAGCCTTGTACGC
>JGI20202J14951_1000011_pt1 | contig 29085 bp, 24 predicted proteins | sample NGESurshal092012_8_FD_14951 | JGI IMG/M metagenome (IMG submission 14951)
GTCCCGGACGACCCTTGGAGGACGGCAGTATCGGCTCCACAACGGCCCAGAACTCGTCCGAGAACACCCCATCACGCACCATTCCAAGATCATCACGCACGACCCCGCTCAGGAATGGCAGACACGCTCTAGTCGACTCCTGTCACACCGTCACCACAACTCGAACGTTCGTACGCGCTGGCGACGATGATCCGCGCCATTCAAGGGGCCAGCCGAGTCAGCCGCAGCAGTTGGAGTCAGCCGCAGCAGTTGGAGTCAGCCGCAGCAGTTGGAGTCAGCCGCCGCAGTTGGCGGTCGTCCAGTCTTCTATGTGCTTCGTCGCCGTCGTGTACTTCTCGGAGTCGAGCAGCTCCGACACCTCGACGAGGGACTTGCCGTTTGCCTCCTGGGCGACCTCGGCAAGCGCCTGGACGTCGCCGGCGAGTTCAGGCGGAACCTCCGCGGCAAGACTGGTGATCGCGGACTGCAGTTGGGTGGCGTCGAAGGAGCCTGTGCCTCCGAGGGCGGGCAAAAGGGCAAGCCCAACGCTGGCGTAGGCGAGGGCGACCGTCAGGCAGGGCGAGTCGAGCCCGAGGTTCGACGGGATGCTGAGGTCGCTGGGTATACCCAAGTCGGACGGAATGCTGAGGTCGCTGGGTAACGCCGACTGCAGCGCCGACAGTTCGGCTGACAGCTGCGAGAGGTCGGTCGGGAACTCGGTCGGGATGGTGAGGTCCTCGCTGGTGCGCTCAGATGTCTCAGATGTCTCAGACGTCACAGATTCGGCTGAAGCAGCCGCCGACTGATTCGGTTGTGCCGAACCGGTGATAGAGGATCCGCAGGCGGCGATGGTCAGGATGGTCGCTGCGGCCAGTGCAAGCGCCGCGGTGACGGTCGAACGATTCCTCATGTTCACTCCTACGGACGCAGCGCTCGAGCGCAGACTGATCGTAACCTCGCCAGGAGCAGTCCGCCGGGAGGCTTGATACTGCTTGTCGCGATGCGCCGTTAGGACGATCTCCACCCATTTGGCGGCGAACTCAACGACGCCATGGAGCAGCAGGCTGTCGCCCCGACGAACCTCGCCATCCGGCGGTCAACCCGCCGAACCGCGGACCCTCCTGGCGCCCGAATAGATGTTGAAGCCGGCCGCTGAGGTGAACCCGATGAGGGTGAGCCCGGTCTCCTCGGCGAGCTGCACCGCCAAGGAAGATGGCGCCGACACCGCGACCAGCATCCCGATGCCGGCCATCGCCGCCTTCTGCACGAGCTCGAACGAAGCCCGCGACGACGTGAGCAGGGCACGGCCGGAAATGGGCAGCTCGTGAGCCATCACGGCGGTCCCGATGACCTTGTCGACCGCGTTGTGCCGCCCTACGTCTTCACGCAGATGGTCCAGCTGACCGTCCGGGTTCACCAACGCGGCGGCGTGCACGCCGCCGGTCGTCCTGAAGGCCTGCTGCCGTGCCCTGAGTCGATCGGGGAGCGCGATGATGGTGGTCGGCGCGAAGGCGGGCAGGTCGGTCAGCCGATAGCGCATCCGCCGTTGCAGACCCTCGATGGAGGCGGTGCCGCACACACCGCAGGCTGACGTCGTGGTGAAGGAGCGCGCGGGGATAACGGCGGAAGAGGCTGTGGTCGCGGTGGGGGAGGCGGCGGTGGGGGAGGTGGCGGTGGGTGACAGCGTGACGTCCAGGACGTTGTAGGTGTTCCGTCCCTGCTCATCCACGCCGTCGCAGTATCTGATCTCCGAGATGTCGTCGGCGGCCGCGATGAGCCCCTCGGCGTGCAGGAACCCGTGGACCAGCTCGATGTCATGCCCGGGCGTGCGCATTGTCACGGTCAACGACCGGCCGCCGATCCGGATCTCCAGCGGTTCCTCGCCGGCAACCATGTCCGGGCGCGAGGTGAACACCCCGTTGTGGAACCGGCGAACCGGTGTCCGGACCGTTACTCGACTCACGGGTTCCAGCATGCCAGCCGACGCGGTGTCGCCCGACCATCGTTGCTCCGCCGGGGCAACGGAACACAACCCCATTTGCAGAGACAACGGCTCAGTGGCGCACCATGCGGATCTCCAGGATGCCGACCGAGTCGGTGCGCTCGTCGCCGTCGGGGATGAAGTCGTGGTGGACGTAGAACGCGCTCGCCCGTGGGTTGTCGCGGTACACCCAGAGCGAAGCGGGCCGATCTCCCAGCGTGGAGTCCAGCAGATCGTCGGCCAGCCCGCTGCCCTGGTGGGCGGCTCGCACGTAGATCCCGTAGAGCTCCTGCTCGGTGGGCGCGTCGGCGTCCCTGGTCGGACCGGCGATGGCGATGCCGATCACCTCGCCGTCGAGTTCGCCGAGGAAATGCTGGGCGATGCCGGCTTCGATCTCCTTGCGCCGACGGACAGCCATCCGCTGGACATCGAACTCGTCGAACCGTTCGGCGCCCCACAACTCCTCGTACGCCTCGCGCCAGCAGTCCAGGTGGCACGCCGCGAACGCGTCGGCGTCCTCCGGCTGGGCCGCGCGGACGGTCGGGGTGGAGCTCATGCGACCACCTTTCGGCGACGTTGACGTGGGTGAGAGTCGAACCGGCACAGTGTTGTCGACGACCGGTGGGGGTGTGCTGAAGTCAGGCTAGTGCACGGACTGATGCAGGCCGTCAGCCGATCAACCAAGGGCGAGCCGGCCGCCGGCACCGGGTCCCGGAGCGGGCGGTTCGCTGCGCTGCCGAGGTGTCGGGCGACGAGGTGGGCAGCCGATTTCCCGTCGGGCTGATCGTGCGCCGGACGCCGGATGTCAGGCGTCATGGTGGCACCATGGGCCAGGTGACTGTGTACCGCGACGCCGCTGTGGTGCTGCGCGTGACGAAACTCGGCGAGGCCGACCGCATCGTCACCCTGCTCACCAGGCGCGAGGGGCGGGTGCGGGCAGTGGCCAAGGGTGTGCGGCGGACCAGGAGCAAGTTCGGCGGCCGGTTGGAACCGTTCAGCCACGTCGACCTGCAGCTGTACGCCGGCCGGAATCTGGACATCGTCACCCAGGCCGAGACGCTCGATCCCTTCGGACCGGTGCTGGCGGCCGACTACCCGCGCTACACCTGCGCCACGGCTATCGCGGAGACCGCAGAACGGATGACCGCGGAGGAACGCGAGCCGTCGCTGCGGCTGTACCTGCTGGTGGTGTCGGCGCTGCGTGCGCTGTCCGAGAGCAGGCGCGAACCCTCGCTGATCCTGGACGCGTTCCTGCTGCGTGCCATGGCGCTGGCCGGCTGGGCGCCCGCGCTCAACGACTGCGCGCGGTGCGGCGAGCCGGGACCGCATACGGCCTTCCACGTCCCGTCCGGAGGGTTGCTGTGCGCCCACTGTCGAGGCGCGGGAGCGGTGGGCGCGGCCCGCCCCGCCCCGGCCACCATCGAGTTGATGGCCGCCCTTGCCGACGGAGCCTGGCCGGTCGCCGAGTCCGCGGAGCCCGCCGCCTGCCGGGAGGCCTCCGGGCTGGTCGCGGCGCTGCTGCAATGGCATCTGGAGCGCGGGTTGCGGTCGTTGCCGATGGTCGACCGGATAGGCGAATTCGCCCCGATCGACCGCGCGAAGGTGCAGTCCGACATCGCTGATCCCGCCGCACCCGCCGGGCCCACCGAAATGATCGCGGCAGCGGATCTGGCCGTGTCACCGGTGCCGGTGGTGATCGCGACCTACGCCCCGGTCGACGCACCCAACCGGGCGCCCTCTAGCCGGGCGGTGTCATGACGTTTCCTGCACGCCCGGCACCGCACCCCAGTGGCGCCCTGCCGCCGGTGCTGACGGCCGATGGCGTTCCGCGGCACGTCGCACTGGTGATGGACGGCAATGGACGGTGGGCCAAGGCGCGCGGACTGCCCCGGACCGAGGGTCACAAGCGCGGTGAGGCCGCACTCTTCGACGTCGTCGAGGGCGCCATCGAGATCGGCGTCAAGTACTTGTCGGCGTATGCGTTCTCGACCGAGAACTGGAGGCGGTCGCCGGACGAGGTGCGCTTCCTGATGGGGTTCAACCGGGACGTCATCCGCAGGCGTCGGGATGACATGCACGCCCTCGGGGTGCGGGTCCGCTGGGCGGGCCGGCGGCCGAAGCTCTGGCGCAGCGTGATCCGCGAACTGGAGGTCGCCGAGCAACTGACCGCCCGCAACAGCGTCCTGACGTTGACCATGTGTGTCAATTACGGCGGCCGCGCCGAGATTGCCGACGCCGCGAAAGCGATCGCCATTCTGGCCGCGGCGGGCCGGATCGACCCCACGAAGGTGGACGAGCGAATGTTGGCACGGTACCTGGACGAACCCGACATGCCCGACGTCGACCTCTTCCTGCGCTCGTCCGGCGAGCAGCGGACCAGCAATTTTCTGCTCTGGCAGTCCGCGTACGCCGAGCTGGTCTTCCTGGACACCCTGTTCCCGGATTTCGACCGCCGCGAGCTGTGGCGGGCGGTCGAGATCTACGCCTCCCGGAATCGGCGGTTCGGCGGAGCGGTCCCCAACCAGGTGGATCCCGGGCTGGGTAGTGGGGGAGCAGTCGACCCTGGCACCCCTGCGGTCGCGCACGGGGCGGCCGGATGACGTCACGGGACACCACTGGGACGCCGGTCGACGTCGATCCGCCGGCACCCGACGACTCGCTCGGCGTCGATCCGCCGGCACCCCACGACTCGCTCGGCGGCGAGGCGCCGGCCGCCAAGCGCGGCTATCGGCCGGGTTCGCTGGAGCTCTTCGGGGCCGTGCTGCTGCTGGCCATCGTGCTGCGCGGCCCGCTGGCCAGCTGGCTCAACCAGCCCGTCATGCAGAGCTGGTCGACGGTGTTCGTGGCCATCTGCGTGCAGGCCACCCCGTTCCTGGTGCTGGGTGTCGTGGTGTCCGGGGCGATCGCGGCGTTCGTTCCGGCCCGGGTGTTCGCCAGGATCATGCCCAGCAGCGCCGCGCTGGCGGTGCCGGTGGCCACCGTGTGCGGCGCGGCACTGCCCGGGTGCGAGTGCGGGTCGGTGCCGATCTCCAACCGGCTGATCGAGCGGGGTGTCCGGCCGTCCGCGTCGCTGGCGTTCATGCTGTCGGCGCCCGCGATCAACCCGATCGTGCTGATCGCGACCGCGGTGGCGTTCACCAGCGAACCGATGATGGTCTGGGCCAGGCTGGCGGCCGGGCTGCTGACCGCGGTCATCGTCGGCTGGACTTGGGAGCGGATCGGCCGGCCGGAGTGGATGAAGCCACGGGTGCCGGTCGCCGCTGACGGGCAGTCCGGGTGGCGGGTGTTCCTGTCGACCGTTCTCGGTGACTTCACCCAGGCCGCAGGGTTCCTGGTGATCGGCGCTGCCGCCGCCGCGACGTTCAAGACGATCGTGCCCGCGCACATCATGGAGGGCATCGGATCGTCGTTGTTCCTGTCCATCGCCCTGATGGCCGGTCTGGCGTTCATCCTGGCGTTGTGCTCTGAGGCGGACGCGTTCGTCGCCGCCTCGTTCTCCACTATCCCGGTGGTCGGCAAGCTGGTGTTCCTGACCGTCGGTCCCGCGGTCGACGTGAAGCTGGCGGCCATGCAGGCCGGGGTGTTCGGACGCAAGTTCGCGGTGCGGTTCGCGCCGCTGACCTTCGGTGTCGCGGTCGTCGTCGGGACAGTCGTCGGCCTGCTGTTCTGGGGATGGTGACCGTGATGAGGCCGTGAACAAGGAAACCCAGTCGATCGTGGTCGCCCTGCTGGGCGGGCTGCTGATCTCCATCACGCTGTCCCACCGGTTCACTTCCTACGTCAGACCGGGATTCGCCCCGCTGCTGCTCATCGGCGGTGGGATCCTGGTGCTGGTCGGGGTGCTGTCGCTCGTCCTGGCGATTCGCGCCGACGCCAAGAAGGACAGGGCTCGCGCCGGGCAGAAGGCGGGCACCGCAACCGCGGTCGCAACCACGGTGGCGGACGGGTCGGAGCGGCCGGACCACATCGACCACGACGATCCCGCGGTGCACGGCCACCCACATGATCATGATCACGACAAGTCCAAGGCGCCGTGGCTGCTGCTGATCCCGGTACTGGTGCTGCTGCTGGTCGCTCCGCCGGCGCTGGGCGCCGACGCCGTCGCCCGGAACGCCAATTCGCAGGCGCTGGCCGGGGTTGACGTTGTCGCCAGGGACAACTCGACCAGCAAGGATGGCGCCGGCGGCGGTGGGGGATACAAGTTCAACGACGGCAGCGGTTCCGCGGCGGACTCGACGGGGTCGCGCCGGACCATGCATTTCCCGGCACTTCCGGCGGGTGACAACCCGTCGGTCGGGATGAAGGACCTGATCCTGCGGGCGCTGTACGACGCGGACAACTCGGTCGAGGGGGTCCCGGTGACGGTGACCGGGTTCATCGCGCCGCCGGGTGACGGGTACACCGACGGCTACACCGTGGCCCGGATCGTGATCAGTTGCTGCGCGGCCGACGCGAACCCGATGCAGCTGCACATCGCCGGTGACCCGCCGTTCCCCGCCGACACCTGGGTCGACTCGGTTGTCACGGTGGTGCCGAACACCGCGACCATGGACAACGGGTACGTGCCGACGGTGACGGTGACGTCGATGACGCCGGTGCCGCAGCCGGACGATCCGTACGAGCACTGAGCCGGTCCGTGACTCGCGCGGACGGGGCGTCACGCCGGTCGCAGGTGCGAGGACAACCACTCCCGGATTTCTTGCAGGGTCAACTCCCCTGAGGCGGCCGCGATGGTGAAGTCGTAGGCGTCGTCTTCGGTGTGTTCGAGTCGGAAGCCGTTGTTGAGCAGGAAGGTCCAGGTCAGCACGACCGCCAGCCGCTTGTTGCCGTCCAGCAAGGGGTGGTTGCGCACCAGCGATTCGAACAACGCGGCGGCTTTGGTCGCCAGGTCGGGATAGGCATCCTCGCCGAAAACAGTGGTCCGGGGCCGAGCGATCGCAGAGGACAGCAGGCCCGCGTCGCGGACGTGAAACCCCGAACGGTCGACGACGGCGAACGCTTCGTCGTCGGTCAGGTAGTCCTGTTCTTCAGCCATGTTGGATCCGGTCGCCCCGGGCCCGGTCACTGGCCGAGACGGTCCAGCAGACCGGTGTTCTCCGCGACGATCCGATCCGCGTTGGCAACGGTGCGCGCGATGCGGCCTTCCCTTTGTACGTATTCGCGCGTTGCTCGCACCAACAATTGCTGCTTGCTGATCCCTTGCGCCACCGCGAGCCGTTCGACCTGGGTGTCGAGATCATCATCCAAACGCAGGGTCATCGCCATGGCATCGACAGTACGCCACAGTGATACCACTGTGGTATCACTTTCCGCTTGCGGTCGAAAACGTCAGGCCATCTCCGCGGCCAGCGCCTCCGATAGCGTGCGGTGTTCGAACTCGAACCCGGACTCGTGCAGCACCACGGGAAGCGCCTTCTGCCCGCTCAGCACCTCGCTGGCGAACTCGCCGAGAACCAGGTGCAGCGCGAAGCCGGGCACGATCCACGGCGCCGGACGGTGCAGTGCCTTTCCCAGCTCCTGGGTGAATTCGGCGTTGGTCACCGGGTAAGGGCCGGTGATGTTCACCGCTCCGTCCACCGGGGCGGTCAGCAGATGCAGGACGGCACGGATCTCGTCCGTCAGCGACACCCACGGCCAGAACTGCTCGCCGGAGCCCAGCTTGCCGTTCAGCATCAAGCGAGTCAGCAGCGTCAGCTTGGGCAGCAGGCCGCTCTCCTTGCCGAGCACCAGCCCGCTGCGCAGGTTGACCACCCGGACCCCGGCCTGCCTGGCAGCGGCAGTGGCCGCCTCCCAGTCGACGCACAGCCTGGCCAGAAAGGTGTCGCCGGGCGGGGTCACTTCGGTGACGATCTCGGGACCGTGCGCGCCGTAGTACCCGACGGCGGAGGCGTTGATCAGCACCGGAATCTCGAGCCTTGCGCATTCACCCGCCAGCAGCCGCGTCGGGTTCATCCGCGAGGACCACAGCAGCCGCTTGTAGTCGTGGGTCCAGCGCTTGTCACCGACCCCGGCGCCGCACAGGTTGATCACCGCGTCCGCGCCCTCCAGCACGGCGCTGTCCGGTTGGCCGGCGTCCGGGTCCCAGTGACTCTCCCCGGGCCCGGTCGGCCCGGTACGGGTCAGCCGGGTGACCTGGTGACCGGCGTCAGTCAAGGCGGTGGTGAGCCGGGTTCCGATGAACCCGCTCACCCCCGCTGCCACGATGCGCATGGGTGATAGTCCCCCCGAGTCGTTGGTGTGTCTGCGGCCGGGCGTGTTACAGGCCGACCTCGCCCTCGAATTCGCCGCCCTCGATCCGCTTCTTGACCGCGGCCAGGAACCGCGAGGCATCGGCGCCATCGATGCTCCGGTGGTCGTAGGACATCGCGAGGTAGGCCATCGACCGGATCGCGATCACGTCGTTGCCGTCGGCATCGGTGATCACCATCGGCCGCTTGACGATGGCGCCGGTCCCGAGGATGGCCGATTGCGGCGGCACGAAGATCGGGGTGTCGAACAGCGCGCCCACCGAACCGGTGTTGGTGATGGTGAAGGTGCCGCCGGACAGCTCGTCAGGTCCGATCTTGTTGTCCCGGGTGCGCTTGGCCAGGTCGGCGATCTTCCGCGCCAGGCCGCCGATGTTCAGATCGTCGGCGCCCTGGATGATCGGGACGATCAGCCCGCGCGGAGTGTCCACCGCGACGCCCAGGTTGACGTTGCTGTGGTAGGTGATCTCCTTGACGTCCTCGGACAGCGACGAGTTGATCACCGGGTAGGCCTTCAGGGCCTCGATGGCGGCCTTGACGAAGAACGGCAGGAACGACAGGTTCACGCCCTCCCTGGCGGCGAATCCGGACTTGGCCCTGGCCCGCAGTTGCGCGACCCTGGTGACGTCGACCTCGGTCACGGTGGTCAGCTGCGCGGCAGTGTCCAGGCCGAACTTCATGTTCTTGGCGATGGACTGCCGGATGCGCGGCAGCTTGACGGTCGTGCCGATCAGCGCGGTGGCGGCGGCGTCGGGCTTGGGCGCGCCCCCGGCTGCCGGTGCTGAGGGGGCGGAGGCCGCCGCGGGGGCTGCGGGTGCCGCCGCGGCTGCCTTGGCGGCTTCCGCGGCCGCCGCGACGTCCTCGCGGCGGATGCGTCCGCCGACCCCGGTGCCCTTCACGGTCGACAGGTCGACTCCGCTGTCCGCGGCGAGCTTGCGGATCACCGGAGTGACATAGGTGCCCTCGGGCACCTTCGCGGGCGGGATGGCCTGCACGGCTGGGGCCGGGGCGGGTGCCGCGGGAGCGGCCGCCGGAGCCGGTGGCGCCGCGGGGGTCGGGGGAGTCGGCGGGCTGGGCGGAGCGGCCTGGGCGGGTGCCGCAGGCGGGGCCGCGGGCTTGGCCGGTTCCGGCGCAGGTTCGGGTGCAGGGGCAGCGGCCGGCGCGGCACTGGCGTCACCGATGACCGCGAGCTGGCCACCCACCTGGATGGTCTCGTCCTCACCGACGCTGATCTCCAGCAGGGTGCCGGCGACGGGGGAGGGGATCTCGGTGTCGACCTTGTCGGTGGACACCTCGACCAGCGGTTCGTCGACGGCGACCTGGTCACCGACGGCCTTGAGCCAGCGGGTGACGGTGCCCTCGGTGACGGACTCGCCCATCTCCGGCAGCGTCACCGAGGTGCCTGATCCGGTGGAGCCGCCGGTGCCGGCGGTCGGCTTCTCGGCCGGTGCGTCGGTGTCGGTGGAGGGGGCCTCGGCCGGGGCAGAGGCCTGCGGTGCGGGCACCGCCTCCGGTTCGGGAGCGGGCTCCGGCGCCGCGGCAGTCCCACCGCCGTCCCCGTTGCCCGATGACCCTGACCCGTCGCCGATCACCCCGAGTTCGGCGCCCACCTCAGCGGTCTCGTCCTCGCCGACGATGATCTTCTCGAGCACGCCGGCGTACGGGGACGGGATCTCGGTGTCGACCTTGTCCGTCGAGACCTCGAGCAACGGTTCGTCGACCGCGACCTCTTCGCCGACGGCCTTCAGCCAGCGGGTGACGGTGCCCTCGGTGACGCTCTCACCGAGCGCCGGCATCTGGACGGAGTGGGACATGAGGTGAATCTCCTGCCTGTAACCGGGTGTCGTGGACTCGGATAGCGGGTTCGGGGCGGCTGTGGTTCAGCGGGCCGGGTGGGTGGGCCGGAATATCAGGATTTGATCAGCGATTTGATCAGTGCAGAGGGGATTCGGAACCTCAGTCGTGGACGTGCAGCGGCTTTCCGGCCAGCGCGAGGATCGCCTCGCCGACCGCCTCGTACTGCGACGGGTGACCGTGCAGGTAGGGCGCGACGTCCTCTGGGTGGGCCTCCCAGCCGACGATCAGCTGGGCCTCGCCCAGCAGTTCGCCGACCCGGGCGCCGACCAGGTGCATGCCGACGATCGGGCCGTCCTTGACCCGGACGAGTTTGACCCCGCCCGCGGTTTTCAGGATCTGCGACTTGCCGTTCCCGCCGAGGTCGTAGACGTAGCTCTCGATCGCCGAATCACCGTGCACCTCTTTGGCTTTCGCCTCGGTGAGGCCGACGGAGGCGACGTTGGGGTCACAGTAGGTGATCTTCGGGATCTCCGCGTCCGGGATCACTCTCGGGTTCAGCCCGGCGATCTCTTCGGCCACGAAGATGCCCTGCTGGAAGCCGCGGTGCGCCAGCTGCAGGCCCGGCACGATGTCGCCGACGGCGTAGACGTGCGGCAGGTTGGTGTGCAGCCGCTCATCGGTGATCACCCAGCCGCGGTCCATCGTGATGCCCGCCTCCTCGTACCCGCACCCGGCGGTGTACGGCCCCCGGCCGACGGCGACGAGCAGCAGGTCGGCGGTCAGCGTCGTGCCGTCCTCCAGACTCACCGTCACCCCCGAGTCGTCCTGCTTGACACCCTGGAACCGGACGCCGGTCTTGAAGTCGATCTTGCGCTTGCGGAACGCGCGCTCCAGCAGTTTGGAGGCCCAGGGATCCTCCAGCGGGACCAGCGTGGGCAGCGCCTCGACGATGGTCACCTTGGTACCGAAGGACGCCCAGGTCGAGGCGAACTCGACGCCGATGACGCCGCCGCCCAGCACGATGGCGGTCTCCGGGATCCACTCCAGGCTCAAGCCCTGGGTCGAGGTGATGACCCGGCCCTCGATCTCCAAACCTGGCAACGACCGCGCGTAGGAACCCGTGGCCAGCACCACGTCCTTGCCAATGAAGGTGCCAGCAGCGGTCACGACTTTGTTCGGGCCGACGAACTTGCCCTCGCCCTCGACGACCTGGATCTTGCGGGACTTGATCAGCCCCTGCAGTCCCTTGTAGAGCCGGTTGATGATGCCGTCCTTGTACTTGAGCAGGGCGGGCACGTCGACGCCGGTGAAGGTGGTGGTGACGCCGATGGACGGGCCGTCCTTGGCCTCGTCGGCGACCTCGGCGGCATGCAGCAGGGTCTTGGCCGGGACGCAGCCCCAGTGCAGGCAGGTGCCGCCGACCTTCTCCTTCTCGATCAGCACCACCGACGAGCCAAGCTCAGCGGCGCGCAGGGCCGCGGCGTAGCCGCCGGACCCCCCGCCGAGAACGACCAGGTCGACGTTGGTATCGCTCATCGGATGACTGCTCCTCGGTTCGCGGTGACTCTGCTGCGGAATCGGCTCCGAGAGATGGGGCCGAGAGATGGGGCCGTGGGATGAAGCTGGTGGATCGGCTCGCGGTATCGGGACGGTGCAACGGGGTTCCGCTGGACGGGCGGATGTGATGCGTCGCGTGCACAACCCGCCCGGTCCGGCGCGTTGTCCATCTTGGCATCCTCCGCGTCCCGGCGCCCTGTGGGTGCGCCGCGTCCAGGATGACTCGGAACCGTGGGCGGAACCCGCGCAGCACCCGACGGACGCCGATTCGCGCCCAGCTCTGCTGTTCCCCATCCGTGGCTTGGCTGATCAACTGGGCTGATCAGCATCGGATCGACACCTGTTCGGCAACGGATCACCCGACGATCGCCGGACCATCGGTGTGGACATCGGGAACACTGGAGGTCAACGCCGGTCAGCGGATTCTCGATGCCAACTCCAGCAGCTGTTCGCCGAAGGCGGATCGAGACACCCGAACCCGGGAGAAATCAGCGAGTAGGCGGCGACAGAGGTCATGGGAATGTTCTCCTGGTTGCGACGCGGACCGTCGCGTCCCAAGCGGTCCGAACGCAAGGCGGTGACGGAGGAGCTGGCCCTCTGGGCGTCGCTCCGGCGCGGTGTGGAGATCTACGTGGAACCGAAGACGGCCGTGACCGAGACCAGCGTGGTGCTGGTCGCGCACGACGGGGAGTTCACCCGGCGGCGGATCGCCTCGCCGAAGGCGGCACGCGAGTTCGCGCACGACAATTCATTGCCGATCTACGACGCCACCGTGGTCGGGTACCCCCAACGGATGCGGGACTACTCGCGTCGGCAGAACATCCTGCGTGAGCGCGCCCAACGTGACGCGCTCGGCGACTCACCGGACCGCTGACGGACCGATGGGCCGGCCGGTCAGCCGGGCGGACCGGCACCTCAAGGGGTGGCGATGTCCTGCAGCACGGCGAGCAGCGTCCGTACCGGAACACCGGTCCCGCCGGACCCGGTGTAACCGTATGGTTTGCCGCTGTTGAAGGCGGGCCCGGCGACGTCCAGGTGCGCCCAATCCAGGCCGTCGGGGACGAACGCCGCCAGGTAGTGCCCCGCCACCAGCATCCCGCCGCCTGGCTCGCCGGCGATGTTCGCCAGGTCGGCCAGCGGCGAGTCCAGACCCTCCCGCAGATGCTCGGGCAAGGGCATCGCCCAGCCCCCCTCGCCCACCTCGCGCGCCAGTTCGGCCACCCGGTCGCGCAGTGCCGGTGAACCCATCACGCCCATCGTCCGGTTGCCAAGAGCCACCACCTGGGCACCGGTCAGCGTGGCGGTCTCCAACAGGTAGTCGGGGTTGTCCTCGCAGGCCCGCACGATCGCGTCGGCCAGCACCAGGCGCCCCTCGGCATCGGTGTTCAGCACGTGCACGGTCTTCCCGGTGCCCTTGCCCTTGGCACCGCCGTAATGCCGCAGCACGTCACCGGGCCGATAGGCGGTGCCGGACGGCAGGTTCTCCGCCAGTGCGGCGGTGGCGGTGACCGCGATCGGCAGGTGCAGCTTGGCGGCGGCGATAGCCGTTGCGACGACGGCGGCGGCGCCGGCCATGTCGCTGGTCATCTGATCCATCTTCGCGGCCGGCTTGATCGACAGGCCGCCCGAGTCGAAGGTGATGCCCTTGCCGACCAGCGCGACCGAGGCCTTCGCTCCGGCCGGCCTGTAGCTGACCCGGACCAGCCGCGGCGGTCGGGACGAGCCGGATCCGACCCCGATGATCCCGCCGTAGCCGCCCTTGGCCAGCGCCTTCTCGTCCAGCACCTGGACCGTCAGCCCCGCCTCGCGGGCCGCTGCGGCAGCACGGTCGGCGAACACCGCGGGGGGAAGGTCGTTCGGCGCCGAGTTCACCAGGCTGCGAGCGAAAGCGACTGCCTCCACGGTGATCTCGGCGCGAAGAAGCTCGGCCTTGGCGTTCTTGTCAGCGGACGGGACACTGAGCACCAGCTGGTCAACGGGAGGTGGGCCGGCGGCCTTATAGGTGTCGAAGACGTAGGCACCCAGCAGATGCCCCTCGGCGGCCGCGCCCAGGTCGATCCGCGACAGGGTCGAGACAACCTTCTCCCGGCCGGCCGCGGACCGCGATGCCGCGCCGGCAGCCTGCCGCACCCGCTCGCGGTGCGCGGCGCTCTGCTCTGCCGTGTCGCCCTCGGCCGGTGGTCGACCCAACCCGACGCCGATGATCCGCTCGGCACTGACCAGGCCGGCTGCCGGAATGGTGGTCACCGTGCCCGGTTTGCCGGCGGCGCCGGCCAGCGCCATCGCCTGGACCGCTGCGTCGAACTCCGGGTCGGCCGCCGCGGGCCCGTCCTCCCCCTGGTACACGCCCAGCACGAGGGAGTCGGCCGCCGTGGTGCTGGGAGAGGCAATGGACAGGCTCAGTCGCGTCATGGGTGGAGGTGCTCCTCGGGCAATGGGGGCAAATAGCGGTAACGGTGGCAATGGTGCGGATCGAACGATGGCGACCGGTCCGTGCAGTCCGGAGAGTACGAAACGACAGTCGTGCTCGGACACTGCACGGTAGTAGGCGTGCGCATGCGCACGCGGCGCGGGTTACGGTCTGGATCATGGCTGACTCCGACGATCCCGGCTCGACCGAGGAATCCCTGCTGCACTCGCCGCTGCACACCCGGCACGTGGCCCTGGGCGCGACGATGGGCGCCTTCGGTGGCTGGGACATGCCGATCTCTTACGCGGGGGCGGGGGTGATGGCCGAGCACACCGCGGTGCGCACCGCGGTTGGCGTGTTCGACGTCTCCCACCTGGGCAAGGCATCGGTCACCGGTCCGGGTGCTGCCCGGTTCGTCAACGACAGCCTGACCGCGGACCTGTCCCGGATCGCGCCGGGTCAGGCGCAGTACACCATGTGCTGCAACGGATCCGGTGGCGTCATCGACGACCTGATCGCCTACCTGGTGTCCGATGACGAGGTGTTCCTGGTGCCGAACGCGGCCAACACCGCAGCGGTGGTGCAGGCCCTGGTCGCGTCGGCGCCGCCGGAGGTGTCGGTGGTGAACCGGCACAGGGATTTCGGCGTGATCGCCGTTCAGGGACCCGCCGCGGCGGAGGTCGTCGAGTCCCTCGGGCTGCCCACCGCCCTTGACTACATGGCGTGGGTTGACGCGGATTTCGAAGGCCAGCAGGTGCGGGTGTGCCGCACCGGCTACACCGGCGAGCACGGCTACGAACTGCTGCCGGCCTGGGATGCCGCGCCGGTGGTGTGGGACGCGCTGCTGCACGAGGCCGGCCTGCGCGGCGGCCGGCCGGCCGGGCTGGGGGCAAGGGACACGCTGCGGACCGAGATGGGGTACGCCTTGCACGGGCAGGACCTGAGCCCGCAGATCAGCCCGGTGCAGGCGCGGGTCGGCTGGGCGGTCGGCTGGCGAAAGCCCGCCTTCTTCGGCCGGGATGCCCTGCTGGCGGAGAAGGGGGCCGGTCCGGTCCGGTCGTTGTGGGGCCTGCTGGCGCTGGACCGTGGAGTGCTGCGCGGTCACCTGGGCGTGCTGGACGCCGACGGAAAGCGGATCGGCGAGACCACATCGGGGACCTTCTCGCCCACCCTGGGGCAGGGAATCGGGCTCGCTTTGATCGACACCGCCGCCGGGGTGAGCGAGAACGACGAGATCGCGGTCGACGTCCGCGGACGGCGGATGCGGGTCCGCGTCGTGAAGCCGCCTTTCGTACCGTCCCACGTGCGATAGGGCGCTTCGGGTTCCGCCGCCGCGAGCCCGGCCGGTGCTGGATCGGCGGCTCGCAAATACCCGATACTTGGACGTCCTAGTATCGCGATATCCTGGCGTCATGACGACCGCGCCCGCCACCTCCGGACCCGAGCCGGCCACCTTCAGACGTGAGCCCCACCCGGCTCCGATCGGCGCCGGCAGGCTCGCCGAGATCCACGCCGCGCCGGGTTTCGGCCGCTTCATGACCGATCACATGGTCGTCATCGACTATGAGGCGGGCACCGGGTGGTACGACCCCCGCGTGGTGCCGTACGGCCCGTTCACCCTCGACCCGGCCACCATGGTGCTGCACTACGGCCAGGAGATCTTCGAGGGTCTCAAGGCCTACACCCAGCCGGACGGGTCGATCGCCTCCTTCCGGCCCGATCAGAACGCCGCACGGATGGCCCGGTCCGCCGACCGGCTCGGCATGCCGCGGCTGCCCGAGGAACTGTTCCTGCAATCCCTGCGCGAGCTCATCGCCGTCGACCGGGCGTGGGTGCCCGCGGGTGGCGGCGAGGCGTCGTTGTACCTGCGGCCGTTCGTGTTCGCCACCGAGGTTGGCCTCGGCGTGCGTCCCTCGTCGAGCTACGTCTACTGCCTCATCGCCTCGCCTGCCGGTCCGTATTTCGCGGGCGGCGTCAAGCCGGTCAGCGTGTGGTGGTCCACCGAGTATGTCCGGGCAGCGCCCGGCGGGACCGGCGCGGCCAAGACCGGCGGCAACTATGCGGCATCCTTGGCCGCGCAGGCGCAGGCGGCGGAGAAAGGCTGCGACCAGGTCGTGTGGCTGGACGCGGTGGAACGGCGCTGGGTCGAGGAGATGGGCGGGATGAACCTGTTCTTCGTCTTCGGTTCCGGCCCCAATGCGGAGATCGTCACGCCGGAGCTGTCCGGTTCACTGCTGCCCGGCGTCACCCGCGATTCCTTGCTCACGCTCAGCCGGGAGCTGGGCCACCCGGCGAGTGAACGGCGCATCTCCACCGACGAGTGGGCCAAGAAGGCGGACAGCGGCGAGCTGACCGAGGTGTTCGCCTGCGGCACCGCGGCGGTGATCACCCCGGTGGGCTCGGTGAAGCACGTCGACGGCGCGTTCGAGGTCAACGGCGGCGAGGCCGGTCCGGTCACCCTGAAGCTGCGTGGCGAGCTGACCGCGCTGCAGTACGGGCACCGGCCCGACACCCACGGGTGGATGTGGAGGCTCGCCGACCCGGCCTGAGCTCGGCGCAGTCAGCGCTGGTGTTGCTGCAGGCCGCGAGCTGGTCATGATCATCATGGCGGGACCAAGGGCGGTGCTGGTGGCTGCGGTAGGTCCCGGGGCGGTGATCTTTACCCCGGTGAGGTAGGACGCCCCCGTCCGCTCAAGCGAAAGGGCGAGCCCCGGTGGGGACCCGCCCTATCGACTCCAGGTTTGTGCAGCAGTTCACCGCACGGCCCTCAGCCGCGGACGACCCTGCCGGCCTTCAGGCACGACGTGCAGACGTTCAGCTTCCGTACGGTGCCGGGGGCGACCTGCGCCCGCACCGGCTGGATGTTCGGGTCCCACCGACGGTGGGTCCGGCGATGGGAGTGGGATACGTTCATCCCGAAACCGGGACCCTTGCCACACACGTCACACACGGCAGCCACGCCGAACACCCCTATCGATGTAGTGCGATCGACCACCGGCCGACCAGAGCATGCTGGAGAAGGCCCGGCGTGCGCCGGGCAACCTCACCAGGGTACTGACCCGTGGGCGCGGCACCAAATTCCCGCTCTGCTCCCGTCGGTTCCAGTGGATTTTCGCTGCGGCGTGGGTCCGCGAAGGACGGCCCGCCGCGGGAGGCAGGCAGGGCTGGGTCAATGGCACCGGCTGGTGCACCATGGACGCCATGACGTCCTTCGACGCCGAGCTGGTCGACCTCTGGTTCGGCCGTGCGCTGGACTCGAACCATCCGCTGATGCCGTTCTGGGGGATCCATCCCACCGATGAGGAATCCACCGTCATCGTCGACGGCAGGCGGCAGGTGCAGGCCGCCATCGGCCCATCGCGCCAGGACTCCACCCCCGAGTCCGTCCCGGAATCGAGCCCTGTCCGGCCGACCGAGCTCGCGGCGCGGATGCTGCAGAGTTATCTGAGCGCGGTCGCGGCGGGGGTCGCCGAGACGCGCCGGACGTTGGCCGGCGTAGGCGCGGACACCGCGCCCGGCGGCGAGCCGATCGGCGATCCGGGATCGTTGGCGCTGGTCGCGGGCCTGAATGCGGGAGCGGCCGCGCTGTACGGCGAGTTCGTCTCCACTGCCTACCGGCCCGCCGGCCCGTCCGGTTCGATGGAACCGACCGCCGCGGAGTCGGCCCGGCTTGCCGGGGTCAGCGCGGCGGAACTGGTGGTCGATGGCGCCGATCTGCATCAGATCGCAGGTGCGGCGGCGGGGGTGGCCCGCGGCTGGCGGGTGGGGCTGCCGGAGAACGCCCAGGAGCAGGCGGACTACCGGGTCCGGGCGCTCGTCGGGCTGTTGCTGGTGGCTTTGGAGCACGTCACCCGGGAGCCCGAGCCGGCCGCCGAACCGGCCAGTTGCGGGGCAGGGCCAGGAGAGAACTCGGGTCATTCGTTCCCGGCGGAGATCACCTTCCAGATCGGAGTGGAGCCGGGCAGTGCCAACTCCCTGGCCGTCGAGCTGCGCGGGCTGGCCGACGAGGTTGCGGTGTGGGTCTCCGGTGACGGGTCCTGGTACACGTTCCATGTGCACACCGACCGTCCGGGCGAGGTGGTCGGTCAGGTCTATGCCTGCGGCACCGCATTCGACCTGCAGATCACCGACCGCGGCTGACTCCGAGCGCCGCCGACTGCTGAGCGCCACCGACTGCTGAGCGCCGCTGGCGTGCCGACCGCGGACTGTCGGGGTGGAACGTCAAGATGGACCGAAAGCCCGGCCGGCGGAGGGGCGTCATGGACACGATCGACCTGACCAGCACCTTGGACAGGGTTGTCGGCGGACGAACCGCCGCAAAGTTGGCCGAGCGGATCGAGGTCCGCACCGTCGGTGATCTGCTCCGCTACTACCCCCGCAAGTACGACCAACGCGGAAAGCTCACCGATCTGGCCGAGCTGGTCGTCGGCGAACGGGCGACGGTGTGGGCCAAGGTGGTCACCATCGAGGAGCGCGAGCTGGGGTCCGCCCGCAACCGCTCTCGGGCGGGCGGCAAACGCGGTGTCAGCCACATCACCAACATCGTGATCGCGGACAGCCACCGCAAACTCACCTGCACCTTCTTCAACCAGCGGCACTGGTCCAAACAGCTCCGCCCGGGCGCCGACGCGATGTTCTCAGGCAAGGTCAGCCTGTTCAACGGGAAGCTGCAGATGAGCTCGCCTTCGGTCGCCATCCTGGACGACGGCCGGGGGAGTGCTGCCGGGCTCGGGTCGGGGGTGGCGAGCACCAACGGCCACGGCGAGCAGGAGAAGGGGGCGTCGGCGATCGAGGTCATCGAGTCGTTCCCCGGCGGGGTGATCCCGGTGTACCCGCTGGTCGAAGCGCTGACCCAGGCCCTGGTGCAACGCTGCGTCAGGACGGCGCTGGACGTGCTGGGCGACGTCATGGATCCGGTACCGGAGGTGCTGCAGGCGGGGCACGGCCTGGTCGATCTCGGCACCGCGCTGCGCGACATCCACCGGCCGCGCACCCAGGAACACCTGGAGGCCGCGCAGCGCCGGCTGCGCTACGACGAGGCNCTGGCCGTCCAGCTGGTGCTGGCCAGGCGCCGGGCCGACGCCCGGAACTTCCCGGCCGAACCGTGCCCGCGGATCGACGGCGGACTGCTGGACGAGTTCGACCGGAACCTGCCGTTCGCCTTGACGATCGGCCAGCAACTCGTCGGCGAGATCATCGCCACCGACCTGGCCACCATCCACCCGATGAACCGGCTGCTGCAGGGCGAGGTCGGGTCGGGCAAGACCGTGGTCGCGCTGCGGGCCATGCTGCAGGTGCTGGACTCGGGCCGACAGGCGGTGATGCTCGCGCCCACCGAGGTGCTCGCCGCCCAGCACGCCCGGTCGCTGCGCGAGGTGCTCGGCCCGCTGGGCCGGGGCGGCGAGCTGGGCGCGCCGCCGGAGGCCACCACCATCACCCTGTTGACCGGGTCACTGTCCGCCGGTGCACGACGAAAGGCGTTGCTGGCCATCGCCTCCGGCGAGCCGGGCATCGCGGTCGGCACCCATGCCCTGCTCTCCGAGGGAGTGTTCTTCGGCAACCTGGGGCTGATCGTGGTCGACGAGCAGCACCGCTTCGGCGTCGAGCAGCGGCACGCGCTGCGCGCCCGGCATCCGGAGGGCAACCCGCCGCACGTGCTGGTGATGACGGCGACCCCGATTCCGCGGACCGTCGCGATGACGGTGTACGGCGACCTGGACACCTCGATCCTGTCCGAACTGCCCAAGGGCAGGTCGCCGATCTCCACCACGGTGGTGCCGGCCGCGGACAGGCCGGCCTGGCTGGACCGGGCCTGGGAGCGGGTGCGCGAGGAGGTCGGCAAGGGTCATCAGGCCTACGTCGTCTGTCCGAAGATCGGTGACGACGAGGGCGAGACGCCTGATGACGGCAGCGATCTCGAGCTCGACGGGCCGGGGCCGGGGTCGGCGGACGGACCGGGTAGCACCTCGCCGCGGCCCCCGCTGTCGGTGACCGCGGTGGCGCAGCAATTGCGGGACGGACCGCTGGCGGGGCTCCGTCTCGCGGTGCTGCACGGCCGGCTACCGGCCGCCGAGAAGGACGAGGTGATGCGCTCCTTCGCGGCCGGGAACATCGACGTGCTGGTCGCCACCACGGTGATCGAGGTCGGCGTCGACGTCCCCAATGCGTCCATGATGGTGATCATGGATGCCGAACGGTTCGGCATGTCGCAGCTGCACCAGCTCCGTGGCCGGGTGGGCCGCGGGTCCGCGCCCGGGGTCTGCCTGCTGGTCACCGAGGGGCACGAGAACGCCCCGGGCCGAGCGCGGTTGGCCGCGGTCGCTGAGACGAACGACGGCTTCGCGCTGGCCGAAGCGGATCTGGAACTGCGCCGCGAAGGTGACGTGCTGGGCACCTCGCAAGCCGGCCGGGCGACCTCGTTGCGGTTGTTGTCGTTGCTGCGCGACAAGGACGTCATCGCGCAGGCGAGGGACGATGCGCAGGGACTGGTCGGAAACGACCCGGAGATGTCGCAGTGGCCCGGGCTGGCGGACATGGTGTCCGCGGTCATCGCCGCGGAGAGCCAGGACTACCTCGACAAGGGCTGACCGGGTGGGCGTCGACGACCCCTTCACGACGCCCTCGTCCGGTAGCGCAGCCCGGCTTGGTCGGGCACTAGTTGACACGAGATCGACTTGACACGAGATCGACACCTCCGCACTGAGTGCCCCGCGCCTTCGAGCCGCCGACCGGCGCAACCGATCCGACTTGGGATGGACGACACACAGCGCAGTGATAAGGTCACCCAGAGTAGTCATCATTCGCTGGGGTGGCATGCGCGCCTCGCTGCACAGCATCAAGCGAGGCGGCAGCACTGCGACCGGCCGGCATCGCAGCTGGAGGGATCCACGACAACGACGGTGCGCGAGGCGACCTATGACCTGCTTCGGCAGCTGGGTCTGACCACGATCTTTGGGAATCCCGGGTCGACCGAGGAGGCATTTCTTCGGAACTATCCGGACGATTTCCGGTTCATCCTGGGGCTTCACGAGGCCAGCGTGGTCGCCGCCGCAGACGGCTACGCACAGGCGACACGTTCGGCGGTCGTAGTGAGCGTGCACACCGCTGCCGGTGTCAGCAATGCAATGGGCGCGCTCATGACAGCTGCGCAGAACCGGACACCGCTCATTCTCACTGCCGGGCAGCAGACCCGCGACATGCTGCTTCTCGAGCCGTGGCTGGTCAACGCAGAGCCTGATGTGCTCGTGAAGCCGTGGGTGAAGTGGTCCTACCAGCCGGTTCGTCCTCAGGACATCCCGGCGGCGTTCATGCGGGCGTATGCCGTGGCGTTGCAGCCGCCTGCCGGCCCAGTGTTCCTGTCGCTCCCGCTCGATGACTGGGACGCTCCCTCAACCGTCCCGCTCGCGGTGCGGACGGTCGCGACGCGGGTGGCGCCGGACCCGGCCCGTCTCGCCGAGTTCGCGGGGTGGATCGCAGAGGCGAAGCACCCGGTGCTGGTCTATGGCTCGGACATCGCGCGCGGTGCCGGCTGGGGACCTGCGATCACTCTTGCCGAGAAGCTCGGCGTTCCGGTCTGGTTTGCGCCGGCGTCGGAACGCCCACCATTTCCGGAGAATCACCCTCTCTATGCCGGTGGTCTGCCCTTCGCGCAGGGCCTGATCTCGGAAAGGCTGGCCGGTCATGACGTCGTCGTCGTCATTGGTGCGCCGGTCTTTCGGTATTACCCGTGGGTGCCTGGGCCCTATATCCCCGAGGGCTGCCGTTTGCTCCACATCACCTGCGACCCGGACGAGTCGGGTCGAGCCCCAGTCGGTGACAGCCTGCTCTCGGATGCGGTCCTCGCGCTCGAGGCACTTGCCGGACTGCTGCCCGCCCGGACGACGCACGCCTCGGTCGTCACCCAAGCGCACCGCATGGCCCCGCATCCAGCGGCTGAGTCTCATGTGGACGAGTCTCATGTGGACGAGTCCGCCGACGGCACCCCGCTCACTGCTCGCCAGCTCTTTCGCATACTGCGCGCCGCCGCCCCCCAGGACACCGTGCTCGTCGAGGAATCGCCGTCGAACCTCGCCGACCTGCACGCAGAATGGCCGATCACCGAGCCTGACTCGTTTTGGACGTTCGCAAGTGGGGCCCTTGGCTGGGACCTGCCAGCGGCGGTCGGGATCGCGCTGGCCCAACGGGACTCGGGTCGGAATCGTCCCGTGCTGGCCGTCATCGGGGATGGATCGCTCCACTACTCGATCCAGGCGCTCTACACCGCGGCCCAGCACAAGCTTGCTCTCACGGTCGTGGTTCCGAGCAATGGCGAGTACGCAATCCTCAAGGCGTTCGCGAACTTCGAGAACTGCCCCGGCGTCCCGGGCCTCGACATACCGGGCCTCAAGCCATCACTGCTGGCCGCTGGCTACGGCGCGACGGGCGTCGTGGCGTCCACTGCGAAAGAGGTGCACGGCGCCCTCAGAGATGCTTGGGAGCGCGACGGACCGACCCTGATCGAGGTCCCGATCGACTCGTCGATCCCCTCGCTCGCATGACTCAACGTGACGGGCCGCCGAGTGCGGGTCCGCACCGGCGGGACCTGGCACGTTAGGTTGCGCAGGGCGGGTCCGCCGCCAGAACGCCGGCGTGTGCAGGGAGTGGTGAGGTGTTCTCGAAGATCCTGGTCGCCAATCGCGGCGAGATCGCGATCAGGGCATACCGCGCGGCCTACGAGCTGGGCGTCGCCTCTGTCGCGGTCTTCCCCTACGAGGACCGCAACTCCATCCACCGGCAGCAGTCCGACGAGGCCTATCAGATCGGCGAGCTCGGGCACCCGGTCCGTGCCTACCTGGACGTGGCCGAGATCATCGGTGCCGCGCAGGCCTCCGGCGCGGACGCCGTGTACCCGGGGTACGGGTTCCTGTCCGAGAACCCGCTCTTGGCCCGGGCCTGCGTGGACGCCGGGATCGCCTTCATCGGCCCTGGCGCATCGGTTCTCGAGCTGGCCGGGAACAAGACGCAGGCGATCATCGCCGCCAACGCCGCCGGGATTCCGGTGCTGCCGTCCAGCGAGCCCTCGGGCGACATCGGGACGTTGGTCGCCGCTGCCAAGAACGTCGGCTTCCCGTTGTTCGTCAAGGCAGTGGCCGGCGGCGGGGGCCGCGGGATGCGCCGGGTGGACGAGCCGGCCGCGCTGCCGGAAGCGCTGGCGGTGGCGATGCGGGAGGCCGAATCCGCCTTCGGCGACCCGACCGTCTTCCTGGAACGCGCCGTCATCCATCCTCGCCACATCGAGGTGCAGATCCTGGCCGACCACACGGCCGCGGCCGGCAACCCGGACGGGACCATCCACCTGTTCGAGCGGGACTGCTCGGTGCAGCGCCGGCATCAGAAGGTGATCGAGGTCGCACCCGCGGTCGGGCTGGATCCCGATGTGCGGCAAGCGATCTGCGCCGACGCGGTGGCCTTCGCCCGGCACATCGGCTACGTCAACGCCGGGACCGTCGAATTCCTGCTGCAAACCTCGGGGGACATGTCTCGCTATTTCTTCATTGAGATGAACCCCAGGATCCAGGTCGAGCACACCGTCACCGAGGAGATCACCGACGTCGACCTGGTCGTCTCGCAGATCCGGATCGCCGCGGGGGAGACGCTCGAGGACCTGGGTCTGCGCCAGGACGCGATCACCGTGACCGGGGCGGCGCTGCAGTGCCGCATCACCTCGGAGGACCCGGCGAACGGTTTCCGACCGGACACCGGGCGCATCATCACCTACCGCTCGCCGGGGGGCGCCGGCGTCCGGATCGACGGCGGCACCGTGCACTCCGGCACCGAGGTCAGCCCGCATTTCGATTCGCTGCTGGTCAAGCTCACCTGCCGGGGCCGGGACTGGTCGCAGGCCGTCACCCGCGCGCGGCGAGCGCTGGCCGAGTTCCGGGTCCGCGGGGTGTCCACCAACATCCCGTTCCTGCAGGCAGTGGTGGAGGATCCGGATTTCGCCGCCGGCGGGGTCAGCACCGACTTCATCGAGACCCACCCGCAACTGCTGACCGCCCACCGCTCGGCCGACCGCGGCACCCGACTGCTCACCTACCTGGCCGAGGTCACCGTCAACCGCCCGCACGGGCCGCGACCACCAGGGTTGATCTACCCGGCCGTCAAGCTGCCCGCGGTTCCGCCCGGCCCCGCTCCCGACGGCAGCCGGCAGCTGCTGGCCGAACTCGGACCCGACGGTTTCGCGGGCTGGCTGCGCGGCTCGGCGGACCTGAAGGTCACCGACACCACCTTCCGCGACGCGCACCAGTCCGTGCTGGCCACCCGGGTGCGCACCCGGGACCTGGTCGCGGTCGGGCCCGCCGTTTCCCGGCTCACCCCCACCCTGCTGTCACTGGAGGTGTGGGGCGGCGCCACCTACGATGTCGCGTTGCGCTTCCTGGCCGAGGACCCGTGGGAACGGCTGGCTGTGATGCGGGCCGTGGTGCCGAACATCGCCCTGCAGATGTTGCTGCGCGGCCGCAACACGGTGGGCTACACGCCGTACCCGCAGGCGGTCACCGACGCGTTCGTGGCCGAGGCGGCCCGCACCGGCGTCGACATCTTCCGGATCTTCGACGCGCTCAACGACATCGGCCAGATGCGTCCGGCCATCGACGCGGTCCGCGCGACCGGCACGGCGGTCGCCGAGGTGGCACTGTGCTACACCGCCGACCTGTCGAACCCCGCCGAGAAGCTCTACACGCTGGACTACTACCTCCGCCTCGCCGAGCAGATCGTGCAGGCGGGCGCGCACGTGCTGGCGATCAAGGACATGGCGGGGCTGCTCCGCGCGCCCGCCGCGGCGCGGCTGGTCAGCGCGTTGCGCGAGCGGTTCGACCTGCCCGTGCACCTGCACACCCACGACACCGCCGGCGGCCAGCTGGCCACGTACCTGGCCGCCTCGGCGGCCGGAGTGGACGCGGTCGACGTGGCCAGCGCCCCGATGGCCGGCACCACCTCGCAGCCGCCGATGTCCGCGCTGGTCGCCGCCACCGAGCACACCGACCGGGTGACCGGCCTGTCCCTCAAGGCGGTCGAGGACCTGGAGCCCTACTGGGAGGCGGTGCGCGCGCTGTACGCACCGTTCGAGTCCGGCCTGCGCTCGCCCACCGGCCGGGTGTATCGCCACGAGATCCCCGGCGGCCAGCTGTCCAACCTCCGCCAGCAGGCCATCGCACTCGGCCTGGGCGGCAAGTTCGAGGCCGTGGAGAGCATGTACGAAGCCGCCGACGCCATGCTCGGGCACCTGGTCAAGGTGACGCCGTCGTCCAAGGTGGTCGGCGACCTCGCGCTGCACCTGGTCGGTGCCGGTGTCGACCCTGCCGAATTCGAGGCCGACCCTGGACGGTTCGACGTCCCCGATTCGCTGGTCGGCTTCCTGCTCGGTGAACTCGGTGACCCACCGGCGGGATGGCCGGAACCGTTCCGCAGCAAGGCACTTCGCGGCCGCACCCACAAGCCGCCAATGGCCCGGTTGTCCGCGAGAGACGAGGCGGAGTTGGCCGCCGACCCGCGACCGACGCTGAACCGGCTGCTGTTCCCCGGGCCGTACAAGGAGTTCACCACCTCCAGGCGCAACTACGGCGACCTCTCGGTGCTGCCCACCGTCGACTACCTGTACGGGTTGGTGCACGGCGGCGAGCACATCGTCGAACTGCGGTCCGGCGTGCAGCTGTACCTCGGCCTGGAAGCCACCGGTGTACCCGACGAGCGGGGCATGCGCACGGTCGTCACCACCATGAACGGCCAGCTCCGCCCGTTGCAGGTCCGCGACCTCACCGTGGACGTGGACGTGCCGCAGACCGAGCGGGCGGATCCGGGCAACCCCGATCACGTCGCCGCGCCGTTCTCCGGGGTCGTCACCCTGGCCGTTGCCGAGGGCACCACCGTCTCCGAGGGGGCGACCGTGGCCACCATCGAGGCGATGAAGATGGAGGCGTCGATCGCCGCCCCGCACGCCGGCTACGTGCACCGCACCGCGATCAATGCGGTCCAGCAGGTGGAGGGCGGCGACCTGCTGCTGGTGCTGAGCCACGCGCCCGCGGCCGGTACGGTCCCCACGCCCGCCGTGGGCCAGGTCTGAACACGGACAGGGCCGGTGACCAGGATCGTCGGTGGCACGCTGGGTGGCCGCCGGCTCGTCACCCCGCCGGGGGCGGGCACCAGGCCGACCGCGGAGAAGGTCCGCGCGGCGCTGGCGAACTCGTTGCAGGCCACCGGCGGTCTTGACGGGGCGCGGGTACTCGACCTGTACGCGGGGTCCGGCGCGCTCGGTCTTGAATTGCTCTCCCGCGGCGCGTCGACCGCGGTGTTCGTCGAGAAGGACCGCGTTGCGCTGGCCGCGCTGCGCTCGAACGTCGCGCTGGCGGCGCTGGGAGTCACCGTGGTGGCCGCCGATGTCCTCGGCTTCCTCGGCACGGCCGGCATCGGCCCGTTCGACGTGGTCGTCGCCGACCCGCCGTACGACCTTGCGCAGGGCGAGCTGGTCGCGGTGTTGGATCGGCTGACAGTGGCCGGCGCGCTGGCCGCGCACGCCGACGTCATCGTCGAACGCGGCGTCAAGGCGGGCGAGCCCGCCTGGCCCGACCCGCTGACCGGAATCCGCGTCCGCCGGTACGGCGACACCCTGCTCTGCTACGGTCGCGCCCCATGACCCACGCCGTCTGCCCAGGCTCGTTCGATCCGCCGACTCTTGGCCACTTGGACGTGATCGGCCGGGCCGCCGGGCTGTTCGACCGGGTGACGGTCGCAGTGCTGGTGAACCCGGACAAGAAGGGGTTGTTCGCAGTGCCGGAGCGGCTCGAGCTGCTCCGCGCCGTCACCGACCCATGGCCCAACGTTGACGTGGACTCGTTCCACGGGCTGCTGGTGGACTACTGCGCCGCGGCCGGGATCGGCGCGATCGTCAAGGGTCTGCGCGCGGTGTCGGACTTCGACTACGAACTGCAGATGGCCCAGATGAATCACGGCCTGACCGGCGTCGACACGCTGTTCCTGCCGACCAGCCCGGCGTACTCGTTCGTGTCATCCTCGCTGGTCAAACAGGTGGCTGCGTACGGCGGCAACGTGTCGCACCTGCTGCCCGACGTGGTCGCCGCCGCACTGGCCGGGAAGACCGCCGACCGCTGACGGTGACACGGCGCACCGGCCCCTCCGGGCGTGTTGGCGGAGTTGCCGGTGCTCGGCTTGTCAGACTGGGCGGACGCCGGTGTCGACACAGGTGCCGTGACACCTCGAGGGCCGGCGTGGATCAGGAGGCTGCATCGTGTACCGGGTTTTCGAGGCGCTCGACGAGCTGGTGACCATCGTCGAGGAGGCCCGTGGACTGCCCATGACGGCTTCCTGCGTGGTCCCTCGGGGCGACGTGCTCGAACTCCTGGATGACGTCAGGGACGCGTTACCGGGTGAGGTCGACGACGCGCAGGACGTGCTGGACCACCGCGACCAGATGATCGGCGACGCGACCACCCAGGCCGCGACCGCGGTGTCCGACGCGCAGGCGGAGGCCCACCGGCTGGTCAGCACCGCGCGCGCCGAAGCCGATGCGACCGTCAACGGCGCCCGTGCGGAGGCCGACCGGATCCTTGGCGAGGCGAGCGCGCGGGCGGAGGCGATGGTCGCCAGGGCGCAGGACGACGCGGCTCGGATCGTGCAGTCCGGCCAGGACCAGCACGACTCGCTGCTGGCCAGGGCGCATGCCGAGGCGGAGCGGGCGATCGCGGCCGGCCGGGCCAGCTACGAGGGGTCGATCGCCGACGGCCGCGTGGAACAGGCCAGATTGGTGTCGCAGACCGAGGTCGTCCAGGCGGCGCACGCGGAATCGGCCCGAATCCTGGACTCGGCCCATGCGGACGCCGATCGGCTCCGGCAGGACTGCGATTCCTATGTGGACTCCGCTCTGGGAAACATGGAGGAGACACTGACCAGCACGCTGCGCACCATCGGTCGCGGTCGCACGGCGCTCCGCACCGGGGGAGTGGCGGACTTCCGCGACTGACCGAACGTTCCTGTCTCGACCGTGACGGATTCGTTGCTGGGCGGTTCGGTCACGTACCCTGGAACGGTTGCTCTGCGTCACCCGTGCCGAGCGGGTCGCGACCGGGCCCCCGCTCACCCCACGAACCTGAGAGATCCCGCATGTCTGCCGCCGATGGACCGAACCACGCCTCGCCCTGGGTGATCGATGCCCGGACGCTCGGGCGGCGGCCGGGGTCGCTGAAGGCGGTGCGGCTCGCCGCTCCGGTCACCGAACCGGTGGGACTCGAGGTCGTCGCGGTGCCGCCGGGCGCGCAGATCGATCTTGATCTGCGCCTGGAGGCGGTGGCCGAGGGCGTGCTGGTCTCCGGTACCGCGGCGACCACGGCGGTCGGCGTCTGCTCCCGCTGCCTCGTCGAGCTCACCGAGCTGGTGGTAGCGCAGATCCGCGAGCTGTACGCCTACCCGGACTCCGCCACTGCCGCGACGACCGATGACGACGAGGTCGAGCGCCTGGTCGACGACCTGGTCGACATCGAACCCGTGGTCCGCGACGAGGTCGTGCTGTCCCTGCCGCTCGCTCCGCTCTGCCGTCCCGACTGTCCGGGGATGTGCGTGGAATGCGGCGAACGGTTCGATGATCTCGAACCGGGTCACTCCCATGAGACACTGGACCCTCGCTGGGACGCTCTTCGGGAGAAATTCACCACCGGTACCCCCCAGAACGCGGATCGGCCCGAACCTGCCGGCTCCGGCGAGTAAGTAACGACAAGGAGATTCGATCGTGGCTGTCCCCAAGAGGAAGATGTCTGGACGCCGCCCCCCAGCTCGGCGCCGGACTGGACTGGAAGACCTCGCTGCAGGAACTGTCCGCCTCCCGCAGTCTCGGCGTGCCGGAGTACCGGGTGACCGAAGAGGGTCCGGACCACGCAAAGGTATTCGCCGCACAGGTGTTGCTGGGCGGCACCCCGCGCGGAGAGGGCTCCGGCCGTACCAAGAAAGAGGCAGAGCAGAACGCCGCCGCTGCCGCGTACACCACGCTCCAGGCTGACGGCACCGACGGGAGTGCGGTCGGTGCTGATGGCAGTCCTGACGGGGCAACTGGCGCTGATGGGGCAGCCGGC
>JGI20202J14951_1000014_pt1 | contig 28666 bp, 20 predicted proteins | sample NGESurshal092012_8_FD_14951 | JGI IMG/M metagenome (IMG submission 14951)
CCCAGCGTTGATTGCCCCAGCGTTGATTGCCCCAGCGTTGATTGCCCCAGCGTTGATTGCCCCAGCGTTGATTGCCCCAGCGTTGATTGCCCCAGCGTTGAGATCGCCGATGAGGATCTCACCCGTCACCGTGGTGTGATGCGGGTCGTGCAGACCCAGGATTGCCAGCGCAGTCACGCTCTTGCCCGATCCGGATTCCCCGACGATTCCCAAAGTCCGACCGGGCGCAACGGCGAACGAGATACGGTCGACTGCCCGAACCACGCCGTCCTCGGTGCGAAACCGCACACTCAGGTCGTTCACCCGCAGGGACGGCGCCTCCCAGTGGGCGCCGGTCACGATCATCCCCCGTCTCGCGAGAACCTCACCCGACCTTAATGGCGGAAATCTACACCTGAGTCGGGTCGGCGCCGATGTGAGGTGGGAGCCTGGGTCCGACACGACAAATCACGACAATTTCAGGTCACCCCAGCGGCCAAGTTTCTTCCGGTGGTCCTTGTCACATCGAGATCGAGTCCTTGCGGAACTCGCTACGCCCCATGCGTACGTTGACCAGTGCCGGCCGTCCGCTGTCCCGTGCCTTCGCCAGCGCTCCGGGCAGGTCGCCGGCAGTGTCGACATGCAGTCCGATCGCGCCGAACCCGGCCGCGACCTGGTCGTACCTGGTGGGCGCCAGTACGGTGCCGACGTCGTCGCCGAGCAGGTCGATCTGGGCGCGGGCGATCTGCGACCACCTCGCGTCGTTGCCGACCACCGCGACCACCGGCACCCCGTGCCGGACGAACGTGTCGAGCTCGGTCAGGCTGTAGCCCACCGCGCCATCACCGAGGACGATCCACACCGGCGAGTCCGGATGCACCATCGCAGCACCCAGAGCGAAGCCGGCGCCGACCCCCAGGGTGCCGAACACTCCCGGATCGAGCCAGCGCAAGGGACCGTCCGGGCGGAGCACGTATGACGCGGTCGCCACGATGTCCCCACCGTCGCCGACGATCACCGCGCCCTTCGGCAGCGCCTCGGCGATCTGCCGGCAGAGTTCGATCGGGTTGACCCCGTCGGTGGAGATCGCCGCTTGCTCGGCGATCTCCACGTCTCGGGCGGCGTCGCGTCTGTTGACCTGCGCTCGCCAGTCCGCCCAGCGGTCCGGAGCGCTCGTCACCGCGTCGGCGATGCCGGCCAGCGCGAGCCCGGCGTCACCCAGCACGCCGATGTCCGGACTCCGGTTCTTGCGCAGATCGTCCGCGCTCCGATTCGCCGACACCACGTAGGCGCTCCGCCGGATGTGCCGGCCGTAGTCCAGCCGGAAGTCGGCCGGAACGCCGGCCAGCAGCACGAAATCCGCCTCGCGCAACGACTCTCGTCGGCGATGCCGGGCCTGCAGCGGATGGTCCGCGCCGAGCAGGCCGCGGGCCATGCCGGAGAGATACACCGGTGCCCCGATCCGTTCCAGCGCGGCCCGTACCGGTCCGGCGATGCCCGGAATCACCAGGGCCTGGCTGCCGACCAGGACGACGGGTCGCCGTGCCGTCAGGAGCCGCCGCGCCGCCTCCCGCAGCCGTGCGGTGTCCGGCTGCGGTGGCACGACCTCGTCGGGCGGGGCGGCGTGGTGCGCTGCTGCGCCGCGGAACTGCCGGCGCACCCGCAGCGCGAGGTACGCCCGGACAGCCCGCTCCCGCGGCCCGCGTCCCGTCCGGGCGGCGCCGTACCACTCGCGGACGACGGATTCGTCGTACAGCAGGTCGACCGGGAGCTCGACGAAAACCGGGCCAGGGACGTCCTGCTGGCTGACCCGGAAGGCATGCTCGAGCGCGGGCACGATGTCCCTGACCCGCCGCACCCCCCGTGCCCACTTCACATGTGGGCGGAGCAGCGCCATCTGGTCGATGTCCTGCAGGGCACCCCGGCCCTGCAGCACGGTGGGCGCCGCGCCGCCGATCAGCACCACCGATGACTGCGCCAATTGGGCGTTCTTCACCGCGGTGACGGTGTTCGTCAGCCCGGGCCCTGCGGTCACGGCGGCGACCCCCGGCCGGCCGGTCAGCCGGGCCACCGCATCGGCGGCGAAGACGGCGGTGGCCTCGTGCCGGGTGTCGACCACCCGGATCCCATAGGCCTTCGCGCCGACCAGCACCGGCGAGATGTGGCCCCCGCACAACGTGAACAGCACGCTGACGCGCTGCGCCCGCAGCACCTCACCGACCAGATCCCCACCGTTCACGTCAGCGCCGACTTTTCGATCTGCCGGCAGGGCGCGGGTTGTTGTGACATGCGCTGATCCTGCCCTTACCGCGACCGGCCTCGCCGATCGACCCGTCGCTGGACGCCGGACCGCAGCCCTGCGCTCTCAACAAAATCGGACACAAAGAGGGCTGATCGGCCGGAGTTCACCATTATTCGACGTTTTCCGGAACCCGCGCGGCGTCACTCGAGCGGACAAATGACGCAGCAGGTTACTCTGGTTCCCCTCAGGGCCCTGAGGGGAAACGTCGTCGTGGTAGGAGAAATGATATGCGGGTCAAAGATGTCCTGGCGCACAAGAGCCCCGGGGTGGCCACCGTCGAACCAGGGCAGTCCGTCGCCGATGTCGTCGCGGCACTAGCCCGGCACGGCGTCGGAGCCCTGGTGGTCAGCAGCGACGGCCGCACCATCGAGGGGATCATCAGCGAACGGGACGTCGTTCGGGCACTGCACAGCATCGGTCCCGCCCTGCTGCAGACGGCGGTTCGCGAGATCATGACGGTGAACGTGCACACCTGCGTGCCCACCGACGAGGTCGCCACACTCGCTCGGACAATGACCGACAAACGATTCCGGCACATGCCGGTGACGATTGACGGGGCGCTGGCCGGAATCTTGTCGATCGGCGATCTCGTGAAAAGCCGGATGGACGAGATGGAAACCGAGCACGATCAACTGGTGGATTACATTTCCTCGGCGCGCTGATCCCGGCCGCAGCCGGCGACGCAAGACCTGGCCGCCGGTCCGGGCGCAGCGCCGGCCGCGCCGGCCGTGCAGGCCGTGCCGCAGGCCGCGGAAGTCGGCGGCTGCCTCGTGCGAGCCGATCTTGGTGATCGTTGTTTCCGGCCTTTTCGTGTCGTGTCGCGACTCTGAAGGGCCACGGGACTTGATCATGGTGGCCGGCTTGGCCCGGTAGGAAGCGCGAGCCGCGTGGGCGGGTGCCCACCCTGGGCCGCGCGGGGCCGCGGTGGCTGTCTACCGGTTGTCGACCTGCGGTGCCTACCTGTGGCCGCACGCATCGCAGCGAGCCGACGGTCATCACCGCAACAGGACCGTCCGGGGTCACCAGCACCCTTGGCGGTCCCCAGAAGGCGATCACCGAACTTTGGAACCGGGCGCCAGCGATGATCACGCGGTGCGCTTGACGTGTTCGCGGGTGGCCACCCCCGCAAGCGCGCAAGTCCAGCGAAGCGGCACCCTATCCTGGCGCGGTGACGCAGACGCCCGGCGCCGGGCCGGCCGACGGGGCCTCGGGAGACCGCGGGCATGGCCGATCGACCGTGCGGCTCGGGGTCGACGTGGGCGGCACGTTCACCGACGTCGTCACGGTTGACCCGCAGGGCCGGGTGGCGACCGCGAAGGTACCGTCGACACCGGAGGATTCCTCGGCCGGGGTGATCGCCGGGTGGCTCGCGCTCGACGAGCACGCTGCTGGAGTGGCGGTCTTCGCGCACGGCACGACCGTGGCCACCAATGCCTTGCTGGAGCGTCGCGGCGGCCGCACCGCGTTGGTCACCACCGAGGGCTTCCGGGACATCATCGAGATCGGCCGGCAGGACCGTGCCTCGCTGTACGACCTGACCAAGCACCGGCCCACCCCGCTGGTGCCCAGGGACTTGAGGTTCGTGGTCAGGGAGCGGATGGGTCCGGCCGGCGTCGTGGTCCCGCTCGACCAGGACAGCCTGGCCACCGCCGTCGAAGCGGTGGCCGCGGCCGGCGTCGAGGCCGTCGCGGTGTGCCTGCTGTTCGGCTTCCTGCATCCCGAGCACGAGCGAGCGGTTGGTGACGCGTTGCACGAACGGCTGCCGGACGTCACGGTGTCGCTGTCCTGCGAGGTCCTGCCGGAGTTCCGGGAATACGAGCGGATGTCCACCACCGTCGCCGACGCCTACCTCCGGCCCCGGCTCAGCGCGTACCTGAGCAGGCTGGCGGCCAGGTCGGCCGAGGCGGGCCTGCCCGAACCGCTGGTCATGCAGTCGTCCGGCGGCGTGGCCGATGCCGGAACCGCTGCGCGCCAACCGTCGCGTTTTGTGCTGTCCGGTCCGGCCGGCGGGGTGGTCGGGGCGTCGTACGTGGCCGACCTGTCCGGGTTCCCGAACGTGCTGACGTTCGACATGGGCGGCACCAGTACGGATGTCGCGCCGGTGGTGGCGGGCCGGGTGCAGATGACCACCGAGTCGGTGGTCGCGGGGGTACCGCTGCGGCTGCCGATGGTCGACGTCCACACGGTCAGCGCCGGCGGCGGGTCGATCGCGTGGGTGGACGAGGGCGGCGCGTTGCGGGTGGGCCCCCGCTCCGCCGGCGCCGTTCCGGGCCCCGCGGGGTACGGGCTCGGTGGCCAGGAGCCGACGGTCACCGATGCGAACCTGGTCCTCGGGTACCTGCCTGACGGCGCACAGCTGGGCGGCGGGCTGGTGGTGCAACGGAACCTCGCCGAGCGGGCGTTGGCCGACCTCGCGGACCGCCTGGGCCTGGATATCCAGCAGGCGGCACTCGGTGTGGTCCAGGTCGCGGACACCGAAATGGTGCGCGCGCTCCGGATGATCAGCGTGCGGCGCGGGCTCGATCCGCGGGATTTCGCACTGGTGGCCTTCGGCGGGGCGGGGGGCCTGCATGCCTGCGCGCTGGCCGAGGAACTCGGCTGCCGCACCGTGCTGGTCCCGAGGGCGGCCGGCGTGCTGTCCGCGCTGGGGCTGGCGATCTCCGACGTCCGGCACGACTTCGTCCGGCCGGTCCTGCGCACGGACGTGCCCGACGCGGATGCTGCGCACGATCCCGACCGGCAGGATCCCGACGGGCACGATCCCGACGGGCACGATCCCAACGACGAAGGCGACGGCCTGGCGGCCGCGTTCGCCGAATTGGAGGCGGTCGCGACCGCTGACCTGGATGGCCCGTCGACCCAGCGTCTGGCGGACCTGCGCTACGCCGGTCAGTCGTTCGAGCTGACCGTCTCCGGGTCGACCGTCGAGGAACTCGTGCGGGCCTTCCATGCCGAGCACGAACGCCGCTACGGCCACCGAATCGACGACGAGCCGGTCGAGATCGTCAACATCCGGTTGGTGGCCACGGTGCCCGGCACGAGCCCCGACCTGCACGAACCCGACGAGCGCGGCGACGCGGTGGCGGGTCGCCGGACAGTGTTCACCGACTCCGCTGCGGTCCAGGCGCTGGTGCTGGACCGTGCCGCGATGGGGCGTGGGTCGCGGGTGAAAGGCGTTGCGGTGGTGGAGTTCGCGGAGTCAACCTGCCTGGTCCGATCGGGCTGGTCGGGTGCCGTCGACGAGGTGGGGACGCTGGTGCTCACCCGGGACGAGGGCAACCGAGCCGCGGCCGACCGGGTTCGGGCACGCATGGCCGTCGAGGAGAACCAGGAGGCGCGCCGATGAGCCTGGACCCGATCACCCTGTCGGTGCTGCGGTCGGCGCTGGCCGGGATCGCCGAGGAAATGGGCACCGTGCTGGTGCGCTCGGCGTACTCCTCAAACATCAAGGAGCGGCGGGACTGCTCGGCTGCGCTGTTCGACGTCTCGGGGCGGATGGTCGCGCAGGCCGAACACATCCCCGTGCATCTGGGTGCGATGCCCGAATCGGTCGCGGCGGTGATCGCCCGTGATCCGCAGCCGGGCGACGTCTGGATTCTGAACGACCCCTACACCGGTGGCACCCACCTGCCGGACATCACGCTGGTGAGCCCGGTGGATTCCGGCGGCGAGATCGTCGGCTTCGGAGTCACCCGGGCACACCATTCCGATGTCGGCGGGATGTCACCGGGGTCGATGCCGGCCGGGTCGCGCGACCTGTGGCAGGAGGGTCTGATCATCCCGCCGGTCCGGCTCACCGACGACGTGCTGGCCCTGGTCTGCGCCAACTCCCGCACGCCGCGGCTGCGGCGGGGTGATTTCCGCGCGCAGGTCTCGGCCAACCGGGTTGCCCAGGTGCGGATCACCGAACTCGTCGCACGGTGGGGCCTGTCGACGGTGCTCGACGGGTTCGACGAGGTGCTGGCCTACGCCGAACGCCGCACCCGGGAGGCGCTGCGTCAGCTTCCCGACGGCGCGTACCGGGCGGCGACCGAACTCGAGGGCGACGGTGTCACCGACGACGACATCCCCATCGAGGTGGTGGTGACCATCGACGGCGACTCCGCCCGGATCGATTTCACCGGGACCTCACCGGCGGTCGCGGGCAACGTCAACTGCCCGCTCGCGGTCACCCGCTCGGCCTGCTATTTCGCGCTCCGGGTGCTGTTGCCCGAGGACGTGCCCGCCTGCGCGGGGACCTACGCGCCGCTCACCATCGAGGCTCCCGAGGGGTCGCTGGTCAACGCCCGTTCGCCGCACGCCGTCGTGGCCGGAAACGTGGAAACCTCCCAGCGCCTGGCCGACGCCGTGCTGGCGGCGTTGTCCCAGGTGGCGGACGTGCCCGCCGCGGGGGAGGGCACCATGAACAACACCGTCATCGGCGGCCGCGGGTGGACGTACTACGAGACCGTCGCGGGCGGCCAGGGCGCCTCCAGCACCGGCGATGGCCCGTCCGGCGTGCACGTCGGGATGACGAACACGCTGAACACGCCGATCGAGGCGCTGGAGCTCGAGTACCCGATGCGGGTCGAGCGGTACGAGCTCGTCGACGGCTCCGGCGGGACCGGAGCGCACCTGGGAGGCGACGGCATCGTCCGATCCATCCGGGTTCTCGAGGACGCCACCGTCAACCTGCTGACCGACCGGCGCCGGCACGCGCCGCCAGGTTTGGCGGGTGGCGGGCCCGGGGCCGTCGGCCGCAACCTGCTCGCCCGGTCCAGCACGGAATCCGCCGCTGAGCCGGCCACAGCGTCCGCCACAGCGAGCCCCACGGAACTGCCGCCCAAGGTCGCCCGCGAGCTGCGTGCCGGCGATGTCGTCACCGTCGTCACCCCTGGCGGGGGCGGCTGGGGACGCGAGACGTGAACGCCGGTACTCGACCACTGCGCGGCCGACCGGCGGGTCCCGCGGACTCCGCGGACGAATCGGTGCTGGCCTGGCTGCTGGAGGGTGACCCGGCCATTCGTTGGCAGGTCCTGCGGGACCTCGCGGGCGCCGCCCGGGAGGACGTCGAGCGCGAGCGGCGCCGCGTCGCGAGCCAGGGCTGGGGTGCGCAACTGCTCGCGCGGCAGGACCCCGACGGTCGCTGGGCGGGCGCGCTGTACAGCCCGAAATGGATCTCCACCACGTACACGCTGTTGTTGTTGCAGCGGCTCGGGTTGCCGGCCGGTCACCCGCGGGCGCTCGCGGGGTGCCGGCAGATCTGGCAGGGTGCACACTTTCAGGACGGCGGGCTCACTCTCGCCCGTTCCGTCGGCCACCCCGAGGCGTGCATCACCGCGATGCTCGTCTCGCTGGCCTTCGGCTTCGACTATTGCGACGAACATCGCGAAGGCGCCGTCCGCTGGCTTCTCGGCCAGCAACTGGACGACGGCGGCTGGAATTGTCGGTCGGTGCGGGACGGCTCACGTCACGGGTCGTTCCATACGTCGATCAGCGTGCTGGAGGCGTTGCTGGAGTACGAACGGGCCGGGGGTGAGCTGCCGGTCGAAGACGCCATGCGCCGGGGCCGCCGGTTCTTCCTGGACCACCGGCTGTACCGGTCGCACCGCACCGGAGAGGTCGTGGACCCGGCGCTGCGCAGATTCCCGTTCCCGCCCCAGTGGCATTTCGACGTGCTGCGCGGTCTCGAGCATTTCCCCGCGGCGGGAGCGCCCGCCGACCCGGACCTTGGTGAGGCGATCGAGGTCGTCCGCCGGGCTCGTCGCGCGGACGGTGCGTGGCCGGTGTACCGCGGGTACTCCGGTCGGACGTGGTTCATGATGGAGCCGGCCGGACCGAGCCGCTGGAACACCCTCCGAGCGATGCGTGTCCTTCGCTGGTGGGAAGCGGGGGCCGCATCCGACCCGCACCAGGTCCCGCAGGTCACAGGCCCTGCAGGCCCTTGACCACCAGCAGCACACCGATGACCAGGATCACCGCCGCCATCATGGCGGCGTTGTTGTCCTGCAGCCAGGTCCGAACGCTGCCGAGCGGACGCAGGATCCGCTCTCCCGCGATGAGGTACAGCAGCACCGGCAAGGTGACTGTGCTCGCCGCGACCACGGTGAAAACCGCGGTGGTGATGACGGTTTCGGTCGCGTCGAGGTCTGCGGCACCGATGCTGAGCCCGGCTGCCGCGGTCAGCAGCAGGACCTTCGGGTTTGCCGCGGACAGCAACAGACCCAACCGCAGCGCGGTAGGCGGGGTCAGGCGGTCGATTGACTGCATCCACGCCGGCGCATCCTGCTGCTTCCCGCGGGTCAGCCACCGTTGTAGGCCCAGCGCGAGAAGTGCGGCGCCGACCACGATCCTGGTCCAGGACGCCCACGTCGGTGGCTCGTCTGCCAATTCGACGATCGTGGCCAGGGCGATGAACACGCTCGTGGCGACCAGGACGCCGATCACCCATCCACCGACGAACCCGAAGCTCGTCGCTCTGGCCCTTGGCGTGAACAGCAACAGTATCGCCGGGATGATCGGAAACGGCGAAGCGGCCACCGCTATTCCGAGCGTCAGGACTTCGGTGATCACCTCGCCCGTGCCGGTCACCGGCTGCTCGGTACGGACTCGGCCGGCTCATTCATGTGTGCGCTCACCTGCACAGAGTGCCTGGTCGACGGGGCCGTTTCCTCCACAGCCGGCGGTGTGATGACGGCGACCCATGGCTGGCATGTCACCGCGAAGCGGTGATCGGAGACCGTTTCCGCCCTCGATCGTGAGGCCCGACCCGTCGCTTCGGGCCGCGGCCCACCCCGGGCGTCGTGTGCAGCGTGACCACCAGCACGGCGGTCAGCACGATGGCGACACCGACGATCTGCCCACCGCCGAGCGACTGATGCAGCACCGCCCATCCACCCAACACGGCCACCACCGGGCTCAGCAGGGACAGGAAGGTGATGGACCCGACCGGCAACGCCGCAATCCCGCGGAACCAGAGGGTATAGGCCAGCGCCGCCCCGATCAGCGCGAGATACCCGTACCCGACAAGGTTCTGGCCGGTCAACGGTTGGCTGGGCAGCCCTTCCGCGACGAGGGCGAGCGGCAGCAGGAAGGTCCCGCCGGCGATCAGCTGCCACGCCGTCGTGATCAGGGAAGTGGTGATCAGGGAAGTGGTGATCAGGGGAGTGGTGACCAACGGACGTTCCGGTTGACCCCATTTCTTGGTGAGCACGATCCCGCAGGCCATGCTCAGTACGCCGCCCACCGCGGCGGCGATCCCGATGGCATCCAGCCGGCCGTCTGCCTGCAGGACCAGCAGGGCCACGCCAACGATGCCGGCCGCACCGGCGACGAGGCGCTGCCGGGTCAGCGACTCGCCCAGCACCCGCGCGGCGAGCAGTCCGACGACCAGCGGCTGGATGGCGCCGATCGTGGCGGCCACCCCTCCCGGCAACCGGTAGGCCGCGATGAAGAGGAAGGCGAAGAACGCCCCGATGTTGAGGGTGCCCAGGACCGCCGATCGCCACCACCATGCTCCCCGCGGAAGGGTTCGGGTGATCGCCAGCAACAGCAGGCCGGCGGGCAGCGCGCGGAGCACTGCCGCGGTCAGTGGTCTCCCGGGCGGCAGCAGTTCCGTGGTGACCAGGTAGGTCGTTCCCCAGGCCATCGGCGCCAGGGCGGTGGTGGCGGTTGTCCGCAGTCGATTGCTAAGCACTTAGCAAAAATAGTTCACCGCTTAGCGATTGTCTAGTGTAGATGTCATGCCAGCGCGGGTGAACCAGGACGGTGCCAGCCAGGACGGTGCCAGCCAGGACAGTGCCAGCCAGGACGGTGCCAGCCAGGACAGTGCAGGCCAGGACAGTGCCAGCCAGGACGGTGTCGACCGGATCGTCGAGCAGTGGGATGCGCAGCGGCCGTGGCTGGACGTTTCGCCGATGCAGGTGTTCGGGCGGCTGGCCCGGGCGAACCGGCTCATGGACCAGCAACTGGACATCGCGTTCAGCCGGCACGGGTTGGATTCCGGGTCGTTTGACGTGCTGGCCACCCTGTTGCGCGATGGCCCGCCGCATCGATTGACCGCGGGTGCGCTGCAGCGCAGCGCGATGATCACCTCGAGTGCCGTCGCCCAGCGGCTCAATCGGCTCGAGAGCCGTGGGCTGGTCACTCGGAGCCCGAACCCGGATGACGCGCGTGCCACCGACGTGACGTTGACCGAGCGGGGGCGCGCGCTGATCGGCGCGGCCCTGCCGGATCACGTCGCGAACGAGCACCGGCTCCTGCACGGCCTGTCGACCCGCCAGCGGGCCGCGCTGGCCGCGCTGCTGCGATCCTTGATCCAGTCCATCGAGGGCGCCTCACCGCTGCCCCCGCCGGAATGACGCGTATAGGGTTGCCGGGACGGACGCGGGGTATGCGCTGCAACTGCTCGCCCGCGGGCGACGCGTTGTTGGTCGGTCGGTTCGGGAGAAGTCCGTTCGGTGTGAGTGCGCATAGCTTCGCCCTTGGAGGTGAATCCCTTGACCGGTGGCTGGGCGCCGGAGTCCTCGGAACCGCCCATCTCGCTCGACCTTCCGGTCGGGTTCCGGGTCGGGCCCTACCGCATCGAATCGCTGCTGGGCCGCGGCGGGATGGCAGTGGTGTACGAGGCCACCGATTCGCGCCTGGAACGTCGGGTGGCGTTGAAGGTACTGATGCGGGAGCGTGCGGAGAGTCCGGAATTCCGCAAACGTTTCCTCCGCGAAGCGCATTTCGCCGCGTCGCTCGACCACCCGAACATCGTCCCGATCTACGACACGGGCGCCGAGAAAGGGTTGCTGTACATCGCGATGCGCTGTGTCCGCGGCGGCAATCTGGCCGCCCTGCTGCGTCGGGGTGGCGCGCTCGACCCAGGGCATGCCTTGGCGCTGCTCGCTCCGGTGGCCGATGCACTGGACGCGGCGCACGCCGCCGGGCTGATCCACCGTGACGTGAAACCGGCCAATATCCTGCTCTCCCCGGTGGCCGAGCGCCACGGCTATCAGCACGTGTACCTCGGCGACTTCGGACTCACCCGGCATGCAGCCGAGCTGACGAATTTGACCGGCACCGGCAACCTGATCGGAACGTTGGACTACATCGCCCCGGAGCAGATCCGCGGCCAGTCGATTGATGCCCGGACCGACCTGTACGCCATGGGTTGCGTCGCCTACGAATGCCTCACCGGCCACGCCGTCTTCGCTCGGGACGACGCGGCAGCCTTGCTGTGGGCGCACCTGAACGATCTCCCGGCACCCGTTTCCCAGCGACGAGCCGACCTTCGTGCGGCAGATCCGGTGGTGGCAAGGGCGCTCGCCAAGGACCCGAGCGAGCGGTACCAGTCGTGCGAGCAATTCGCGGTCGCGCTGGCCGACGCGCTACTGACCGATCGTCCCCGGCTGTCTGACACCGACACTGCCCAACGGGCCTTTCCCGCGGACATCCTCGAACTGGACGCCGAACCTTTCGCCCAGTCCGGCAGCGCCGGCCGCGGATACCAGCCGTCGGTCGGGATGTCCTATGGAGTAGGAGGTTTCGGCGACACCGGGGCTCCTGGGCCGTCGATGCCGGCGCGATTGCTCACGGTGTTCCTGGTCGACGACCACGAAGTCGTGCGGCGGGGCATAGCGGACCTGCTGGATGCCGAAGACGACCTGACGGTGATCGGCCAGGCGTCGTCGGTGACCGTAGCCCTGGCCCGGATCCCCGCGATGCGACCGGATGTCGCGGTGCTCGACATGCGCCTGCCGGACGGCAACGGGGTGGAGATGTGCAGGGAGCTGCGGTCTCGGATGCCGGGGCTGCAGTGCCTCATCCTCACGTCGTACACCGACCAGGAGGCGATGGTGGATGCCATCCTGGCCGGCGCCGCAGGCTACGTGATCAAGGACATCCAGGGCATGGATCTGGTATCGGCTGTCCGCACGGTTGGTTCGGGCACGTCGATGCTCGACGTCAGGGCGGTGGCGGCGCTGCGCCAACGGATCAGTGCCGATGCCGAGCGCTCGGGCCCGTTGGCGGGATTGACCGATCAGGAGAAGATGGTGCTGACCCTGATCGGCGAGGGGCTGACGAACCGGGAGATTGCCGAGCGCACCACGTTGGGCGAGAATACCGTCAAGAAGTCGGTATCTGCATTGCTGACAAAACTGGGAATCCACCGCCGGGCGCAGGCCGCAGCTGTCGCCGGCAAGCTTCACGCTCACGGTCGCCGACCCTGAGTCGTCGTCCGCAGGTTGCCTCCCGGCCGTGGTGGGTCTCGATCTTGATGATGAGAACCCTTGCACCCCTGCAGGTCGCGGCGCACTTCATCAACCGGATGGTCCCGGCCGGACGCGGGAGCGCGGCTGACGTCGTGCCGGCGGGCCAGATCATCGCACCGTCGGTCCCTGCGGCTCGGCGAATCCGAACAAGCGCGCCGGGGTGTCCCACAGCACCTTCCGGCGATCCGCGGGATCGGGGATCAGCTTCTCGACAAGGGCTAGCGCGAGCCCGTAATCGATGCGCTCGGGAGCTCTCAGGAACGGCCAGTCCGATCCCCACAGGCACCGATCGGGGGTGAACGCCTCCAGCAGCGCTTCAACGTATGGCCAGGAATCGTGCCAGGGATATCTCGTCGCAGAGCATTTCACCAGACCGGAAATCTTCACGAAGTACCTGCCGCTGGCGGCCAGATCCAGTAGCCGTCGAAAACCCGGCTGTTGCAGCCCCGCGCCGGGGATGGGGCGACCGCAATGATCGATCAGCACCCGCACGCCGGACGGCTCCAGCATCGGGGCCATGTCGATCAGCTGATCGGCCTGGACCTGCACGTCGGCGAACATGTCCAGCTCGGCGAGATCCCGCAGCAGCGTTCCGGTGTCGCGGAAGGCGTCGACACCCAGCAATGCGGCCTGCATCGTGGTACCCACGATCCCTCGCTCGCGGAGCTTCACCAGGTCATCGCGGCTGATGTGGTTGTCGACCACCGCGACGCCCTTGAAACGTCCGTTGCCACGATCGAGGAAGTCCAGCAGGCAACGGTTGTCGGTGTCGTAGCCCGAGTTCGGTCCCACGACCAGGGCGTGACGCGACCCGTAGGCGTCGAACAGATCGGTGAGTTGGCGTGCCGTGCCCTGCTCGTTGTCGACCGGGTCGTACCAGGCGTCGGGCGCGTACGGGAAGTGAGCCGGGTCGAGCAGGTGGTTGTGACAATCGATTTTCGGTTCGTCGTAGATGGTCACCAGGGCAGTGTCCGTCACCGCCGCTGGCGGGCTCGCCCTTCTGTGCCGCCTTCCAACGAGTGGGAGAACACATCAGGTCTTCATGCTCGGTCCCAGGGCGGGTGAGTGCCGGCTCAGAGCCAGTGCTTCCGGTGGAACAGGTACCAGAGCACGACCCCAGCACGAGCATCAGGGTCAGCGCGGCGGGATATCCGAACGACCAGCCCAACTCCGGCATGTTCGAGAAGTTCATCCCGTAGATCCCCGCGACGACAGTCCAGGAAATCGCGATCGTGCCCCACGCGGTGATCTTGCGGACGAACCGGTTCAGCTCGTTCGAGACCCGGGTTTGGAAAAGGTCGAGTACCTCCTGCAGGTACTCGCGTTCCAGGTCGGCGGAGTTCTTCAGATGCCCGTACTGCTGGCGCATCAACGCCAATCGTTTCGTGTCGATGCGCATCACCGTCTCGTCGACGCTGAGCAGGTCCAGCAGATTGTCGTACACCTCGTACGCCTGGGCCGCGTTGATCCGAATCGTCTGCAGGTCGTGCCGCAGCTCGAAGAGGTCCTGCAGCACCATCTCTGCAGCGACCGGGTCGTGTGTCATCACCCGACCCTCGAGATCAGCCACCCGGCGGGCACTTCCGCCGATCAGCTCCTCCTGCCCGCGCAGCATCACCGACCGTATCGCGGCGATGAGGTCGAAAGCGGTGGCGGGACAGATCTCTCCGAGGTCAACCTGGTCCCGGACGATGTCCAGGTCATGGTTGACGTCCGCACTGGACATCGTCGCGTTGGGAGGTCCGAAGACGGTCCACAGCATGCGCGGAGTCAGAAACGTCTTCAGCGGCTGGAAATGCAGCAAGCCGTCGGACCCGCGGGCGAGCCCGTTGATCGCGCTGTAATGGTGGTCGGGGTAGATGTGCAGCTTCGGCACCGGGGTGCGGTTGTTCACATCGCGGAGGTCGTCCCTACGCGGATCGATCATCTCGACGAGCAGGGCCATGCCGTGCTCGTCGGAATGGTCCAGATGCACCCAGATGACGCCGTCGGTACGGGCGGCGGCGTCCGCCAGGTCGGCCTCAGGAAGGTGTTTCACCCCGGTCGTCGTGATCCACCGAATCTCCACCGGTACCTCCAGGGGGCTACCCGCAGGGCGCGGTGAGCTTCGTCCCGCGAACAAACTATCCCCGCGACCGGCTCGCTCGGCCGGTTCTTTCGCTGTGCGGAACCCCTCGCCGGCAAGCCGGGGCCGATGTCAGGAGGAACCTTCCACGGCCGTCAAGTCCTCGCCGGTAATCCGAGTTGGGTTGCCATCGCGGTGATCTCATGGTCGAAGAACTCGTCGGCAGGATCCACGCTGCCGACCAGATGGCCGAACAGCTCGAAGCTGATCAGGCCGAACAGCCTGGTCCACGCGCTGATCGCTTCGCCGATCGCCGCCGGCGGCAGGTCCGGCGCTATCTTCTCGGCGAGAGTGTGTAGCTGACCGGACAGACCGCTGGTCAGCCGAACGGTGGTGCGGTCGATGACGCTCCCGGCGCGCCAGCCGTCACGCAACGGGCCGAGCAAGGCGAGCGGAATCCGTGCCGCGGGATCGATGGTGTCCGCGGGTGCGCGGTATCCGGGAACGGGCGATCCGTAGAGAAGTGCGTATTCGTGAGGTTGCTGCCGAGCCCAATCCCGCACCGTCTTGCACATCGCGAGCCAGCGTCCGGTCACATCGGTCGGGTCAACGCGTGCGTCGGCAGCCTCGATGGCATCACCCAGCGCGGTGTAGGCCTCGATGATCAACGCGGTCAGCAGCTCGTCCCGGCTCGGGAAGTACCGGTAGAGCGCCGAGGACGCCATCCCGAGTTCCCGCGCGATCGCCCGCAACGACAGGCCGTCCGCGCCGTGCTCGGCGATCTGCCGGCGGGCCTCGGTGGTGATGGCCAGGGTGAGTTCGCGGCGGGCGACCGCGCGCGCCGACGTCGAGGCATTCACCGGTCCGACCATACCTGCACGCAAGAGCGCCAGTGCACAAAGAGAGCACCGCTCTTGACTCGGTGAATATTGCGGCGCATGCTCTGTAACGAGAGCAGTGCTCTCAACGACGAACCGAAGGGATTGGACATGACGGATCTACGAGGCGACCGGTACCTCGAGCCGGGCCGCGCGACCACTGTCTTCAACTCGGCGGTGGCCTGGCTGGCCCGGGCCGGGGTCAGCATCCTCGGTAGCCGCGAACTGCGGGTCCGTGGCCGGCGCAGCGGGGAATGGCGGACCACCCCGGTCAACCTGCTGGTCGTTGATGGTCAGCGCTATCTGGTGGCGCCGCGCGGGCAGACCCAGTGGGTCCGCAACATCCGGGTGGCCGGCGGCGGAGAACTCCGCCTGGGACGTCGCATCGAGCCGTTCCGCGCCGTCGAACTGCCCGATGGGGACAAGCCGGTGATTCTCCGGCGGTACTTGAAGCGGTGGAAGTTCGAGGTCGGCGTCTTCTTCGACGGGGTCGACGCGAAGAGCTCGGACGCGCGACTGCTGGAGATCGCGCCGGGTTATCCGGTCTTCCGGGTAGACGCCGGCTCCGCCGCGTCGTCGTAGCGCGCGTTTCTTCGCGGGCCAGACCCGCCCTGGGTTGCCGGGACCACCGGCGATCCGGCTGATCAGCCCAGGTCAACGCCCGTGCAGGACACCTCTGGGGTGACCGGATCGACACCCCGAACGACCCTCGCCGGCTATGCGGGTAGGGGATGGTGGAGGTGTGACGGTCGGTGGACGTGGCGGTGTCGATGCCGTGCGCGCCGACGGCGGACTGGTGCACATCCGACCCGTGGTACCGACCGACCTGGACGCTCTGCGCGAGCTGCACCGGGGTGCGTCCGACCGGTCCTTCTACTTGCGCTTCTTCGGCTTGAATCGCGGTGCGACGGATGAGTATGTGCGACGGCTCGGGCGACCGCCGGGTCCCGCCCACCATTCGCTGACCGCCTGGGTGGGCGGCCGACTGGTCGGTGTCGCGACCTATGAGCGGTTGACCGACGATTCCGCGGAGTTGGCGTTGCTGGTCGCAGACGCCAGCCAGCATGTCGGGCTGGGCACGTTGCTGATCGAGCACCTCGCCGAGGACGCCCGCCGGGCCGGCATCGGGGAGTTCATCGCAGACGTTCTCGTGCAGAACTACTTGGCCATGCATGTGGTGCGCGACACCGGGTTTCACACCGTGGTGCGATACGACGGTGGCACCGCGGAGGTCACCATCGACCTGACCCCCGACCAGGAGGCGGTGGGCGCGATCGACGCCCGCGAACGCTCCGCCGACCAGGCGAGTCTTCGTCCGCTACTGGCCCCGGCCGTGGTGGCGGTGATCGGCGCGAGCGAACGGCCGTCTGCGGTCGGCCATCAGATCCTGCGCAACATTCTCGCCGGCGGGTTCACCGGCCAGGTCTACGCCGTGAATCCGCGGCACGAAACGGTGCTGGGCGTGCCCTGTGTGGCGTCGGCCGACCTGCTGCCGGTGACGCCGGACCTCGCCGTCGTCGCCGTATCGGCGCGCCGGGTCGCCGACGTGGTGCGCGCCTGCGGTGCTCGCGGGGTGCGTGGCGTGGTGCTGGTCACCGCCGGATTCGGCGAAACCGGCCCCGCGGGGAGGATCTTGCAGGACGAGGTGGTCGGTATCGCCCGCGGCTACGGAGTGCGACTCGTTGGCCCGAACTGCCTCGGTCTGCTCAACACCGATCCGGCCGTTCGCCTCAATGCGACGTTCGCGCCCTTGCCCCTGCAAACCGGTGGGCTGGGCCTTGTCTCCCAATCCGGAGCGCTCGGGATCGCGGTCGTCCAGGCCGCCAGCAGGTGGGGACCCGGTGTCTCACAATTTGTTTCCGTGGGGAACAGGGCGGACGTGAGCAGCAACGACCTGTTGTTGGCATGGGAGAACGACGACCGCACCCGGGTCATCGCGATGTACCTGGAGTCCTTCGGCAACCCGCGGAAGTTCGCCCGGATCGCCCGCCGCGTGTCCCGGCGGAAGCCGATCATCGCGATCAAGGCCGGTCGCTCGACGGCCGGGCAACGGGCGGGGCTCTCGCACACCGCTGCGGCGGCAGCGTCCGACGACGTGATTGACGCGCTCTTCGTCCAGGCGGGTGTCGTTCGGGTGGACACGATGGAGCAGATGCTCAGCGCCGCCAGGGTGTTGTGTGATCAGCCGCTGCCGCAGGGGAATCGCGTCGCCGTGATCGGAAACTCGGGCGGCCCGAACATTCTCGCTGCCGACACCGCCGAGAGTGTTGGGCTGGAGGTCGTTTCACTGGAACCTTCCACGGCGCAACAACTGCGGGCGATCGTGCCGACCGCGCCGTCCGCCGGGAACCCGATCGATCTCGGGGCCACCGCGATTCCCAGCCAGATCTGTGATGCGGTGCAGCTCGTGCTGACAGCCGCCGAGGTGGACGCGGTGCTGGTGGTGCTGACCGATACCGCCCTCGCCGATCCCAACGACGCACTGGAATTGATCGCCGACGCCGCGAGCGCCGCCGCCAAGCCGGTGGTGGCGGTGCGGGTGGGTGGCACCTCCTCCTCGATCCGGCGGGACGAGTCGATGCGAGCATTGCCGGTCTTCACCTTTCCCGAACCGGCCGCCGTCGCGCTGGCAACCGCCGCCAACTATGCGCGCATCGCCGCGGCTCGCACGGCGCCGCCAACCCGCCCGGCAGGCATCGACGTCGCGGCGGCCGCCGAGGTCATCGACCGGGCGCTGACCGTCGGGCAGGAATGGCTGGCAGCAGACGATGTCGCGCGGGTGCTGGCGGCCTATGGCATTCCGGTATGCGCGCAGCGGGTGGTCACCGACGTCGAGGCCGCGGCGCTGGCGGGTGCCGAACTCGGCTATCCGCTGGCGGTCAAACTCGCCTCCGGCGGCCGGCACAAGACCCGGATCGGTGGCGTCAGGGTGGGTGTCAGCGATGAGGCGGCCCTGCGTGCCGCCTTCGGAGAAGTATCTGCGGTCGCAGCCGTTGACGCGCTCGATGACCGTTCCACCGCAGTGCTGGTGCAACCGATGGCGCCGCCGGGCATCGAGATGATCATCGGTGCGGTCCAGCACGAACGGTTCGGCCCGGTGGTGATGGTCGGTGCGGGGGGAATTCTCGCGGACGTGATCGCCGACCGGGCCTTCCGGCTCGCCCCGCTGGCTGTCGACGACGCGCACGCCATGCTGGGTGAACTCAGGACCGGACCCTTGCTGGATGGCTACCGGGGCGCCGCCGAGGTGTCCAGGGACGCGTTGTGCGATGTGGTGGTCCGGGCCGGAGCGCTGGCCGACGGCCTCCCCGACGCCGCGGAACTCGATCTGAACCCGGTGATCTGCCGCGGGAGGGACCTTGTCGTGGTGGACGCACGGATCCGGGTGGTGGCAGCCGCCCCGAGGCCCGATCCACTGCTCCGAAGGCTGGAGTGAGCTCAGCACCCGACGCCGGCTCCCCGCCGCCTTCCCGAGCGGCCGTGGCGACGAGTCAGCGATAGGCCGGTAACCCGGTGAGAGCCTGCCCGATGACGAGCGTGTGGATCTCGCTGGTGCCCTCGTAGGTGAGCACGGATTCCAGGTTGTTCGCATGCCGCAGCGGTGAGTACTCCAGCGAGATCCCGTTGGCGCCAAGGATGGTGCGGCATTCGCGCGCGATCGCGAGCGCCTGGGACACGTTGTTGAGCTTGCCGACGCTGATCCGCTCGGGCCTGATCCGTCCTGCTTCCTTCAACCGACCAAGATGAATCGCCAGCAGCATCGCCGAATTCAGCGCGACCGCCATGTCCGCGAGCTTCTTCTGGGTCAATTGGAAGCCGTTGATCTTGCGGCCGAACTGGACGCGCGAATCACCGTAGTTCAGGGCCGATTGCAGGCAGTCGCGTGCCGCGCCCACCGCGCCGAACAGGATGCCGAACCGGGCCTCGCTCAGGCAGGACAGCGGCGCGCCGAGACCCTTCGCCTCCGGCAGCACAGCGGACGCCGGCAACCGCACGTCGTCGAAGGCGAGTTCGGAGGTGATCGATGCCCGCAGCGACATCTTGTGCTTGATGTCATTGGTGGTGAAGCCCGGCGTTCCGCGAGGGAGGAGGAATCCACGCACGCCGTCGTCGGTCATCGCCCATACCGTTGCCACGTCCGCGATGCCGCCGTTGGTGATCCACATCTTGCTGCCGTTGAGGATCCAGTCGCTGCCGTCCTGCACTGCCCTGCAACGCATGTCGGACGGGTTGCTGCCGAAATCGGGCTCGGTGAGGCCGAAGCAGCCGATCGCCTCGCCGGCCGCAAGGCGCGGCAGCCATTCGAGTTTCTGTTCCTCCGAGCCGTACCGCCAGATCGAGTACATCGACAGCGAGCCCTGCACCGACACGAAACTGCGGAAACCGGAGTCGGCGGCTTCCAGTTCGAGGCAGGCCAGACCGTAGCTGACGGCATTCACACCGGCACATCCGTACCCCTGCAGGTGCATGCCGAGAACACCCAGCTTGCCCAGCTCGGCGACCATTTCCCTGGGGAAATGGGCGTTTTCGAACCAGTCGCCGACGTGCGGGCGGAGATTGTCGGCGACGAACTGGCCGACGACGGCTTGGATGTCACGCTCCTCGGGTTCGAGCAGCGAGGAGGTGTCGAGCAGATCCAACGGATCCCTCATCGGCGTGGCGGTGGTCATGATTTGCTCCAGGACGCTGGGCGGGTGGGGGGAGGGGTCGCGGTGTGGGGGCTCCAGCCAGGCGGCGAGTTCGGCGGTGTGTTCGCCGAGCCGGGGTGGCCGGGATGCCGACTGGATGCCGGTTCCGCTCAGCCCGATCGGATTGGCGGGGAGGGTGATCGCGTCGGCCCCGTCCCCCGCCTGGATGGTGGGCTCCAGACCGAGGGTCTCGGCGAGATCGAAGGCTCCGGCCAGATCGTTGACCGGTCCGCACGGCACGCCCAGCGGCGCGAGGATGGCGCTCCACTGCGCGGCGGAACGGGTGATCAGCCGGCTGGTCAGCACGGACGCGAGCTCGTCGATGTGCCCGACCCGGTCGGCGTTGCTGGCAAATCGCGGGTCACCCGGGAGTTCCGGCAGTTCGAGTCCGGCGCACAACGCCGTGAATTGACGATCGTTGCCGACGGCGACGACCATCGGCCGGTCCGCGGTCGGGAAGGTCTCGTACGGTGCGATCGACGGGTGCCGATTGCCCAGGATTCCGGGGATCACCCCGGCGGCGGTGTAGCCGGCGCCCTGGTTCACCAGGCTGGACAGCAAGGTGCTCAACAGGTTCACCTCGACCAGTTGGCCCTCGCCAGTCGAATTCCCGCCCTCGCAGCGCGGCCAGCACCCCCACCGCGGCATGCAGCCCGGTCAGCACGTCCACCAGGGCCACCCCGACCTTCACCGGCTGGTCGGGAGCGGGCCCGGTGATGCTCATCAGTCCGCCGACAGCCTGGACCAGCAGATCGTAGCCGGGCATCGCGGCGCCCTTGCCCGACCCGAATCCGGTGATCGAGCAGAAAACCAGCCGCGGATTGATCGTCCGCACCTCGTCGTAGGACAGGCCGAAGGTGCCCATGGTGCCCGGCCGGAAGTTCTCGATCAGCACGTCGGCCCGCCGGACGAGTTCGCGCACCCGGCACAGACTCGCCGGATCGCGGAGATCGGCGCCCAGCGAGCGCTTGTTGCGATTGACCGACTGGAAGTAGGTGGACTCTCCGGCGGCGAAAGGAGGCCCCCAGGAACGGGTGTCGTCACCGCCGTGCGGATTTTCGATCTTGACGACCTCGGCACCCAGGTCACCGAACAGCATGGTGGCGTAGGGCCCGGCCAGCACCCGACTGAAATCCGCCACCAGTACTCCGGACAGCGGCAGGGTCGCGGTCACGGGTGCAGCCCGCCGGATGCCCGTAGATAGACGGTCTTGGTGGTGGTGAAGAACTCCCGGGCGGCACCGCCCTGCTCCTTCGGCCCGAACCCACTCTGCTTCACTCCGCCGAAAGGCACGTGCGGGTCCGCCCCGGCCGTCTCGGAGTTGATGTGCAGCACGCCGACGTCGACGCGTTCGATCGCCGCCGTCACCGCCCGCAGGTTGTCGGTGAAGACGGCCGCCGACAGACCGAACCGGGCTGTCGTTGACCAGGTCAAGGGCCTCGCTGTCGTCCTTCGCCCGCCGTACCGTCAATACCGGCCCGAACAATTCGTCGCGCCACAGCGCGTCGCCCGGACCACCGCCGTTCCGATCGGAGCTGCCAGGCGACCGCCTCGAAGCCCACCACGATGACCCAGAAATACCAGTACAGCCAGCCGACGGAGAACCCGGCCCACCCGCCGAGTGCCCGGCGCGCGTAGTCGGCGAACGACCCTGTCGACGGGTGGGCGGCAGCCATTTCGCCCAACATCCGCATCACCAGCACGATGAGCACACCGGTCAGGGCGTAACCCAGGAAAGAGCCAGGGCCGGTGTTCGCGATCACCACGCCGGAACCGACGAAAAGGCCGGCGCCGATCACCCCGCCGATCGCGATCATGGTCAGATGTCGCTGCTTGAGTCCTTTGGACAGCCTTGTTGGAGATCCCGATATGACGTGCTCGTGATCCCGTGGCGACAACCTGGGAGTGCGAGGGGTGCGCAGCGCCGTCAGGTACGGCTGAGTCCGGAGGCTTTCCCAGGAGGCGCTGCAGTTGTCGACACTGACCTTGGTGGGTGTCGCGGTGGTGCGCCGATTCGTCGAGATGTCGTGGACCTGCAGGCCGTGGGCGCCTGATGTCCGTGGGCGTCGGGTGGTCGATCGTGATGGACCACCGCCGGGACCGCCTGGTAGTCGTTCGGTGCCATTCAATGCCATTCGACGGGCCGCGACACTGCCGAGCCCGCAACGACATCCGCGTGCCATATTCTGCCGAAGAATCGCGATTCCTCAACACGTTTAACATTACCCCGCTGGGACGCGGCCACCGACCATGTCCCAGCAATGGTTTACTTCCGCCTCAGTTGCGCGGCACCGAGTCCGCCGGCGAGAAGTCGGCACTCGTGTCGTGCAGCGCGCCGGCGTTCGGGCCGTCGCCGGCTCCGGTGGCTTCCGGCCAGGTCCAATCGCGGACCGACGGAATGTCGTCGCCGTAGTCGCGGGTCCACCGCTTCGCCTCTGCGCGGGCATCCACCATTTCCTGGCGCAGCAGCGCCGCCGAGGATCGCAACGACGGGACACGGTCGATGACGTCCATCACCAGATGGAACCGATCCATGTCGTTCATCATCACCATGTCGAACGGCGTGGAGGTGGTGCCCTCCTCCTTGTACCCGCGGACGTGCAGATTGTCGTGATTGTGTCGCCGATAGGTCAGACGATGAATCAGCCACGGATAGCCGTGATAGGCGAAGATGACGGGCTTGTCGGTGGTGAAGAGCGTGTCGAAGTCGCGGTTCGACAGCCCATGTGGATGCTCGCTGGCGTCCTGCAACCGCATCAGGTCCACCACGTTGATGAACCGGACCTTCAGGTGCGGCAGCCGGCGGCGCAGAATCGCCGTCGCTGCAAGGGCTTCCAGGGTGGGCACGTCACCGGCGCAGCCGATCACCACGTCCGGATCGCCATCGTGGTCGGTGGAGGCCCAGTCCCAGATGCCAAGGCCGCGGGCGCAGTGCAAGTTGGCCTCGTCGGGTGTCAGCCAATCGAAGGTGGGCTGCTTGGCAGCGACGACCACGTTGACGTAGTTCTTCGACGCCAGGCAGTGCCGGGTGGTGGACAGCAGGGTGTTGGTGTCCGGCGGGAAATAGACCCGGACCACCTCGGCCTTCTTGTTGACCACGTGGTCGACAAATCCCGGGTCCTGGTGCGAGAAACCGTTGTGATCCTGCCGCCACACATGCGAGGTCAGCAGGTAGTTCAGCGAGGGTATTGGTCTGCGCCAACCGATCTCGCGAGTCACCTTGAGCCACTTGGCATGCTGGTTGAACATCGAGTCCACCAGGTGGATGAACGCCTCGTAGCAGGAGAACAGGCCGTGCCGACCGGTCAGCAGGTAGCCCTCCAGGAAACCCTGGCAGGTGTGCTCGGAGAGGATCTCCACCACCCGGCCGTGATGAGCCAGATGCTCGTCCACCGGGAGGATCTCGCCCTGCCATGCCTTGTCCGTCACCGCGTACACGGCGTCCAGCCGGTTGGACGCCGTTTCGTCCGGTCCGACGATGCGGAAGTTGTTGGTGTTGTCGGTCATCACGTCCAGCAGGTACTGGCCCATCACCCTGGTGGGTTCGTGCACCGACGCGCCTGGCGCGATGACCTCCACGCCTCGCTCGCGGAAATCCCGCAACACCAGGGGTTTGAGCAGCAGGCCGCCGTTGGCGTGCGGGTTGGCGCTCATCCGGCGGTCACCCACCGGCGCCAGCGCGGCGATCCGCTCGACGACCCGGCCCTCGTCGTCGAACAGTTCCCGCGGCTGGTAGGACTCCATCCACTCCTGCAGCATCCGCCGGTGCTCGGCGTTCTCCCTGGTCGCGGTCAGCGGCACCTGGTGCGATCGCCAGGTTCCCTCGTACTGCAGGCCGTCGATGAACTTCGGACCGGTCCAGCCCTTCGGGGTGACCATCAGGATCATCGGCCAGGGCTTGCGTTCCATGTCGCCGTCCTCGCGGGCGGCGCGCTGGATCTCCCGGATCCGGCCGAACACCGTATCCATGGTGGCGGCCATGGTTTCGTGCAGGATCTGCGGATCGTCGCCTTCGACGGTGAAAACCTCATGACCGTAACCGGTCAGCAGCGCCTCGAGTTCCGCGCGGTGAATCCTGGCCGGGATGGTCGGGTTGGCGATCTTGTAGCCGTTGAGGTGAAGGACCGGCAGCACCGCGCCGTCGTTGACCGGGTCGAGGAACTTGTTCCCGTGCCAGGACGCCGCCAACGGTCCGGTCTCGAACTCGCCGTCGCCGACCACGGCCGTCACGACCAGGTCGGGGTTGTCGAACGCAGCGCCGTAGGCGTGCGAGAGCACGTACCCGAGTTCGCCGCCCTCGTGGATCGAGCCCGGTGTCTCCGGCGCGACGTGGCTGGGAATGCCGCCGGGGAAGGAGAACTGCCGGAACAACCGCTGCATCCCCACCTCGTCGCGGGTGACGTGCGGGTACACCTCGGTGTACGTGCCGTCCAGGTACGCGCTGGCGACCGCGGCTGGGCCACCGTGACCCGGACCGACCATGAAGATCATGTTGACGTCGTTGTTCCGGATGATCCGGTTAAGGTGGGCGTAGACGAAGTTCAGGCCGGGAGTGGTTCCCCAGTGCCCGAGCAGTCTCGGTTTCACGTCCTCGGGGACCAGATCGCTGCGGAGCAGCGGATTGTCCAGCAGATAGATCTGCCCCACCGCCAGGTAGTTGGCGGCCCGCCACCAGGCGTGAATATCGGCAAGTTCGGGGTCGGTCAGCACCCGTTCGGCAGGCGTCGCCGATCGAGTCGCGGGCAGGTCCGTCACCGGCCCTGCAATGCCGTTTCCGAACGGCTCGGCAATCACGGACGCTGGGCCGCCCGGGGAGTTCACGATGGAGGGGTTCATGAGGGATGCCCTTCTACGCCGGTTTGGGCTGATGTCGGTGGGCACAGGCACGGTCCGGGACGCCGAGGATCCTCAGCGGAACCGAACGGGGAGCCTTGACGGGTGTCGCTCCGTGAGGAGGTCACCGGGTAGTGCCCGGTTGCGAGTGGCAACTCCCCCGGTGAGGTGGGCTCACCGTGGTTCCGGGCTGGCTGTCGAGTCAACCGACTCGAACGTTACGCCCATCGGGCGGCAGGCGCTATGTGCCAGCCTTCTGGCGGCCCGCGGACCGGTACCACGACCGGGCACGGCTGTCGACGTGGCCGAGAGCCGCGGGGGCTATTTCTCGTGCCAGTTCATTGCTTCCTGCCGGCTCTCGTAGATGTGCGGGGCCAATCCGCGCTGCGACAACTGCTCGCTCAGCTTCAACCGCATGAATGAACTGGTGGTGTACCTGGTCACCCCGGCGTAATAGTGCTCGGCCAACCGGCGCACCAGGGTGACGTAGGCGTCGGTGAGAACCGGTGCCAGATAGAAGTTGTCGTAGTTGACCACCATCTGCACCTTCTTGCCGACGGCGGCCAGACGCTTCTCGACCTCGGTGCCGATCGCCTCGACGTCATTTTCGGTGAGCAGCGACATTCCCTCCATGTTGAGGAAGAACATGTTCCGCGCGACGTCGTAGGCGAACCGCGCCTCCAGCGGCATGGCCAGCAGGTCGTCCTTGAGGCCCATCAGCCCGGCGGTGAAGATCCGCGAGTCCATCAACCGCGGTGTTCCCTTGATGATCGGGGTGAACCCGATGTGCGCGAGGATGTCCTTGTCCAGGTCCAGCCAGGGGGCGATCTCGATGAGTTCCAGCCCGTCGGGAGTCAACTGCAGCACGCACCGCTCGGTGACGTACAACACCGGCTGACCGGCGGCCGCCGCGTATTCACCGCTGAACGTGCGCTGCTCGACATCGGCCAGGAACTTGGGCGAGACGATGCCGTCGGAGATGACCAGCCTGCCGTCCGCGACGTGTGCACGGCTCGGTACTACGAAGGTTCCGACGAAGATCAGCTTCTTCGCGCTCTGGCTGATGTTGATGAAACCCCCGGACCCCCAGCCTCGACCCGAATCGGCTGACGTTGACGTTACCCATCCGGTCGGCCTGGGCCATTCCCAGCACGGCGGCGTCCAGGCCGCCCCCGTCATAGAAGTCGAACTGCGCCGGCTGGTCCATGATGGCCTGCGAGTTCACCGCCGATCCGAAATCCAGCCCTGCGGTGGGCATCCCGCCCATCGGGCCGGGTTCGGCGGTCAGCGTCAGGTAATCCAGGATGTGTTCCTCGGCCGCCACATTGGCCACTCCCTCGGGTAGTCCGATCCCGAGATTCACCACGCTGTCCGGTCGTAGTTCCATCGCCGCCCGGCGCGCAATGACCTTCCGCTCGGTGAGCGCCATCGGTGCGATCGTGCTGCGGACCCGGCGCAGCTCGCCGCTGAAGGCGGGGGAGTATTGGGTGCCGAAGGTCTGCCAATGATGTTCGGGTTGCGACACCACGACGCAATCGACCAGCACGCCGGGGATTTTGACGTCCCGCGGGCTCAGACTCCCGCTGTCGGCGATCCGTTCGACCTGCACGATGACCAGACCGCCCGCGTTGTGCACGGCGGTGGCCGCCGCACGAGCCTCCAGGGTGAGGGCCTCGCGCTCCATGGTGATGTTGCCCTCGGGGTCCGCGGTTGTGCCCCGCAGGAACGCCACGTCCAGCGGCAACGCCTTGTAGAACAGGTACTCCTGGCCGTCCAGCATGATCAGTTCAACGTCGTCCTCGGTGGTGCGTTCGTTGATCTTCCCGCCGCCGTTCCGCGGATCCACGAAAGTGCCGAGACCGACGCGGGTGATCAGACCAGGCTTACCGGCGGCGGTGTCCCGGAACAGCTGTGACACCACCCCCTGGGGCAGGTTGTGGGCCTCGATCCTGTTGCCCACGGCCATCTTCCCCAGCGCCGGCGACAGACCCCAATGGCCGCCGATGGCCTTCGCGAGCAGACCCTCGTGGCACAGCCGGTCCAGCCCCCGACCCTTCCGGTCGCCGGAGGCGACGGTGAACACCGCGGTCAGGTTGCGCGGGGTGCCGGTGAGCAGGAAGCGGTTTTCCAGTGCCAGCGTCAGTTCTTCGGCGAATCCCTGACCCACGAAGCCCTCGACCACCACCGCATCGCCGTCCCGGATGAGCCGCACCGCCTCGGCGGCGGTCACCACCTTGTCGCGCAATGCGGCTCCGCCCAGGAACTCGGCCGGCAGCGGCAATGCTGCGGAGCCGACGACATCCGTGACAACGGAGCCGTTTGGAGGTTCGACAACAACAGGCATGGAATTCCTCCCGGAACTGAAGCGACCGCGCGTGCAATCGCAGGAGAAGAGATCGACGAAGGGCGGCTGCCGAAAAGACCTGCCATGCCGGGGGCAGCCAACTGACGGGCGGCGATCGAGGCGATGCGTCTCTTCGAGCATAGGCGTCGGCCGGGTGGCCGGGGTGACCGAAAGAGATTCGGCGGCTGCTCCAACGAGGCGCCCGGCGCCAGTATGTGGGTGCGGGCTGGCACTGATTCCCCGAACGGGGTATGACTGGGAGCTACCGGCCGTCGCCGACATCGCGCAGAACGAGGACAACTGTCCAGCGTCGCCGATGTTGTCACCACAGGTTTCTCCGGGCCAGGACGGAGGATCGTCATGCACGAACCGCCCGATTCCACGCGACTACACGGACACGAAGGTCGGATTCTGCTGAGCAGGATCCTCCAGGGCTGGGCCCAGGGATGACCGCGATTGTTGATCGTCCGGTGGGTGTGACCGGTGACGGTGCCGCCGTGCCGGTGGACGTCCAGGTGGACCTGGACTTCCCGAACGGCGATGATCTGGCGTTGTCCCGGGGAACGGATTTCTACGGGCTTGACGAGTTGCTCACCGACCGCGAACGCGAGATCCGGGACCGGGTACGGGTGTGGTGCGACACCCGGGTCGCGCCGGCCGCCGCCGGATTCTGGGAACGCGCCGAGTTCTCGGTCGAGCTGGCCAGGGAATACGGCCGGCTGGGCATCGCCGGCGCCTCCATCGTCGGCGACGGCTGCCCGGGACTGACGTTCCTGGCCGAAGGAGTGATCGCCGCCGAACTGGCCCGCGGCGACGGCAGCATCGCCACCCTGAACGCGGTGCACTCCGGTTTGGCGATGACCACCATCGCGATGCTCGGCTCCCCCGAGCAACGCGCCGACTACCTGCCCCGGATGGCCACCTGTGAGGTGCTGGGTGCGTTCGCGTTGACCGAACCCGCGCACGGCTCCGACGTCGTCGCGCTGGAAACCCGCGCCCGCCGCGTCGGCGACGAATGGGTACTGGACGGGCAGAAACGGTGGATCGGCAACGGCACCGTCGCCGACGTCGTCGTCGTCTGGGCCCGCGACGACGACGGCCAGGTCGGCGCGTTCGTCGTGGAACACCCCGACGGCGCCGACCACCCGGTCCCCGGCTACCACGCCAGAATTATCACCGGCAAGGCCGCGAACCGTGGAGTGTGGCAGGCCCAGATCCGCCTCGACGGGGTACGAATTCCCGCGAGCGCCCGCTTGGCCAAGGCGCGGACATGGGACGACGCCAACTATGTGCTGGCCAAGTCCCGGCAGACGGTGGCCTGGGAGGCACTCGGCCACGC
>JGI20202J14951_1000018_pt1 | contig 27764 bp, 21 predicted proteins | sample NGESurshal092012_8_FD_14951 | JGI IMG/M metagenome (IMG submission 14951)
GACCACCTGAACGTGACATCGGAATTCGTCGAATCGCTGGCGCCGGCCGACGAGCCTGCGCCGGTCGTCTGGTATGACCTCTCGAAGGCACGGCGCTAACCTTGCGCTAACCTCGATCTTGCGAGCTGATCTCTCGGATGGTCGAGTGGCGTCGAGATTGCTTGCGTTGTAGTGGTTTCGGCTTCTGGGTGGCTGGGCGCCCGACTGTTGTGTCGGGCTGGAGCCGGTTCCACCTTGCGGGGGTCGGGCTTTCGAGTCGCCCGGACAGAGGGTGGCTCGGGTTCAGGTGAACGCGGCGCGAATCGGGTCCCAGGCGCGGCCCCCACCGCTAACCCCTGGCGTCCGACCCGGCATTCACCGGACAAGCCGGTGTGCTCAACGGAGCATCCGAGCTGCGCGGCGAGATCTTCGGGGGCGCAGGCGTACATGCCCGCAGTGCCGTCGGAGTCGCCGTGCTGCCGCTGGATTCCCCCGTCGAAGTAGAGCTGATCGTCGAATATTCCTGAGCGACGACCCAGATCCGGATGGCTCGCGAGAGCCACCCAACGAGAGAGAAGATCATGACCGAACCCATCACCGTCGTGCTGGTGCACGGCGCATTCGCCGAGTCCGCCAGCTGGACAGGCGTACTGAGCCTGCTTCAGGAACGCGGAATCGCTGCCTTCGCCACACCAAACCCGCTGCGCAGCGTCACCACCGATGCCGAAAACGTGCACCGCGCAACCGATTCGGTTGCCGGCCCCGTGCTGCTCGTCGGCCACTCCTACGGCGGAGCCGTCATCACCGAGGCAGCCGTCGATAACCACAACGTGGTCGGCCTCGTCTATGTCTCCGCCTTCGCCCCCGACCATGGCGAGAACTCGTTCCAGCTCAGGGGTCAGTTTCCGGGTAGCTCGCTCGGAGACACCGTGCGCCCCTACCCGCTCGGCGACGGCACGAACGACCTCATCGTTGACCGGGCGCTCTTCCCCAACCAGTTCGCCGCCGATGTCCCGCTCGACGAAGCGAAGATCCAGGCGGCGACTCAGCGCCCGATCCGCGATTTCGCATTCGGCGAGCCACAGCCCGCGGAAACCCCGGCCTGGAAGACGCTGCCGTCCTGGTTCGTCTTCGGTACCGGCGACAAGAACATCCCCGTCGAGGGTCTGCGATTCATGGCCGAACGCGCCGGATCGCTTGCTACCCGTGAGATCGAGGGCGCCTCCCACTTGGTCATGGTGTCGCATCCCGACGCCGTCGTGCAGCTCATCATCGACGCAATCGACCACCTGTCCCAAAACTAAACCGCCGTCGCCTCCCGAGGAAGAGACACCGTGCCCTACTTCACCACCCCTGACGGAACCGAGATCTACTACACCGACCAGGGCGAGGGACAGCCCGTGGTGCTCAGCCACGGCTGGCCGCTCTCGTCGGATGCCTGACAGGTCGAGGTGGAAATCCTCGCCGACAACGATTACCGCGCCATCGCCCACGACCGCCGAGGTCGCGGCCGCTCCGCCAAGATGTACACCGGCAACGACATGGACACCTACGCCCGCGACCTCGCGGAGCTCATCGAATCTCTCGACCTGCATAACGTGGTTCTCATTGGACACTCGACCGGTGTGGCGAAGTCGTGCGCTGCGCCGCCCAGCACGGCGCCGGCCGAGTGGCGAAGGTCATCACCTCGGGAGCTGTTATGCCAGTCATGGTCAAGTCGGACAGCAACCCCGACGGACTGCCGATCGAGGTATTCGACGGCATCCGCGCGGGTGTCCAGAAGGATGCTTCGCAGTTCTACGCCGAGCTCGCAGAGCCCTTCTTCGGCGCCAACCGGGCCGGCAGTAGTGTCTCGGCAGGAGCCAAGCGTGAATTCTGGCGTCAAGGCATGCTCGTGAATCTGGCGGCCGCCTGCGACTGCGTCAAGGCGTTCTCAGAAGGGCGTATGTGCTGGATTACCCGTTGTTCTCATCCATCGTCATCATGACGGTCATGCTGGCCTCCTAATGGCTCACCGTTGAGCGTCCGCCAGTCTGGACCGATCACAGCGAGTTGGCAAGGTTGATGTCGCGACGCTGATTCTGTGCCTCCAAATGGGCTGCTCGTAACTCCTTCAGGCAGCTCGTCGCCGAATCAGGAGCGCTCGGCCGCTGAGTTTCCGCGTACCAGACCTTCGGAAGTCCCGATGTTAGGGTCGCGACCATGTCACCCGTAGACGATGTCATCGCGGATCTCGACGACGCCATCACGAACTTCACGCAGTCATTGAGTCATTGGGGTCGGGCGGTTGCCAGGCGGTTGCCGAGCGACGTACCCTTCGCACGGTCATTGGGTGTGTCTATGAACTGCGGGCATACCGTGAAGACGTGAAGACCCTGATGATCCAGATATGAGAAAGGCCTACTGGGACCGTGCAAGAATTGAACGATGGCAGAATTGCCGAAGGTCTGGTTTTGGATTCGCGGCAAGATGACCTGGTCGCCAACTCGCTGGCGATGGCGATCGGAACCGCAAGCCGGCCGGCGCGGTGATCCACTCAGATCACGGATGGTGACTGGTCCCTTGGAGTTGTCCCCAGGTCCGAATTTCATCCACACCGGTCCGGGTATTGGAAGGGTGGTCGACATCCGCTCCTAACCTCGGTGTCATGCGTCCCCGTCCGGATCCGTTGCAGCGCCTCGCGCAGTTGCAGCACGACAGGCCGACGGCCGCAGTCGACCTGCCGTCAAGCGTGCCTGATGACGACGATCAGATGCAGGCCGATCCGCCGGTCAGGATCGCCGCAGTTGCTGACCGGATGCCGGATGCGGACGACTTTCGGCTGGACGCAGAGAGCGTGAACCGGGACCGGATAGCGGAGGGATCGCCACCGACACCGGCCAGCGGCTCGACCGAACCCCAGCGTGAGCGGGTGATGGGACCGCCGGATCCGGCATTCGCTGTCGATCGCCCGGTCGTCACGCACCAGGGCTTCCCGCCGGTTTCGCGTGCACCCGGCCGGCACCGTCACCGACGGGACCTCGCAGCGACCCGTTCGGAGATCGGCGAGATGCCCAGTCCCGAAGACGATGTCGACGGCGTGGGCGCGCTTTCGGTTTTTGGTGGTTGGGTGCCCGACGACGGCGGCGAGTGGGAGGGATTCGACAGCCTAAAACCGCACGTCCGGCATCCGGTCCAACCCGAGGGCCGAACCCTGCCACGACATCGCGCGGCGACTGGCGACGATGGCGACGGCGAAGATAGCGACGGCGAAGATGGCGACGGCGAAGATAGCGAAGGTGATGACGGGGATGGTGACGATCTCGACGACTCCGATGACTCGGAACCGCCGGAGATTCGCGCCAAGCGGCTGGGCAATCGTCACTGGGGGCGGCTGGCCGAACTCTGGGTACCGGAGTCGTTGCGCGACGCCAGGATCGACCCCGGCCGACGCGGCCTGCTCGTTCTTCTGTTGGTCGCGGCGGTGGCGGCAGTCGCCACCGCCATCGGGGTGTGGCGGGACCGCCCGGAGCCCAGGCCGGTCGAGACGGTCGCGCTGGCGCCCGCGTCGGGTGTCACCGCAGTCGTCGCAGTGGAGTCTGCTCCGAATCCTGCGAAAGCGGCGGTCTCGGGGGCAGTTCCGACCGCCGACGGTGCGGCTGGGGTGACTACATCGACAGCGCCACCCACCGAGATCGTGGTGTCTGTGACGGGTCTGGTGGCGCACCCGGGCGTCGTCACGCTCCCTGTCGGTGCGCGGGTGACCGACGCCATCGCCGCCTCCGGCGGCTCGACCGCGGAAGCGGATCTCACCGGACTGAACCTGGCCGCCAAACTCGCCGACGGCGATTCTGTGGTCATCGCAGCAGCGGCCGCAGGTGGCGCGAACTCGGGAGTATCCAGCGCGGGTTCAACCAATTCGGCCTCGCCGGGCAAGCCGGGGTCCCAGGGTCAGCGAACATCGTCGCAACTGATCGATCTGAACACCGCCGATGAAGCGGTGCTCGACTCGCTGCCGGGTGTCGGACCCGTCATGGCACAGAACATCCTCGCCTGGCGGCAGCAGAATGGCCGATTCAGCTCCGTCGAGCAATTGCAGGAGATCAGCGGGATCGGGCCCGCGCGATATGCGCAGATCTCGGCGCTGGTGACCATCTCATGAACCGGCGGCAGTTCTGATGACCCGCCGTTGGAGCGTGGAGGAATCACCACCGCCGGTCGATCTGCGACTGGCATTGCCGGCGATCGCCGTCTGGGTGGGCTGCCTCATCGGTCTGTCCGGCGTACGGATCGCCTCGTGGGTAGCAGTTCTCACTCTCATCGTGACCCTGTGCGCCTGCGTCGCTCACCTTGCCCGAGCCCACCTGACAGGGCCGGGGCTGCTGCGCGCTCCCCGAACCCTGCTGCTCCCGGGCGAACGCCGTCGACCAACAGCAGCCGGAACAGGCCCACCGGGAAGCGGCATCGCCGTTCGTTGGGCATGCGGAGTGGTGGCCGCGGTTGCCTGCCTGACGGCCGGAGTGGTCATCTCGGCGCTGCACTCATCGCAGCGTGCCAACGATCCGCTGCTCTCCGCGCCCGAGAATCGTTCCTGGAGCAGCCTGTCCGTCACGGTCGACGGGTTCCCCACTCGAGTGTCTTCGGGGTTCGCGGCACCCGACAACGGTTCCGGTTCCGGCAGCGGCCAATCGGCGACCAGGTGGCGGGTTCCGGTCACCGTCCTGCAAGCCCAGGTCGCAGGCGAGCGGTGGACATCGACTTCCACCGCCATCGTTTTCGGCCAGGGCGACGAGTGGGGAACGGTGACGCCAGGTGAACGGCTGAGTGTCTCGGGGCGGCTGGGTCAGGACGCCATCGGGTCGGCCCCTTCGCCGACGATCGCGGCCCGAAGTCCTCCCGAGGTCGTCGGTGCTGCGCCGTGGTGGTCACAGTGGGCGCATACGATCCGCAACACACTGTCGGACAACGCGTCTCGGCTGGACGGCGACGCTGCGGGGCTCCTTCCCGGTCTGGTGGTCGGTGACACCAGCGGTATCTCCGATCAGCTGAACGCCGATGCCAAGGCGACCGGGATCGCACACCTGTTAGCGGTGTCGGGCTCGCATTTCGCGGTGCTGTGCGGGATCACCGTCGTGCTGCTCCGCCGGATCGGTCCCAGGTACGCGGCGGTGGGTGGCACCGTCACCCTGGTCGGCCTGGTGGTGCTCGTCGGCCCGCAGCCCTCGGTGCTGCGGGCCGCGGTGATGGGCGGCATCGCGTTGCTGGCGCTGCTGACCGGGCGCACCCGCAGCTGCGTGCCCGCGCTGGCCACAGCGGTCATCCTCTTGCTGTTCGTCGATCCGCAGTTGGCGGTCAGCGCCGGGTTCGCGTTGTCCGTACTGGCGACCGGCGGGCTCATACTGCTGGCTCCGGCGTGGTCGAGCGCACTGCAGCGCAGCGGTGTGCCGCGGGGTTGGGCGGATCTGCTGGTGGTGCCGATCGCCGCGCAGGTCGTGACGATGCCGATCATCGTCGGGATCAGCGGATCGGTCTCGGTCGTCGGTGTGCTGGCGAACCTCATCGTGGCTCCGGTGGTGGCACCCGCACTGATCGTCGGGGTGCTGTGCGCACTGACCGGACCGTGGTGGCCGGGTGCGGCCGCGGTGTCCGCCCAGGCCTGCGCGCCAATGCTCGGCTGGATCGCCCGGGTTGCCCACGCGCTGGCGCGCTGGCCGGCGGCGACCCTGCTGTGGCCGGCGACCCCGGTAGGCGTTCTCACCCTCGTCGGGCTCTCCATCGCGATGCTGTACCTGCTGCGGCACCGGCGATTTCGGGCCGTCCTCGCGACCGCCGTGGCGGCCGGTGTCAGCGTTCTTGTGCCATACCAGATCGTCTCGCCGGGATGGCCGGCCGCAGGGTGGTTGCTGACCGCCTGTGAGGTTGGTCAGGGGGATGCGATGGTGCTGTCCACCGGCGAGCCCGGTGGCGCGGTGGTCGTCGATACCGGTCCCGATCCGGGTCTGGTTGACGGTTGCCTGGACCGCCTGGGAGTGGCGACCATCCCGTTGCTGGTGCTCACCCACCTGCACGCGGACCATGTCGACGGGCTGTCGGGCGTGCTTGAAGGCCGCAGCGTCGGCGCCATCGCCGTCGGTCCGGGCCGCGAACCCGACGGGGAGTGGGCCGCCGTCTCACGTTCCGCGGCGGTGCGCGGGATAACAGTCGTCCAACCGCCGGTCGGGTTCCGCTGGGCAACGGGGGATCTCACGCTGACCGTGCTCGGTCCGTCGAAGACGTTCCACGGGACCGATTCCGACCCCAACAACGACTCTGTGGTGATCATGGCCGAGCGTTCCGGGAAACGGATCCTGATGACCGGTGATGTCGAGCCCGAGGCCCAGCAGGCGCTGCTGAATTCCGGTGTTGATCTTGCGGCGGATGTTCTCAAGGTGCCGCATCACGGCTCGGCGAAGATCCTCGACCGGTTCCTGGAGGCGGTGTCGCCGGCCGTGGCAGTGATCGGGGTGGGCGCTGGCAACGACTACGGCCATCCCAGCCCCCGGTTGTTGGACGCTCTCGCTCGGCACGGCGTCGGGATGGTGCTGCGCACAGACCAGCAAGGGGATGTCGAGGTCGGACTGGTCGACGGTCAGCTCGCGGGCGTCGAGCGTGGTGCGGCGCTGCGGACTTGAGGATCGCGACTGAGGAAATCTGCTCGATTCCGGCCTTGGCGCTCATCAAGGTCGCCGACCCGGCGGAGTCGCAGCTATTCGCGAGTCGCGGCAACGTCACGGTGAACTGGTTGCACCGCAACGGGGTTCCGGCAGGGCAGAGCGATGCTCTCATTCGTGCCGTGCAGGACGCCGACATTCCGCCCTGCACGGCCTTCGCCTGGATCGCGGGGGGAGTCCGGCACCGTCCGCGCGTTGCGGCCGCACTTCGTCGGTGACGTGCGTCGACACGCGCTCGATCGATTTCACCGGTACCGGCGGCTCGCCCGACGGAGGACGATGCTCCGACGGCAGAGGATCTCGCCGGGGCGCAGGAACGGTTGGCGGATGCCGGCGTCAAGGAATCGACTTGATTGCCAGCATCAACCTCAGGCTGGCCAGCGAGCAAGAAGTGGATCCGAACCTCAGCCAACCGGTGATCACCATTTCGGGGTCCGCAACCGGTCGCCGCGGCCTCGGGCCATCCCCGGACGATGATCACCGGGGATCGCGCAGCCTGACTGCGTCCGGCAGGATGCGGTCTACGCGGGGCGGATGAGGACCCCAGACCAGAGCTCACCCACCACTGGATCGGGGAGAATGTGATGGAGTTCCGATTCCCCTTTGCGCAGTACCCGCTACTGGACGCTCACTGCCACGGGGTGGTCACCCACGACCTCACCCCCACCGAGTTCGAGGCGCTCGCATCCGAGAGCCGGCTGCCCGCGCGGCCGGGCTGCTCACCACTGGATTCGCCCATCGGCCTGGCCATCCGGCGATGGTGCGCGCCCGTCCTCGACCTTCCGGAGCACGCCCCGACCGCCGAGTACCTGAGACGACGCGGCGAGCTGGGGTCAGCGGAGGTCAACCGCCGGCTGATCCGCGCCGCCGGTCTGCACTCCATGCTGGTCGACACCGGGTTCGGTGACGACCTGGCGACCCGGAACGAACTCGCTACCCTGGCTGCGGCGCCGGCGCACGAAGTTCTGCGGCTCGAGACGCTCGCCGAAACCCTCCTCGCCGAAACACCGCTCGACAAAGGCGCCGCCGGCGAGTTCGCAGAGCGATTCGAGGCGGCCCTGGACGACCTGGGGCCGGACGTCGTCGCCTTCAAGTCGATCCTGGCGTACCGGTGCGGCTTCGACATCGCGGGGGAGCCGCCTTCGAGAGACGATGTGGTGACCGCGGTCATTCGGTGGCAGCGTAGGGGCGCGGCGCGATTGACCGACCCGGTGGTTCTGCGCTTCCTGATCTGGGCTGCGCTGAGCCGAAAGCCGTTGCGGGGCAAGCCTCGACCGCTTCAGCTGCACACCGGCTTCGGGGACACCGACCTGGATCTGCATCGGGCGAACCCGATTCTGCTCACCGGACTGATCCGGGAGGCAGAGCGTCGCGACGGAGCGCCGATCGTTTTGCTGCACTGCTATCCCTATCACCGGGAGGCCGCCTACCTCGCCGCGGTCTATCCGAACGTCCACCTCGACATCGGGCTGGGCGTGGGTCATCTCGGGCCGTCGGCTGGCACGTTGGTGCGAGAGGCCATGGAGCTGGCCCCGTTCGGCAAACTGCACTACTCCTCGGATGCCTACGGTCTCGCCGAGTTCTTCCTGATCGGGGCGATGGGTTTCCGTGCGGGTCTGGACGCCGTTTTGGGGGATTGGGTCAGCAGTGGTGCTGTCGCGGAGGCGGACGCCCGCGCGATCGCGGCGCAGGTGCTGGGCAGCAACAGACGGGGCCTGTACCCGATCCCAGCGCCATGATCACGTCAGGCACGCTGCAGCAGCCGCACGTGCGGTTACCGCTGCTGAGGCGGCAACGAATCCAGTTCCGCGCGAACGGCTTCCAGCTGAGCCACCAACGCGTCGGCACGCTCCTGGGTGGTCCGTCGATGCTCCTCGAGGATGGCGCCAACCGTGGCCGTCAGCAGTTCGTTGTCCAACTGCTTGACCAGTTCCCACACCCTGGCCGCCTGGACCGGGGTCGATTTCACCGCGACCCGCGCACCGACCCGCGCCTCGATCCGCCACTGCAGCGGCTCGTTCTCGGAGGTGCTGATCGAGATGGACACCGGCGGTTGCCCTCGCCGTGGCCGCTTGCCCCGCGCATCGCTCGCCGCAATCCGAGACGTCCCTGACGCATCGGAAGGGGGCGAGGGTGACGCGGCGGTGCCGTTCAGCGAGGGCTCGCCGGCTTCCGGTGGTTCGGCCGATGGTCGAGGGTCCTGACCCTGAACCGGAAAAGGGAGGGCCGGTGAAACGATTTGTCCCAGCTGCTGCGGCGCCCGAGGGGACCTTCGCTGCGGGGCTCGTGGTGGGTGAAGCGCCGGGGGAGGACCAGCGGGGTCGCCGTTGGCCGATGCGTCGCCCGGGACGCGTCGGGATCGGGTCGCCGGCGTCAGGTCCATCGGAGTGAACGGCAGCACGTCCTTGGTGCCGTTCAGATTGACCTCGACCTTGATGAACTCTTCTCCGTCGATCGCCGGATAGCCGATTCCCCGCACCCGCCCGATCGCGCCCTCCGGGAACTGTGCGGACGGCGAAATCCGCACCCTGACGATCTTCCCGGCGTTCATCGCCGACCTCAGGGTGTCGACGTCGATGGGGATCGGGCCCGCGGCGGCGCGTCGGCGAGGAGGCATGTCCTGATCCTGCCACCGACCAACGACAGCGGTCGGCGAATGGATGGCGCGCCGCGTCGGCGGTTCGGCCGCTCCGCTCAACCCGGCTCCGTCACCACCGAACTGCGCGGGCCTTCCGGACGGTTCACCGCGAACGACGACCTACTTCGCGTGCACCCGCGCGTCCTCGGCCGCGTACTCCGCGAGCAACTCCTGCTCCCGATCCTTCCTCGGGAAAAGGAACCAGACAATCGCGGCGCCACCCAGCACCACCAGCAGACCCACCATGTAGGCCAATTTGTCGCCGTGAAGGAAGGACGTCTTGGCCGCCGAAATGATGGCATTCGAGTATTCCGGGTACCGCTGCGCGATGTCCGCGGCGCCACCGAACGACTTCAGCAGTTGGCCGCGGGCGGCCGCACTGACCTGTTCCGACCCCGGTGTTGACGCAATGATGGACGCGAAGGCGGAGGCGTATCCGGCGGTCAGTAGTGCACCCAGCATCGACTGCATGACGGCCCCGCCGAGATCCCTTTGCAGGTCGGCGGTTCCGGATGCCATACCGGCCCGGGACACCGGCACCGAACCGGTCAGGGAATGTGACGCCGGAGTGCCGGCCAGACCGACCCCGATGCCGACGCAGACAAACGTCGACAGCACTGGCCAGTATCCAATGTCTTCCTGCCAGAACACCAGCGCCACCACCAGGCCGAGAGCACAGAACGCATAGCCCAGCAGCAGGGTGAAACGGGAACCCCTGGATCCGATGAACCTGGCGGAAAAGGGCGCGACGACCACCATCGCCAGGGCCGCCGGCACCATGGCCGCGCCGGACTCCAGCGGGGAATAACCCAGCACGTTCTGCAGGAACTGCTGCCCGATGTAAATTCCGGCCATCAACGAGCCGAAGACGATGATGCCGGCGCACGCCGCGACCCAGAAGATCCGGCGGGCGGCCACGTGCAGGTCGAACAGCGGCGACGGCGCACGACGTTGGCGCCACACGAACAACACGCCGGCCACCAGCGCGACCGCCCCGAGGACCACCGCGAAGGTGCCCGAACCGGGGACCGGCGCGAAATTGATGGCCAGCACGAAGGAGGCGATCAGCACGATCGACATGATCCCGCCGAGGTTGTCCACCGGGTCGGTGGTCTCGTTGACGTGGGCGGGCACCAGCAGGATGGCCATGATCAGTGCGACCACCGCCAGCGGGGCGGTGACCAGGAACACCGAGCCCCAGGCGAAGTGATCGAGCAACCACCCGGAGAGCAGCGATCCGAGCGCCGCGATGGCACCGCCCGTGGCGGACCACAGTGCGATGGCCTTGGTGCGGGCGGGTCCCTTCCATAGAGCGGTGATCAGCGCCAGCGTGGTCGGGTAGGCCATCCCGGCCGCGAGCCCGCCGAGCAGTCGGGCCAGGAAGAGCACCTCGATAGACGGGGCGTAGGCGGCCAGCAGGCAGGCCGGAATGGTCAGGCTCATGCCGAGGATCAGCATCAGCTTCCGGCCGTACCGGTCACCGACCGCGCCGAAATAGAGCACGGACGCGGCCAGGCCGAGGGAGTACCCGACGGACACCAGGTTCAAGGCGGTCTGGCTCGCGTCGAACGCCTTGCCGATGTCCGGCAGTGCGACGTTGGCCACCGCCAGGTTCAGGTTCGCCACCGTGGCGACCAGGATCAACGCGACCAGCACCCACACCGACACAGGCGCCGGTCGGCCCGGGGTTGGCGTTGGTGCCCCTGAGGGCGGATTGCCGGCCGGCGCGGGCTTCGGGCCCGCCGGGCGCGCACCAGGAACCGCACCGCGGTGCGCAGCCTGGGTGTCGTCCGCGACTACTCCACCCTCGGTCGCCGCGCGTGGTCCGTCAGACATCGGATCGCCCCCCTTGGTACTGCGCCGGCCGCTCAGCGTGGTGGCGGCCCGTGCCGCGGTTGCGCTGAGAAACCTCCCCGTGACCTACGGTGACATCATCCTCCCGAATCCGCCTTCAGGCCCGAGGAGCGACTGTGATCTGGGGGAAAGGAGCATTCCGCCGCGCAGAACGGAACATCCGGCCGGGTAATCCGACCGGATGTTCCGTGGTGACCACAACTTCATAGGTTGCCGCGCCATGTCACCTGCCGACGCACGGCTCGGGTCAGGAGGCCTTCTCCTTGACGTACGCCCCCGGCGCGTCCTCGATAGGGGTGAACTCCGCGTTGCCGAGCTTCTTGCGGGCGTTGAGCCGGGTCCCGCCGAACTGGGCGAGCCACTCGTTCCACCGCGGCCACCAGCTGCCCGGGACGGACTCCGCTGTGTCGAACCAGCGGTCGGCGTCGCCGTCCAGCGGCGCCTGCTCGGTGTGCACCCAGTAGTTGCGCTTCTTCTTCGCCGGCGGGTTGATCACCCCGGCGATGTGGCCGCTGGCACCCAGCACGAAGGTGCTGTCGCCCCCCAGGATCTGAGTGCTCGCATACGCCGTTTTCCACGGCACGATGTGGTCTTCCTTGGACGCGTAGACGAACGTCGGCAGCTCGATGCGGCCCAGATCGACCTGCTGACCCAGCTGGACGGTGCCGCCGGGTTCGCGGAGCTTGTTCTCCAGATAGGTGTTCCGGACGTACCAGCAGAACATCGGCCCCGGCAGGTTGGTGTCGTCGCTGTTCCAGTACAGCAGGTCGAACGCGGGCGGCGCCTGCCCCTTCAGGTAGCCCTTCACCACGTACGGCCAGATCAGGTCGTTGGCCCGAAGCGAGGCGAACACCTGGGCCAGTTCGCTGCCCTTGAGCAGGCCGCCCTTGCCGATCGCCTTCTCTCGCTCGTCCACCCCTTCCTTGGTGACGAGCAGACCGATCTCGCCGGTGTCGGAGAAGTCGAGCATCGAGGTCAGCAGCGTCATGCTCGCCGCTGGGTGCTCGTCACGCGCTGCCAGCACGGCGAGGGCGCTGGCGAGCAGTGTGCCGCCGACGCAGAAGCCAAGGGTGTTCACCTTGTCGGCCTTGGTGATCGCCCGCGCCACCTCGAGCGCGCGGATCACGCCCTGCTCCAGGTAATCGTCCCAGGTGAGCTTGCCCTGGTCGGCGCTCGCGTTGCGCCAGGACACCAGGAAGACCGTCTGGCCCTCGGCCACCGCGTGCGCCACGAAGGAGTTCGCCGGCTGCAGGTCGAGGATGTAGTACTTGTTGATGCACGGCGGCACGATCACCAGCGGACGCTTGTAGACCTTGGTGGTGGTCGGGGTGTACTGGATCAGCTGGATCAACTCGTTCTGGAAGATCACGCTGCCTGGGGTGGTGCAGACGTTGACGCCGACCTCGAATGCCTTGTCGTCGGTCATCGAGATCCGACCCTTGGCCAGGTCCTCGGTGAACAGCTGCAGGCCCTGCACCAGGCTCGCCCCGCCGGTCTCCATCGCCAGCTGCAACGCCTCCGGGTTGGTGGCCAGGGTGTTCGCCGGGCTCAGCGCGTCAGCCACCTGCCGCAACGCAAAACCCCACTGGGCCTTGCTCCGCTCGTCCAGCGGAGATGCGTCCAGCGCCTTGCGCAGCAGATCCGTCTGCACGAGGTAGGTCATGGCCAGCGTCTCGTACCGCGGGTCCTTGGTCCACGCCTCGTCGGCGAAGCGCCGGTCGCCGATCGCCGCCGATCTTGACGGCGCGGCCCCTGACGGCGCGCCCGCAGAGCCGGTCGGTGCCGTCGGCAGGCCGAACGCGGACCAGGCAGCGGTCCACGGCGCCGTCACCTGCTTGAGGCTGTCGATCTGCCATTCGGTGAACGCGGTGACCGCCTGGGTCCACGGCGCGGCGGCCGCGGCCACCGCGGCCTGGGTGTCGGCGATCGCCTTCGTGTCGGTCAGATTGACGCCCGGCCACAGCACCGTTTGCTGGGCCTTCATCAGATCGGTGAGCCAACGGGTCGGGTCCGACACTGGCTGGGACATGGCAGCTCCTCCACGCTCAAACGGGAGCCCGGGCGTGGATCGGTTCGTCGCCACGCCCACACTCGTTGCCGGCACAGCGCACGGTCGGTCCGCCGCAGCCCATTGGATGCTAGCGACCGTGGTGTCGCCGCCGCCAAAGATGTCGGACCGCGGTCGGTATTTCTACTGGATGAACAGCGGCGCCGGGTTCCCGCTCGTCGCAAGCGGTGCAGCCCTCGGTCAGCCCAGGACGGACGCCGCCGCTCGCGCGGCGGCCGGCAGCGCCGAGGCAATCCGCTCGACGGCCGTGTCGTCGTGCGCCGCGGACACGAACCAGGCCTCGAATGCCGACGGCGGCAGGTACACCCCGGCGTCGAGCATTCCGTGGAAGAACGCCGCGTAGGCCGGGCTCGACTGCCTCTTCGCCTGGTCGTAGTTCCTCACCTCACCCTCGGCGAAGAACACTGAGAACAGGTTCCCGGCCCGCTGCAACCGGTGCGGCACTCCCTCGCCGGCCAGCGCTCCGGAGACGAGATTCCCTACTGTGTAGGCGGTCTCGTTCAGATGGTGGTAGACGGCGTCGGTGCAGCCGCGCAGGGTGGCCAGTCCGGCGGCGGTGGCGATCGGGTTGCCGGACAGTGTGCCGGCCTGGTACACCGGACCGACAGGCGCCAGGTAGTTCATGATGTCGGCGCGCCCGCCGAAGGCGCCGACCGGCAGTCCGCCGCCGATCACCTTGCCGAAGGTCATCAGGTCCGGCGTCCATCCCTCGTGCGCACCGTCCAGTCCGTACATGCCGGACCGGCTCACCCGGAATCCGGTCATCACCTCGTCGGTGATCAGCAGCGCACCGTCCGCGTGCGCGGCCTGGGCCAATCCGGCGTTGAAGCCGTCGACCGGCGGTACCACCCCCATGTTCGCGGCCGCGGCCTCGGTGATGACGGCGGCGATCTCGCCGGGGTGCCGGGCGAAGGCGTCGCGGACGGCGGCGAGATCGTTGTACGGCAGCACGATCACCTCGGCGGTGGTCGCCTTGGTGACGCCCGCGGAATCGGGGAGCGCGAAGGTTGCCACGCCCGAACCGGCCGAGGCCAGCAACGCGTCCACGTGCCCGTGGTAACAGCCGGCGAACTTGATGATCTTCGACCGGCCGGTGTAGCCGCGGGCCAGCCGGATCGCCGACATGGTTGCCTCGGTGCCGGAGGAGACCAGCCGAACCTGCTGCACCGGAGCGACTCTGGCGACGATCTCCTCCGCCAGGGCGACCTCGCCCTCGCCAGGAGTGCCGAACGACAGCCCCCTGGACGCCGCCGCCGACACCGCCTCCAGCACCGCCGGATGCGCGTGGCCCAGGATCATCGGACCCCACGACCCGACCAGGTCGACGTAATTGTTGCCGTCGGCGTCGGTGATCATCGGTCCGGAACCCGATCTCATGAACCGCGGTGTGCCGCCGACGGATCGGAAGGCGCGAACGGGGGAGTTCACCCCGCCCGGGATGACGTCCAGGGCCCGCGCGAACAGCGCGGCACTGGCCGGCACATGCTCGACGCCCGCGGCTCCGATCGCCGGGCCGGGCAGTGTGGTCGACTCCCCGGGTGCGCTGCTGCGCTGTGCCATCTGCGGTCTCTCCTCGTTCGGTGTTTCGGTGCGCTGGTGACGTGGAGCCAGTGCGCTGAAAGTGCTATTGCGGTGCAACCAGTGTTGCTGCCACCTCGGCGGCCCAATAGGTCAGCACGATCTGCGCACCAGCCCGCCGGATCGAGGTCAGGGTCTCGAGGATCGCGCGGTTACGGTCGATCCAGCCGTTGGCCGCGGCGGCCTCGATCATCGCGTACTCGCCCGAGACCTGATACGCGGCAACGGGAACCGTCACTTCCGGCATCGCCCCGACGTCGGCCAATATGTCCAGGTAGCTCATCGCCGGCTTCACCATTACCAGGTCGGCGCCCTCGGCGATGTCCAAGGCGACCTCGCGGGCGGCCTCCCGCCGGTTCGCCGGGTCCTGCTGGTAGCCGCGCCGGTCGCCGATGAGCGCCGAGTCGACCGCCTCCCGGAACGGGCCATAGAAGGCAGAGGCGTACTTGGCCGCGTAAGCGAACACGCCGGTGTCGGTGAAACCCGCCGCGTCCAGGGCCATCCGCACCGCACCCACCTGGCCGTCCATCATCCCCGATGTGCCGACCAGATCCGCACCGGAGGTGGCCTGCGCGACGGCCATTTCCCGGTACCTCTCCAGCGTCGCGTCGTTGTCGACCTCACCCGACGCGGTCAGCACGCCGCAGTGCCCGTGGTCGGTGAACTCGTCCAAGCATAGGTCGGCCATCAGTACGGTGGAGGCACCTACCTCGGCGCGCAGGTCCGCCAGCGCGACATTGAGGATCCCGCCGGGATCGGTGGCCCGGGAGCCGATCCCGTCCCGGACCTCGGGGATGCCGAAGATCATCAGGCCGCCGACCCCTGCCGATACCGCTTGGGTGGCAGCGGCTTTGAGGGACTCCCTGGTGTGTTGCAGGACGCCGGGCATGGAGGTCAGCGGCGCCGGTTCGGTGAGCGACTCCTTGACGAACATCGGCAGCACGAGGTCGGCGGGGTGCAGGCGGGTCTGCGCGACCAGCCGGCGCAGCGCGGGTGTGCGGCGCAGCCGGCGAGGCCGGACGGCCGGGAACGATCCAGCAAAGGACATCGGACTGACTCACTTCTCCTGGGGGTGGTGGTGCTCGTGCCAGGCCTGGATCAGGCCCTCGGCGAGGGCTGCGGCGGTGGGGCCAGCCGCGGTGAAAGAGACGCTGAGACCGGCGGTCCGGGCGGCCGACGTGGTGGGTGTGCCGATGGCGCCGATGATCGTTCCCGTCGCCGGGCGCGTGCGCTCCATGGCCGCGACGATGCTCGGCGAGGTGAGCAACACCGCGTCGAAACCTCCCGAGGCCAGTCGGTCCGCCAATTCGGCGGGGACGGGTTCGACGACGGTGCGGTAGGCCGTGACGGCGTCCACCAGGTAGCCGGCGGACGCAAGCGCGTTCGGCAGGGTCTCGACGGCCAGGTCGGAACGGGGCAGCAGCACGGATTCCCCCGGGTGCGGCCGGGGCCAGACGGCAGCCAGGGCCGCGGACGAACCGCCACCGGTCGGCACCAGGTCGACCGGAATCCCGTTGTCCCGCAATGCCTGTGCGGTGGAAGGCCCGACGGCGGCGACCCGGGTGTCGGCGGTCACCACCGGATCGAGGGCCAGTGCGCCGGCCCGCCCTACGACGGACCTGACCGCGTTGACCGAGGTGAACGCCACCCAGGAGAAGACGCCGGCGGCGAGCGCCAGAACGGCCAGGTCGAGGGCACCGGTGTCCAGCGGCGGCGCGAAGGAGATCAGCGGCACCACTGTCACGTCGGCCCCCGCGCGCTGCAGAGCGTCGACCAGGTCGGAGGCGCGACCGGCCGGGCGCGGCACCAGCACCCGCGCGCCGGACAAACCCCCGACTCGGCCGGTGGGGTTCGTCATCGTGCCGCTCCCAGCAGGTCGGCGGCGCCGCCGGACAGCATCTGCTCCGCGAGCTCACGCCCTAGCTCGCCGGCTCGGGCAACGGAACCGGTGGTGCGGGCGCGAATCTCGTCGCTGCCGTCGACGGCCAGCACCACGCCGTCCAGGGTCAGTGCGGCGTCGCGCACCACCGCCTGGGCGCCGACCGGCGCGATACAGCCCGCCTCCAAGGTCGCCAGCAGGCTTCGTTCGGCCGTCACCGCCGCGCGGGTCGGGCTGGAGTCGAATGCCCGGAGGGCACCGGCGAACCAGGCGGTCTCGACGTCCGCCGACCGGCATTCCACGGCCAGCGCGCCCTGCGCGGGGGCCGGCACCATCACGTCAGGACCGAACCGTTGGGTGATGGCCGCGGTGCGCCCGAGCCGGGCCAGGCCGGAGACCGCGAGCACCACGGCGTCCAAGCCGCCGTCGCTGACCAGCCGCAGCCGGGTGTCGACGTTGCCGCGGATCGGTTCCACCGTCAGATCAGGGCGCCGCCGAAGCAGCTGGGCGGTGCGCCTCGGCGAGCCGGTCCCGACCCTGGCGCCGGCCGGGAGCTGATCGAGGGTCAGCCCGTCGCGGGCGCAGAGCGCGTCGGCCGGGTCTTCCCGGGCGGGCACCGCGCCGACGGTCAGGCCGTCCGCCGGCGCGGTCGGTAGGTCCTTGTAGGAATGCACGACGACGTCGACGCGGCCATCCAGCAGAGCGGAACGCAGTGCGGTGACGAAGATCCCGGTGCCACCGATCGACGCCAGCGGCCCGGCGTTGACGTCACCCTCGGTCTTGATGCGAACGAGATCGCTGACTGCACCGGCACTCTCGGCCAGCACGGCGGCCACCGCTGCGGACTGGGCGAGCGCCAGCGCACTGCCTCGGGTACCGACCGTCAGGACCCGCCGGGTCACCGGTTCATCCCCGGACGGCCCCGCGGATCCCGGAGGCGGCCAGCTTTGCGGGATCAACCGGTACGCCGCTCCAGTCGGCGGCGGAATCGACCGCAGCTGTGGTCGGCCGGGTGACCCGCGAGTTCGCACAGCAACCAGCGGCGCAGAAATCCGGGCGGCGCCGGATCCCCGTCACGGGATCAGTGCTGTTGGGATCGGCGCTCGATCGGTCGTCCAGCCGCTCCTCGACAAGGTCGGCGAGCGCCGAGACGAACCGCGGATCGGTGCCCGGGGTGCCGACCCTGGCGAAGAACAGGTGGTGCGACGCGGCGGTCTCGGCCGCCTCGTTGTCCAGGTCCCAGACCACCTCGACGTGATCGGACACGAAGCCGATGGGCACCACGATGACCCCGGCGCGGCCCTCGGCGGCGAGATCGTCGATCACCTCGTTGATGTCGGGCTCCAGCCAGGGCACCGACGGCGGCCCGGACCGGGATTGGTAGGCGAGCCGCCAGCCCGGCGCGGCGCCGCTTCGTGCCGTGACGCCGTCGATCACCGCCCGCGCGACCGAAAGATGCTGCGCTACATACGCTCCGCCCGGTCCATGATCTCCGAGGTCGGCGGATCCGGAGGTGTCGGCCATCACCAGCGGGATCGAGTGGGTGGTGAAAACGATCTCCAGGTCGGCGATCTGGATGCCCGACTGGCTCGCGCTGCGCAGTGCGGCGGCCGTGCCGTCGACGAACGGCGCGATGAACCCGGGGCGATGGTGATAGGGCGCGACCTTGTCGATCCGCACCTCGCCGACGAGATCGGTGGACGCCAGCGCCATCCCGAAATCCTCCCGGTACTGCCGGCAGGAGGAGTAGGACGAGTAGGCCGATGTGGCCAGGCCGAGCAACCGGATCAGGCCGTCGCGGTGGGCGTCGCGGATGACATCGGCCAGGTACGGATCCCAGTTGCGGTTGCCCCACAGGACGGGGACGGCCCGACCGCGGTTGACCAGTTCGACGGACAGCGCGTTCCGCAGGTCGCGGTTCTGCGCGTTGATGGGGGAGGCGCCGCCGAGCGCCGAGTAGTGGTGGGAAACCTCGACCAGCCGTTCCTCCGGGATGCCCCGGCCGCGAGTGACGTTGCGCAGGAACGGCATCACGTCGTCGGGACCCTCGGGGCCACCGAAACCGGCCAGCAGCACCGCGTCGTACCCGGCGCGCAGTGCCGCCGGGACGTCGGAGGCGTCGTCAGCGACGGAGTCGTGCGGCGGAGCCGGATCGGACAGCAGCGGCCCGGTCGTCACAACACCACCTCGACCGCGCCGGCCTCATCCACCCGACGGCCGGAGAAGAACGGAATCTCTTCCCGCACATGGCGTCTCGCGGCGGACGCGCGGAGGTGCCGCATCAGGTCGACGGTGTCGTGCAACTCGTCCGCCTCCAGGGCCAGCAGCCACTCGTAGTCGCCGAGCGCGAAGGCGGCCACTGTGTTGGACAGCACCTGGTCGTACTCGCGGCCCATCATCCCGTGCTCCACGAGCATGCCGCGGCGTTCCTCGTCGGGCAGCAGGTACCACTCGTACGAGCGCACGAACGGGTAGACCGTCGCCCAGTTCTTGGCCGGTGCACCCGCCAGGAACGCCGGGATGTGGCCCTTGTTGAACTCCGCAGGACGGTGCAAACCCATCGCCGACCATGCCGGGGTCAGACTGCGGCCCAGCGAGGTCCGGCGCAGTGCCCGGGTGGCGGATTGCAGCGCCTCGGCGGTCGAGGAGTGCCACCAGACCATCAGGTCGGCGTCCGCGCGCATGGCGGAGACGTCGTAGAAACCGCGAAGGGTGACGTCCTGCTCGTCAAGGGCGGCGACCAGGTCCACCAACTCCGCGGTCGCTTTGTCCTGCGGGGCATCCAGATCGCTGGCCCGGGAGTAGACGGCGAAGGCCGTGTAGCGGATCTGGGCATTGATCTCGCGGGCGGTGGGCCGGGTGCGTGTGGGCCCGTTCTCGGGGCCTGAAGCGTCGGCGGAGTGCACGGTCATCGCTCCATCCTCCCTCAGCCGACCGCCGGCTCGATGCCGGGCGATGCCGCGCCGACCGCGGGCGTGCCCGTTCCGCTCGTGTGCGGGGGCGCCGCCAGCGTGCCGCGCAGTCGCTCGGCCGCCTCCCGGGCGTCCGCGACGACCGCTGCCAACCCGGTGCCGGCGACCGCGCTCCCCACGACCTCGATGCCCAGCGGGCCGAGCGCTGCCCGCAGCGCCGACACCCTGGCGGCGTGACCGGGCGCGGGCACGGGCAGCGCGGACGACCACCGCACCACCGTTGAGTCGACCACAGCCGATGCGGCCAGGTGGACCCCGACCAGCGTGGAAGCGTCCGTCAGCGCGATGCGCGGAAGGTCTTGCACGGAGGGCAGATCGGTACCGTCGCTGCGCCCGTAGGACAGCCGCAGCACGTGCCGCCCGGGGCCGGCGGCGTCGGCCAGCCACGCCCACTTCGCGGTCGCATGGGTCAGCGCCTTGGCCCGGACGCCGGTGGCCGTGCCGGACACCAGCACCCCGGTCCCTCGCGGAGCCAGGTCAAGGCGCGTGTCGTCCACCACCAGCGTGCACAGCAGCACCTCGGCCGCCGCCGACCGCAGCACCCCGAGCTCGGACAGATCGCCGACGGCGCCCGCCAGCAGGGTGGCACCGGCCGGCCCTGGCGTCGCCACCACCAGCTGCCCGGCCAGGATCGGGGGGGCACCCGCCGCGGAGACCACCCACTCGATCGACGGCGGGGTTGCCGGCTCGACCCGGGTCACCGCGGTTGCCGTCCGGACGGTGCCGCCGACGTCGACAATGGCCGAGCACAGCGCGGCGGCGAGGGTGTGCATGCCGCCGGCCAGCGAGGCGACTGCGCCGCCCGGCCGCGGGCTGTCGCCGCGGAGCTGCCGGACGGCGCCGGACAGCGACCTGCTGGCGGCCAGGGTTTGGGTCAGACCTGGTGCGACGGTGCGGATCTCGAGCTCATCGGGATCCGCGGCGTAGACGCCACGGGCGACCGGTTCGACCAGCCGGTCGAGCACCCGGGCACCCATCCGGGCTCGGACCAGCTCGCCGAGCGAGCCTTCCGTGCGCTGCGCCGAGGTCAGCGGCACGGCCTGGTCCAGGCACGCCCTGAGCATTCCGATCGGCCCGACGACCCGGCGGACGTCAGCCGCCCAGGGCCGGGCGGGGATGCCGAGAAGTCCACCGGTGGGCAGCGGCGCCGATCCCGCCCGGTGACGGACCCATGCTCCGACGGGATTGGGTGCCACCACTTGTGGGCGCAGGCCGATCTCGTCGATCAGCTCCGTCACCGACGGCCGGGTGGTCGCGAAGGATTCCGCACCCGCGTCCAGCACCAGACCGCCGACCCGGTGTGCGGACAGCACCCCGCCGACCGCGTCACCGGCTTCCAGCAGCAACGGCCGGTGCCCGCGCCGGGCCAACTCCCAGGCGACGACCAGACCGGCGATCCCGGCACCGATCACCACCACGTGCTCAGCAGCCTGGTTGGTCACGGATGGTCGTGGACGAACTCGACCAGCTCGGTGAGCACGTCGGGGTCGGTGTCCGGCGGCACTCCATGGCCGAGATTGACGACATGGCCGGGCGCCGCCGCTCCGCGCCGGATGACGTCGGCGGCGTGCGCGTGCAGCGCCTCCCGACCGGCGAACAACAGGGCCGCGTCGATGTTGCCCTGCAACGGCGTGCTGCCGCCGAGCCTGGCGTTCGCGACATCCAGCCCGACCCGGTGGTCGATTCCCATGACGTCCGCGCCGGCGTCCCGCATCTCGACCAGCAGCTCGCCGGTGCCGACGCCGAAGTGCACCCTGGGCACGCCCAGGTCGGCGACGGACGCGAGCACGCGGCTGGAGTGCGGTGCCACGTAAGTCCGATAGTCCGCCGGGGAGAGCGCCCCGGCCCAGGAGTCGAACAGCTGCAGCGCCGACGCCCCGGCCAGCACCTGGGCACGCAGAAACGCGACCGTGATGTCGGCGACCCACGACGCGAGAGCGTGCCAGGTCTGCGGGTCGGCGTGCATCAATGCCTTGGTGCGCAGGTGTTCTCGGCTCGGGCCACCCTCGACCAGGTAGGAGGCCACGGTGAACGGCGCGCCGGCGAAGCCGATCAGCGGGGTCGACCCGAGCGCGGAGGCGGTGTCGGAGGCGGCCTGGGCGATCGGCGCCAGCGCCGCCGGATCCAGCGGCGGCAGCGCCGCCACGTCGGCCGCGGTGCGCACCGGCCGCTCCACCACCGGCCCGATCCCGGCGACGATCTCGACGCCCACCCCGGCCAGTCGCAGCGGAACCACGATGTCGCTGAACAGGATCGCCGCATCCACGCCGTGCCGGCGCACCGGCTGCAGGGTGATCTCGGTGGCGAGGTCCGGTGTCAGGCAGGCCTCGAGCATTCCGGTGCCCGCCCGGACCCGCAGGTACTCCGGAAGCGATCGCCCCGCTTGCCGCATGAACCACACCGGCCGCCGATCGGGCTGCGCACCGCGATAGGCGGTGATCAGCGCCGATCCGGCGGTACGTCCGTCACGCATGGGGTGGCTGCCCGGAAGTGCCTGGGTGTTCGGCAGACCCTCGGCGTCCTGTACCGATTGCGTGCTCTCGGGCGCGCGGTGTCGGGTTGAGGTGGCGGTGGGGGACGCGGTGCTCGACAGGTTGCTGAGCGAGGAGGTCGTTGGCATGGTCCGTCCATCGTCTCATCTGCTGATTCCGGGACCCGGAGGCCTCGTCCTGCCCGGATGACCCTCGGTGACGGCCGGGCGCCGGTCGGGTCGACGAGTGTTCCCACGCTCACGGATGACGCGGCCACTCACACCGAGTGGAATGACAGGAGCGCATTTCCGCAGCTCACAGGCTTGGCAGCGAGTTAAGTGAGGCTTGCCTTCTTACCGCTGATCCGTTCGCCACCGTAACATCCGTTTCATGCTCACGGTTCTCGGTGCGAGTCACCACGACCTGGAGCTGACTCAGTTGGAACGGCTGGCTGCCCGCACCGAAGAGCTCAGCTCCGGCCTGGCTGCGTTGTCCGCGCGCGTGGGCTCACCGGTGGCCGGGCTGGTATTCGTCTCGACGTGCAACCGGCTCGAGATCTACCTGGACGCCCTGCGCTTTCACGACGCGATCGATGCTGTCGGCGAGGTGGTCGCCGAGACGGCGGGGATGCGCACCGAGGACGTCGTCGCACTGCTGAAGGTGCGGGTCGGTGCGCCCGTCGCCGCTCATCTCTTCTCGGTGACCGCCGGGCTCGACTCCATGGTGGTCGGTGAGGCCGAGATCGCCGGGCAGGTGGCCCGTGCGTTCCGGGATGCCCAGGCCGCGCGCACCACGTCGGCGCCGATCAACCTGCTGTTCCAGGCCGCCGCCCGGACCGCGAAGCGGGTCGCCACCGTCACCGGGTTGGGAGCCGCCGGCCGGTCCGTGGCGTCCGTCGCCCTGGACATCGCGCTCGCCGACGATGCGGTGACGCGCGAGGGGCTCGGTGACGGTGTCGCCGAGGCGGAATCAACGCTGGGCGGGGCGAGGGCGTTGGTGATCGGTACCGGCGCGTACGCCCGGGTGGTGGCCGCGGAGTTGCGGGCGCGGGGGTGCACGGATCTCTCGGTGTTCTCGCCGAGCGGGCGGGCGCCGGCCTTCGCGGTCAGACACGACGCCACCGTCGTGCTGTCCGAGGACCTGTTCGCCGCGCTCTCCGACGCCGACCTGGTGGTCACCTGTAGTGGTGCCAGCGCACCGACTCTCGACGAGGTGCTGCTGAAAGGGGTGGTAGCGCACCGCGACCGGCCGCTGCCGGTGATCGATCTGGCGTTGCGGTCGGACCTCTCGCCCGGCGCACGGACTGTTCCCGGGGTGCGGCTGGTCGACCTGTACACGGTGGCCGAGCAGGCCGATCCCGCACACCGGGACGCCGTCACCGACGCCCAGGACATCGTCATCGCGGCCGTCGCGGACTTCGAGGATCAGCTGGCTCAGCGTCGGATCGACCCGGCCGTTGTTGCGCTGCGGCAACACATTTCGGCCGCCGTGGAGAAGGAGGTCGCGCGGCTGCGGGCCAAGTACCCTGCCGACGTAGCGAGCGACGTGGAGCTGGCGCTGCACCGGGTGACCCAATCCCTGCTGCACACCCCGACCCTGCGCGCCAAGGAGCTGGCCCGCACCGGCGACAGCGCGGACTACGTGCAGGCCCTGCACACCCTGTTCGGGATCGACATCTCCCAGGCCGCGCCTGCCGTCGACGGCACGCTGAACGCCCGCCACCCGGCCTGAACCGCCTCTCCCGCCCGCCTTTCGCCCCCTTTGTGGCGCGGATCAACTTCTTCGGCGCGCACCATCGTTGGAGTTGTGGGACAGAAGTGAAGCGAGTCAACGACTTTGGCCGCGCGACCTCGACCGGCCGCGCCTTGTGCCGTAGCTCGCGCGGCCACCAGGGGGATCCATATGGTCGCGCGGATGAAGGTCCCGGTTATGGGACGTGCGAGCATCGAGTGAACGATTTCATGCGCGCCGGCGAAGTTGATCCGCGCCAAGCAAGGGGGCCTACGCGAGGCCGGCCTGTTCGAAGGCGGCCAGGGTCGGGGCGATGGTGGCGGTCGGACCGACAACGTTCGCGATCGCGTCCAGTGTCTTGAGCCCGTCGCCGGTGTTGAAGATGACGGTCTCCGCATCGGGATCGAGTTGGCCGGTGGCCAGCAGCTTGCGGAGCACGGCAACGGTGACGCCGCCTGCGGTTTCCGCGAAGATGCCCTCGGTCCTGGCCAGAAGCCTGATGCTGTCGATGATCTCGTCATCGCTGACGTCCTCGACGGCGCCGCCGGTGCGGCGGGTGACGTCGAGCACGTAGGGGCCGTCGGCCGGGTTGCCGATGGCCAGCGACTTGGCGACGGTGTTCGGGCGCACCGGCAGCACGGTGTCGTGGCCGGCCTTGAACGCCGCCGACACCGGCGAGCAACCGGTCGCCTGAGCGCCGAAAACCTTGTAGGGCGTCGGATCCACCAGGCCCAGCGCGCCGAGTTCGGTGAATCCCTTGTCCACCTTGACCAATTGCGCGCCGGAGGCGATCGGGATGACGACCTGCTCGGGCAGCCGCCAGCCCAGCTGCTCGGCCACCTCGAAACCGAGCGTCTTGGAGCCCTCGGCATAGTAGGGCCGGACATTGACGTTGACGAACGCCCAATCCTCCTGCTCGGCCGCGATCTGGCCGGCCAGCCGGTTGATGTCGTCGTAGTTGCCGTCGACCGCCACCAGAGTGCCGCCGTACGCGGCCGTGGTCAGGATCTTCTGCTGCTCCAGGTTGCTCGGGACCAGCACCACCGACCGGATGCCGGCGCGCGCGGCGGCGGCGGCCACCGCGTTGGCCAGGTTTCCGGTGGACGGGCAGGCCAGCACCGAGAAGCCGAGCTCCCGCGCGGCGGCCAGCGCCACCGCGACGACCCGATCCTTGAACGAGTGCGTCGGGTTGCCGGAGTCGTCCTTGACCCAGAGCTTCTTCATGCCCAGCTCGCGGGCCAGGTTGTCGGCGCGGATCAGCTTGGTCCACCCGGGATTGATGTTCGGGGTGTCGGCGACCCCGCCGGGCACCGGTAGCAGGGGCGAGTATCGCCAGATGTTGGTGGGGCCGGCTTCGATCTTCTCGCGCAGCGCGTTACCGGACAGCGCGAACTCGTAGGCGACCTCGAGCGGACCGAAGCACTCGGTACACGCGTAGAAGGGCCCGAGGTCGATGCGGTGTCCGCATTCGCGACACGACAGCGCGACGGCGGGCCCGAGGTCAACCGCGAGCGCGGTGGAGTCGGGGGTGTGCAGGGTGGGCAGGACAGCAGTCATGGCGAGGCCTTTCCTCATCTTTCCCGCTGGTGCGGGACGGATGTGGCACCTGCTATCGACGGGCCTCGCTACCGGCGCAGTGCCGTCACGAGAATTGGATCATCGACAGTGGTTGCCGGGGCTTCATCGGGCCGTATCCCTCTGCCCCTCTGGATGAGTGGGTTATTCAGTTGTCCGGCCATCGTAGCGTACGCAACAGCTGCGACAAGGCCAGCTTGGTCACACGCCGGGTGTGACCCGAAGGCCCGCGTCGCGTCGGTCGGCCGTTACTTCCCCGAATCCTGCTACGAGACGGTGACCGAGGAAATGGTGACCGGCCGCACCGGCTCGCCGTCAACGCCGGACGTGGTGCCCTGCGCGGCGATGCCGGTGACGACGTCCAGCCCGTCGGTGACGGTGCCGAACACCGTGTAGTCCGGCGGCAGGACGGAGTCCTGGTAGACCAGGAAGAACTGCGATCCGTTGGTGTCCGGGCCGCCGTTTGCCATCGCGAGAGTCCCTGCGGGGTAGGTCATTCCGGGATCGGTCTCGTCGGCGAAGGCGTAACCGGGGCCGCCGCGCCCTGTCCCGGACGGATCCCCGCATTGCAGCACGTGCAAGGTCGTCGAAGCAGTGAGCCGGTGGCACGGGGTGCCGTCGTAATACCCGGATTGGGCAAGGTGGGCGAAGCTCCCGACCGTGCACGGCGCGATCGCCCGGTCGAGATCGATGGTCACCGGGCCGGACGCGGCCCCGGTCAGCTCGATCTTCGCGGTCGCGGTGCCGGTGTTCGGCTCGATCGCCGAGGGCGCGTCCACGGCCTTTGCCGCCTGCCCATCCGGGACGTAGTCGCACACCACATTGCCGGCCGGAGCAGTGACCGGCAGAGCTGCGGTGACCGGCGAAGAACTGCCCGCCGAGCCGCTGGTGGACGACGCGCAGGCCCCGAGCAGTCCAAGCACGCCCACCGTGGCACCCACCGCAACACCTATCGCAATCCAACGGCCGGCCGCGACGGAGCGCTCCGGGGCGGCGCCGGACGGGGCGGCGAGCGTGGATTCGTCGCGGTCTGGTGAGCGTCGTGAGCGATCCATGCGCCGGAGTGTGCCAGGTGGCACAGCCGGAAATCCGTGGATCGCCCATGGATCGCCCATGGATCGTCCGGTAGGCGCAGGCCCCGACTGTCGGACCGGGCTGGCACGATGGCCCGGTGAGTTCCGCAGCGTCCACTTCCGCAGCGTCCACCGCCCGCGGCGCGCCACCGCCGTTGGTGCTGATCACCGGTGACGAGCCGTTGCTGGTCGACCGGGCCGTGCACCGGACAACCGCCGCCGCCAGGCGGATCGATCCCGAGGTCGAACGCAGAGAAGCCGCGGCGGCCGGTCTGTCGCCCGGCGAGTTCGTCGACCTGGTCGCGCCCAGTCTGTTCGCCGAACCGAGGGTGGTTGTCGTCCGGGGCGCCCAGGACTCGTCGAAGGAACTTGCCGCCGCGCTGGTGGCGTATGCGGGGGATCCGGTCGACGCGGTGACGCTGGTGGTCCACCACGTCGGTGGGGCCAGGAACAAGCAGCTCGCCGACGCGTTGGCCAAGGCGGGAGCCACCGTGCTGGTCTGCAACAAGATCACCAAACCGGCGGAGCGGATCGACTTCGTCCGGACCGAGATCAAGCGGGCCGGGGGTACGACGACTCCGGACGCCGTCGCCGCGCTGGTCGACGCGGTGGGCTCGGATCTGCGGGAGCTGGCATCCGCGGCGAGTCAGATGGTGGCGGACACTGACGGCCTGGTCGACGAAAGCGCGGTGCACCGGTACTACCGCGGCCGCGCGGAGGTCACCGGGTTCACCATCGCCGACGCGGTCGTCGCCGGGGATCTGCCCGCGGCCCTGGAGTCGCTGCGCTGGGCGGAGGGGGTCGGCGTGGCGCCAGTGCTGATCGCGGACGCGCTGGCCGACGGAATCCGGACCGTGGCGAAGGTGTCCGGCGCGCGTCCGGGCAATTCCTACGCGCTCGCCGCTGAGCTGGGGATGCCGCCGTGGAAGATCGACAAAGCCAGGACCGCCGCCCGGGGATGGACCGCGGCCGGCCTCGCGGTCGGGATGGCGCTGGTGGCGGACCTGAACGCCTCGGTCAAGGGTGCCGCCGCGGATCCGGACTACGCACTGGAGAAGGCGGTGATGGACCTGGTGGCGGCGCGGCGCAAGCGGTAGCGGAACGCAATGAACCCGGCCCGGCCCGGCGCGAGCCGACCGGGCGTCAAAGCATGCGGCGTGGTCAGCGCCGGGGACCGCGTCCCGTCGCGATCAGTGGCGACCTGAGGGGGATCGTTGACCCGCGAATCAGGACGCTTCGACCCGCGGATCAGGACGC
>JGI20202J14951_1000020_pt1 | contig 25463 bp, 27 predicted proteins | sample NGESurshal092012_8_FD_14951 | JGI IMG/M metagenome (IMG submission 14951)
CGGGCCTGGGACGAGCACGGCGTGTACATGGCAACCGGTCGCGGATCCTCCCCCGGCGTGGCGCTGCGGGTGCCTGCCGCCAAACTGGCCGAGCGGGCGAACGCCTGGTTCCCGTTCGGCGCCCACCTGCTCAAGGGCCTGATCCACACGGCGCGCAGCATCGAGACGATGGCCCGCCAGCGTGAGGCGCTGGTCGCCCTCGGCACCCTCGCCGCCGGGTTCGCCCACGAGATCAACAATCCGGCGTCGGCGGCCACCCGGGCGGCCGACGCGCTCGAGGCCAGCTGCGAGGATCTGCAGTCCTCGCTCGGCAGGCTGGCGGAGCGGTCGATCACGGCCGGGCAGTTCATCGCCCTCGACGCCCTGCGCCGTGACATCGATCCGGACGCCGCGCGTTCCGACCCGCTGGCGATCGCCGATCGGGAGGACGCGCTGTCGGACTGGCTCACCGATCGTGGGGTCGACCGTGATTGGATCATCGCTCCCTCGCTGGCGGCGGCCGGGCTCGACGTCGCCTGGTGCGAGAAGGTGGCCGAGGTGCTCGGCGGTGACGCTATCGGGCCCGGCCTGGAGTGGATCGCCAGCTACCTGTCGACGTCGGCGCTGCTGGCTGAAGTCAAGGAGTCCACCCGGCGCATCTCGGAACTCGTGGATGCGGTGAAGTCCTATTCGCAGATGGACCGTGCCTCGATGCAGTACACCGACGTCACCCAGGGCCTGGAGAGCACCTTGGTGATGCTGGGCCACAGGATGCCGACCGGGGTCACCGTGGTCCGCGACTACCGCGCACAGTTGCCCCGGATCGAGGCCAGTGCGGGTGAGCTGAACCAGGTGTGGACGAACCTGATCGACAACGCCGTCGACGCCATGAACGGGGCGGGCAGGCTGCGGGTGTCCACCCGGGTCGCCGAGGACGGCGTCATCGTCGAGATCGGCGACAGCGGAACGGGAATGACGCCCCAGGTGCGGGCGCATGCGTTCGAACCCTTCTTCACCACCAAGGGTGTCGGCAAGGGCACCGGTCTCGGGTTGGACATCGCCCGCCGGATCGTCGCCGAGCGGCACGGCGGCGAGATCACCATCGACCAGCAACCCGGCGAGACGGTCTTCCGGGTCCGGCTGCCGCTGCGGGCACCGGCCAGGCGCTGACGGCCGCACGGTAGGAGCGGGCAGGCGCCGGTAGGAACGGTCGCCAGGACGCACAGCCACTGAGCGCCGGTTTGATGAACTGGGCTCCGACATATGCCGGCGCCGAGTGTGACAAAGCGGGCGCCGTGTGGGGATGTGGGGCTGTAGAGCGCGTACACCGCTGCTCAGCCCACTCCCGCGATCACATGCCGCCGTGTCAGCGGCGCCCTCAGTCGGCAGGTCCGGCCGATTCCGGCAGCACCCCGGCGGCCCTCGCGGCCTGCTGGTACGCGTCCGCCAGCGACTGCACGGTCTCGTGCGCATTGAGTCCGCTGGGGTTGGGGAGCACCCACAGTTCCGCGCCGGCCAACCGTCGCGGCTGTCGCCCGGCCGTCACCGAACGGTCGCCGAACGCCTCGCGGTACGCGGTGATGCCCAGCACCGCAACCACTTTCGGCCGCGTCCGGCTGACCAGCTCGGTCAGCGGCCCGACTCCGGCCCGGACCTGGGCGGGGGTCAGCTCGTCGGCACGCGCCGTCGCGATCGGCACGAGGTTGGTGATCCCGATGCCGGCATCGAGGAGCAGTTGCCGGTCCGCATCGCTCAGCCCGCGCCCGGCCGTGAATTCGCGCGGGGTGATCCCGGCCAGGTGCAGCGCCGGCCAGAACCGGTTGCCCGGGCGCGCGAAATGGGTGTTCACCGCCGCGGTCCACAGGCCGGGGTTGATGCCGACGAACAACAGCCGCAGTGGGTCGGCGATCAGGTCGTCCACCCCGGCGCCGCGGAACGATTCCAGCTGCACCCTGGAGAATCCCGGTGCCCGCTTGGGCGCTGCCATGATCAGCGGCGGGAATCGTTGCTGGACCGGTGATCTCCGGACAGATCGGTGCTCGCCTGGGGCGTGTTCGGCGGCACCGGGCGTGCCGGGACCGTGCTTGCCGGGATCGGGCCTGACGGGACCTGGCCTGACGGGACCTGGCCTGACTGGACCTGGCCTGACGGGACCGGGCTCCCCGGCTCGTCCCCGGACAGTTCGCGGACAGCCAGCTCCCGTACGGCCGCCCGGTCCGCCTTGCCGGATGAGCGCTGCGGGATGTGCGCGACGAGCAGCAGGTGCCGCGGCGCGGCGGCGGGTCCGTGCGCGTAGGTGGCCGCCCGGCGCAGCGCCGACAGGTCCGGTGGCTGACCCGGCCGCGCCTGGACGACCGCGACCACCGCAGCCCCCCACTCCTGATCCGGAACCCCGGTGACAACCACGTCGGCCACCCCGGTCACCCTGCTCAGCACCGACTCCACCACGGCCGGGTCGATCTTGATCCCGCCGGTGACGATCACATCGTCCGCGCGGCCGACGACGCGGATCGCCCCGGGCGCGGTCAGTGCGAGATCCTCGGTGAGGAAGGTCCGGACACCGGTGCGCGGGTCCCGGGCGAACGCCGGATGTCGCGGCATGTCGCGATAGCCGAGGGCGACCACCGGCCCGGTGATGCCCACCCGTCCGACGGTGCGTTGCACGGCCCGCCCGACGCGGGCGGAACGGGGATCGCTCCGATCCGATTCCGGATCGATGCTCACGCTCACCCCGTCCAGCGGCACCCCGTCATACACGCACCCGCCGCAGGTTTCGCTCATCCCGTAGGTGGTCACGACCCTCGCGCCGGCCTGCTCGGCGTCGTCGATGAGCGCGAGGGGGGTGGCGGCGCCGCCGACCAGCACGGCGGTGAAGGTGGTCAGCGCGGTCGTCGCGTCCGGATCCGCCAGCACCCGGTGCAGCTGGGTCGGTACCAGTGAGGTGAACCTCCGGCCCGCGGGCATGCGATGCACGGCGGCGGTGAACAGCTCCGCCGTGAACGGAGGTGCGGTGTCCAGGATGACCGGCTCCGCGCCGGCGGCGATCGAGCGCAAGAGCACCTGCATGCCCGCAATGTGATGGGCGGGCAGCGCGAGAAGCCAGCTGCCCGAATCATTCTCGCCGCCAGACAGCGGGTATGACCGGGCGTCCGCGAGCCCCGGCAGGGCCGACAGCCGGCGCCTGGTGCCGTCGATCGACGCGGCCAAGGCCGACGCCGGCAGCAGGGCTCCCTTGGGGACGCCGGTGGACCCGGAGGTGGCGATCACCAGCACCGTCGGGTCGTGCCGGTCGTCCTCCGCCTCGGCCAGCGCGGCGCCCGCAGCGAGAGATGTTGTCAATCTTGCCGTTTCGGCGCCGGCGTGGGCAGGGACGGGGAGCAGGGCCGGCCCGTTGCCGTCAAGGGCCCAGCGCAGCCGGGGGAGCAGCTCCAGGATGCGCTCGCCCGTGGGCATCGGGAACGCTTCGACAGTTCTTGCCACGACGGGTTTCCTGCGCTCGGGCGAGCTCAGTAGGCCCACGGATAGGGAGAGAAGTCCGCGGGGCGTTTCTGCAGGAACGAGTCCCGGCCCTCGACCGCCTCGTCGGTGCCGTAGGCCAGCCTGGTCGCCTCGCCGGCGAACAGTTGCTGACCCACCATGCCGTCGTCGGCGAGGTTGAACGCGTACTTCAACATCCGTTGCGCGGTCGGCGATTTCCCGTTGATCTCCGACGCCCACTGCAGCGCAACGGTTTCCAGTTGATCGTGTGGGACCACCCGGTTCACCGCGCCCATCGCGTGCATCTGCTCTGCGGTGTATTCCCTTCCCAGGAAGAAGATCTCGCGGGCGAACTTCTGTCCGACCAGCCGGCTCAGGTAGGCCGATCCATAGCCGGCGTCGAACGAACCGACGTCCGCGTCGGTCTGCTTGAACCTTGCGTGCTCGGCACTGGCCAGCGTGAGATCGCAGACCACGTGAAGGGAATGACCGCCGCCCGCCGCCCAGCCGGGAACGACCGCGATGACGATCTTGGGCATGAATCTGATCAGTCGCTGCACCTCCAGGATGTGCAGCCGGCCGGCGCGCGCCGGATCGACCGTTTCCGCGGTTTCCCCTTCCGCGTACTGGTAGCCGCTGCGGCCGCGGATGCGCTGATCGCCGCCGGAGCAGAACGCCCAACCGCCGTCGCGAGCGCTGGGACCGTTGCCGGTCAGCAAGACGCAGCCGACGTCGCCGGTCATCCGGGCATGGTCCAGCGCGCGGTAGAGCTCGTCCACCGTGTGCGGGCGGAACGCGTTGCGCACCTCGGGACGGTCGAAGGCGATCCGGACGGTGGGCAGGTCCACGTCGGGCCCGGCCGAACCGCGTCGGGGACCGATGTGCCGGTGGTAGGTGATGTCGGTGAAGTCGAATCCCTCGACCTCGCGCCAGCGGGTCGGGTCGAAGATCGCGCTGACGGCTGCGGTGCCCATGCCGGTCAGCCTAATCGGGCCGTCGCGGGCAGCTGTGCCTCGTCTCGACCCGCGGCCCGGCGCGCCCCCCAACGGCGCGGATCAACATCTACAGCGCGCATCAAGATCGCGGTTATGGGAATGAAGTGACGCGAGTGAACTGCTTCATCCGCGCAGGGAAAGTTGATCCGCGCTGTCAGGGGGAGGTTTTCGGTTGCGGGGGCGGCGGCGGACAGGGAACATGACCTGCGGATCGGGGTCCCGCAACGCTGCCCTGGGGGCACGATGGCCGACGTCAGAGCAACAGAGGTACCGGACAACGCGCCGGACGATGTGAAGCAGCGCGCCGGCGCGGAAACCAGAGCCCCGGCCACCGATCCGACGCTCGGCGTCAAGGTGAAGCTCCGCGCCAACGGGGCACAGCCTCCGCGGAACCGGCTGGTCGTCATCGGCGACTCGCTGACCCACGGTTTCCAGAGCGGCGCCGTCTTCAACACCGACCTGTCCTACGGCGCCATCATCGCGCACGAACTCGGCTGGCTGAACGAGTTCCGCTACCCGCGCTATCCGGGATTCGGTGGGCTCCCGTTCAACATCGAATACGTGCTGCGCGAACTCGAGGACAGATTCGGTGCCACCACGAATCCCTTCGAATTGCCCTTTGCGGTGTTCAAGGTACGCAATCTCATGAACGACATCGAGGAGTACTGGGAACGCGGACCCGGAGCGGTGCCGCCGAATATCGGCGCCTACAACCACGCGCTGGCGGTGTTCAGCTGGGATCTTCGTGACGCGCTGGAGAAGACCGCGGCGATCTGCACCACCGCCGCCGCCAATCCAACGAACAACCTGCTCGTCCCGATGGTCGACAACGCCGCCGACCGATCCGCCCTGCGCGTCTACCCGGGCTGGTCGGACGATGTCAAGCAGCAGACGCTGTTCGACGTGGCCAAGATCCTGGGTGACGACCGGGATCCCACGATCCAGCAGGAGGGTATCGAGAAGCTGGTGGTCTTCCTCGGCGCGAACAATGCGCTGGGCAGCGTCGTCAGCCTGAAGGTGAAATGGAGTCAGGATCCGGGATACGCCGACAGTGCGACCAAGCGCAATTACACGGTCTGGGATCCGGAGCATTTCCGCAAGGAATTCGACCTGGTAGTCGGCGAGCTCGAGAAGATCAATGCCAGGAACGTGATCCTGTGCACCGTCCCGCACGTCACGATCATCCCGGTCGCCAGGGGGGTGGGGACCAAGAGCGCGCCCGGCTCACGCTATTTCGACTATTACACCCGGCCGTGGATCAGCGACGCCGATTTCGACCCGATGCACGACCCGAACATCACCGCAGCGGAGGCGCGCGCCGTCGATTACGCCATCGATCTGTACAACGAGCACATCGAGGCCGCCGTGAAATCCGCCCGCGACGCCGGCCGGAACTGGTACCTGTTCGACATTGCCGGGGTGCTGGATCGGCTGGCCTGGCGGCGCTACATCAACGATCCGTCGGCGGCGCCGCCGTGGTGGTCGAAGTACCCGCTGCCGCCGGCGCTGGCGGCCTTGACGCCGGAACCCGACACCCAGTTCCTCACCGCGAACGGTCAGGGGGGACGGCGCAAGGGCGGGTTGATCTCGCTGGACGGCATCCACCCGACGACGGTGGCGTACGGCATCGTTGCCCAGGAGCTCATCGACATCATGCAACTCGCCGGGGTCGGGTTCGCCTCCCCGAACGGCGCCCCGCGTCCGCAACCCGTCACCGTGGATTTCGACCGGTTGATCGGAAGGGACACGCTGGTCAACGCGCCACCGCAGAACGTCAACTCCACGTTGGACATCGTCGGCTGGCTCGATCAGACGGTGGACGTGTTCTCCCAGTTCTTCATCCACCACTAGAGCACCACCAGCAGAGCACCACCACCAGGGGCACCACAAGACGTCCGACAAGACGGAGCTCAGCCCGGGGCCAGCAACACCTCGGCCAGCGCCTCACCCAGCCAGGCGGCGTAGTCCTGGGTGCTCCAGCCGCGGCGCCGGACCAAGAGGTCCCAGGTCTGCACGCTGTTGATCGCCCAGATGATGTCCCGCGCCCGGTCGACGGTCAGCCCGGGACGCAGCGCACCGAGTGAGGAGAGCTTGCCCGCCCAGCTCTGCGCCCCGGTCAGCCGTTCGGAATCGGCGACGTCCAGGTGGTGCCGCAGGTCCGGATCGCCGGCCGCGGCACCGGCCACCACCACCGACATCACCGGGCCGAGCCGCTCGAGGATCGCCCCGGCGAGCTGGCCGTACCCGTCGAGCAGGGCCCTCGGGTCGGACCGGCTTCCGACATCCCTGACGTCCTCGCGTTCGGCGAACGGAACAGGCTCCTCGTCGCCCACAAGCCGAACGTCGTAGAGCCGCTTGAGCAGCTCCGCCTTGGATCCGCAGGAGTTGTAGACGGTCTGTTTGGAGACGCCGGCCGCCCCTGCGATCGACGCGATGGTGGTCGGTCCGTACCCCAGCTCGACGAAAAGGCGTTCGGCCGCATCGAGAATCCGGCCTCCGGTGGCCCGGGCCGCTTCGTCCCGGACCGGGCTGACGTACGAACGGGTGAATTCCATTGGACTCCTGTTCAAATGACTCTACTATCAGTCTAGCGACCTGGACCCGAGTCCGTCACCTCGAGCACCGGGCGCGTCGCCGGCGGCAAACCCAGTGCGGCCCGACGTTCCGCTGGACTGGAATCCGCCGTCGTGGTGGAGCGAGGTCGTCGGGTCGGCTCGGCCTGTGGTGCTGGCCAGCCAGGGCAGCATCCGGCCCGACGTCAAGTTGCTGGTGCCGACGGTGCGTGCCCTGGCCGAGGAGAACGTGCTGGTGGTCGTGACAACCGGGCAGTCCGATCCCGATGAGCTCACCCGGCACTTTGGCGGCGAGCTGCCCGCGAACGTCAGGGTCACCCGGTTCGTCCCGTACGACCTGGCACTCTCGCACGCCCGGGCCTTCGTCACCAACGGCGGGTACACCGGCGTGACGCTGGCATTGGCCAACGGCGTGCCCCTGGTGCAGGCCGGCACCACCGAGGAAAAGGTCGAGATCGCAGCCAGAATCAGGTATTCCGGTGTCGGTCTCGCCCTTGGCACGACACGCCCGACGTCGCGTGCGATCGCCGACGGGGTCCGGCGGGTGCTGACCGAGCCGGGTTTCGCGGCGGCGGCCGGCCGTCTCCGGGATGAGATGGCCGAGCACGACGCCGGCCGGGAGGGCGCCGACCTGATGGAGCGACTGGCGGTCACCGGGCGGCCGGTGCTGCACAGCGAGGGAGTCGGTGTTGGCGTGGCCGAGTCATAGACTGAGCGACCCCGAGATGCCCTGTTCGCGCCGGAATGGGACGATCTGCGCCTGAACTCGTTCGGATGAGGACGTGCTGGTGGCGCGCACGGGGGGTCAACCGTGGTGCGATCTGCCGTAGCTGTACAGGTCGGCTCGCACCCTGCGACGGGTCGATCGAGTGTGCCCGGACCGCTGCGGCGGGTGCTTGCCCGGGCCCTGCTGATCGTCGGAGCATCCGGCTTGTTCATGGCCGGCGCAGGTGCAGCGCTGGCATCGGCCGGGCTCGGTGACTCGGCCGGGCTCGGTGACACTGCCCCGTCGATGTCGTGGGACAACACCACGGCCCTGGAGATCGACGCCACGCCCGGCGCCAGCGTCTCCGCAACGCTGCTCAACAACACAGCGGCGGCGCTCGACATCAGAATGCAGGTGGATGCGCCCGATGAAATCGCGGTGACGCCGGCACGGCTCAGCATTCCTGCAGGAGGGACGAAAGCGATCAGGGCCGAGCGACACCCACGAGCGCAGGACCGGTTGTTCGCGTGATCTGACCCGACCTTGATGCCGCTCACACAGCTGTTCATCGCGAGCGACCGGCCGTCCCGGCATTCGCCTGACGCCGTCGTGTCGGCCGATCTCCCCGCTTCTTTACCCGATCCGAACACGGCGCGGACATTCTCCGAAGCGAGTCCCGGCAGTCTGACGATCAACGGCCGGTGAGGTGCCGGCTCGCATGGCGAAGGAGCATCGATGACGTCGAAGAGAACCATTCGGACGGTGCTTTCCGGTGGCGTGCTGGTGACCGGTCTGGGCGCGGCGGTGGTGCTGGCGAGCCCCGCTGCGGCCGCGGACGCCACGACAGCGGGGAGAATTGCCGCGCTGGACGGTGCCAAGCCTGCGATCTGCCAGCATCTGGACAAGATCTCTCAGCGGGAGAGCAGGCTTGTTGCCCGCCTCGGCGCGGACGCGAACACGAGAGGCTCCATCGCCTGGTTGAAGGCGAAGGCGGACGCCGCGACACAGGCCGGCGAGACCGAATTGGCGGCCATGTACACCGATCGCGCGACCAGGCGCAGCCAAATCCTGGACACCCTGAACGCCATCGGCCCTGACCTGGCGGCGTTGGTCAAGGCGCATTGTTCCTGAGCTCCGGCTCCTGAGATCCCGATGCGGCCGATCCTCGGCGCGGCACTGGCCGGGCGACCTGGCCCCGGGCGAGGCTGGTGCCCATGAATGACACACCCGCGCGCGGTCTGGTGCTGGTGATCGAGGACGAAGCGGTCATCGCCGACGGCGTGCGCCGCTACCTGGTCGCCGCCGGCTTCGGAGTGACGATCGCCGCGACCGGCCGGGACGGGATGGCTGCGATCGCCCGGGACCGCCCGGTCGCAATCGTGATGGACATCGGCCTGCCCGACGCCGACGGCGTGGAGCTGTGCCGGCAGCTGCGATCGTCCGGCGACTGGACTCCGGTGTTGTTCGCGACCGCCCGGGACGAGGACGTCGACCGGATCCTCGGGCTGGAGATGGGTGGCGACGACTACCTGGTCAAACCGTTCAACCCGCGGGAGCTGGTCGCCAGGATCAAGGCGGTGCTACGGCGGTCGTCCGGGCCGGCGAACGCGCCCGTGCTGCGGGCCGGGCGGGTGCGGGTAGACCCGGCGCAACGCCGGGTCTGGGTTGACCCTGACCCTGACGCCGACGCCGACGCCGACGCCGGCGACACCGCACCCGACCAACGTATGGCCGCCGAGACCCGCGAGATCGACCTGACGGCAACCGAATTCGATCTGCTGGAGTTCCTGGTCCGGCATCCCGGCAGGGTTTTCGAACGAGCCGGGCTGCTCAGTTCGGTGTGGGGATACAGCGCCGGTGCCGGCCCGCGGACCGTCGACGTGCACGTCGCGGCCCTGCGCGCCAAGCTCGGCGACGCCAGCCCGATCCGGACCGTGCGGGGCGTCGGGTATTCGGCGGATCCGCGGTGACGACCGCGGACGAACCCGCGTCGTCGCGTCCGGCCAGGACTGCGCGGACCAGCCTCGCGGTCAGGGTCACGCTGCTGGTCATTGCGGTTGCCGTGCTGGTGGCGGTGATCTCCAGCGTGGTGGGCATTCTGGTGGTCCGCCGGACGCTGCTCGACGCGGCGACGGAGGCGCTCGCCGACCGCGCCGACCTGGTGGCCGCTCAGCTCGCCGCCGAGCCGTCCTCCATGGCAACCGAGCTGGCCTCGACCGCGGCGATCCTCGGTGATCAGGGCATCACGGTCGTCTCGATCGGACCGAAAGGGGCTGTGACGGGAACGGATCGGCGCTCGGTTCGCGCCGCTCGGCAGGCCGGCGCGAGCGCCGCCGTCGACGGCGCGTCAGTGTCAGGGACCGCCACGGTGGGCGGGCAACTGCAACTGGTGCAGGCGCGGTCGACGGCCGCCGCCGGCTTTGCACTGGTGACGCCGGCCGACGTGGCGGGCGCGACCCGCCAGGCGCTGGAGCGTCGGCTGCTGGCCGCCGTGCTGGCCGGGACGGTCGCGGCCGTGCTGATCGGACTGCTGGCCGCGCGGGTGGTGTCGGCGCCGCTGCGGCGGACCGCGAGTTTGGCCAGGGCGATGAGCCAGGGCAGCCGCGGTCTCCGCGCCCCGGTGACCGGGCCGCGGGAGGTCGCCGCTGTCTCGGCTGCCGTGAACGACTTGGCGGATGCATTGCAGTACAGCGAATCTCGGCAGCGAAAGTTCCTCACCTCGGTCTCCCACGAGCTGCGCACCCCGCTGGCCGGCATCAGCGGACAGGCCCAGGCGCTGGCCGACGGCATGATTCCCGACGGCGAGCAGCGCGATGTCGGCCTCGCGATCCTGGGGGAGTCCGCCCGCCTGGAAAGGCTGATCTCCGATCTGCTCGACCTGGCCAGGCTCGGCGCCGACGGGTTCCATCTCGACCTCGGGCCGACCGACCTCGCTGCGCTCGTCACCGAGATGGCCCGGGTCTGGCAGGTGCGGTGTGCGGCGAAGGGTGTGCCGTTGGTCGTCGATGTCCCGGCCGGCGGTGTCGTGGTGACGACCGACTCCCGCCGGGTGCGTCAGGTGCTTGACGGGCTGGCCGAGAACGCGCTGCGGGTGTTGCAGCCAGGTCAGTCGTTGGTGCTCCAGGTCGGCTGGGAATCGGCTGCGGGCGACGGAAGCGCCGTGCTGCAGGTCCGCGACGGCGGGCCCGGCCTGGCTCCGGAGGACTACCCGGTGGCCTTCGAGCCGGGCGTGCTGCACGAGCGCTACCGGGGGCTGCGGCCAGGTGGCGCCGGTTTGGGCCTCGCGCTCGTGCACAGTCTGGTGCGGCGGTTGGGTGGCTCGGTGGTCGCCTCGGGTGCCCCCGAGGGCGGTCTCGCCATGACGATCCGGCTGCCATTGAAGGGTGATGGTCCATCCGCGTCCGGCAACCGGGCCAACGACGCACGACGGTGACCGACCGGATTACCGCCGGGGAAGTGTGTGGCCCGCTGTGCGGGGCCGTCGTCAGCGGCCGCTCGGCCGGTTGATCCCACGCAATAGGTGGCAACAGCGGGTGAATCTTCCCGCCCATGCTGACTCGACCGGGTGAGGCATCGCGCGGAAGGTGGCCCATTAGCGGGAGTTGGTCAAGGCTGTAAGCATGAATCACCGGGGTTTCATGGGGTGGAGTGGTGCGCGGCGCGCGCACGCGAACGTTCGATACCGAGGTTCCGGCCTGCGTTCGCGTGACCAGCGAACCGCTGGGGTCGACCGCTGGACCTGGCTGTCGGCCGGTTCGTCATGACCCAGCCGCCCACCACCGAGGGGTCGGACCAATGACGGCCACCGGACCCGCCCTTGGCGCGAACCCGGCGATCGCGGCGGCGAGCGGCGGCCAGATCCCGCCGGACTCCCATGGCGCAACCGATCCCACCGCCGGTGGCCGCCCCACGGGCGACACCGCGCGCGGCTCTGCGCCCGCCGACACCGCGCCCGCCGACACCGCGCCCGCCGGCGACAGCCCGTCCGTCGTTGCCCGGCACCGCAGTGGGGGCTCTGCCAGCGGCCTGCGTGCCCGGTTGATGGTGCTGGTCGTCGCGGTGGCGGTGCTGCTGGCGCTCGTCTTCACCGTCGCTGCCGTGTTCCTGGTGCGCGGCAAGCTGACCGACGCGGGCAGCGTCGTCCTTGCCGATCGGGCGAACCTCGTCGCGGCCGGGTTGCCCGCCGATCCGACGGCGAGAGACGCTGCACTGGAATCGATGTCGACGGTCCTGGATCGTCAGGGCATCGTGCTCGTGTCGATCGGCGCCGACGGTGCGCTGCCGGCCTCCGACCGGCTGGCAGTCCAGGCCGCACGCGATGCCGCCGCCGGCAATGCGGTCGACGGAGCCTCCGTGTCAGGGACCTCGTCGGTCGGTGGGGACATTCGGCTGGTCGAGGCGCGCTCGACCGCGTCCGGTGGGTTCGCCCTCGTCACTCTCGCGAACGGGACGGTGCCGCTGCAGGATTCTCTGCAACGTCGCCTGCTTGCCGCGTTGCTGATCGGCACTGCCGTGGCCATCGTGGCGGGCCTGTTCGCCGCGCGCTCGCTGTCCGCTTCGCTCCGCCGCACCGCAGCACTGGCCACGTCGATGAGCGTCGGTGATCGCGAGGTGCGGATCCCGATCACCGGCCCGCGGGAGGTCGCTGAGGTTTCGGTTGCTCTCAATGGCATGGCAGATGCGTTGCAGCGCAGCGAGACCAGCGGTACCGGACGACGGCCGCCGGTTTCCCGGGGGCGGGCTGCACAGAGCGATCGGGTCGTGACGCCGACGCCCGGACCGCAGCCGGTCAACCCGCCGTGGCCCAACGATGAGCTCGCGTACGGACACCTCGCGCGGTCCGACGGGCTGCGTCTCATGGGTGAGGAGGCCGGGCAGTCGGACGACCCGAACCCGGCATTGGGTGGGTTGGTGCCCATCACGGACGAGGCGGTCGGTGCGCCCGGCCCGGATACCAAGTCCTTCCACCTCGATCTCGGGCCGACGGATCTGCGGGCGTTGGTCAACCAGGTCGCACAGGCCTGGCGGGCGCCGTGCGACTCGGCGGGTGTTCCGCTGATCGTCGACGTGCCCGCGGATTCGGTGGTCGTCACCAGCGACGCCCGGCGGCTCCGGCAGATCCTGGACGAACTCGCCGAGAATGCACTTCGAGTGCTCGAACCCGGTCAACCGTTGATCCTGCACCTGGGCCGCGAGGTGGACCCGGCCAGCTCGGGAACGCCTGCCGAATCGGGAACAGCGGTCCTCCAGGTCCGTGACGGCGGTCCGGGCCTGACGACGGAGGACTTTGCGGTGATGTTTCAGCAGGGCGTGCTGCGACAGCGGTATCGGGGCAGCGGGCCGGGTGGTGCCGGCCTGGGTCTGGCGCTGGTGCATCGACTGGTGGTCCAGCTCGGCGGGTCGATCGTGGGCTCGCCGGCGCCCGAGGGTGGGGTGGCCATGACGATCCGGCTGCCCATCACCACCGGTGGGGCACTATGACCGGATGCCCACCGAGCTGACCGACCTGCTGGCCAGCGCCCGGGTGTTCGCCGTCCCGCTGGTCGAGCGATTCCGTGGCGTCACCGTGCGCGACGGCGTGCTCCTGCAAGGCCCGGCCGGCTGGGCTGAGTTCGCACCGTTCCACGACTATGCCGATGTCGATTGCGTCCCTTGGTTGCGCGCGGCCATCGATACCGCGACCGTGCCCTGGCCGGCCCCGGTGCGGCGGCGCATCGAGATCAACGTGACCATCCCCGTCGTCAGCCCCGAGCGGGCCGCGGAACTCGTGCTCGCATCGGGCTGCCGGACAGCAAAGGTGAAGGTCGCCGACCCCGCCACGTCGGTGCTGGCGGACGCCTCGCGGGTGGCCGCGGTCCGCTCGGCGCTGGGCCCCGACGGCCGGATCCGGGTCGACGCGAATGCGGCGTGGACCGTCGACCAGGCGGTGCGGGCGATCGCCGTGCTGGACGACGCCGCCCAGGGCCTGGAGTACGTGGAGCAGCCGTGCCGTTCGTTGCCGGAGCTGGCGGAGGTGCGGGCCAGGGTCCGCCCGCCGATCGCCGCCGACGAGTCGATCCGACGGGCGGCCGATCCCGAACGGGTGGCGCTGGCCGGCGCCGCCGACATCGTGGTGGTCAAGGTGGCGCCGCTCGGGGGAGTGCCCGCTGCCCTTCGGGTTGCCCGGGCTGCCGGGCTGCCCGTTGTCGTCTCCTCCGCGATCGACACCTCGGTCGGGCTGGCCGCAGGCCTGGCGCTGGCGGGGGCGCTTCCGGAACTCGGATTTGCCTGCGGGCTCGGCACGCGGACGCTGCTGACGTCGGACGTCACCAGCACGCCGGCCCTGGAATCCGAGGGGTTCATCGATGTGCCGCGGGCGGCTCCGGAGCCCGACAGGTGGGCCCAGGTCAGGGCCGATGGGCCGACGACGGATTACTGGTCGGACCGGCTCCGTAGGGTCGCGGAGTTGCTGTCCGCGTCGGAGCCGCGCGAGCACCCGACCGGCGGGTAGCCGATGGTGACGAACGCGACTGTTCATGATCGACTGCAGGGACCTTCGTCCCTTTACACGTGGAGCCCGTCCGGCGCATTCTCACGTCATGACAGAGCTCGCCGAATCGCATTTCTCCGACCTGACGGACGAGGAGTCGTGGGAGCTCCTGCGGGAGCACTTCTTCGGCCGGCTGGCCATCAGCGTGTCGGACCAACCGGAGATCTTCCCGTTCAACTACATCGTGCAGAACGGAACGCTGGTCTTCCGCACCGCACAGGGCACGAAACTGGCCGGGCTGACCGTCAACGAGCACGTTGCCGTGGAGATCGACGGTTACCACGTCACCGGTGGCTGGAGCGTGGTGGTGAAGGGCCGTGCCCATGCGGCGGAGTGGGGCGAGGACTTCGAACTGGCCCGAACTTCGGGGCTCAAGCCGTGGGTCGGCACTCGTAAACAGGTCTTCGTGCGGATCACTCCGGACGAGGTCACCGGGCGTCGATTCCTGTTCGGCCCAGAACCCGACGACATCTGACCCCCCTCANGCTCCCCTGTGACGCAACCGGGCTCGAAGATCACCGTTTCGGGACCGGCGCCGGGNGTGNGAACCGGTCCANGTCCCAGGTTAGTGATCATGGACGGACCAAGCAGAGCGGCACCGAGCCCTCCGGCACGCCGCGCACCAGGTCGCCGGTGCGCGGGCGCATGACGCCAAGAGAGCCGACCTTCCAGGCCCGCGAGGGTATGCTGGCATACATGAAGCGCACGACCATCAAGGTTGACGACGAGGTGGAGGCCAGGATGAGGCAGGAAGCCGCTCGTCGTGGGATCACCCTCTCCGAATGGGTGCGCGAAGCCGTCGCGGCTCACCTGCCCGGCACCGCCGTCAGTACAGGCGCCAGCCGCACCTTCCGTGTCGCCGGCGCCGGTGCGAGTGGTCGGTCCGACATCTCCGCCCGTTTTGACGAGCTGCTGGACCAAATGGGTTTCGCCGATCACGCCGACGAGCGCGATCACTTGCCGGGCTGAGTCCGACGAGTGTCAGGTCTGGTCGTCGACGCTGGCCCGTTGTATGCCCTTGCGGATCGCGACGACGCATTTCATCAGAGGTGTCTGGATCTGCTGCGATCTTTCCCCGGTCCGCTCATTGTTCCGACCCTGGTCATCACTGAGGTCGCCTATCTGATCGGGGCGCGTCTCGGTCCGCGGGCAGAGGTCCTGTTCGCCCAGGACCTGTCGGAAGGCGCCTTCGTGGTGGACCCGGTACATCCGGCGGACTGGCTTCGGATCGCCGAACTCGTGGCGGCGTACCGCGACTTCCCGCTGGGTATCGCCGATGCCTCGGTGATCGCCTGCGCGGAACGGCAGGGCGTCCTGGAGGTGGCCACCCTGGACCGGCGACACTTCGCAGCTGTCCGACCACGTCACGGGACCGCGTTGAGCCTGCTCCCCGGCTGAGGCGCGGAGTCCCGAAACGGATGAAAGTCTTTGTCAAGAAGCCTGTTCCGCCTCCACCGACCGACCATGCCCGACCTCGGCCGCCGCATCACCGATCTGGTTCCTGGCCCACGAACCGGAACCGATCACCCCGGAACACCGACCGGGTCCACTCCGTCCGCGTGGACCCCATGGCCGAGGGGTCGGACGTGGAGACCGGGCAGGAGGAGTCAATCGGATGCTACCCCGTGACGGCGAGATTGGTCTATGCCAATTTAACTCCTAAGCAGTGTGGTCTATACCAATTTACGCACCAGCCGACCACCCGGCAGCGGGGGCGCGCGGCAAGCACCAAGGGAGATTGTTCCGGTGGGACTGCTGCAGGACTTGAAGAAGTCGTCACGACTCGGGCTGTGGGTGGCAGTCGCGGCCGCCACCGTGGGAATCATCTACGGGTACGACTCGTCGAATATTGCCGGTGGCAAACTCGCGGGCCATTCCCGAAGCGCACGGCACGGTCACCGAACCCCGCTGATCCGCAGGATCTCTCGCCTCGAGCGAGTGACAGGGAAGGACTGATGACATGCTGCTGACCGCGGCCACGGTGATCGCGCACGACGGGTTGCTGCAACCCGGCTGGATTCAGATCGANGGCGACCGGGTGACGGCAGCCGGCGCCGGCGCCCCGCCCCGCCCCCTGAACCCGGACCTGGGCGACCAGGATCTGGGCGACCGAATCGTGGTCCCCGGCTTCGTCGACATGCACGGGCACGGCGGCGGCGGTGGTGCCTTCCCGACCGGGGACGCCGATCAGGCCAGGGCAGCGGTCGACCTGCACCGCCGGCACGGCACCACGACCAGCATCGCCTCACTGGTCACCGCCGGCCCGGCCGACCGACTGCGGATCGTCGGCGTGATGGCGGAACTGACCGACGAGGGGTTGATCGCCGGCACCCACTTGGAGGACCCCTGGCTGTCCAACGAACGGCCCGGCGCACACGAACAACCGGAGCTGCGCGACCCCGACCCGGCCGAGCTGGACCGGGTGTTCAAACGCCGGGCGGGGGACGATCCGGATGGTCACGCTGGCGCCGGAACGCACCGGGACTCGACGCGGTGCGGAAGGTGGTCGCGGCCGGGGCAGTGGCGGCGAGGGTCGTGGATCACCGCTCCGGTCGGCGGGGCCGTCCCGGTGGGCTCCACGGCTCCCCATGATCGGCATTGATCGCTGGGCTCCCGGACTCACCGACGCACCGCGATGCGCGCGGGCCGTCCTCGGACCTGAACAATGGCGGGCGTGAACCCGTCGACGGCGCTGGCCCGCGTGCTCGTCGACGAGTTGATCGCGTGCGGGGTGACCGAGGTGGTGCTCGCCCCGGGTTCCCGCAACGCACCACTGTCGATGGCACTGCACGACGCGGACGCGGCCGGCCGGCTCCGGCTGCACGTGCGGATCGACGAGCGCACCGCCGGGTTCCTCGCGGTCGGCCTGGCCCGGGGATCGGGCGCGCCCGCCGCGGTGGTGACGACGTCGGGGACGGCGGTGGCCAACCTGCACCCGGCGGTCATGGAGGCCCATCACGGCGGCGTGGGGCTGGTGGTGCTGTCGGCGGACCGGCCGCCATGGCTGCGTGACGTCGGCGCCAATCAGGCGATCGATCAACAGACGCTGTTCGGTCCGGCGCTCCGTTTCTTCCACGAATTCGCCGTGCCGCAACGGGTTCCGGGCCAGAACGGACCGTGGCGGGCGATGGTCTGCCGGGCCGTCGGCGCGGCGCGGGGTGCAGGCGGACGGCCGGGCCCGGTGCAGCTGAACCTGCCGCTGGCCGAGCCGCTGCTGCCCGATCCGGGGGACGACGGCCTCGAGGGCTGGCCGGAGCGGCTGTCCGGCCGGGACGGTCCCTGGACCGTGATGGCCGGTTTCGGCGACGGCCCCTCCGTGCCGCAGCCGGACGCGGGGGAGCGGGTGCTCTTCCTCGCCGACCTGACCCATCCGTGGGCCGCCCCGATAGCGGCGGCCGGCCATGTCGTGCTGTCCGAGGCGGGTGGCGCAGCCGGTTCGTCGGTGCTCTCCGCGGGCATGCACCTGCTGGCCGCGCCGGACTTCCTGGACGCCGAGCGCCCGGATCGGGTGATCGTGCTCGGTCGGCCCACCCTGTACCGGCCGGTCGGCGGGCTGCTGGCCGACTCGCGGGTCACCGTGGACGTCGTCGCGCATCCGCAGGGTTACGCCGATCCCGCCGGGACGGCGCGGGTTGTCGCTCGCGGGAGGATCGAGGTGAACTCGCTCCCCGACGCCGCATGGGCGCAACGCTGGCGCCGCGCCGATCACGCCGCTGCGACAGCGGTGCGGTCGGTGGTCGACGAACTCGACATTGCCTTCTCGCCTCGGCTGGCCCGCGACCTGGTCGCAGAGCTGCCCGCACAGGCAACCCTGGTGTTGGGGTCGTCCCAGGTGCCGCGCGATGTCGGGCTGACCGCCATCGCACGGGACGGTTTGCGGGTGCTGGCCAATCGCGGGGTGGCCGGGATCGACGGCACCATTTCGACGGCGGTCGGGGTCGCTTTGACGGCCGAGGATGACTCGGACACGGACGCCGGCCCAACGGTGGCCATGATGGGCGACCTGACGTTCCTGCACGACATGAGCGGGCTGGTGATCGGCCCGCACGAGCCTCGGCCGGACCTGACGATCGTGGTCAGCAGCAACGACGGCGGGGCGATCTTCTCCACCCTGGAGCCGGGCGAGCCGCCCTATGCTCGGGCGTTCGAGCGGGTCTTCGGCACGTCCCACGGCGTGCAGCTGGCCGGCGTGGCGGAGGCGTGCGGCGTCGAGCACGTGCTGGTGTCGACCGCGGACGAGCTGGCCGACACGATCGCCGACCCGGCCGGGATCCGGGTGGTGGAGGTGCCCACCTCACGAACGGAACTTGCGCCGACGCTGCAGCGGATGACCGACGCGGTGCGGGCCGCGGTGAGCTGACAGCTGTTGTCCTGCAGGGGTTCAGCGTTCGGAGAGCCGGAGGCCCCGCCGGTTCAGCGTTCGAAGAGCCGGAGGCCCCGCCGCGTCACGGCGCCGGCCAGACGGTCATCGAAGGTGGCCACGGCCGCCCCCGACTGTTCGGCGGCCAGCAGGACGCAACAGTCCGGCAGTTTCAGGCCCGTCTCCGCGCGCAGCAGGGCCAGCCGCACCGGAATCACCCGATCGATCGGTACTGCAGCCACGGCGAGTTGCTCCAGCGCCGCCAGGGCGCGGTCGACCACACCGGTCCGCGCTGGGCCGACAAGCACCTCGGCGAGGGTGACGACACTGGCGCTCAGTGCTTCGCTCCCCGACGCCGCGAGCAACCGATCGGCCCGCTCGTGAAGGGAGTCGGTTGCGTCCAGATGCGCGATCAGCACCGACGCGTCGAGGACGATCACTCCGGCCAGTCCGCGCGCAGGTCCTTCAGGTAGTCGGCGCCGTAGACGCCCGTCAGCGCCCCGCTGGTGCGCGCCACCGCGGCCCGCCGAGCGTCCGCGCCGCTCTGGTTATCGTCGACGATGCTGCGGTGACCCTCTTCCATCAAGCGGAGCAACAGCTTTCGGCGGTTTTCGCGTTCTGCCGGCCAGCGTCGTGCCGCGTCGTCGAGCGCACGTGCGACGTCATCCGTCTCGGTGATGACATGACGGGGTCGACTGGTCGGCACGGCCAAGTGTAACACCGTACGACAAGGTGTTGCACTTGGCCGTGCGGCCTTGTCTCGACGGCGGAACATCGCTATGCAGGGCGCTTGCGGTCAGCACTTCGTGATACTCGGTCACGCCCTTTCGGGTAAGTCGAGCGACCGCCGCACCTCGGTTTCGGTATGGATGCGTCCGGCCGCGATATCCTCCTCCGCCTCGGTCAGCGACTCGTGAATACCGGGCTGCGAGAGCCAGAACAGCGTTTCCTGCAACGATTGCCACTCGTCGGCGGAAACCATGACCACGGCGGGTCGCCCGTTCCTACGACACAGGCGCGCCGAGTGCCTCATGGGCGGCCGGGCTTCCGTGCGCCGAGCCGGTGGGACCGCTCAGCCACGCGCCTCGAGCGCGTCCCGGATCGGGATCATCTTGATCTGCGCCTCCCGCGCCTCGGTCTCCGGGTCGGAGTCTGCGACGATCCCACAGCCAGCCATCAGTCGCACGCTGCGCCCGTTGACCTGCGCACATCGCAGGGCGATCGCGAACTCACCGTCACCGCCGCTGTCCAGCCAGCCGACGGGCGCGGCGTACCTGCCGCGGGTCATCGGTTCGATGTCACGGATCACCTGGCGGGCCGCCGCTGTCGGACTCCCGCCGACCGCGGCCGTGGGGTGCAGCCGGGCGGCCAGGTCGAGTGCCGATGGTGAGCGTTCGTAAAGCCGCCCGGTGATGTCGGTGGACAGGTGCGTCAGGTTCGCCAGCTCCAACGGGACGGGAGCCGCCGGAACATTCAGTTCCACACAGACCTCGGCGAGCACGTCCGCGACCGATCGCACTGCGTACTCGTGCTCCTCGATGTCCTTGGCACTGCCCATCAGCTCGGCGGCGACGGCGTCGTCGGAGTGCTCACGCCACGCCGTACCGGCCAGCACCCGAGAGGAGATGCTGGCGCCGATCCGGCGGATCAGCAGCTCCGGGCTGGCGCCGACCAAGCCCTCGACCGCGAACGTCCAGCAGTCCGGGTAGCCGGCCGCCAGCTGTGCCAGCAGGAACCGCTCGTCGATCGGCCGGGTCGTGGTCGCCTCGAGATCGTGTGCCAGCACGACCTTCTCGAGAAGGCCGGCGCGGATGCGGGCGGTGGCGGTGGTCACTGCCGAGGTGAACCCGGCTACCGACAGTTCGGCATCGGCGTAACTGACCCGGCCGGGCGACCGGACCGCCATCGGCCGCGGCAGCGGGGTGCCGTCCAGCCCGCCGGGGCCGATCACGGTGCTGAAGCTGATTCCGTCCCGACGCCCCAGAACCACCTCGGGAACGACGGCAACGGCGACGTCGGAGTCGTCGAAACCGAGGGAGACGAACGCGACGGGCCCGGTCCCCGGAACCCCGACCGGATCATCGACCTGCATCTCGGCGGCTACGTCGGCGAGCCAGTCCTGGATGCGGGCGGCCGCAGCCGGCCCGGTGGCGGTGAACCGCCGGTGCACCCCCCAGCCGGCGAAGCCGTCGCCGCCGCGAACGAAACACAGGGCGCCGGTAGGTCGGGCGAGTGAGTCGATGAGGTCGACGGGTTCGGTGTGCATTCGGGTGACAGCCGTCGACATCAGCTGGGTGGTCGGCACGGCAGTCACGAGCGCCAAGCCTAGCCGTCCGCCGGCCGGTGTCTGTGCGACGAAGCTCTCACGAGTTCGGCGGGGTGGGTCGGCCGGGGCAAGACAGGACGAGCACGGACAACGGTGAAGAAACCACCAGTCCTCCCGCCTGCGGCCAGGTCCCCCTGCCTGTCACCTCGGACCAAGGGTCCGAGCCGGCGCCGGCCCCGTTCAGTCTCGGCGGTACCGGCCCGATCGGTTCCGTCCGCCCTACACTCGAGCGATGGCCGCCAATGCCGAGGCCGGCGCAGGGGCCGCCGACACCGATGCCGGCCGGACGGTGGCCGCCGCTGCGCGAGAGGCACCCAGCCACCCCACCGCCGGTGCGGACGCGGGGACGGGTGGCGGCGCGTCCGCCGTGACCGACGGACTCAGCGGGACTGGCAGCAAACCCACTCGGCGGCAACGCATCTGGCGAGCAACCGGCCGGGGTATCGGGCTGCTCGCGGTGGCTGTCACGGTGATGATGACCGCGCTGGCCATCGGGATGCGGTCCAACGACTCGGCGATCGACGATCACCTCGGCACCGCGACGGCCACGGTGCTGTCGGTGTCGCCGTTACGCACCGGCATCGAGTTCGTCGACGCGGCCGGAGCTACCGTCCGACCCGAAGGTGGCGTGCTGTACCCGGGCCTGCTGTCGCTGGGGCAGCAATTCGTCGTCGAGTACTCCACGCAGGATCCGCGGATCGCCAGGGTCGCGGGACGTGCCGCCTCCGTCGGCACCATCATGATCGTGCTCATCCTGGTCGGCACGTACGTGGTTGCCGCTCCGTTGATCTGGTGGTGCCGGCGCCGGTCGCGGCTCCCGCTGCTGCCGTTCCGGCGCGATCGCGAACTTCTCCCGGCGGCCGCAGCGGGACAGCCTGCGGTCACCACCCTGAACCGGCCGGTCGGATAACTCACGTCACGCAACACGCAGATGGCACGCCCTTGGTGCTGGCATCGGTAGGCTGCACGTCCATGAGTAGGGCCGGGCTGGAGAAACAGCCACAGCAGGTCGCCGAGATGTTCGATGCCGTTGCGGAGCGCTACGACCGGACGAACACGATCTTGTCCGGCGCGCAGGACAGGCGTTGGCGTCGGCACACCGTGCGCGCGCTGGAATTGCTGCCCGGTCAGAAGGTGCTCGACGTCGCGGCGGGAACCGGGGTGTCCACGAAGGCGCTGGCGGCCAACGGCGGCTGGTGTGTGGCAACGGATTTCTCGCTCGGCATGCTGTCCGCGACCAAAGACCCGTGGCTGCCGCGGGTGGCCGGCGATGCACTGCACCTGCCGTTCGCGGACGCCAGCTTCGACGCGGTCACCATCTCGTTCGGACTGCGCAACGTGGAGGATCCGAGCGCAGCGCTGACCGAGTTCGCCCGGGTGACCCGCCCCGGCGGCCGGTTGGTGGTCTGCGAGTTCTCCCGACCCCGCCCGGCACCCATCCGCTGGGGCTACCGGTGGTACCTGCACAACGTGCTTCCCAAGCTCGCCGGACGGGTGTCCTCCAACCCCGAGGCCTACACCTACCTGCAGGAAACCATCGATGCCTGGCCGGATCAGCCCTCGCTGGCCAGGCTGATCACCCGGGCCGGGTGGACCGACGTTCGTTGGCGGAACATGACTTTCGGTGTGGTGGCGCTGCATCGGGCGGTGCTCGGCGGGCATTGATGTGCCGGGCCGAGCCACCCCCGGTGTCGCGTCGTCGACGCCTGCATGTCCAGTCCGTCCCATCTGTCTGGTCTGCTCGGGTGATCACCATCCCTGGCCGTTTCGTGTCGCGTGGCAACCCGAACCGGCCAGAAACGTTGATCACCCAGGTCTGGGTTTGTCGGGCCGGAAGCGAGTCATACACTGATGGCGCGCGACCTCGTGAACGAATTCACAATCTCGATCGCAGGGCGCCGGGGCCTGCCGCCGCATCGCCCCTTTCTGTCTGATGACGACCGGTGCGGAGGACCGATGACCCAGCCGAACGCGGTGCGAAACCCCGACAACAACGCCGACGTCATCGTCGTCGGCGCCGGTCCGGCGGGTTCCACCGCAGCGACCTATCTGGCCCGCTCGGGGGTCGATGTGCTGCTGCTGGAGAAGTCGACCTTCCCGCGCGACAAGGTCTGCGGTGACGGCCTGACCCCGCGCGGCGTCAAGCAAGTACTGGCCCTCGGCATCGATGTCTCCGGACCCGACTGGCTGAAGAACAAGGGGCTGCGGGTCATCGGCGGCGGTCGCAGCCTCGAGCTACCCTGGCCGGTCTTGCAGGACTTCCCGGACTTCGGCCTGGTCCGCCCGCGGCGCGACTTCGACGACATCCTGGCCACCCTCGCGGTCAAGGCCGGCGCCCGGATGCGGGTCGCCACGTCGGTGACGGCGCCGGTCCGCGACGATCGCACCGGGCGGATCACCGGCGTGATCGCCAAGACCCAGGAGGGGCAGGCGGAGTTCACCGCGCCGCTGGTGCTGGCCTGCGACGGCGTGTCGGCCAGGGTGGCGCTCGGCATGGGCATCAACAAGCGCGACGACCGCCCGCTGGGCGTGGCGGTCCGCCGGTACTACCGCAGCCCGTCCCGCGCCGACGACGACTACCTGGAATCCCACCTTGAACTGTGGGACCGCACCGATCCGAGCAAGCCGAAGTTGCTGCCCGGGTACGGCTGGATCTTCGGCCTCGGCGACGGCACCGTCAACGTCGGCCTCGGCATGCTCAACTCGTCGAAGGCCTTCGGCAAGACCGACTACCGCGCACTGCTGCGGACCTGGCTGGACGGCACGCCCCAGGACTGGGGACTCCGCGAGGAGAACGCGATCGGCCCGATCGGCGGCGCGGGACTGCCGATGGGCTTCAACCGGACCCCGCACTACGCCGACGGTCTGCTGCTGGTCGGCGACGCCGGCGGCGCGGTCAACCCGTTCAACGGCGAGGGCATCGCGTACGCGATGGAGTCGGCCGCGATGGCCGCCGAGTCGGTACTGCAAGCGCTCGGCCGCCCCGAGGGCGCCAGCCGGGAGGCCGCCCTGGAGGGGTACTCGACCGCGATGAAGGAGCACCTCGGCTCGTACTACCGGCTCGGCGGGATCTTCTCCACGCTGATCGGTAAGCCGTCGGTGATGAAGACCGCGACCCGCCTCGGCCTGCCCCGCAAGGACCTGATGTACCTGGTGCTGAAGATGCTCGCCGGGCTGTACGACAGCCGCGACGGAGACTGGGCCGATCGCGTCGTGCGGTCGCTGAATCGGTTGGCACCAAGTGTGTAGCCGCCCGTTGTCGAGTGGTCTCGGACCGCGGGGGAAGATAGCGCCATGGTGAGCATCTACCTACCCATCGTGATCCTGCTGATCATCGTCGCGGGCTTCGCGATCACCATGGTCACCGTGGTCAGCGACGGGCTGGGGCCGCGGCGCTACAACCGCGCCAAGCTCGACGCCTACGAATGCGGTATCGAGCCGACGCCGCTGCCCGCCGGGACCGCGGGGCGATTCCCGATCAAGTTCTATCTGACCGCGATGCTGTTCATCGTGTTCGACATCGAGATCGTGTTCCTCTACCCGTGGGCGCAGTCGGCCATCCCGCTCGGCGTGGTAGGGCTGGTCGAGATCATCCTGTTCATCGTCACCGTGGCGATCGTCTACGCCTACGCCTGGCGCCGCGGCGGGCTGGACTGGGATTAGTGCCGAGTTGTCCCGAACTGATTCAACTGAGTTGATCTCACCGATGCTGATCCAACCGACGCCGATCCATTCGACACTGGTGATTCGGAAACGAGAAGGGAGTACTGGGCGATGGGTCTGGAGGAGAAACTCCCCAATGGCATCCTGCTGACCAGCGTCGAGAAGCTGGTCAACTGGACCAGGAAGGCGTCGCTGTTCCCGGCCACCTTCGGGCTGGCCTGCTGCGCGATCGAGATGATGACGACCGGCGCGCCGCGCTACGACCTCGGCCGGTTCGGCATGGAGGTGTTCCGGGCATCGCCCCGGCAGGCCGACCTGATGATCGTCGCCGGCCGGGTGAGCCAGAAGATGGCGCCGGTGCTGCGGCAGATATACGACCAGATGGCGGAGCCGAAGTGGGTGCTGTCGATGGGCGTGTGCGCCTCGTCGGGCGGGATGTTCAACAACTACGCGATCGTCCAGGGCGTTGACCACATCGTGCCGGTGGACATGTACCTGCCGGGCTGCCCGCCGCGCCCGGAGATGCTGATCGACGCCATCCTCAAGCTGCACGCCAAGATCATGGACGAGCCGCTCGGGCCGAAACGCGCCGCCCAACTCGAGGGCCAGCGCACCGACCTCGTCGCCTCATCGGTCCGGTTCGGCAAGTTGCCCGCCCCGATCGGGACCCCGCAGGTCAACATCGATCAACTGCAGCGCGACAAACTCCAGCGGGATCAACTCCAGCGCGACCGGCTCGACGCGAGCACGTCATGACCGAGGACGCCAAGCCGGGCAACCAGTCCCAGCCGCCGAGCCGAGGCGAACCTGCGGCGCCGGCGGCCTCCGGCGGGGTGCCGACCAGTTCCACCGGCG
>JGI20202J14951_1000025_pt1 | contig 24505 bp, 23 predicted proteins | sample NGESurshal092012_8_FD_14951 | JGI IMG/M metagenome (IMG submission 14951)
CGTCCCCGCAAGACGCTCGGGTGGCAGACACCGGTGGAAGTATTCGCCGGTTTGCTGGAAAGCTCTGTGTCGCTATGACCGCTTGAATCCGCCCAGGTTGACCCGAGCGCATCTGGTAACGGAGTATTCGCGGTGGGTCGATGCGGCCGGCGCACCGATGCCCAACCCTCTGGCCCTGCTGTCGTGCCCGCCCGACACATACTGTCCCACAACCACTGTCACTCACCAGGAGAACCGTTGGAACTCGAGCCCACCGGGCCAAGCGTCAAGGGCCCCGCCGAAACCTTCACCGGCGACGTCTATTTCACCGTCATCAACAAAGGCGAGCCGCCGTCCCGGATGAACGTCAACATTGTCCGCTTCGCGCCAGGAGCGCACACCGCCTGGCACTCGCACGCGGTCGGCCAGACCCTGCACGTCACCGACGGCATCGGCCTCGTCCAGTCCCGGGGTGGCCGGCTGATCCGGATGCGACCGGGCGACACCGTCCACACCCCGCCCGCCAAGGAGCACTGGCACGGCGCCACCACCGAGAACTTCATGTGCCATCTCGCCATGTGGGAAAGCGCCGCCGACGGCCAGGGACCGGACACCGCCCGGGGGTGAGCACGTCACCGACGAGGAATACCTGGCCGCGAACCGCTCCTAGCCCTGGCGGTGCAGCAGCAGGAACGAATCGGCCCGCATCAGCTTCTCGACCACGAACCACTGCGAGCGAGAGAAAGAGGCCCGCGCCTGGTCGGCGCCGATCAGGGTGGGTTCGTCCACCCGGTGGTCCGCCGCCTTCCAGTGGAGCACGCATCCACCCGCCGCGAGCACGTTGCGGGCCCAGTTCGTCCCCGGGCCCCAGGGCAGCACGATGACAAACGCGTCCCGGGTGACCCGGACCGCGACCGGCACGGTCAACTCCCGGCCGGTCACCCGGCCCCGGTGATGCACCACCGCCCACAACGGAATGAAGCGCCTTCCGGCGAGGAGCCTGGCGATCGGAGCGGTCAGCCGGGCCAGCTGCCAGGACCGGCCGGTGGGTGCTGCGGGTCGGGTGGTCGTCATGTCTGCCATCCTTCCCGCGTCTGGTCCGCGGCCACATCCATGACAACGACCATTTGACTGACGGAATCCCGTCAGGCGAGTCCGCGGCGCAGTGCGTAGGCGGTCGCGTCGGCCCTCCCCCTTGCACCGATCTTGCGGTACAGGTTCGCGGCATGCCGCTCGACGGTGTGCACGGTGATGCCCAGCCTCCCGGCGATCTCGGCGTTCGAGTCGCCGGCGGCCAGCAGCCTGAGCACGCCCAGCTCGCGCGCAGTCACAGCGTCTCGTGTCGCAGTCGCGGACGATGCCGGCGACTTGCCGGCGGCCTCCATTGCCGGGGCCACCTCACCGCTGACCAGGAACCGGGTGATCAGCTCGAGGTCGCCGCGGGCGTCCTCCAGGAAAAGCGTCGGGAACGAGCCGGCCAACTCCACCAACCGGCCGCGCGGCACCGCGTCGGCCAGCCTGCGCGACACTTCGACCGGCATCTGCCGCTCACCCTGCCGGTGCAGCACCAGGGTTGGCGCATGCACCCGCGGTAGCCGATCGGTGACGTCGATCCGGGAACCGGACTCGAACCAGGCCTTGGCCACCGACGGAGTGGCCGCTGTGCGGAAGACCTCCGCCAGTTGTCGGCCAGACTCGCCTGCCGCCCAGCCCAGCCAGGCATGCGCGGCCGTCTCGGCGAACAGATCCCAGTCCTGCTCGACCAGGGAAAGCAGCGCCTGGGTCTGTACCGGACTCATCGCGTCGCGCAGCCGGGCGGCGCCGCCGAACAGCACCATCCGGCCGACCTGCTCCGGGTGATCGGCGGCGAAGGCGATCGCCGTCGTGGCCGAGTGGTAGTACCCGAGCAGCGCGGTTGTCGTGATGCCGGCCGCGGACACCACCGCGTCCAGGTCGCGCAGGTGCGCGTCCAGTCCCAGATCGGCGGTGTCCACCCGGCGGTCCGAGCTGCCGTTGCCGCGGCCGTCGTAGAGCACGAGCGTCATGGACCGGGCGAGTTCGAGGTAGGCCGCGCGCAGCACCGGTACCCGCCACTGCGCGCGCAGACTGCTGAGCGACGGCAGCCAGACGAGCGCAGGTCCCTGTCCGATCACCTGATAGGCTAGCGTCACCCCGTCGCTGGTGCGCGCATAGTTCAGCGCAGGTCCGGACTCCACCCGGGCAGTATCCGCCACCGGCCCGGGTCCGCCGGAGAATCCTTGTGCGGTCAGCGGTCTCGGGCGATCAGTTGGGCGGGCTGACCTCGTAGGTGCCCTGGTCGTCCTTCACGGTGACCGTCACGCTGCGGTCGGCGCCGGACACCTTCAGCGTGCACTGGAATGATGTCCCCGCCTTGACCTGCTCGCCGGACGGGCAGCTCACATTGCTGACCCCGCTCAGGCCGTAGCCGGTGGGCGGTGCGCCGGTCAGCACATTGGTCACGCCCTGACTGACCTGCCGCTCGTCGAAGACCTTCTTGTTCAGGAATCCGGGCCAGACCAACAGGGCGACCGCGACGAGCGCGAGAATGACCACGGCGGCGACGATCCCGATGATCAAGCCCTGGTTCGACTTCTTGGCCGGCGCCGTCTGGGTGGCAGCCGCGGCCGCTCCGGCATAGCCGCCCGGCTGGGTGTAACTGCTTTGCTCATAGCCCGGCTGACCATAGGCCGAGCCCTGGCCGTAGGGCTGACCATAGGCAGCTGGCTGATCGTAGTCCTGCGGCTGCTGCCCGTAGTCCTGCGGCTGTTGACCGTAACCCGGTTGCTGGCCGTATCCGGGTTGCTGGCCGTATCCGGGTTGCTGGCCGTAGTCCTGGGGCTGCTGGTACTGGCCGTAGTCCTGCGGCTGGCCCGGCTGCTGACCATACGCGGCCGGCTGCTGCCCATAGCCCGGCTGCCCGTAGCCCGGCTGCTGCCCGTAGGAGGGATTGCCCTGCTCACCGTAGTAGGGCTGGCCGTACGGCGGTTGGCCGTAACCACCTTGCTGGCCACCTTGCTGACCACCTTGCTGACCACCTTGCTGACCGTAGCCCTGTTCCGCGGTGGTGGGCGGTGGGGAGTACGAGGGCTGACCGCCGCCCGGTGTCTGCTGGTAGACCTCGGTCGCCCCGGGATCACGGCCGGACGGCGCTGGCGGCGCGGACCCACTGGGGGTCTGTTGATCTGTGCCAGAGGCTGAACCGGACGGCGAGCTGGGAGGAAGGTGGTCCTGCGGGCGGAAGACCGTCGTGGCCCCCGAATCGGCTTCGTCTGCGTCGGGTTCCGGAGCGGACCACGGGCGCGGATCCTGCCCATCGCCCGGCTGACCGCCCTGCCCCTGCGGCGTGCTCATCGCGCCCTCCTTGATCACGCCGAATGCATCGGCGTCCTGAAGTGATCCAACCACGCCTTCGAAGTGCGGGCGCGGATCGCCGCGTCGCTCGATCGGGGCCGCCCGAATTCCATGAGCCACCGGAGATCACCAGGATATGGCGGCGGCACGACCGGGAGTACCGGGAGGCCGGTGCTGATACTTCCGGGTTGATACCGGGTTGATACGGGTTGACACTTCACGATTGGTACGTCCGTCAGACGGAGCCCATCGCCACCACCCCCCGGCGCAGCGCGGTGACCGCAGCACCAGCGGTCTCCGCGACGACGCCGCCGGCCACCACGGCGACCTGGTCCAGCAGGTCCACCGCCTGCCGGCACCACCGGACGAAATCACCGGCAGTGACGTCGGTACCGCCGGCCACCGCCACCGTCATCGCGTCCGTCAACGAGCCGCCCCTCGCCCAGGCTGACAGCGCGGCGGCAAACCCCAGATCGGGCTCGCGGGTAGCCGGGAGCCCGAAATCCCTTTCCTGCGAAGTGATCTCGGACCACACCCGGATAGTCGCGGCCATCGCCTCGGCCGCCGCGGTGCTGCGCGGTTGGGCGGTGCGGCCCGCCCCCGGCGAATCCCGGCGCGATTCGAAGACCAGCGCGGACACCACAGCGGCCAGTTCCGACGGATCGAGAGCTTCCCACAGCCCCCGGCGCAGGCACTCGGCCACCACCAGGTCGCTCTCCGACCAGATCCGGGACAGCGTCCGGCCTGCTGGAGTCAACTTGTCCCCGATGACATAGCCCCGCTCGGACAGCAGCTGCAGGATGCGGTCGAGATCCTGGCCGAGCGATCCGCGGGCCTTGGCCACCTTCTCGGCCAACGCCTGGTTCTCCGCCGTCAGTCGTTGCCAGCGGCGAGCCCATTGCAGGTGTTCCTCCCGATCGGAACAGCCATGCACGGGGTGCGCGCGCACCGCCCGGCGCAGCACAGTCAGATCGACGTCGTCTTCTGGGGCGCGCCGCTTGCCGCGGGCCGGCACCGAGATGCCCGTCGACGCCAATGCGGACGCGACATCCCTTCGTACCTTCGGGGAGCGGTGGTCGGTGAACTTTCCCAGCTTGACCCGGCCGAGGGAGGGCACTGGTCCGTGGAAGTCGGCAGTCGTCAACCGGCCCGCCCAGCGCCCGGCGGTGACCACCAGCGGGCGCGCCGTTCCGTCGGTGGCCACGCCCGGATCGAGCACGACGGCCAGGCCCGAACGACGGCCGGTGGGGATCGCAATCACATCGCCACGTTTCAACGCCGCGAGGTCCCGGTCGGTCTCGCCGCGCCGGCGGCTCGCACCCGCCCTGGCCAATTCCTTCTCCGCGGCGGACAACCGGCCGAGGAGTTCGAGGTACTCGGTGACGTCGCCAAGGTGGCAGTGCATGGACGCGGCATGTGACTTGATGGCATCGGCGTTGCGAGCGACCTGGCGGGCCATCCCGACCACGGATCCGTCCGCCTGGTACTGCGCGAAGGACTGCTCCAGCAACTCCCGAGCGGCGGATCGACCGAGACGGTCCACCAGGTTCACCGCCATGTTGTAGCTGGGCCGGAACGAGGACCGCAGCGGGTAGGTCCGGCGCGAGGCCAGCCCACCGACCGCATGCGGGTCCATCCCCGGGGACCAGATGACAACGGCGTGGCCCTCGATGTCGATGCCGCGACGTCCGGCCCGCCCGGTCAGCTGGGTGTACTCCCCCGGTGTCAGATCGGCGTGGCCCTCGCCGTTGTACTTGGTGAGCTTCTCCAGCACCACGGTTCTGGCCGGCATGTTGATGCCCAGCGCCAGGGTCTCGGTGGCGAAGACGGCCTTCACCAGCCCCGCGACGAACAGTTCCTCGACGGTTTCCTTGAACACCGGCAGCAGCCCGGCGTGGTGCGCCGCCAGTCCGCGTTCCAGCGCCTCGCGCCATTCCCAGTAGCCGAGCACGCCCAGATCGGTCTCGGCCAGTCCCGCGGTCCGCCGGTCCACGATCCGGCGGATGTCCTCCCGTTCGGCCTCGGAGGTCAGCCGGAGCGCGGACCGCACGCACTGCGCGACCGCCGCGTCACAGCCGGCACGGGAGAAGATGAAAGTGATCGCAGGCAGCAGGCCGGACCCGTCGAGTTTCTCGATCACGTCCACTCGGGCCGGCGGACGCCAGCGCGGTCCGCCGTGGAAGCCCTGCCCCGACCCGCCGCGGCGCCGGTCCCGCGGGCCGTCCGACCCGGAGCCGAACCGGTCGGCCATTGCCTGCGCGTCGCTGACCGCCCTTGCCAGTGCGGGGTCGATCCGCAGCCGCGGCAGAATCACCTGCCCTGCGCCGTCACTGCCGTTGCCGTTCGCACCGCTGCCGTTCGCACCGCTGCCGTTCGCACCGTTGCCGTTCGCACCGTTGCCGTTCGAGTGCACCGGGGGTGGGTCGGTCGGCCCGGAGAACAGGTCGAACATTCGCCGACCCACCAGCATGTGCTGCCACAGCGGTACCGGGCGGATCTCGTCGACCACCACGGTGGTCTCGCCGCGCACCTCCTGCAGCCAGGCGCCGAATTCCTCCGCGTTGGAGACGGTCGCCGACAGCCCGACGAGCTGCACCTCTGCGGGCAGGTGCAGGATCACCTCCTCCCACACCGCACCGCGGAACTTGTCTGCCAGGTAGTGGATCTCGTCCATCACCACCGCGGTGAGCCCGGTCAGGTCCGGCGAGGCGGCGTACAGCATGTTGCGCAGCACTTCGGTGGTCATCACCACCACCGGGGCGTGCGAGTTCACCGAGGTATCGCCGGTGAGCAGGCCCACCCGCGCGGGACCATACTGCGCCACCAGGTCGGTGTACTTCTGGTTCGACAGGGCCTTGATGGGCGTGGTGTAGAAGCATTTCCCGTCAGTGGTCAGCGCGCGGTGCACGGCGAACTCGCCCACCACGGTTTTTCCGGCGCCGGTGGGTGCGCACACCAGGACGCCGCGACCGTCCTCCAGTGCGCGGCAGGCATCGACCTGGAACGGGTCGAGGATGAACGGCCTGCTCGCGGCGAACTCGGCCAGTTCCGGGTGCTGCCTGGCGCGCATCGCCGCGGCGTACCGCCCGGCCGGGGACACGTCCGATTCGGAGTTCCAGCCGTGTCTGCTCACCCCTCCAGCGTGACATACGCGGAGCTGAGCGTGACGTCCAGAGGGCTGGCGCGGCCGGCCGTGACTCGGCCGGCCACCGGTCGGTGGTCGGCTGAGCGGCGGCTTTCCGATCTCCCAGTGGTGGCAGAACGGTCCTGGGGCACGGTCGCGGGGCGTCACGCGGAACCGGATTCGGCGCTCCACTCGGCGCCGGTGTTCCGTTGATATGCGCGGACCGCTTCGGAAATGGTCGGGTAGAAATGCTCGGGATTGATGGTGCCGGTCAGTTCGTACCTTTCCACCCGGTCACGGACGGGCGATTTCATCTCCGCGAAGACCAGGCTGACACCGTTGACGTTGAGAGTGCTGTCGAGGTCCTCGAGCATGTCCGCGGCGGTGGTGTCGATTTCGGTGATGGGTTCGGCAGCGACCAGGATCCACTGCGGTCGGGGATCGGATTCGGACAACGCCAGCACCTTGTCTCGGAAGGTGTTGGCGTTGGCGAAGAACAGCGGACCGTCGAACCGGAAGATCACCAGACCCGGCAGCCGGTCGGCGTTCGGGTAGACCCCGGTGTCGTGATAGCCGGCCAACCCCGGAACCCGGCCCAGCTCGGCTTGGTAGGGCCGCCAAGCCCGACGGAAGACGTCGAGGATTGACAGCGCGACCGCCAGACCGATGCCGGGGAGCACCCCGAGCAGCGCAACGCCGAGGAAGGCGGCGGCCGCCAGGGCGAAGTCGGACTTGCGTTGGCGCCACAGCCGTCGCATTCCGGCGATGTCGGCCAGCGACAGCGAGGCGGCGATGACCACGGCGGCGAGCGTGGGTTGCGGGAGATTCCGCAGCAATCCCGGCGCGAACAGCAGCATCAGGGCGATCGCGGCCGCGCCGACCAACCCCGTCACCTGGGTTTTCGCGCCGTTCTGCGCGGCGACCGCGGTGCGGGATCCGCTGGTGCTGACCGGGAAGCCCTGGAAGAACCCGGCGGCGATGTTGGCCGCGCCGATGCCGATCATTTCCTTGTCACCGTCGATCGTCTCGCCGCTGCGAGCGGCGAACGCCGAGGCGGTGGAAATCGTGTCGGTCAGCGACACCAGCGCGATCCCAAGGGCTCCCGCCAACAGCAGCGTCAGGTCCCCGAGCGGGACGACCGGCACGGTGAATGGCGGGAAACCCTCTGGGAGCGGACCGACCACCTTCACTCCGCGGTCCACCAGGTCGAAGAGATTCACCGCGAGGATCGCCAGCACGACCGCGACAAGCACCCCGGGAATCCGCGGCAGCAACCGTTGAAAGGCGAGGATCAGCACGAGCGATCCGACACCGATCGCCAATGCAGCGGACACCGTCTCGCCATCGGCGACACCCCGGACAAACCCCACGAATTCGCCGATCAACCCGTCGGCGTCCACCGAGAACCCGAACAGCTTGGGGAGTTGGCCGATGACGATGGTCAACGCCAAGCCGTTCATGTAACCGATCTGGGTGGGCTTGGACAGCAGGTCGGCGACGAACCCCAGCTTGAACACCCCGGCCAGCACGGTAGTTGCGCCCACCATCAGCGCCAGGATGGATGCGTAGGCCACCGCCTTGCCGGGATCACCGTTGGCCGCAACCAGCGGGATGATGCAGGCGGCGATCATCGGGCCGAGGGACGAGTCGGGTCCGAGCACCAGAATCCTGGAGGGGCCGAAGATCGCGTACCCGACCAGGCACAGGATCGAGGTGTACAGGCCGGTGATCGGCGGCAGCCCGGCCAGCTCCGCGTACGCCATACCCTGCGGCACCAGCAGGGCGGTGAGGATCAGCCCGGCGGTCAGGTCCTTGCCGAACCACCCCGGCCGGTAGCGCCGCAACACACCGATGCCCGGAACAGCCCGGACCACGGATCGGCCTGACGACATCCTTGGCTCCCTTGTCACGGCCGCAGCAGCGGGCGAGCGTTGGTGGAAGGGTAGCGACCCGCCCGGCATGCGCAGGGTCATCCCATCGCGGCGATTACCCCCGTCACGGTGCCCCGCTAGGGTCGGCGCTGATCCGTTGCCCGGGCATTTCGGATGAAGACTGACGACAGGAGCGGTATCGATGGCAGATCGACTGGGTGCGCATCGCGGCGTTCTGCCGATCCCGGACCGGCAGCATCTGGGTCTGATCACGTACGACGCGAAGGACCCCGACACGGCTTTCCCGCCGATCGAGCCGCTGCTGCCGCCGGAGGGCGCACCGAACGTGCTGATCGTGCTGCTCGATGACGTGGGCTTCGGGGCCGGGAGCCCGTTCGGAGGGCCGGCGAACATGCCGACCGCGGAGCGGTTGCAACAAGATGGGCTGACCTACAACCGGTTTCACACCACCGCGCTGTGTGCACCGACAAGGGCGGCGCTGCTCAGCGGCCGCAACCACCACTCGGTCGGGATGGGCGGGATCACCGAGATCGCGACGTCGGCCCCTGGCTCCAGCGCCGTCCGGCCGAACACCAAGGCAGCACTGGCCACTACATTGAAACTGAACGGGTACTCGACCGCCCAGTTCGGCAAGTGCCACGAGGTGCCACCGTGGCAGTCGTCCCCGGTGGGTCCGTTCGACGCCTGGCCCTCGGGCGGCGGCGGTTTCGAGTACTTCTACGGCTTCATTGGCGGGGAGAACAACCAGTACTACCCGGCCCTCTACGAGGGCACCTCACCGGTGGAACCGGAAAAGACCCCCGAGGAGGGCTACCACCTCACCGAGGACCTGACCGACCACGCCATCGATTGGATCCGCACCCAGAAGGCGCTGGCCCCGGACAAGCCGTTCTTCGCGTACTTCGCACCCGGCGCCACCCATGCCCCGCACCAGGTGCCGTTGGAATGGGCGGACAAGTACGCGGGCCAGTTCGCGGGCGGCTGGGACGCCGAGCGGGAAAAGATCTTCGCCCGCCAGAAGTCCCTCGGGGTGGTGCCACAGGATGCCGAACTGACCGCCCGGCCACCGGCCATCCCGTCCTGGGACGAGATGGACGACGCCCTGAAGCCAGTCCTGGAACGGCAGATGGAGATCTACGCCGGGTTTCTCGAGCACACCGACTTCCACGTCGGCCGGATCATCGACACCCTCGAAACCATTGGGGCACTTGACAACACGCTGGTCTACTACATCATCGGCGACAACGGCGCCTCCGCCGAGGGCACCGTCAACGGGGCGTTCAACGAAATGGCCAACTTCAACGGCCTGGCCGCGATCGAGACCCCGGAGTTCATGGCCTCGATCAAGGACAAGCTCGGCACGGTCGAGTCCTACAACCACTACTCGGTGGGCTGGGCGTGGGCCATGTGCACCCCGTACCAGTGGACCAAGCAGGTCGCCTCCCATTGGGGCGGCACCCGGAACGGCACGATCGTGCACTGGCCGAGCGGGATCGCCGGCAAGGGCGGCGTCCGTTCCCAGTTCTGCCACGTCATCGACGTGGCACCAACAATTCTCGAGGCAGCCGGACTTCCACACCCGGACTTCGTGAACGGTGTCCAGCAGGCGCCGATCGAGGGCACCAGCATGACCTACACGTTCGACGAACCCGACGCCCCGGAACGGCATGACCTGCAGTACTTCGAGATGGCCGGCAACCGCGGCATCTACTTCAAGGGCTGGAGCGCAGTCACCCGGCACAGCACACCCTGGCTGCCCAACGAGGTGTTACCGGCGCTGGACGATGACGTGTGGGAACTCTACGACGGCACCAACGACTGGTCCCAGGCCAGGGATCTCGTCGCCGAACAACCGGAACGGTTGGCCAGACTGCAACGACTGTGGCTGATCGAGGCCGTGAGGTACAACGTGCTGCCGATCGACGACCGGCGGTTCGAGCGGTTGAACGCCACGATCGCCGGCCGCCCGCAACTGATCACCGGCACGACCCAGGTGCTGTTCCCAGGAATGAAGCGGCTCAGCGAGGGCAGCGTTCTGGACATCAAGAACAGGTCGTTCACCGTAACGGCCTCGATCGAGATCACTGCCGCCGCGCCCACCAACGGGGTGATCGTCGCCCAGGGCGGCAAGTTCGGCGGTTGGGCATTGTTCTTCAATCAGAACCGGGCGAAGTTCGTCTACAACTTGCTGGGTATGCAGGAATTCGTCATCGGTGCGACCGAAGGCCTGGCGCCGGGCATCCACCAGGTCCGCGCCGAATTCGCCTACGACGGTGGCGGTCTCGCCAAGGGCGGCACCGTCACCCTCTACTACGACGGAGCCGCCGTCGGCACCGGACGGGTGGACGTTACTCAGCCGTTGATCTTCTCCGCAGACGAGACCACCGATATCGGTAACGACTACGGCATGCCGGTCAGCGCGGAATACGCCGGCGCGAGCAGGTTCACCGGCCGGATCGATGTCGTGCAGATCGACGTCGGCGATGACGACTACTCCCACCTCATCGACCCAGAACAAGTCGCGATGGTCGCCATCTCGCGACAGTGACGCACGGGTTCACGGCAGGAGGAGCGGAATGGCGAAATCCAGCAGGCGGTACGAGGAGCTGACCCCCGCACAGCGGAATCGGCTGATCACCACAATGCTGACGCGGTCGATTGTCGTCGCGCTGCTGATCGTGGTGGCTTATTACACGCTCCCGCTGGACAGGCCTGCGGACATCGGCCTGGTCATCCTGGTTGTCGGACTGCTCGCGCTGGCCGGCATCCTCACCTGGCAGATCCGGATGATCGTCGGGTCGCCGTTCCCCCGGATCCGCGCGGCCGAAACACTGATTGTCGGAATTCCTCTGTTGCTGGTGGTTTTCGCGTCGGTCTACTACCTGATCGACAAGGCGCAGGTCGACAGCTTCTCCGAGGCGATGACCAAGACCGACGCGATGTATTTCACCGTGACCGTGTTCTCCACTGTCGGCTTCGGCGATATCACCGCGACGAGTGAAGTCGCCCGAACCCTGGTGACGCTGCAGATGCTGTTCAATCTCGTGGTATTCGGATTGGTCGCCAAGCTGATCTTCGGCGCGGTCGAGATGGGGCTGCAACGGCTGTCCGCGGGCCAAGGCAAGCCTCCTGCTGGAGAACCTCCACTGACCGCTGAGCCCGAGACCCCGTAGCTCAGCCGGCAGTCGCCGCGGGCTGACCCGGTTCCACCGTGCGCCAGTCATAGACGACAACGGTGCGCAGCACGACGTCCTGCACGGAGCGCCGCTCCGGGCTGAGCACCACCCAGAACACTCCGACCGGGAAGAACACGCAGAACGCCGCCCGTAGCAGGGCCAGCGCCCAGCCCGGCTTCACCCGCTTTCGGGACAGCACCCGCAGACCCAGCAGGTACTGCCCGTAGCTGCGGCCGATCATTGCCCAGGCGGCGGTCAGGTAGACGATTGCGATGCCGATCAGCAACGACAGCGACGCCCAGATCGACACGTCTTCCCAGGTGAAGGTCGTCGGGGACCAGATGAACCGCGCCGCCTGGAAAGTCAGCATGATCACCAGGCCGGTCAGGAAGACGACGATCGCATCGACGACCCCGGCCGAAATCCTGGTGACGATGCCCGCGGCCCGGTGCTCCGGCCCGACGAACGGCGTGACTGTCACTGATGGGCCTGTGCTCACTGCTGCCGCGGCGGGTCAAGGGCTCTGCGCCGCAGCACCCGGCCGACCAGCTGGCCGACCGCGTCGTCCGCCGCCTGACCCTGGACCCGGACACCGGCGACCGCCTCGGTAGCCAGCGACCCGGTCGATTCCCGAATGATCCCGGGCAGATCGATACCGTCCACCACGCGCTGCGCGATACCGATCAGGTCGATCTGCGACATCGCCGCGTCGAAATTCACCCGGGCGACCACCGGATCGGGATCCACCTTGGAGACCACCGCGGCGATGTCCAGCCGGTCCACGATGGCCTGCAGGTCGACCTCCGCGACGATGCCGTCGATGTCCAGCCGACCGGCGATCTCGTTCAGGTCCAGCCGGTTCACGATGGACTCGATGTCGACCCTGTCGACAACCCCGTCGATGTCGACGCTCGCGACGATGCCGTCCACATTGATCCGGCCGACGATCTGGTCCAGGTCGACCCGGCGGACGGCGGCGTCGAGGTCAACCCGGGCCACCGCGGCGTCGAGATCGACCCCGGCCACGATGCCGTCGATGTCCAGAGCCTCGGCCACCCGGTCGAGATCCACGTGCTCGAGCACGATCTTCGTCAGGTCGAGTTCGGCAAGCGCGGCGTCGACGACCCGTTTGATGATCGGCCGCAGCAGGGCCTGGATCAGCAGGTCGAGCGTGCTGCGGGCGTCGCCCCGGTGAGCCTGCGCGCGCAACTGCAAACGACGGCTCCGCGCGGTGGCGCCGGCCAGCCCGGCCTCGACCGCGTGGACCCCCAGCCGTCCGACCGCCCGGATCGGGCCGGTCGCCCACCACGCGGTGCCGATCACCAGGTCCGCAGCGGCGACCAGGACATCGCCGGCGTCGATCGGTGGCGCCGGCCCGATGGGTTTCGCGCCGGGGTGCTGATCGCCGGGGTGCTGATCGCCGGGGTGCTGATCGGAGTCGGCCACAGCGGCGGCATCGCGCGCGGACCCGGACGGGTCTGGCCGTGCAGGATTGTCGGGAGCACTGTCGGATGCCGTCGAAGCCGCGTCGGGGTCGGTAGCAACCCCGCCCGGCGGGCGCGACGGCACCGTGTCCGGCGACAACGGGGTGGCCGATATCGCCGTGCCCGAAACTGCGGGGCGCGGGGTCGGCGCCGACGGTGCGTCACGGGTCTCGAGGCCCGAAGCCGGCTGCCCGACAAGCGGCCCGCCGGTGACCATGGAGGCGTCGAGGACAAAGGGCGATGCGTCGACGGCAGGGTCGGCAACCGTGGGTGCCCCGGAGGCCACCGGCACCACCGACACGACGGCCGTCTCGACCACGACGTCCCCCGCGCCGGCCGTCAGTCCGCCAGCACCCGTAGCGGTGACCGACAGCGGATCGACCGGGGGTACGAGCGCGTCCGTCATGTCGGTCGCTCCCTTCTGACGTGGGCCTGGGCCATCGGATGAACCCGCGAGGTCTCCAGAGGACATCTCCTGTCACAAGATCATCCACCACCGGCGGCGCATCGTCATCGCCCATGATGGCGGTCGCGGCCCATCACGAACATCATCCTGGACAGGTGAAGTGCTGCACCGCCCGCCGGCGCACCGTCCGGGTCGATCGTCCACGGTCGATCTCATACGGATGGTGTGATGCGAGCGCCCCGCGGGATCAGCAAGGTGGACGAGGGTGGGTGTCATGCCGCCGGCGTTGTCGGTGGGTCGTCAGGTGTCGGGCGACCCGATGCTCGAACCCCGAGAGAAAAGGAACAGCAATGGCCATTGGACCCGTGCAACTGATCGCGCTGGGATTCCCGCATCCGGAATTTCACGGCGAGATCATCGAGGAGCTGGAGAAGCTGCGGGAGAGCGACACGGTCCGGGTGATCGATTCACTTGCCGTCTACAAGGACGACGACGGCGAGCTGGAGATCATGCATCTGAGCAACCTCTCCCGTGACGAGGCCATCGAACTCGGCACCGTCATCGGTGCGCTGATCGGTCTTGGGGTCGAGGGCGAAGAGGGTGCAGAGGCGGGCGCGCTCCTCGGCGCCGAGGCCGGCGCCGAGGGCCTCAACCCGCTGGGTGACGTCGAGGGGTGGGACGTCCTGGAGGACATCCCGAACGGTTCTGCCGCTGCGCTGATCCTGCTCGAGCACCACTGGGCCGTCGGTCTGCGCGACGCCGTCATGCGCGCGGGTGGGTTCCGGCTGAGCGACGGCTTCATCAGCCCGCTCGACCTGGTCGAGGTCGGCCTGTTCTCGGCGGAAGAGGCCGCCGAACTGCACGCCCTGGAAACCGCTGCATCGGCCTGATCGCTGGGATGCCGGACCGGACCGAATCACCGCCTCCACAGGCGATCCACCGGATCACCGTGGACAGTGGAGATTGACAAGGTTTGACACCGCACCGTCACCGGGTGAAGGGAGGTACGTGATGTTCGGAGCTCGCCGCGTCGCCCGCAGGACCAGCCGTCGGGTCGCCCGCCGCCGCTGATTTCGCCAACTGCAATCGCCATCCATCCGCCAATCGTCATGGGCGTGCGGGTGGACGATTGAGCCCGGGGCTGTCTCCAACAGGGGCCGGCCCCGTAGGGCTGCGCACACTGCGGCGCACGTCTCACGAAACCGAAACAGGTCCAATCCCCAGCCTTTTCATTCCCAGCGAGGAGCTTTCACCAATGACCTCCGCAGTCAGCGCGAACAAGACACCGGCCCTGGGTTCCGACTCGACCGGCAGCGCCCTGGAAACGACCGAAACGGTGCTCGTCACCACCCACGGCAAGACCTCGATCGCCGACGTGGTCGTCGAGAAGATCGCCGGCCTGGCGGCTCGGGAGATCACCGGTGTCTACAAGCTCGGTGGCGGCGGCGGGTCCCGCGCCTTCGGAGCCATCCGCGAGAAGATCCCCGGTGGCGGCTCCGGCCTGACCGCCGGCGTCGAGGTGGAGGTAGGAGCCCGGCAGACCGCCGTCGACCTGGACATCGTCGTCGAATACGGCGTCGAGATCGGCGAACTGACCAAGGCCATCCGACGCAATGTGATCAGCGCGATCGAGCGGATGACCACCCTGGAGGTCACCGAGGTGAACATCGTCGTGCACGACGTGCACGTGCCGAACCAGGACTCCGACGAGCCGGTCGACTCCCGCGTGGAATAGTCCCATCCGACGCGGCGGGTCACGTCGCCCGAGGGAGGAACCCCCCCCCCATGCCTACGGATCCTGCCGGATCTTCGGCCGCCGACATCGATGCGATCGGCGGGATCGTCGCCTCCTGCCCGGGCGTCGCGTCGCTGTCTGCGGCGGCACGGTCCTACCTGCCCGGACGGACCGTGCCCGGAGTGAGTGTGGACACCGACCGGGTCGACGTCTTCGTGGTGGCTCAGTACCAGGACCCGCTCACCCGGGTCACCGAGCAGCTGGCGGAGGCGCTGGCCGAAGTGCTGGCCGGCCGGGCTCTGTATGTGCACATCGAGGACATCGTGATGCCGGGCGAGCAAGTGCTCGACCCAGCGGGGTGATGACAGTGGCGGACGACCCAGACCTGCGCGCGGAGCGGCGCGCCTTCATTCGCGATCATCATCCCGACCGGGGCGGGGACCCGGACGAGTTCATCGAGGGGCTGCACCGCCTCGCCGACTCACCGAAAGATCCGTCGGTACCCGTGTACGCGTATCGCAGCAGGCGGATGACGCCGACCCGATGGCTGCGCCGGATGCGTGCCCGATGGGCCGGCATCCCACCTCGCCGGCTGAAGTGAACACCGGCCCCCGGCTCGCAGAACCACTGCAGCACAACTGTTCTCAGCTGAACGCAGCACCTACCGCACTTCCACTGACGGGACGGGCACAACAATGAACAAGGGAATCGCCATTTCGGTCGGCATGGCCGCCGGCATCGCACTCGGTTTCGCCGGGGCGTTCGGCGGATTCAATGCCTTCATCATCGTGCTGATCATGGCGCTCGTCGGCGCTGCGGTGGGCGCCGTCGTGGGCGCGGTGATCGACGGCCGGATCAACGTGACCGATTACGTCAGTGGCCGTTCCAACGGCCGCACTGACCGTTGACGGGCGGTCCCCCGCCCGGTGCGGTGACGGGCGGTGCCGTCACAGCCGACGCCGGGCTCGGCGACGCTGCGCCCACCGATCCTTCGGAACGCGGCTGGACCAGCATCACCGACCGGGTGGTGCAGAAAACCGCCGCGCAGGCGGCGCTGGAAGTCGACCACGTCCACGGCATCTCCCGGCAGCGCATCTCCCGGGCGCTGCGCAGCGGCGGCGGCGTCGAGGCGCACGTCGCGATCGACGGCGGGCTGGCCCAGTTGCGCGTGGAGATCGAGGTGGATTACCCCGCTCCCGTCCGGCTGATCACCCGGCAGGTTCGCCGGCACGTCCGCGACCGGGTGACCCGGCTGTGCGGACTGACCGTCACCGACGTCGACATCACCGTCGCCGCGCTGCGTCTGGAAACCCGTCAGGTCAGGCGGGTGCTGTGAACTCCCCCGTGTCGTCGGATCGTCCGCCCGCCGGGCCCTCCCGCGACAGACCCGCCTCGCATGCTGTATCAAAACCGACCAGCCCGCCGCCCCGGCCGCCTCGGGGCCGGCGAACGGTGTCCGCGGTCATCGTCGCCATTCTGCTGCTGGTCCTGGGTGCGCTGGTGGCCTGGCAGGCAGTCCTCGTGCAGACCGGCCGGCAGCCCTATGGCGTCGACGCGTCGGCCGTCGCCGACCGACTGCACAGGACGCCGTGGACGGACACCGCGGTGATCACCGCCGCAGCGGTCGCCATTGTGGTGGGCCTTGGACTACTGGCTTTAGCGATGCTGCCCTCCCGGCGGCGCTATCTCCAGCTACGCGAGAACGATCCGGTGCTGGTCACCGGGATCACCCCGGCCAACCTGCGCCGGGCGCTGTCCGGCGCCGCGCAGCGCGTCAACGGGATCAATGCCGCAGAGACCGAACTGCACCGCACCACCGCGACAACCGTGATCACCAGCTCGCTGAGCATGACGGAGCGGCTGCCCGCAGCGGCCGAGGACGCCATCACGGTCCGGCTGAAGCAGTTGGATCCGGTGGTGCCGATCGCGGTGCGGGTACGGCTGAGCAGCAAGGGTCGTCGATGAGCTCGAAGACCGCACGCGGCAACCGCATCGGGCTCGCTGTGGTCGGCGTCCTGCTGCTGGCCGCCGGCGGGTACGTCCTGGCCCGGTCGCTCGGCGCGTTCGGCACAGAGCAGGCGGATGCGCCGGTGTACGCCGAGCGCACCGCCAGCTGGATCCACGCGCAGCAACCATGGATCTGGATCACCCTCGCTGCTATCGGGGTCATCGTGGCGTTGTTGGCGCTGCGCTGGCTGCTGGTCCAGTTGCGGACGGACCGCCTCGGCCGGATCGCGATGGACACAGATCTGGCCCTCGATCCCGACGACGACGGCGACCTCGGGGCCGGCCGGACCACGCTGCCCACCAGCGCACTCACCACCGCGATCGGACACGAGATCGACGGCTATCCGGGTGTGCGCGCCGTCACGGTCCACGTGGCCGGCCGGCCCGACCGTCCGGAGTTACGACTGGAGGTCACCATCGATTCGGACGCCGATCCGGCCCGAATCCGCACCCGCATCGTCGACGAGGCCATCGCGCATGCCAAGGCGGCGCTGGACACCGAGTTCCTGCCCACCCAGCTGCTGCTGGCCGTGAACCGCCCGCCGCGGAACGTCCGCACGTACATCTGAGAGGTCGCTGGGTGGTTGGGGGCGCCCAGGACTGGCACAGTCAGATCCCGTGCGGGCATTAGCATCCACTGATGACGGTTGAGCCCCGGGCGGGCGTGGCTGGCAAGGCGGCCAAGGCACGGGACGCCGCAGCGCACTACGCCGAGCTGCTGGAAAGCACGGCGCTGGGGCGGCTGTGGTCCCGGTTGCTCGAGGTCGAGTTCGTGGACCGCTCCGTCGCGCTCGCCGCCAAGGCGTTCGTCTCGCTGTTCCCCCTGCTGATCATCATTGTCGCGTTGACCCCGGAGGGTGTCCGCGAGCAGGTGGTGCAGATCCTGGCCGATCGGCTGGGTCTGAGTGGGACCTCCTTCGACGCCGTCCGGGAGTCCTTCGCGACGCCGGATGCGACCAAAGCAGCCACCGGGATCATCGGCTCCGCGTTGACGGTGGCGTTTGCGGTGTCGTTCACCACCGCCCTGCAACGGCTGTACCTGCGCGCCTGGCGGCGGCCGCCCGGCGGCGGTTTGAAGAACAAGGGGCGCGGCGCGATCTGGATCGGCGGACTGTCCGCGCTGCTGATCATCCTGTCCTCGGTGCGGATCGTGGTGCACGGGCCGACCGGGCCCGTGTTGACCTGGACCCTCGGGGTGATCGGCACTTCCATGCTGTGGTGGTGGACGGCCAGGCTGATGGTGCGCGGCGAGATCCGCTGGCGGGCACTGCTGCCGACCGCGGTGCTCACCGGAGTCGGCTCGTCGTTCTACACCATGGCCGGCTCCATCTGGATGCCCGCGCACGTCGCGAACCAATACAGGCAATTCGGCACTTTCGGCATCGCGCTGGCCTTCGTCACCTGGCTGACCGGGCTGGCCTTCGTGCTCGTCTTCGCCGCCGTGCTGGGGCCGGCCCTCGCCGATGGCGACGACGCCCTCGGCCGGTGGATGAGATCGAACCAGCCGACAGCGGTCGAACCCGGATCGCTGCCCGCGCTGCCCGGCCCGAGCCGGCCGATGCGGCTGTCCGATGCCTTCGGGCGCGGCGCGGGCGGGTCGGGAGTCACGCTGTCCGCGCCGGTTGCGCCTGCCGCGGAAGTGCCGGGTCAATCGGTGCCGACGGACCCGGTTGAAGCGCCGACCGCGCAGGTCCCTCCGGCCGCAGGCTCACCCCGCGGTGACGGGGGCTGACAGATATTGTCCGGGGCGCTTCGTCCGCCCCGGACACCCGAGATCAGGCCAGAGCCTTGGCCTTCAGCTGTTCGTACTCAGCACTGGTGATGGTGCCGTTGTCCAGCAGCGCCTTGGCCTCGGCGATGTGCTCGGCCGGTGATGCGCCGCCGCCGCTGCCCGCGACCTGCTTGATGTAGGCATTCGTCTCGCTCTGCGCCTGCCGCACGGCGGCCACCTGACGCTCACTCATCCCGCGCCCGCGTGCGATCAAGTACACCAGCGCGCCCAGGAACGGGATGAAGATCAGCACCAGAATCCAGACGCCCTTCCAGATCCCGGCCAACTGGTGATCACGGAAGAGGTCGCCCAGGATCTGGAAGAGCACCATCAGGTACGCGAAGAAGACGAAGCACCAGATGACGATCCAGATAAAGCTCCAGAAGTTCTGCATGGCTGTTCCTTTGGTTCGGTGGGTGTAGGCGCCGGCAAAGCCGTCGTTTGGGCAGGCCCTGCGCGCCTTTTCCGCGATGCGCGGATGCGCAAATCCTACGACGGTTTCCGGCGGACCTACATCACCCGGCGCGGGTGACCCCTGCTGCACGAACCGCGATGCCGCGCAATGCGTTGCGGTCGGTTTCATCAGCTTCGACCGCGTCGTTCTCATCACCGCGGGCGTCTTCCACGTGATCCAAGGAATTGTCGGACTGGCGAACGATGATTTCTACGTGGTGCACAGATGTGGGTGTTCCAGTTCAATGTGACGGCCTGGGGCCGGGTGCATATCCTGGTCGGAGTCATTGCGATTCTCGCCGGAGCCGGGCTCTTTACCGGGTGTGGGCGCTGCTGATCATCGTGGTGGATTTCTTCGTGATCTGGGCGCTCGTGCTGCACGGCCGTGACGTCGCCGGGGACTGACTCCGGCCAGCGCCGGGGCAGTCTCCGAGGAGCGCAGCACGGCAACCAACGCCGCCACCGCCCAGGCGGCGATGTACGCGGGCGCAGCGGCCGCCGGTGCCCGCTGGGCCAGCACGGTGGCCAGCAGCGGGGCGGTGCCACCGATCACCGCCGCGGCGACCCCGTAGGCCCAGCCCAGCCCGGTGGCCCGGACGGCGGCGGTGAATTGTTCTGCGAGGTACGACGGCAGCACGAAGGCCGCGACCGTCACGCCGACGATGACATTGCCGACCAGCAGCGCGGCCGCCGAGCCGCTCACCACCCAGAGATAGACCGGGATGCCGGCAACGACCAGGACGGAACAGCCGCCGATCAGGACGGGGCGGCGGCCGATCCGATCGGACAGCCGACCGAAGAACGGCGCGGCGATCGCCGTCGACAGCAGTCCGACCATCGCACAGGCCAGCGCCACGGCCAGCGACGCGCGGCCCGTGGTGGTCACATAGCTCGGCACGAACACGAACCAGATGTTGAACGCGGCGCTGTAGGCCGCCGCCAGCACGAAGCACCGCCGGATTGTCGACAGGTTCTCGCGGAGCACGACGGTGGGGCGCACCCGCGGGCGCGACGGCGCGCCGGAGAGGGCTTGGGAGTTTCCGCGCGGAACGGAATGGGCAGGCGCATATCGGCGGCGGTCGTGATGGAAGTCGGGCGTCTCGGCCGCCCTCGTGCGGAGGTACAGACCCACCAGCCCCAACGGAAGGGCCAGCAGGAACGGCACCCGCCACGCCCAGGAGTGCAGTGTCGCCGTGTCCACCAGCGCGGCCACGGCTGCGGTCGTCCCGAGACCGATGGCGAGACCGGCAGCCACCGTGCTCAGGTACCAGCCGCCGAGCCTGCCTCGACGCCTGGCCGGGCTGAACTCGATGAGATACGCGACCGAGACACCGAGTTCGCCGCCCACCGAGAACGCCTGTACGGCGCGTAGCGCGAGCAGGCACAACGGGGCCAGCACTCCGATTGCAGTCCAGGGCGGCAGCAGGCCGATCGCGACCGTCGCCGCTGCCATCATCAGGATCATCGTGGCCAGCGTTTGCCGCCGTCCCAGCCTGTCGGCTCTGGCACCGGCCGCCAGCGAGCCGAGTGGCCGCAGCAGGCAGGACGTCGCGAACACGGCGAAGATCGTGGTGATGCCGGCCCAGCCGCCCGGGGCAAGCACTGCGGCCAGCACGGTCGCCGAGCCGCTGTAGATCGCGTAGTCGTACCACTCGACGACGTTGCCGGCGCAAGCCGCGAGCAGGGCGCGGCGATCGCCGATCACGGGTGATTGCGTGACAGGCAGCGGCGCCTGCGGAGGCTTGGTGTCCATCGGGCTCCATCAGGAACGGCCCAGATCCATCGGTCGTCCGCTGGGCCGGCCCTGCAGTCGTCAGCCCGCCGTCACGCACCGAATTGCCTGGACCTCGCGGTCATCTCCGGCGATCTTAGCCAGCAACGCCAGCAGCACCGACTCGTCGGAGTCCCGCAGGAACAGGATGGTCTCGCTGGGCCGGTCGTCGATCTCCAGATCGGCCAGCATGGACCGCAGGTGCGGGCCCAACGCGCCGAGGACGACGAACTCGAAAACGTCAGCGGCCATCGGGTCTCATCCGCCTTCCCGCCGCCGCAGCTCGTCCGGCGCCGGAACCCGCCGGACCTCCAACAGTTCCAGCCCCAGGCTGTGCAACCGGGTCAGGATGCCGTGCAGGGCGGCCTGATCGGGGACGCATCCCCGCAACACGGTCTCCGCGGGTTCGATTGTCGCGCGCAGGTTCTCGACCTCCTCGAGCTCCTCCGGGGGGACATGCCCCCGGACGCGAATCTCGTACGACCGCGCTGCCACCTGTGTGCCCTCCATCCAGCCCGAGGGGTTCAGCTTCGCCGCCCGGCCGGGCGCCGCACATCACCCCGATCGGATATACATCCCGTCAGCTAACGACTACCCCGCGGCGCGGTCGGCCAATCTGCCGTCGTCGGCATTTGTCAGGCTTTACAGTTGGTGCCGGGACCGACAGCGGTCCCGGCGGGATCAGCGAGTCGGAGGTCAGGTGGGCAGCCCAACCGGCGGCCACTCGGGGTCGGGGCTGCTCGGCACCAAGGTGGTTCCGCCGACGATTCCCCGCGGCTACCTGCGACGCCGTCGACTGGAGAAACTGCTCGACGACGGCGTGAGCGGACCGCTGACGCTGGTCAGCGCGGGGCCGGGGTGGGGCAAGACGCTCGTGGTGGCGTCCTGGATCCGCGAACAGCTATCCGCACAACAGCAGGCCGGGCGCGAACCCCCCGCAGCGCCGAGCCGCCCGGCTGGTCAGTTTGCGAGCGTGGCCTGGCTCACCCTGGACATCGACGACAACGAACTCCGCATCTTCTGGACGGGCGTGTTGACGGCGCTGCGCCAGGCCGGAGCACTTCCGCGGGACAGCGAGCTCGCCACCCTGGCCCTCGCGCCCGGGGTGACGGCCAAGGGTCTGCAGCGGTTGCGGGACGGCCTGGCAGGACTCCGGCCGGGCACGGTGCTGGTTCTCGACGATCTGCACGTCGTGCAGAACCCGGAAGTGCTGGAGTCGATCGCGGTGTTGCTGCGTCACGAATTGCCGTTACATCTGGTGCTGATCAGCCGGACCGACCCCGTGCTGCCGCTGCATCGGCTACGGGTGAACGGAGGACTTCAGGAGATCCGTGCGCTGGACCTCGCGTTCGACGAGAACGAGGCCACCAAGCTGTTCCGGATGACCGGGCAGCAGGTCAAGTCGGAAGATGTGGCGCGCCTGGTCGAGCGCACCGAGGGCTGGGCCGCGGGGCTACGGCTGGCGGGGATGTTCCTGTCGCGCCACGACTCACCGGGACGGGCCGACGAGTTCGCCGGCGACGACCGCGCGGTGGCCGAGTACCTGCTCGGCGAGGTCTTCGGCAGTCAACCGGCCGATATGCGCACCTTCCTGCTCCGCACCAGCGTGACCGATCGCATCTGCGGCGACTTGGCCGACGTGCTGACCGACGACTCCATCGACGCCAGCGAGATCTCGCCCCGAGTCGCGGCCGGCAGTCCGGCCGCCGATCGCGGGCACGGGCAACGCCGGCTGGAGGCGCTGGAGCAGGCGAACACCTTCATCACCTCGGTCGGGCCGCGCCGGCAGTGGTACCGCTACCACCCGCTCCTGCGAGAGGCACTCGAGCATGAGCTCTTGGTGGAGAATCCGGAGCTGCACCGTACGCTGCACCGTCGGGCGGCGGTCTGGCTGACCGGGCACGGCGCCCCGGTGGCAGGCCTCCGGCATGCGGCCGCCGCGCAGGACTGGGTGCTGCTGGGCGAACTGTTCGTCACCACAGCTGGACCCCGCATTTTGTCTGCGGAGCGACGCGCGATCAACGAGACGTTGGCGTTGATCCCCGAGTCGGAGTTGACAGCTACGGCGGCTCTTCAGGCCTGTGCCGCCGCACGGCTGGAGTATGCCGGCCGCTTCCTGGACATCGCTCCCGTCCTCGGCCGCGCTCGCCGGATGCTCGCGCAACAGAGCGCACCGTCGGCGGCCGAGACCGCACTCATCGACCTGTGGGGTGCCGCGGTCGGACGGGCGGCCGGCGACATGCCGGTCGTGCTCGACGCGTGCGCCTCGACGCTCGCCGTGCTCGACACCATGGAATCGACCTTTCCTGCCGCGGAGGAGTACGGCGCGATCGCCGCCATCAACCGCGGTGTGGCGCAGGTGTGGACCGGCGACCTCGCCGGAGCGCTCGCGGACCTGGGTCCGGCGATCGCCCGGTGCCTGCGGGCCGACCTGGACGCCCCCCGGTTGAACGGGCTGGGCTACCTGGGCCTTGCCACCGTGCTGCTGGGCCGCCCGGCCGAAGCGTCAGTGGTCGCCGAAGAAGCGCGCGCGCTGGCCGAGGAACGGGCGTGGACGTCGCTGGCCCAGTCAGCGATCGGCGATCTGGCCGGGGCGCTGGTGCTGCTGATCCGAGGCAGGCCTGCGGACGCGGAACGGTTGCTGGTGCAGGCTTCCGCCGCCACCAACGAACTTCTGGTGCAGGTGGCCATCCGGATCGCACACAGCCTGCTGAACGTTTCCCAGGACCGCCCGCATGCCGCGGTCAGATACGCCCGCTCCGCCCGCGACATGATCGCGGGCCGGACCGTCCCCGACTTCGTCGCGGAATGGCTGGCACTAGCCGAGGCCAAGGCGGCGTTGGCGGCCGGTGATCCGAAGGCGACCCTGTCCGTGCTGAGCCGAGCGGGCACGGATGGATCGCCACCCCGCTGGTTTGCGGTGCAGTACGCGGTCTGCTCGGCCCGGGCGTGGCTGGCCCTGTCCGACCTGCCGCGGGCGGAGCTGGCCTTGACGACGACCAGCGCCGCCGTCGAGGATCCGACCAATCCCGTTGCCGCTGTTGAAGTGTGGGTCGCCAGAGCCGTTCTGGCCGAACGGTTGCGTGACGAGGGCAGCGCCGTGGATGCGATCGGCCGCGCCGTACGGATCGCCGCGCCGGACGGCATCGCCCGTCCCTTCCTGATCTTCGACCGGGAGAGGGTCCCGCGAGTGCTGGGCCGGCTGTCCGGGCTCGACGCCACCGAGGCGGGGTTCGTCGCGCAGCTCAGATCAGCGGGTCTGGGACCAGCGACGGGCTCGGCCGACGCGACGTCGGCGTGGACCCTGAAGGAGGCAACCCGGCAGGAGTCAACCC